>Ga0102946_1000938_pt1 | contig 10005 bp, 12 predicted proteins | sample SalPon2A_A_D1_MG_FD_78209 | JGI IMG/M metagenome (GOLD analysis project Ga0102946, IMG submission 78209) | Soil microbial communities from South San Francisco under conditions of wetland restoration - Salt Pond MetaG R2A_A_D1_MG | ecosystem: Environmental > Terrestrial > Soil > Wetlands | place... | reverse complement strand
TTCAACCAGGGCGGGTGCGGAAAGATGAAAGCATCCACACTCATTCTCGCCGTGACCATCATCCTTGGCACAGGTAGTACACAGGCCCAACCAGCGCGCATCATCGATTGGGTTGAATCTGCGCCTGCCAGTGACCCGGACCAGATTGCGATCGGTTACCCCGTACCAATTCGCGTCAATACGCCCCTGCCGTTCGCGGGTTTTCGAACTTATGCAGGCCTGCACATGCGTAACCAGGACCTGGCAGCAACCACACCCTGGGTACACCCTCACGATATCGGAACGACGCGCGCAGGCCGAACAATCTGGGCCTATCGCCTTGGTGATGATGATCTGTTGACCGCTGACGGGTTCAGGGAACAAGCGATGCTCAGCAACGGCGGAATTCACGCCCGGGAATGGCAGTCTCCGGAGGTTACGACCGGGATTATCGAGCTGATCGCAGATTCGCCGGCTGATCATCACCTGATTTCATACCTGCGGGACAATGCAAACATCATCGTCATCCCGGTGTTAAACATCGACGGCAGCCTGCAAACCGAGCGCTATCCAACAAGAAGCTGGAGAGGCACTGATCCCAACGATCCCGAGGGTTCGGCACGAGACGGCCGTATGCGTCGCAAGAACATGCTGTCCGTCGACGAGGTTCTGAACACCCGGGCCGATCACCTCAATGGCGTTGACCTCAATCGCAATAACAATCCATTCTGGAGCACCGACCCGAATCGCTCTTCTCCTGATCTGAATAACATTGTCCATCATGGGGCAGGACCCGCATCCGAACCTGAAACGCGCGCGCTGGATGCCGCAGCACAACTGGGTCCGGCAGAACAACTAAGCATGTACACCGATATTCATTCGTTCTCCCAGCTGCATTTCTGGGTCCGAAGCCCCAACGTGGACCTGTGGAAATACACTGAGGGTTTGCTCAGAAATTTCAGTGAATACCACGTGGCATTTCCAGCTCGACAGCGTTACGCCTTTACGGTTGGGGCAAATCTGCCAGTTGGGGTTGGCATTGGCAGTACTGATGAATATTTCACCTATACCTACGGAATACCTGCCTGGACCCTGGAGATAGAACCCCGCCGTGGCAGTGCTGATTACGGCGGTCTGGGACGTACATGGCAGGACGGGTTCATTCTCCCGGAGGCTGAAGTTCCGCGAGTCAGGACTGAATTGGCGAGAACATTTGCGATTTCCTACTATCAACAGTCGCGACCACCCGCAATCACCGCCATAACTGTCGTTGACCAGGCAACCGACGCAGTTGTTTTCGAGTCGGAGTGGCAACGTTTAAACGAATCTGAACGGTCGCTATACAGTTACCAGACCCAGGCCCTTCAGCTGGATCGGCTGTACCGGGTGTGGATGGCCCACGATAAACCCATGCGCTGGCGTGACAACGGCGAGGTCGTACCCTTGCCCGGGCAATCTGATGCATCACTGGATATAGAAGCCACCGGGCTGGTCGATGGACAGGAACTGAACGGATTTTCCGGTGACCTCGTCTGGCATGACGAGCCCGGTTTCGCACCTGATGGCTATGTGCGATACCGCGACGACGCTGTCTCATTCGACGCCACATTGGTCGCAGATGCGGATAACCTGGCGCTGATTGATGGAGAGACCCAAATGATGCTTTCCACCAGCATCAGGGATTTCACAAATCAACGTTCTGACGCGGATCCCTCGACGGTTTCGCATTGGTCCAATGGTTTGTGGATAGGCCATGAGAACGATGCTGGTGTCGACACCAATCGGGGCGGAAGCTCCAGGGTCCCGATGCAAATTACTGATGAAATCCTGCCTGATCCGTTTGTGGTTGAACCCGGAACATCCAGCGCCTGGTTCGACCCTGAACGAAACGGCGAGGGATTTGTGCTCGAAATCATACCTGATGATCGGGCAGTGCTTTACTGGTTTACCTACGACGGCGAAGGTAACCAGGACTGGTATATCGCCGTCGGAGAGGTTCGCGGTAATCGTGTCCTATTCCCTGCTGTGCTACAGGTCTCCGGCGGCGTTTTTGGTCCTGATTTTGATCCCGACCTGATCACCGAAACAACGGTTGGCTCTGCGACATTCATCTGGGAAGGGTGCGACAAGGGCGCGATGAAATGGAATATTGGCGATGAGAGTGGGCGCATGAATCTGCAGCGGCTTTCACGCGTGATGGGTGTCGATTGTGGCAATGTCCTGCTGCCACCGGTCGTTGAGCAGGCCTTGTTCAGCGGTTCCTGGTACGACCCCACTCACAACGGTGAAGGCTATACCCTGGAAGTTCTGGTCGACCAAAGAGTCTTGATCTACTGGTTTGGGTTTGGCCCGAATGGCGAACGACGATGGTTTTTCGGCATCGGTTCGATTAACGGCAACCTGCTTGAATTTCCGGAAATGCTGACAACGCGGGGCGGTGTATTCGGAGCAGACTTCGACCCGGCCGAGGTCGAGAACCTGGACTGGGGATCGCTGGAACTGGAAATCACCTGTGAGGACGGTGGAGAAGCCCGTTTTACACCAACCGAAGAAGGTTTTCCTGCAGGCACACTGGATATCATCAACCTGACTTCCATCGATGGCCTCGATTGCTGATGTATGAACCGCACTGTCCGGGACCCACATCGTGGCACAAATCCTTCGACCGGTGGATCCCGGCTCGAAGGCCGGGATGACCAAGGTGAGGGTGCCATCCTGGAAATGAACCCATATCGTCATCCCGGAAAGCCGAATAGGCTTATCCGGGACCCACATCTTGGCACAAATCCTTCGAACGGTGGATCCCGGCTCGGAGGCCGGGATGACCAAGGTGGGGGTGTCACCCCGAAGCAGATATAATTGGACGTTAACAACATTCAATGAATCTGGAGTATTCCGTGAGTGATTCCGAACAACACAAAATGGCCACCAATCGATTCATCGACCTGGCCAATGAGCTGAAAAACCAGGGCCTGGACCCGGCACTGATTTCCGGTTCGATCATGACTGCATCATCTATTTATGCAACCTATGTTGCTGCAGGCAACGAAGGCACGCTGGAGCCTACCGGGATCGACAAGGTGGTCGATCTGTATCGCCGTACCCTGGAGCACTACCAGGGCGTAAAACGGGCAGGACTAGAAGGCCAGACGGCTCAACAGGGCACCGCAGCCAATGACTCCGGGGAGCAGTCGAAGGACTGATCTTATGTCCGTCTCCGTACCCGTCAAGATCAGGACAGCAGAAGCCCAGCCCGTTCTGGATACCCGGAAACGACCGCTTCGCGAAATGCGTCTGTCAGTGATTGATCGATGCAATTTTCGCTGCACATACTGCATGCCGGCCGACTCCCTCCAGGGACGTGGCGTATTTCTGCCTCTGGTCAAATTGCTGACGGATCACGAAATCGAACGGCTGCTGGGCGCCTTTGTTCAACTGGGTGTTGAAAAGGTACGAATCACGGGCGGTGAGCCATTGGTAAGGCCCGGCCTTCCCGGCCTGGTCAAGACCATCGCGGGCATTCCCGGAATTCGTGACATCGCCATGACGACCAATGGCGTGCTGTTGCCCCGCCTGGCGGAGGACCTGGCAGAAGCAGGATTAAAGCGAATCACCATCAGCCTGGATACCCTCGACCAGGATGTCCTGAGCGAGATGAGCGGTGATAAAGCAGTACTTGAAGAGGTTCTGGCCGGTATTGAAGCCGCTGAAAAAGCCGGGTTCACAAAGCTCAAGATCAACACGGTTGTACAAAAGGGAGTCAACGACCACACCATGATCGATCTCTTGCGTCACTTCAGGGGCACCGGTCATATTGTCCGCCTGATCGAATTCATGGATGTCGGCAACAGCAACCACTGGCGTCTTGACCAGGTGGTTCCATCAGCGGAATGGGTCGACAGAATCAATGACATCTGGCCGATCGAACCCAGGGGTCAGCACAAGCCTTCAGAAACCGCGCGTCGCTACCGCTACAAAGACGGCCAGGGCGAGATTGGATTTATCAGCTCCATCAGCCAGCCTTTTTGTGGCGGCTGCTCCAGGGCCAGGATCACGGCAGATGGCATTCTTTATACCTGCCTGTTTGCCAACAAGGGCACACACCTTGTACCTCTACTGCGACAAAACGACGATGAAGACGACCTGCTGGAGCGCATCAGAAACGTCTGGACTGCGCGTGATGACCGATACAGTGAATTACGCAGTCGTAAAAGCGAAGGCAGCGTCCCCAAGGTCGAAATGTACCGGATGGGTGGATGATCAGGGTAAGGGTGCGTTGGTTCGCCGCCTATCGTGAACTGGCCGGAACAGAGTCTGAATCCATCGAGACTCACGCCACAACGCCCGCTGAGCTATTCGAAGAGATGAAAGGCAGGCATGAGTCATTAGGCGGCCGCAGTTCGGCCCTGGTGGCCATTGATGATCAAATGAGCGATTGGTCTGCTCAATTGAGAGACGGTAATGAAGTGCTGTTTTTCCCGCCGGTTTCAGGAGGCTAGAAATCTAAATGCATCACCCCAGCTTCCGGATCAGCTCCAGTCCCATCGATATTGACGCGGTTCGCCAAACCATTAATGACGAGGACTGCGGCGCCTATGTGCAGTTTGAAGGCTGGATTCGCAACAAGAATGAAGGGCGTGGCGTCAATCGACTGGCATACGAGGTTTATGAGCCCCTGGCATTGAAAGAGGGACAAAAAATCATCGAGGAAGCCGCGTCCCGATATGGGCTGACCCGCGCGGTTTGCATTCACCGCGCCGGGTTGCTGGAACTTGGTGATTGCGCTGTCATCGTTGGAGTCACAACGCCACACAGGGACGAGGCATTCAAAGGCTGTCGCTATATCATTGACGAAGTCAAAAAACGACTGCCCATCTGGAAAAAGGAGCACTACGCCGACGGCGATCAGGAGTGGGTCAACTGCCAGGATATCGGCAGGACAACAACTTCGTCATGAAACTCCGAATCATCATATGCGCATGCCTGGCAGGCATTGCGTTTACCGACATCGCAGGCCGGCGCTTCGGGTTGCCCGCAGCCAATTGATCAATGACTTTCCGGGTGAATACGCCCACCGGCTCAGGGATATCAATAATCGCGAGGAAGTTTCCGAAGAGGAACTGATTGAATCATTTCAAATGGCAAGATCCAGGTTGGTCCAGGAGATTGCTTCCAATGTTGTTGAACAATAAACTCCGGGACATCAGCGAAAGTATTGTTTCGGGTAGACATGGTGCCCGGCTCTGACTAACCATTCGTTTTCGTTAAGCTTGATTGTCATCAGTTAGTCAGCCTCTTCGTCCAAACTGATCTTCGACTTCGCGACTTCCATCATGATTAATACTTCACAAGGTGGGTACTGTTGCAGCAAAGAAACTGATCGGTAGTTTGTCCACTCGGCGATCGGATCAAACTTGTCTTTCTTTTTGAAATTGAGTTCTTTGAGTCCAACCAGGCACTCTCCCTGCATTTTCGCTTCCTGGACCGTTTTATCGTCCAGCGCTGAGTCCTGATATCGATCTGCCACTGCGGAGTATGAATAATCATTCGCATAAACCACATTAAAAACGACTAAAGCAGATAGACAGACCAGTGCTTGTATCTTCAATTTTTTCTCTCCAACATTTCGTTCGGCTTTTTACTCTTTCTGAATTTTGCGAATTGCACGTAACAATGGCATCGAGCGGCGCAAACTAGTCATCGGTCCACTGGGCAAAATGAATAAGAACGCCAGATGGATCCCACACATAGGTCACAAGGGCTCCATATTCCTCTTGTTTTGGCCCATCAACCCTCACACCGGAAAATTCTTTTTCACTCATTAATTTTGTCACATGCTGCTTCCATGATTCAGCATCCTCAACGCTCACATGCAACATGAAGTTTTCTGCCCATTCCCTGACATAGTAATTTTGAAGGTAGAATCGTTGATTCGCGTTTTCCATGACTGCCAGGTGACTGTCGCCCCAGGTTTGTTTCCATCCCAGTGCCAAATAAAAGGCTTTTGAAATTTCAAAATCTTTTGCAGGCACAAAAGTCAGAACATCAGTAACTTTGAGATTAGGCATTTATCTATTTCAGTCGCTCTGCAACCTCGGAAGGCAAAGCCGCCTTCTCGAAATCAGGATGTTGCCAGTCTCCGCGCTTGCCGCCAGACTTGAACAACAGGCGTGTGTCACTGATTTCCAATTCGGGATTGACTGGCTTGACCAGGTCCCAGATGGTCAGCAGCGCAACCTGTAAGCCGGTCAGCGCTTCCATCTCGACGCCGGTCCGTTCAGTAATTTCTGCCACGCAGTAGACTTCGACAGCGTGTGCCTCGGGGCGCAACTCACAATGCACGCTGGCCCTGCTAAGCGATATGGGGTGGCACAGCGGTATCAGTTTGGGTGTTTGTTTGGCAGCCATCACTCCGGCAATTTCAGCCAGGGCCAGTGGATCACCTTTGGGCAGTTCGCCCTTCTCGAGCAGCTCGAAAGCCTTCTGCCCGATGCGAATCAGCCCACTGGCCAGTGCAACGCGCCTGGTGGCTGGTTTTTCAGATACATCCGCCATTGCAAAGTGGCTTCCTGTTCTGTTCGATTCACTCATTGTTTGCCACTCTCCCTTCATACCACCTTGCAACCATATCGCGTTCTTCGTCGGTCATTTCCGTCATGTTTCCAAATGGCATGTTTCGGGCCACCACTGTGGTCTGGTATACCCGATAGGCCTGTGTGTTGAGTTGTCCTTCCGTGTCCAGTGCCAGGCCCATGACCGGGGCGGTGAATCCAAGCAATGTGGGCGATTCAGAATGACAACCACTACAACGGGCATGAATCAAAGGAAGAATCTCAGCCGTTGTCGGACCAGTCACCAGTTGCTCCACTCCCTCAGCAGTTTCACCTGAGCCAACAGGCGCGGGTACCCTCACAACCGGACGCGTCATGTAAATCGCAACCGCCAGTAACACAAAGGCTATTGGCAAGACCCACAGGTTCTTTTTATCGAAGTGCCGGACATTAAAATAATGACGAACGCCGATTCCTGCCAGCGCAACCACGATCAGCACCAGCCAATTCAATGAATTGCTGTAAGTGGTCGAATAGTGATTGCTGATCATGATGAACAGCACCGGCAGGGTGAAGTAGTTGTTGTGCCGGGATCGCAACAGGGCATCTTTACCTTTGCTGGCCTCGGGTGTTCGACCTTCTTTAACGGCGGCCACAAGCTCTTTTTGTGCCGGAATGATTCCGAAAAACACGTTCGCCACCATGATGGTGCCAATCGCAGCGCCCACGTGGATGTAGGCAGCCCGGCCGCTCAACTGATCGCTCAGAAACCAGGCAAGCGCCGCGAACCAGGCAAAGATGATCGCCCCGGTTGCGAGGCCATGCTTCCGCAATGGCGATTTGCACAGGATGTCGTAGAACAACCAGGAAAGTACCAGCGAAGCAATGCCCAAAGCCACCGCAGAAGTCGCACTGATATCAGAAACGGTCCGGTCGACCATGTATACACCCGCATTCATGTAATACAGGCTGCACAGCAAAGCAAAGCCCGTGATCCAGGTGAAATAGGCCTCGTATTTGAACCAGTGAAGCGTGGCAGGCAGTTTTGGCGGCGCAACCTCAAATTTCTGCAGGTAGTAAAAACCCCCACCATGAACAGCCCAGAGATCACCGGCGATGTCCTCGCCTGCACCTTCGGTTTTCAGCTGTCGCTCAAGGTGGTTTTCCAGCCAGTTGAAATAAAACGATGCACCAATCCAGGCGACACCGGTGATGAAGTGCGCCCAGCGCAACAGCAGGTTAAGCCAGTCGTGCAGATGCGCCTGAAGACCGGGATCCATCAGATCGACAGGCTCTGCTCAAGCTTTTGCAGATGTCTTTTCTTCTCCGCATCAGGCAGGAAAGAAGATTCAAAACCATTTTGCAACAGGGTGATGATTTCATCCTCCTGCAAATCCACGGCATCGACCAATGCATTGAAATTGTCGTTGATATAGCCGCCAAAGTAGGCCGGATCGTCTGAATTCACGGTCGCTTTTAAACCCAACCCCAGCATTTTCCGAATCGGATGATCGGCCATGTCCCTGACCACTGCCAGGCGAAGGTTGGATTGCGGGCACACGGTCAATGGCATTTGCATATGGACCAGTCTTTCAACCAGTTCGTCATCTTCAAGCGAACGGTTGCCATGATCGATTCGGTCAACCTGCAGACCATCAAGCGCCTCCCATACATACTCCGGAGGCCCTTCTTCACCTGCATGTGCGACCCTTTTCAGGCCCATTTCTGCTGACCGGTCGAAAACCCTCTGAAAGTTGTTTGGCGGATGCCCCATTTCCGATGAATCAAGGCCGACGCCAGCGATGTGCTCAAGATGTGGCTCGGCCTGGCTGAGTGTTTCGAATGCGCTTTCTTCACTCAAATGACGCAGGAAACACATGATGATCCGGCTGCTGATGCCCAGCTCGGCTTGTCCCTGGTTCAGGGCAGACCGGATGCCCTCAAATGCAGTTTTAAATGGCACACCCCGGTCGGTATGTCCCTGCGGGTCAAAAAATATTTCTGTGTGCACCACCCTGTCATCACTGCAGCGCTTGAGATACGCCCAGGTCAGGTCAAAAAAATCCTGCTCGGTCAGCAACACAGACATACCCTGGTAGTAAACATCCAGAAAGTCCTGCAGGCAGTCGAAACTGTATGCCGCACGAATGGCTTCAACATCGGCATATGGCAACGCCACGCCATTGCGCTGTGCCAGCTCAAACATCAGCTCGGGCTCAAGACTGCCTTCAATGTGAATATGCAGCTCTGCCTTGGGCAGACTGTCAATCAGTTGTTTACGTTCATCCTTGCTGGTCACGTATTCCATCCTTCATCATGAGTTGAGCGGCCAGGCTCAAAGCTATGGTAGCAGGCTCTTTTCCTTCAATTCCGGGGATCCCGATGGGGCAGACAAGGCGCTCGATTTTTCCGGGCTCAATGCCCCGTTTTTCAAGACGGTGTGCAAACCGGCGTCGTTTGCTGACTGAGCCGATCATGCCCAGGAATGCAAAATCGTCGCGCTTCAAAACGGCATGACAAAGATCTTCATCGAGTTCATGGCTGTGGGTCATGACAATAAAGATTGTTTCCGGCGCTGCCTTTGCAACTTCTGTCGCCAGGTCTTTGCTGATTGTCCTCGAAACATTGTCAGGCCACTGGTCCGGAAACTCATCTTCACGACCATCCAGCCAGTTCACTTCAAACGGCAGATCTGCCAGCGCCTTCACAACGGCCTTGCCGACGTGGCCAGCACCAAATAGCCAGACCGGGGTACGCGATGTTTCAATTCGCTGAAGCCACCAGTCTTCAATCTTCTGAAACGCCTGGTCACTGGTTCCATCCAGCATCTTTCTTACTTCGGGTTGAAGTGCTTCTGGCAGCTCACTGCCACGGCCAACCGGAAGCGCGACATGGTGTGGTTTATTTTGTCCCGAAACCGGGGTGACCAGGACTGCATGATCACCATGAACCAAAGCAGCATCAAGTTTGGTCAGCCAATCTGGTGCGGGTGATTCAATTATTTCAAACAGCAATTCAACCGATCCGCCGCAGCATTGATTCAGCGCAGGGCCCAGGCCGTAGGGTTCGAGAGTGCCAGTAGAATTCGTCATCGCGGCTCCGTTTGACGGAGGCCGGGATCCACGGTCATGGTTTGCGGGTGGGTCCCGGATAACGCCTTTGGCGTTTCCGGGATGACCGGGGAGTTGTTCGGCGTTTCCGGGATGACTGGGGAGTTGTTTGGCGTTTTCGCGATGACTTGCAAGCAACTCACGAGCAGTCGAAATCGCCTGGTGTTCCAGGTTGCCGCCACCAATGCTGCCTCGCAGTTCGGTGTCTGTGACCACCATCCGGGCGCCCGATTCTCGCGGCGCAGAGCCCTTGAGTTGCCGGTGTGTCACCAGGACACATGGACCGCTTTCAAGCAACGCCAGGCAATCACTGATCCAGGGATGTGACACGGATTCCTACTGATTCCCCGTCACAGACTGAATGG
>Ga0102946_1000937_pt1 | contig 10012 bp, 12 predicted proteins | sample SalPon2A_A_D1_MG_FD_78209 | JGI IMG/M metagenome (GOLD analysis project Ga0102946, IMG submission 78209) | Soil microbial communities from South San Francisco under conditions of wetland restoration - Salt Pond MetaG R2A_A_D1_MG | ecosystem: Environmental > Terrestrial > Soil > Wetlands | place... | reverse complement strand
TGCCACGCGATCCCGCGACAGTCGGAATGGAACTCAGCGCTTCGAGCGGCAGCGCACACTGCACATCGTCGGCAAACAGGCTGCCGCCAAATCCCAGTCCAAGCTTGCCTTCCATGAAACCCGAGGTAAATTTCGTGGCTACGCCATAAGAAATTTTGCCGGTAAACAACTGCAGCGGCCGAAAATTCCACTGCAGATCGCGCAAATAGAAACCATTGGCACTTGCTTCGCTTGCCTGCCCATTCCAGACTGTGCCACTGATGCCACTCGCTACGAAGTCAGCCGGGGCAAACCAGCGGTATGCCACTCTCGCAGGGAACATGAGAATCAATCCCGCCAGAACGACCAGCAGGCCGATTTTGACCAATCGCTTGCGATTCATGGCTTAGTTGCGCTCGAGTGTGAAGGTCGCGTTGATTCTTCCGGGTCCGGATTGCGACGTCTGCGACATGCTGCCAGAACTCACTTCCATTCCATACTGGCTGCTCAGATCGCCAAGCCATAGCACCAGTTCGTCGAAGGCAACGTTGTCGAACTCCACGCGGATGCCGTTGCTGGTAGTTGGTTGACTCCGCTGCAATGCCCGATCAAGGCCGCGCGCGCGCAGCGTCTGGTCAACGATAACCACCGGAGTTTGCGAACCCGCGTTAGCCACGTTGGGCCTGCCGTCCGTTGTGCCTGGCTGCATGCCTGTCAACGGTTTCAGATCTGCCAACGAGCGTTGCCAGAGATCGACTTCCTGCGCGAGCGATTCCTGCCCGGTATCGAGCGGTACCCAGACCAGGGTATGAAATACAGCGATCAAAACAACGATGGCACCGCCGCCGACAAAGATTTGCTCGCGTTGCTCAAGTCCGAGGAACCAGTTCTTCATACTCCGGACTCCCGGATCTGAATACGGCTACTCACCTTGTCACCGACCTGGTCAGTCGACTGAATCGATGCGGTAAAGCGGCCCGACGTGCTGACAAGTTTCTGAATGCTGTCGAGCGTTGCAACGTCCGGTGCTGTCAGGCGAACGTCGATAATACCGGCTCTGTAACTGATTGCTTCGATCTCCGCGCCGTCATTTTCTTGCAGAGCTTCACTGAGCTGTTGCAGGCTTGGCAGAAATACACCCGAAGATACCGGCGTACCGAGGTTGCGTCGCAAGGTATCGATGTAGCGGGCCGGGTTCGTGATCTCGCTGGTATCGTCCGGGCGGATTTCACGGTAGGTTTGGGTGAACTGCTCCTGAAGTGCGGCTTGTTCTGCAGAAAGCCGGTAATAGTCAACCACCTTGGTCGTGAATCCGACCACGAACAAACCCACCAGGAGCAGGGCGGCTGTTCGCCAGGGGCGCAGCAGCGGACCGTATTCGACCTTGGTCCCGTAATCGCCCTGCAGGAGATTGATACCTCGCTTGGCGCCGACGGTAACCGCCAGGCGCGGCAAAACCCCATCAGGCAAGAGGTTGATGTCGACGCTGTCAAGCTCCTGCCGCAGGACATTCCAGTCATGTTCGAAACGTGCTTCATCACCTGGCTCGCAATACACGAGCAGGTGTCGCGCATTGCCCGACTCCGTATCGTCCAGTGCACCGGAGACTGCGACCACGTCACTGGGCTGGACTTCCTGCATCGCGAATTCATTGATCGCACCGTCGTTAAACATGACCTGATCTTCCGCGACCAGCATGCTCATCGTCCCCGGAATTTTCGCCAGCCCGTGGTTTTCAGGAATCAGCCGGTCGGGTTTGATACCAGCCTCTGCCAATAAGTCCAGCCATTCCTGCATCTGCGCGTGCCCAACGACAGCAACGTGCAAATTGCCGTCGTCATCGCGTTCGCCGGGCGCAAAGTGCAGATTTTCGACGTCTTCTGCGAGTTGCTCTTCCAGGGCAAATGGCAGCGCAGAACGTAATCGGGCCCTCGATTTGATCGGCAGGTTGACCGTCGTCGTCAACACCGAGGAGGCAGGGACCAGCACGATCACAGACCTGTCACCAACATCGTTAGTAGCTTCGGCCAGCGGCCCCGTCGTCGGTGGTGAACGGCGCGAACCGCTCTCATCAACGGCAATCCAGTGAGCCGCCTGCTCTGGATTGCTGCCGAGTCGAATAACGAGATGGTCTGCCATTATCAGGTTGTCCCAAGCGAGCGCAGTATGGGGGTCACATCGCCCCTGGGTCCGCGCTCGAGAATGCTGAAATACGTGATGCGCACGGTATCAACACGGACGGTTACCCGCAATTGAAAAAACTCGGTCGTTTCCACCAATCGCCGGCTTATGTCGTCCGGATCCAACAATCCGCCGAATGATTGTGCGATTTCCGCAAAGCCCGATTCGGCTCGTTCGGCAATCAATCGTTCTGCATCGGCGGCTGATATGCGGTCGTCAAGGGACTGTAATACGGGCCCGGTCGCCGTATTAACGTTAATCTCAGTGCGGCCCGGCAAAGCGACAATATGTGGCAGCAACGTGTCCATAGTTTCTTTGTCCATGCCTTCCAGAGCTGCAAGCTCGTTGGCACTGCTGATCAACTGGTTAGCTGTCCGGTAAGGTGGCGTGATGCCGGTATAGATCGCGTCCTCCGCGCCGTCCGGAAATGATGCGTCCTGATCACCGTCAATCCAGTCACCGGCGATGCCCGCGAAGCGGGGATCCAGGCCAAGCGCGAACAGCAATCTTTGAAACTGCTCAAGGGCTTCTTCGTCGATTTGGCCATCATCGCCGATCAGGTTATTGACATTAAATCGCCCTTGCAGGTCCTGGATTTCGCCATAGACTTCACCACCATCAATCGGCAGGGCAGGTAAGTCCGATGCCCAGATTTCACCAAGGTGGTCCGTATCGGACTCTTCCAGATCGCGGCGCAAAATGGACTGCATCCAGCTCTCCGCTCCCAGCGCGACCTGCACCGCCTGGTCACGATTCAGCATGACGCTGGTACGCCGCAGATCGAGCGAGTTGTTCCACTTGAGTGTGTAGGTCAGCGAGGCGATCAATGCCATGATCAGCAGCGCAGTTATGAGTGCGACGCCGCGATTGGATTTCACCGAGTTCACGGTGCCACCTCAATAAGGCGCGTGATCTCACCCGCATCACCCAGCGACAAAACAATTTCCACCGCGCGTGGCCGGGCGCGTAACGGGTTTACTGCACCTTGTGGAGGCCATACCTCGGTGGTGTCGCCGGAGTCTCCGTAAAAGCGGAAGAACAGACTTTGCACGTCATCCAGAAGCACAGTGGCGACCGGTTCGTTCGAAAAGGTTCGGTCAAGTACAGTCCAGTGGTAGCGAACCAGTTGATCGTCCTCGAGGCGGTATGCACTGCGCTGTTGCGTTCCCCGCGGCAATCCCGCCGGATTGCCCCAACCGCCGTGCGTCAGCTCGAGTGCAAAGTCGCCGGAAATGCTGCTCAGGATGGCCGGCCGTTGCGAATCGCCGATTTCGTTCCGTATTGGTCGTGGCGCGGCGAACGCGATGTCGGTCGTGATGAGTCGCATCGACCGCTGTATGGCCTGTAATCGGTCCATCCTCTCCGTCAGCATTTCAGAGTCTGTTAATGAGTTGCTGAGTGCGCCCCACGCAACAACAGACATGACCGAGAAAATAGCCACCGCTACCATGATCTCGATCAGCGTGAAGCCGCGCTGCCAAGCCAGCTTCATTGCCGCTCTCCGTCAGGCTCGCCGGACTCCGGGGCGCGGTTCCAGGCACGATTACTTTGTCCCGGCGGTACCGGCTCCCCAATGAAACCTGTTACCGGGCGCATAACCGGGTCACCGCCCGGAAATGATACTGTTACATCGACCCGATACAGGTTGGGCACACCGGTTTCGGAAACGACGGCCCGCCATGCCCATTCCTTCCCCGCATAATCAACTTCACCACTCGAGGTACTGACATCCGGCACCACATTGGCCAGTCGCATCTCGGTGACCTTGTTGTGTGCTATCCAGCTGGCGTAGGTGCGATTCTGCATCGTCGTCGCCGCATCAATCATCTGTACCATTTCACTGGCGATCGCTGCCAGCGACACAGCAACAACCATTAGCGCTACCAGCACTTCAAGAAGCGTAAACCCTCTTTGTTTATCGGAGTAGCGCATCGCGCTCCTCGCTTTCAGTTAATACGTCGATCTTGCCGGTAATATCGCCGGTCAGGATGACCGTTTGATCCTGCTGTGTATCAACCAACCGCAGCTGAAAAGGTGTTGTATCGCCGCTGGAAAAAATCAGCACGTGCGGCGCGTAATCGTCACGCGAATCCCGCTGCCTTTCTTCCTCCGGCTCGGAAAGATCGGCCGCATCGAATTTCAGCTGGACACTTTTCTCTTCGAGGCGCAGATCAAACTCGACGTTATCGGGCAGCTGCCGCGCACGGAATATATCTTCCGCCGGCACATCGGCCCAGCGCCGCTGCAGGGCGTCGAATTCCACGAATCGATACGAGTTACGCATCACTTCCAGCCCGAATTCGCGTCCCTGCATAATGGCTTCATCCTGCGCAACTTCGAGCAGCGAACCAATTCGATAGGCCTCCCTGCGCAACTGCCTGTCGTCACCAAGAACTCCCAGCGACAGCAGGCCGATCGAGACGATAATTGCAATTACGACCACGACGACAAGCAATTCAATGAGCGTGAAGCCTGGCTGGTGGCTGCGGGCACGCATATTACTTCGCGTTATTCGAGATTCCAGTTGCCAATATCGGCATTGTTGCCGTCGCCACCTTCAACCCCATCCGCGCCGAACGTGAGAATATCGATCTCACCATTCTGGCCGGGGTTGCGATACACGTACGGATTGCCCCAGGGGTCAACCGGCATTCGTTCGAGGTACCCCCCCGGATTCCAGTTCTTGATACTCGGGTCGTTCGGTTTATTCACCAGGGCCTCAATGCCTTGCTCAGCGGTGGGATAAGTGAAGTTATCCAGCCGATAGAACTTCATGGCATTTTCAATCGTCGAGATTTCGGACCTGGCTGCTTCCTTGCGTGCCCGGTCGACCTGGCCAAACAGTTTGGGGCCCACCAGGGCCGCGAGAATTCCGATGATGACCACTACGACCATAATTTCGATCAGGGTAAAGCCGCTTTGGCGCGAGCGGGCCACAAATTTGCGTGAATGAGCGTACAAGTTGAGCACTCCGTTGACTCGGTAATCGTATAAACGTCAGTATACCAAACATGGGGTTAAGCCAAGGTGATGCAGATCACCGCAAATACGACGGATTTCAGGCTTGGCTGTTGCCTGGACTGATTGTCATCATTGCCACGATTTTCGCGTTATTTGGCGACTCGGGTCGCGAGCTGTTGCGCTATGACCGCGCGGCCGTCGGCGACGGCGAGGTCTGGCGCCTTGCGACCGGCCATTTTGCGCACCTCGGCGTTTCGCACTTCGCGCTGAACGCCCTCGGACTCGGCTTGATTATGTACCTCGTGCTGCCACAGTTCACCGTCCGACAATGGGTGTTGATAACCATTATCGTGATACTCGGTATTGACCTGGGATTCTGGGTGTTGGAGCCGCAGTTGCGCTGGTATGTCGGTCTTTCCGGGCTACTGCATGGCTTTTGGGCAGCCGGCGCGATGGGTGGCCTGCGAGCTGGCCAGTTCGACTCCTGGCTGCTGCTCGGCATCCTGGCAGGCAAGTTGGCCTATGAGCAGCTGGTCGGTCCCTTACCCGGTTCGGAGGACAGCACCGGCGGGAACGTGATCGTGGCTGCACATTTGTATGGCGCAATCAGCGGCGCCCTGATCGGGGCCTGGTATCGGTTTAGAAAAGCGCCCGCGACGCCTATATAATGCGCGCGCATTCCAGCCAACCATTTTGGAGACGGTATTGACAATCGCGATGGTATTTCCGGGCCAGGGCTCGCAGTCACAGGGCATGCAGGCGGACCTTGCTGAACGCTTTGCAGAAATCGGTGAGGTATACGGCGAGGCAGCAGAGGTTCTGGGTTACGACCTTTGGCAACTGGTGCAGGAGGGGCCCGCGGAACGCCTTGGCGAGACCATGGTTACCCAGCCAGCCATGCTGACTGCCGGCTTCGCAGCCTGGCGTGCATGGCAAGCCGCCGGTGGCGACGCCCCTGCACAAATGGCCGGCCACAGTCTCGGCGAATATACCGCGCTGGTTTGCGCCGGGAGCGTCAGTTTTGCGGATGCGCTCAGGGTTGTACGCAGAAGAGCCGAACTCATGCAAGACGCCGTACCGGTCGGTGACGGTGCGATGGCCGCCATACTCGGTCTCGATGATGAGGCGATCATAGCGGTTTGCCGCGAAGCCGCCGAAGACGGCGTCGCCGATGCAGTCAACTTCAATGCGCCAGGACAAGTGGTGATTGCCGGAGATGCTGCGGCCGTCGATCGGGCGATCGAATTGGCCAAGGCGCAAGGGGCACGTCGTGCGCTGCCGCTACCGGTCAGTGTGCCGGCGCATTCTGCATTAATGCAGGGCGCCGGTGAGGCTCTGCAGGAAGCGCTTGCTGCGGCAGCTTTTGGCGCTCCCAAAACGACCGTTATTGCGGCTTCCGACGCCAGGCCTTACCTCGACGGTGATGATATTCGCCAACGTCTGTCCCGGCAGGTCTATACCCCGGTTCGTTGGGTAGACACAGTCAGCGTTATGCTGACGAATGGTGCGACCTCGGTCGTTGAATGTGGCCCGGGCAAAGTACTTGCCGGACTAATGCGTCGGATCGATAAAACGGTGACTTGCAGTTCTGTTGATTCCGTGGACGGTTTGGAAAAAGCCCTGAAGGGCGAGGATTAACTTATGACAGGTTCATTTACGAACGACGCTTTGCACGGCGAAGTTGCCCTGGTCACTGGCGCGTCTCGCGGTATTGGCGCAGCGATTGCCGGCGCCTTGGCCGCCGCAGGAGCTACAGTCGTGGGCACGGCGACCAGTGAGGCCGGTGCCGACAAAGTATCTGCGGCGCTCGGTGATTCCGGCCGGGGGATTGTTCTGAATATTGCTGACAATGATTCTGTGGCAGCAGCCATCAAGGACATGCAAAGCGGCGAGGGCAGTCCATCGATTCTCGTCAACAATGCCGGCATCACGCGCGACAATATACTGATGCGCATGAAAGATGATGAATGGGACGATGTGATTGCCACAAACCTGAGCGGCGCCTACAAGGTCAGCAAGGCTTGCCTGCGCGGTATGATGAAAGCTCGGCAAGGGCGCATCATCAATATCGCCTCGGTCATCGGTGTAATGGGTAATGCAGGCCAGGCAAACTATGCGGCGGCAAAGGCCGGAATCATCGGCTTTTCCAAGTCGCTCGCGCGGGAGATCGGCTCCAGAAACATCACCGTAAACGTGGTGGCACCGGGCTTTATCGACACCGATATGACCCGGGTTTTGCCCGAGGAGCAGAAGGCTTCGCTGTTGAACCAGATACCGCTGAACCGCCTCGGCCAGAGCGAAGAAATTGCGGCAGCGGTCGTATTTCTCGCCTCGCCGGCGGGCGCATATATCACCGGCGAAACCCTGCATGTCAATGGCGGCATGTTAATGGATTGAACATGGGAAATTGTCAGTGGCGTGGCTACTGCGATTCACTTACAATACCGTGCCACGGACGGTACGTACCTTGAAATATCAATAACTTACACGACCGTCACACTAATTTTCAGGAATCTTCCAGGAGAAGAGATCGCTATGAGCAGTATCGAACAACAAGTTAAGGGCATCGTTGCCGAACAACTCGGGGTTAAAGAAGACGAGGTAACGAACGATGCTTCCTTCGTCGATGATCTGGGCGCTGACTCACTTGATACGGTTGAGTTGGTGATGGCCCTGGAGGAGGAATTTGAAACTGAAATTCCAGATGAAGACGCCGAGAAGATCACCACGGTTCAGCAAGCAATCGATTTTGTGACCGCTCGCGCATCCAGCGACGACTAAGTAACACGGTGCGGCGCCTCGAGCGCCGCACCCGATTCTCCAAAATCAATTTGGCAGTTCTGCCACGACAAGCGGATTCACATTGAAACAACGACGCGTTGTTATTACCGGGATGGGCCTTTTATCTCCGGTCGGGCACCAATTGGATGAGGCCTGGAATAACGTCCGTGACGGTGTGTCCGGAATACGACTGATTGATGACTTCGATACGAGCTCCTTGCCGACTCGTATCGGCGGCACTATCGAGAATTTCGATGTTGGCGAGTACCTGTCTCCCAAAGAAGCGCGCAAGATGGATCCGTTCGTTCATTACGGTATCGCTGCGGCGGTCAACTCGATCAAAGATGCCAATCTGGAGATTACTGACGAAAACCGTCATCGGATTGGCGTGGCGATGGGTGCCGGAATGGGCGGCATCAAAACCATCGAGGATACGCATAGCAAAATGCTGGAGGGCGGCGCCCGCAAAGTCTCACCGTTCTTTATTCCCAGCAGCATAATCAATATTACGTCTGGCTACGTTAGCATCCTGGAGAAGATCACCGGGCCCAATGTCTCTATCGTTACGGCATGTGCGACGTCAGCGCATTGCATCGGCTTTGCCGGTCGGATGCTGGCGCATGGCGACGCTGATGTCATGCTCGCCGGCGGTTCCGAGTTTGCGACCACGCCATTGTCGATGGCCGGGTTTTGCTCCGCACGCGCCATGTCAACGCGCAACGACGAGCCGTCGCGAGCCAGCAGACCCTATGACATCGACCGTGACGGGTTCGTGCTGAGTAACGGGGCAGGGTGCATGGTTCTCGAAGAACTCGAACATGCCCAGGCCCGCGGTGCAAAAATTTATGCTGAATTGCTCGGGTTCGGCATGAGCGGCGATGCCCACCACATTACGCTGCCGCCTGCAGATGGCGATGGCGCACGCCGGTCTATGCTGGCGGCGCTGAACGATGCAGGAATCGAACCGTCGGACATTGATTACCTGAATACGCACGGCACATCCACACCGGCCGGCGACGTGGGCGAAACCGTTGGCATTCGCCGCGCATTCGGTGATGCTGCAGACAAGCTCCTCGTGAGTTCCACAAAGTCGACCACGGGACACTTGTTGGGCGCAGCAGGCGTGGTCGAAGGCATTTTTTGTGTACAGGCGATAAATCATCAGGTTGCACCACCGACGATCAACCTGGACAACCAGGATCCGGCCTGCGACCTGGACTACGTACCGAATGAAGCGCGTCCGGCGCGTATTCGCACAACAATGTCGAATTCATTCGGTTTCGGGGGCACCAACGGCACCCTGATCTTTCGAGAATTTGAATGATTTCGACCCTGCTGCCCGCAGGTACTGATCTACACTCACTGCACCAGCTCAATCCGGCGCGTTACCCCTTTTTGTTACAAAGCACCGCGCTCGGCGCAGGCATCGGCAGCCATGACCTGCTGCTGCTGTCCACCGGCGAGACGCTGCAGCTGGACGAACCCGGAGTCGTCAAAGGGGTGCATTCGACGGGTCATTCGACATTCCTAGGTGCGTTGGACGACTGGTGGCGCAGCGAGCAATGCGCTCAGGAATCGGACTGGCCGTTTCGCGGAGGATGGTTTCTGTACCTGGGTTATGAACTGGCAGGCGAGATCGAACCGACTCTGCAATTGCAGCCGGATCCGGTTTTGCCGGTCGCGTTCGCCGTGCGCTGCGATGCGGCCCTGGTACGTGATCACGAGACAGGAAACGTTCATTTTCTCGCAGAAACGGGCGCAACGACCACCGCGTTAACTGTCCAGGAGGATTCGATACTCGCGTCAGCCCGGCCCACGGCAGTGCTGCCAACCTCACCGCCACAAATTACGGAGGAGCAAGCCGACACTTTTCTCGACGCCGTCGTCCAGGCAAAGTCCTATATTGCTGCCGGCGACATATACCAGGCAAATCTCTCGCGAGGCTGGACTGCTGCGTCTACAAGCGCGAATCCAAACGCAATATACAAGGCCTTGAGCGCCAGCAACCCGGGACCGTTCGCCGGGCTGGCACATTGGCACGGCACGACGATCGTGTCCTCATCGCCGGAACGTCTGCTGCGCGTCCGGGATGGTATCGCAGCAACGCGCC
>Ga0102946_1000936_pt1 | contig 10012 bp, 6 predicted proteins | sample SalPon2A_A_D1_MG_FD_78209 | JGI IMG/M metagenome (GOLD analysis project Ga0102946, IMG submission 78209) | Soil microbial communities from South San Francisco under conditions of wetland restoration - Salt Pond MetaG R2A_A_D1_MG | ecosystem: Environmental > Terrestrial > Soil > Wetlands | place... | reverse complement strand
TCACGGTGATCGGTAATGTGTAATGTCATAGTTTCCTCTTCTGTCCTTGCGCCCCAGGCAGACTAGCCGTCGCCTGAGGGAATGTTTGTCCACTGCTGGCCTTTTGCCGAACGCTCAACAGCATCAACCACCTGCTGAACCCTGCACCCGTTGGAAAAGTTCTCGTATACCTCTGTATCCGTTTCAATGGCGCGCAGCAGGTTTCGAACCTCAATCACTTTAAGATCATTGATTCCGAGCCCATGACCAGGTGCCGGACAAAACGCTGAATAGTCAGTATGCTCCGGCCCAGCAAGGATGGTCCTGAATCCCGTTCGGGCCGCTTGATCATCGCCTGAGAAATAGCGAATCTCGTTCATTCGCTCCTGGTCGAATACCAGGCTGCCATTGCTGCCATTGATTTCAAAACACAGGCCACACTTTCTGCCGGTTGCAATGCGGCTGATCTCCATGCTGCCACCGCAACCACGGTCGAACCTCATCAACACCTGTGCAATGTCTTCGTTCTCGACTTGATGCATTTCACCCGTGTCAGGATCCGGACGTTGCTCGTGAACGGTCGTCAATTCACCGAACACCTCGGAGATCGGATCCAGCAGGTACTCCGCCATGTTAATCAGGTGAGTGCCCAGGTCTGCCAATGCCCCACTGCCACCCTGGCTTCGCAGACAACGCCAGCTGAATGGAACATCGGGATCGGCCATGTAATCTTCAAAATAGCTGCCTCGAAAATTGAAAATCTCACCCAGTTCGCCCGCCTCGATCATTTCGCGGGCCAGAACCACCAGTGGATTACAGGCATAGTTGAATCCCATGGACGTCTTCACCCCGGCAGCTTTTGCTGCATCCCGGATCACCAGGGCGTCTTCGCCTGAAAGCGCCAGGGGTTTTTCACAGTAAACATGTTTGCCATTTGCAATTGCCAGGAGCGCCATGTCCTTGTGCAGATGATTGGGTGTGCAGATATCCACCAGGTCAATAGAATCATCTGTGCAAACCGCTCTCCAGTCATTGCTCGCAAGCGCAAAACCCCAGGACCTGGCGAGTGATTCTGCTTTATCCAGGTGGGTGTCGACCAGGCACTCCAGTTGAGGTGCTGAAACTTCCGGAAAAGCCGTGCCCACAGCCCTGAGCGCAATGGCGTGCGCCTTGCCCATAAAACCGGTTCCAATCAGGCCTGTTTTGATATTTGTCACGAATGATCCTTCATAATTTAAGTGAAACCGGCTTGCCAAGCTCGTGAGATTGCTGCGCAGCATCGGCAATCTGCAAGGCTTTCAGACCATCGTCACCATCAGGCAAATCCATGGATTCACCCCCCAGTGTCTGCAGGAATTTCTCAAGCTGCAAACGGTACGCATCGGCATATCTTTCGAGGAAGAATGGCAGGGCTACTTCACTGTGGTGGCCCCTCTTGTCAGCCCACTCAAGGTGTGAACCAGTGGCGTTTACCGAACTGACCATTCCCTTCGACCCGAAAGCCTCGATTCGCTGGTCATAGCCATAGGCACAGCGACGGGAATTGCTGATCTGGCATAAACGTCCGCTGGCTGTCTTAAGCAGTGCGACTGCTGTATCGACATCGCCCTCTTCGCCAATGCGTTGATCAATCAAGACACTTCCCTGGGCGAATATCTCGACCGGTTCCTCGCCGAGCAGCCAACGGGCCATATCAAAATCATGAATCATCATGTCACGGAACAATCCACCGGATCGTCCGATGTAATCAAGGGGTGGTGGCGAAGGATCGCGGCTGGTGATACTGACAATCTCAAGTTGTCCTATCACACCGTTTTCGATTTCCTGTTTCAACTTGTTGAATGAAGGATCATGCCGGCGATTGAAACCGAGATAAAGACTGACATTTTCCTCGGCCACCACGGCCAGGCTCTTTTTTGCTGTCAGGACTTCAAGATCCAGTGGTTTCTCACAAAATATGGATTTCCCCGCTCGGGCTGAGGCCCGGATCAGGTCTGCATGGGAATCTGTAGAACTGGCAATCACCACGGCATCAACATCGGGATCCTCCAGTGCTGTTGCCACCGAACTGACTTGTGCGCCGCAGGATTCTGCAAGATGACTGGCCACCTCGCGGTCAACATCCACCACGTGAAGGATTTCAGCTGTCGGGTCTTTGTGAATATTCGCAGCATGGATCCGACCGATGCGTCCTGCACCAAATACAGCCAACCCTTTCTTGCCATTTGCATTCATTGCATTAATTGCTCTGGGCCGCTTTTTCATCAGAACGATTGAGTCCGTGTCGATAGGCGTAGGCAATGACAAGCGTCTGTGCCAGGCACATGGAAGCAGTCAGCGACCTGAATTTTCGGACTTCCGCATCCTTGATTTCAAAACAGATCTCTGCATTCCGGGCCACCGGGTTAAGGCGCGTGTCACTTATGGCAATCAGGGGTGCACCACTGGCTTTTGCCCTTTTTGCCAGGTCAGCCGTTTCACTTGCATATGGCATGAATGAAACAGCAATGACAATATCTTCCGGACCCAGCATCCAGCTTTGCTCGGATGTCATTCCGGCCACACCGTCAAGAAGAAATGCCCGTTTCTCAACATGACTCAGGGAATAGGCAAGATAAGCTGCAACCGGAAAAGAGCGGCGGACTCCCCCAATAAAGACAGTATGCGCACGGTGCATCAGTTCGATCGACCGTTCCAGGTCTTCTTCCCTGACACTTTCACGTAAATGCTCAAGAGCAATAATGTTGCTCTCGGTGAAATCGTGCATGACATTAAACGGTAACAACCAGTCTTCAGAATTGAACTTCTGGTGAAATTGCCGGACGCGTTCGGAATAACTGGGGCTTGGCGGTGTTGTCAGTATTTCATCGCGGAACAGGCGCTGCATTTCGCTGGCACCGCTGTATCCGAAGGCCTTGGCAAACCGGACGATGGTTGAGGGTTGAACGTCGCAACGACCGGCAATGATGGATAATGTCTCGACGGCTATATCATTCGGGTTATCAAGGACATAGGAAGCCACCTGCTTCAAACGTGGACTCAACTCCTCGTACTGACGGGTGATTTGTCTGCGCAGGGACTTCAGATTTTTAGGTGGTGCTTTTTGCATATTTATAACAAGAATCCAGACAGTGTTCTGCAGGCCGCGGATTCTCCCGGAATCAACCGGAAATTCAGCCAGTAAAACAGATTAGAAAATATATTCCATCTTTTTACAAATGAAAAATTTTATTCTATACTCGATCCGATTTGAAATTCTTTCTTGCCCGACCAAAAAAATCCGGCTCGATCCAGGCATCGTGGCCACCCGCGAATGAGCGGTCAGGAGAACCAGAAATGTTCAGGAAAATAATTGCATCCCTAACGATCACCATTGGCTTAATTGCCATAGCTTCAGTAGCCCAGGCACAGACAGTCACCGGCCAGGTCACCGATAAGGATGAGCGGATCCCCTTCAAGGGTGCAATCGTCCGTATAGAGGGCGTCCAACGAACCACTTCAACAGATGACCGCGGCCGTTTCAGGCTCAATAACATCCCTGCAGGGCAGCAAACCCTGGTGATATCCTATGTCGGCACCCAGGACACGATCATTCCAATCAACGTCCCGGCCGACGGACTCGACCTGGGCGCTGTAATCCTGGGCTCGAACATGGACAACGAGGCATACATTGAAGAAGTGCTGGTCCAGGGACAGTCTGCAGCGATCGCTGGCGCGCTCAACCAGGAAAGAGCGGCAGACAACCTGGTGTCTGTACTGGATACCGATGCCATGGGCCAGTTTCCTGATCAGAACGTGGCAGAATCCCTTCGTCGCCTGCCGGGTATCTCGGTAGAAACTGACCAGGGTGAAGGACGATATGTCGTCATTCGCGGCATGGACCCGGACCTCAACGCGACATCGATTAATGGTGTGCGTGCATCCACCGGTGAACCCAGGCGTGCCTTGCAGCTTGACGTGATCCCTTCAGACGTCCTCGATGGCCTGGAAGTCAGCAAAACCCTGACGCCAGACATGGACGCAGATGCGATTGGTGGTTCAATTAACATCAAGACGCTCAGCGCTTTCAGCCGCAATGGTCCTTATTTGAAAGCAAGGGTCGAGTCCGGTTACACAGACCAGCGTGGAGATTTCAATCCCAAGATGTCTGTGGCCGGAAGTAACATCTACGAGCTTTCCGGTGGCAAGAGACTCGGTGTTGCCGCCGCGATCAGTTACAACAATCGCAAGCTCCAGGTTAACAACAATGAAGTTGATGACTGGGAAGTATCAGACAACGGCAATGACTTCTCAGAAGAATTCGAACCGCGTCTTTACCTTGTCGAACGCGAACGCACCAGCACGGTTCTGAACTTCGATCTGGACCTGAACGATTCCACCAACATTTACCTGTATACCCTTTACAGCGAGTTTGAAGATACTGAAACCCGCGACAGCCTGACGTTTGGCCTCGGCGGTCTGGATGAGGGCACGGTCACCAGCACCAATGCCGATTACTACGAGGCTGAGCTGGAGCATGGCACCAAGGATCGTACACAGACAGCCGATACTTTCTCAGCATCACTTGGCTCTGAAACAAACCTGACCGACTGGACGTTCAAGACCAAACTTGGTTATTCATCGGCTGAGGAAAAAACCCCTGATGAGGTTGATTCTGTCTGGGTATCAGAGTTTGAATCTGGCGACGGTCCGATCACCGATGGGTCCCCGGTCCTGTCACTGGATCGAAGTAATCCGCAAATCCCGGTTGTCAGGTCGCAGTTCTGGTCCAGCCTGCAGGATGACACCCTGTTTGAGCTGGATGAAATTGAGACCCTGAATGAAACCAACAAGGACGAACAGACTTCCCTGAATCTTGACGCCATTCGCGCCACAAACTTTGGTGAAATTCAGTTCGGTGCAAAGGGACGCTGGCGTACGAAAGAAACCAATGAGGATGTCACTTTCTGGTCCAATGACGATACCTGGTTCATGTCAGATGTCCCCTGCCCCAACTGCGCAGCCGACTATGGTTTTCCGACACCCATCGATCCGATTCCAAACCCGCAAGGCGTTCGCGACATTCTGGCATCGGGCACCGGCATTGAGTTTGAAGAACTGGATTCGATCATTGACTCAAACGTCGCTGACTTCAAATACGATGAGGACATCTACGCCGCGTATGGCATGGGTAAATGGGAATCGGACAACCTGACTTTTATTGCGGGTGTTCGCGTGGAGAGAACCGAGACTGACAACCGCGGAAACCTGGTTGAAATTTTCGAAGAAGGCCAGGAGTACATGGGCCAGGTTCTGGATGACGATTTCGTGGTGATCACGCCCGTGCAGGCCGAAAAAAATTACACCGACTGGCTGCCCAGCGCCAACCTCAGATACGATTTTTCCGAAAACCTGGTGGGTCGCGCTTCAGTCTATCGCTCCGTGGTTCGCCCAAGGGTAGAAGAAGTAGCCTTTCGGGTGGCCATTGAAGACGGTGAAGCCGAACTCGGTAATCCAGAGCTCGACCCTTTCCTTTCCTGGAACTACGATGCATCAATTGCCTGGTATCCGACTGATCTGAGTGTCGTGTCAGCTGGCGTGTTCTACAAGGACATTGACGACTATATTTTCATCCAGGAAATTGAAGGGTTTAATTTCCAGGGACGTGAAATTGATGAGGCGATCATTGCCCTGAATGGAGAATCTGCAACGGTCACCGGCCTCGAACTCAACTACCAGCAACACTTTGGTTTCCTGGGTGCGCCCTGGGATGCGTTCCTGCTCGCAATCAACTACACCTATGTCGACAGCGATGCCAACACCGGGGAGCGGGAAACAACACTGCCGAAGCAGGCTGAAAATATCGGTAGCGTCATGATCGGATACGAAAACTATGGCTTTGACCTGCGCCTGGCCATGAAATATCGCGATAGCTACCTGGATGAGCTGGTCGATGAGGAATACGACCGATACACGGATGACAACCTGCAATGGGACCTGACTGCCAAATATCGCTTTAACGAGAACTGGCAGGTCTATGCTGAAATCGTGAACATCGGCGACGAGCCTGAGTATTATTATGCCGGAAAGAAATCACGTGCTTACCAGTATGACGAATTCGGCACGGGCTATGCGCTGGGCGTACAGTTCAACTTCCAGTAGAGATTACTGTTCAGGCCGAAACAAAGCCTGGCTCTAACAAAAAACGGCGGCGCTATCAGCGCCGCCGTTTTGCTTTAAAGGTCGAATGAACAAGTGTCATCCGAACCAAACCATCAACCTAAGAGCCGATATTTGAGGCCTTATTGCCGCGCCGATCATCAGCAAGGTTTTGGCTCGCGTACTCAATATCAAACCGGTCCAGCGTCATCACCTTGCTCCAGGCATCCACGAAATCATTGATGAACCTTTCCTCTCCATCGCTGGCGCCATAGAACTCAGCCACTGCCCGCAGCTCCGCATGTGATCCGAAAACAAGGTCAACCGGAGTGGCTGTCCATTTCAATTCACCGCTTTCACGGTCTCTGCCCTCGTAAAGGCCATCAGAATCCGGCGATTTGCTCCATTGCGTCGACATGCGCAGCAGGTTGACGAAGAAATCGTTGCTCAGGCTGCCCGGACGATCCGTGAAGACGCCATTGGAAGAACCACCCGAATTGGCATTCATGGCACGCATACCACCCACAAGTGCAGTCAATTCCGGAATTGTGAGCGTCAGGAAATCCGCCTTTTCAATCATCATGCGGGTTGGCGAAAGGAAGTTACCTTCACTGTAGTAATTCCTGAATACGTCTGCTTTCGGCTCCAGCACAGAAAAAGACGCCACATCAGTTTGTGCCTGCGTCGCATCGGTTCTGCCTGGCACGAAGGGAACTTCGACACTAAAACCAGCATCCTTAGCCGCTTTTTCAATGGCTGCCGCGCCGCCAAGAACAATCAGGTCAGCCAGGGAAACCCTGGTGTCGCCGGATTGTCCCTGGTTAAAGTCCTGCTGAATGGTCTCAAGCCTGTCGAGCACCATCTGCAGCTCATCAGGGTCATTGACATCCCAGTCGATCTGCGGGGCAAGGCGAACCCGGGCGCCATTAGCACCGCCACGCATATCGGTGCCACGAAAAGTGGAAGCAGAAGCCCATGCTGTTCTGACCAGCTGGGGGACTGTCAGGCCCGAATCCAGAATCTCAGCCTTAAGATTCGCGACATCCGACGAACTCACCAATTCATAATCAACTGCAGGCACGGGGTCGGTCCAGATCAGCTCTTCTTCAGGCAGCTCGTTGCCTATCCAGCGAGCCCTGGGACCCATATCCCTGTGGGTGAGTTTGAACCAGGCTTTGGCAAAGGCCAGGTCGAATTCGTCCGGGTCGTTCATGAACCGCATTGAAATTTCGCGGTAGCTCGGATCCTCTTTCAGCGCCAGGTCCGTGGTCAGCATCACCGGTGAATGAAATTTTTCGGGGATGTGTGCATCCGGAACGAATTTCACTTCATCAGCATTCTCCGGAACCCACTGGGTTGCGCCTGCCGGGCTTTTTGTCTGTACCCACTCAAATGCAAACAGGTTCTGGAAGAAATTCTGGCTCCATTGCGCAGGGGTCGCCGTCCAGGCACCTTCCAGTCCGCTGGTAATGGTGTCTTCTGCGTTGCCTTTGCCGCAGTCGTTGTTCCATCCGAATCCTTGTTCCTCGAGACCTTCCGCACCAGGCTCAGGGCCGACACAGTCAGATGGTTTTGCTGCTCCATGAGTCTTGCCAAAAGTATGACCACCGGCAATCAGGGCAACAGTCTCTTCGTCATTCATGGCCATCCGGCCAAATGTATCCCGAATATCCTGGGCAGCAAGCAATGGGTCAGGCACACCATTTGGTCCTTCAGGGTTCACGTATATCAAACCCATTTGCACCGCTGCCAATGGCTTTTCAAGCTCACGATCGCCTTCATAACGCTCGTCCGCCAGCCATTGCTTTTCAGGACCCCAGTAAACCAGGTCAGCTTCCCAGTCATCTTCACGACCACCGGCAAAGCCAAATGTCTTGAATCCCATGGACTCCATGGCGACATTACCAGTGAGAATCATCAGATCGGCCCAGGACAACGAACTTCCATACTTGTCTTTGACTGGCCAGAGCAAGCGACGGGCCTTATCAAGATTGGCATTGTCAGGCCAGCTGTTGAGTGGTTCGAAACGTTGCTGGCCACCCGCGGCACCACCACGGCCATCAGCCATCCGGTACGTGCCTGCACTGTGCCAGGCCATGCGTATGAAGAATGGTCCGTAATGCCCGTAGTCCGCCGGCCACCAGTCTTGTGAGGTAGTCATGATCGCTTCGATATCAGCTTTCACTGCATCAAGATCAAGCGCTGCAAACGCCTCGGCGTAGTTGAAATCATCTCCCATTGGGTTGGACTCATCGCCGTGCTGCCTCAGTGGACTAAGATCCACCTGGTCTGGCCACCAGAATTGATTTGATTTGGGCTCCATCTGAGCCATCGTGCTGCCAGGCAGACCTGCCATCAGCAGCGCTGCAGCCAGCGAGGCCGTCAGCGGAAGTTTCGTTCTGAACATTGATGTTTCTCCCGTTCAATTAGAAAAAAGTTATTTTTCTTTGAACCTATTACATCCCATTGGAGCAAGGAAATGAAATTGAAAATTCGGATCAGGTCAATAGTCTATAACTATTATAAGTATATTAACGATTGTTATTAAGAATACCATTAGGCTTTCGGAGTCAGCCAGAAACTAGTACAGAAATAAGATAAGTGACGCGCTGACAACACCAACCAGAAGCGCCGCGATCAACCCCATAACCAGCGGTTTGAGACCTATACTGACCAGGTCGCGTATATCAGTGCCGAGCCCAACAGATGCCATGGCAATGGCAAGGCACAATTCGGCAGACTCCTTGGTGAAGCCGACGATTGACGCCCACTGTTCTTTCGAAATCAGCCCAAAAGCCGAATCACCCATATCGCCGACCGTTCGAACCAGGCTCATCAAGGCAAACCCGATAACGAATAACGGCACCATCGTCCACCATTTGGGCACTGCCCCGGACTCGAAGGAACTACGATGATAGACAATGCACATCAAGGGAATGATCACCAGCATCCCCAGGTTTCTGACCAGCTTGGTGACAGTGGCGACATCCAGGGCCAATGGCGAATTAAAGAACTGCTGGTAAACCAGACCTGCACCTGCAACCTGCGCGGTTTCATGAACTGAAGTTCCAAGGAACAAACCAACCTGAAATTCTTCAGCATTAAAAAGCCAGTGCGCAGCAAACGGGTAGATCAGCATTGCCAGAATGCCAAACAATGTCACACAGGCCACGGCGTAGCTGACCTCACTGTCTTTGGCATTAATGGTTGGTGCGGTTGCAACAATCGCGGTTGCACCACATATGCTGGTCCCAACCGCCAGCAACGTTCCCAGGCGTCCGCTCAGGCCGAGCCTGCGGCTAAGGTATGTCACGATAATCAGGGCGGATGCACCAGCGCTAATAATAACCGGCAGGCTTTGCAAGCCAATCGTACCCACTTCTCCCAGGCTGAGGCGAATTCCAAGAAGAATTATCCCCAGTCTCAGCACCCGTTTCAGGCCGAACTGGATCCCGGGCAGGAACAGTTGATGCAGTCCGATCGTGTTTCGAATCAGTATTCCGAGCAGGATAGCCATCATGATCCCGCTGATTGGACTTTTTGGCATCCCCATCCAGGTCACCCCAATCAGGTGCGACAGGTATTGGCCGCTAAAGGCAAGCAAAAGTGCGAGAATGAGGCCGGGAAGAGCAGACACGGCCGCTACTTTACTTCATTCGGCCACGTTTCACCGAATGTATGACCGGGGCCGGTAATCCAGCCTGGCAGGGTTAGAAAAAAAGACGCCTTTTATCACCGACCTTTCAATCAATGATTCAAGACGCCTTTGCCCTGTCAATACTGTAATGATGGTTCCCAGACCAGGACCAGGACCAGGACCAGGACCAGTGAAAAAACTATCTCTGCATATAGTCAAACTCGAGGCCGTTGAGCGAAGCGTCTGTTCCCGTGCTTT
>Ga0102946_1000935_pt1 | contig 10014 bp, 10 predicted proteins | sample SalPon2A_A_D1_MG_FD_78209 | JGI IMG/M metagenome (GOLD analysis project Ga0102946, IMG submission 78209) | Soil microbial communities from South San Francisco under conditions of wetland restoration - Salt Pond MetaG R2A_A_D1_MG | ecosystem: Environmental > Terrestrial > Soil > Wetlands | place... | reverse complement strand
GCGTCTGCATCCACGGTGGCGCTGCCGATGGATTGTCCCACCTCGTAAGCAACACCCGCATCGAGGGTTTTTCCGATTTCTCCGCGAATGTCGTAAGCACGAAAGATTGATTCCTGTAGTACCACGGCGGATGTTTCCATGTCTTTATTCTTCCAGCGTTCAGCGAGGTCATAGCGCAAGCGCATCGGGGGCGGTTCGGCTTCGTTCTTCGAAGCAGCTGCTGATTTGGTTTCTGCGCTGCTTGTTACGCCTTCGCCATCGGGAGGCTGTTGGGGTTTGTCAGTCTGGTCAGTCAGCCTGGCTGCTTTTTTCTTTTCTTCAATTTTGGCCTTTCTTTCAGCCTTAAGCGCCTTGGCAGCCCGTCGCTCCTCTTCCTTGGCTTCGGCCGCCGCCAGCCAGCGCTTGTTCTTTTCGTGCAAAATACGGGCAGCGCCCAACATCAACAAACCAACGATGATGATGGTGAAAAAGCGCGCCCAGGGTAACAGTTCATTGGACTGGTGCAGCGGGACTTCAACCCGGAGCAGGGTTCCCGGAACCAGGATACGGTCAGGTTGCGCCGGGGCGAATTCAACATTGCCGGCATCTTTCAAAGGCTTGCTCGACTGGCGACCATAATCCTGGCGAAGTGCAATGTAGGATTCCGGTCCAACATCAGGATTGAAGCCATCCAGGAGTGGTGCGGCATCTGTCGAAAAGGACAGGTAGCCTTTGACTTCATCACCATCCCGAATTTCGACCAGTCCGACCAATTGAGGCGGTTCAAGAGAATTATGAATCTGCAGGGGAGGGGTCACCCCCTGCGCTGCGATATACATCATTGAAACCAGGGTGAATCCGTTCGGGCCGAGCTCTTCAGGTACTTGCTCCTTTACGGTGCCAGGATAAACACCAACACTCCCCGAAGCGCCCAGTCGGTTTTCCAGCCACGCATCCAGCTCTTGTGCAGCTTCAGGACGTTCGAACACCGCCTGTGCCAGCGCCAGGAATTCAGGATTGGTCGATATCCCGCGGTATGGCTCAATGGCACTCAACATGTTCTCTGCCACTTCCCGACCCGCACTGGATGCGTTTGCGGTGTTCCAGCCGGTCCAGGTGTCCCAGGCCTTGACCAGGATCGCCACGAAAATCAGAAGCACCCCGACCAGGCCCAGAATTGAAATCATCCGGGGGTCTGCAGAAGGTTTCTCCGCCGAATCGAGAAAATTCTTCAGGATTCCTTTGACGTCGAACTTACCCGGGTTCAGCTTTTCCTTGAGATCTTTGTTGTCCATTGACTTTATGCTTCCTGCTTCAGTCGTGGCCGGTATGACCAAATCCGCCAGCGCCCCGCTCGGAGGCGTCAAATTCATCAACCACTTCCCACTGCGCCTGCACAACCGGCACGATCACCAACTGCGCGATTCTGGCCCCCGGGGCTATCTCGAATGGCTCATCCGAGCGATTCCAGCAAGAGACAAAAACCTGCCCCTGGTAATCGCTGTCGATCAGGCCAACCAGGTTACCCAGAACAATCCCGTGCTTGTGTCCGAGACCTGAACGCGGCAACAAAACGGCCGCCAACCCGGGGTCTGCGACATGCATTGCAAACCCAAGGGGGATTAACGAGGTTTCACCAGGCGATATGGTGACCGTCTCATGCACACAGGCGCGCACATCCATTCCTGCCGAGCCATCGGTGGCATAAGCCGGTAGCGGAATATCCTTACCCAGTCGCGGGTCGAGTGTTTTGATCTGAATCGTGTTCAACGCCAACGCGTCCCTTTAATTGGTGGGCGACCTCTTCAATCAGAAGAGTTGCCAGCCTGGCTTTGCTGCCCGATCCGAGATTCCGCTCATCGACATCGGCAGAATTATTGTCAGCCGGGTTCGCAATGAGCAAAAATATTTCATTTTCATCGCCCGCAAAACCGGTACCGGCTTTGCCAACACGATTGGCCGCAATCATATCAAGGCCTTTACGTAAAAGCTTGTCACGGGCGTACTCCAACACATCATGGGTTTCGGCCGCAAAACCCACTGTGAACGGACGATTCTCAAGACTGGCCACCTTAGCAATGATGTCTTTGGTGGCAACCAGCTCGACTCGCTGGCGGGGAAGCCCTTTCTTCATCTTGCCTTCTGCCACCGATGCCGGCGTATAGTCGGCAACAGCCGCCACCCCGATAAAAACGTCTGCATCCGACACCCGGTCAAGAACCGCGTCAAACATCTGGGCCGCGCTGCGAACATTGACACGTTCGATTCCGGCTGGTGTGTCCAGGTCGCACGGGCCCGCGACCAGTGTCACTTGTGCTCCGGCGGCACGTGCGGCTTTGGCCACTGCAAAACCCATCTTTCCTGACGAACGATTGCCAATAAACCTGACGGGGTCGACATCTTCTATGGTCGGTCCGGCTGTCACCAATACGTGCCGGCCCGCAAGAGCAGGTTCCGGGCTGCCACCAATGGCTGCAACGATTTCAGCGGGCTCCAACATTCTGCCCTCTCCAACATCCCCGCAGGCCTGATCACCTGACCCCGGCCCAAGAATGGTGACACCCCGTTCACGGATGATTTCTACATTCCTGCCTGTTGCAGGGTTGGACCACATTGCCTGGTTCATGGCAGGCGCGACAGCGATAGTTGCCTTCGAAGCAAGACACAGGGTGCTGAGCAGATCTGATGCCTGGCCATAGGCAAGCCGCGATATGAAATTTGCTGTGGCCGGTGCCACCACGATCTGGTCTGCCCAACGCGCCAGTTCGATATGGCCCATGCCCGCTTCAGCAACTTCATCGAGCAGTTTAGTATGAACCCGGTGACCGGAAACGGCCTGAAAAGTGAGCGGTGTGACGAATGCCTGGGCACCGTCGGTCATCACGACCCGAACGTCAGCACCAGCATCACGCAAGCGCCTGACCAGGTCTGGTGACTTGTAGGCTGCGATTCCACCGGTCACCCCCAACAAAATCCGCTGGCCATCGATTGAACGCAATTGTGTCGTGTCTTCAGTCATATCGCGCGGTTCATTACTTTTCAGGTCAATAGCTTACATGCTGTGAGGGCGATTTTCTCTATAAGACACATGTGCCTGAACCTCATGATTACAAGCAGCCATGCCGACGAACCTGATCTCCTGCCAGACTGAACTGCCCCGCGAAAAACTTTCCCGGGGCGGAGCCAAGATTCTGTCAGATGCGGAACTGCTCGCCATTCTGCTGGGATCAGGTGGCCGGGACCTGCCCGTTATGCAGCTTTCTCACGCACTGTTAACGGACCTGGGGGGTCTCAGGGGTCTTTTCCGCTCGGGATTTGACACACTGCTGGCACAGCCAGGGCTGGGCCCGGCTAAAGCGGCCCAATTGATAGCCGTCATCGAGCTGGCACAGCGCCACCTGTTTGAAGTGGTCAAACGCAGCCCGGCTTTGCAAAACCCGGCAGATACACAGCGCTATCTCAAAAGCGCGCTCAGAGATAAGCCCAATGAGGTCTTTGCCTGCCTGTTCCTGGACTCACGGCATCGCGTGATCGCCTTTGAAGAATTGTTCCAGGGCACCATCGACGGCGCCACCGTATATCCGCGCGTGGTAGCGGAAAGGGCACTGGAGCTTGGAGCGGCAGCACTGATCGTGGCGCACAACCACCCTTCCGGCGTGTGTGAACCCAGCATGGCCGATCAGGCCATCACCCGGCGATTGAAGGAGGCCCTTGATCTCCTGGATATTCGACTACTGGACCATTTCGTTGTGGGCGAGGGCATGCCAGTATCGATGGCCGCCAGGGGGATGGTGTAGGGGTCAGAGTTTTTGTTCGGCCCGGACGGCTAGTCAACTTCCCAGTTGATAGATCCTTTCAATGGCTCGTCGATACCGGACTCCAGCAGGTCCACCAGTTCAGAGCGCTGCATCTTTGGCGCGCTCTGAAAAATAAACCTGACCTTGCCTTTCTTGGGATATTTTTTTTCACTCAGGATGCGAGAGTTGAGCTGTTCCAATAATGACCGGTAGGCTTTTGCGGCATTGGTCACGTCCTCGGAGGCCAACGCCTGAATGTCAATTTGATAAGTCATTCGTCCATCCAGGACGTAAATCAGCCCGTAACCAAACAGCGTTGCCAGAACTGCGACATTCTGTAGTTCCAACCCACAGGAAAGGCCAATCAGGGTCACGTAAATCACTCGTCCGGTAAGACTCGTAGAGCGCATGGCTGTCCGGAAGCGAATCAATCCACCAATACCAAACAGCACAAACCCGACCACCAGTCCGTACTTGACCACAAGAATGCCGATGATCGCCCCGATCACGGCATACATGATGAATATCTGTGGTGCTTCGATCTCTTCCGGAGTGTCCGCCGTCAGTGTGTGCTTGGGGTGATAGGCAATTGCACCTCCAAGTAATGCCGCGAGACCCAAAGTCAGAAACGCCTGAACTAAAAAGCCCACATCGGTAAATCCACGCCAGCCTTCGCCCACAGCGTTGATCTCCTGAAATACGAAATCACTCGACTGTTGCGCAAATGCTGTCGATGAAACGAAAACTGCTACGGTGACAACCCAGAAAAGTCTCATTACTCTGCCTTGAGCCAGGGGTTTTTATCCCAGTAATAACTGCACAGGGTAGTCTGAATCTTGTGAGACATATTTTTTAAGGCCCGGGAACGTGTGGCTTCATCATGCCAGAGCGCGATCCAATGTAGTAGTCTTCCGCAGGTTTGGCTCAACCTGGATCGAAATCCATGGCAGGCCTTGCGTGACGGGAAAACTTAGGGTATAAAGTGCGGCTGCATTTTACTAATTGAAATTCGGGAACAGTCCCATGTCACGAGTATGTCAGGTCACCGGGAAAAAACCTCAATCCGGTAATCATGTGTCTCACTCCAATGTGAAGACACGTCGCCGCTTTTTGCCCAACTTGCACAGCCACCGTTTCTGGGTGGAAAGCGAGAATCGTTGGGTGAAACTGCGTGTTTCAACCAAGGGTCTTCGCATCATCGACAAGAAAGGCATAGACTCAGTGCTCGCAGATTTGCGATCACGCGGCGAACGCGTTTAAGGAGCGGGAACAATGGCCAAAAGTTCAAGAGACAAGATTCGACTCGTTTCCTCAGCAGGAACCGGGCACTTCTACACCACCGATAAAAACAAAAAAAACACACCGGAAAAGATGGAGATCAAGAAATACGATCCCGTCGTCCGCAAGCACGTGATGTACAAGGAAGCCAAAATCAAGTAAATCGATTTTGAAGCGCCGCAAAACCCGCCTGCGTGGCGGGTTTTTTGTATCCGCTCCGGTCACATGTAAGATCGGCAGGTGATTAGAGACTCTTTCAATGCCTGAGCTACCCGAGGTTGAAACCACCCTTCGCGGCATTGAGCCTGCGTTGCGAAACCAACGCATTGCTGACATCGTTGTCCACAACCCGGCTTTACGCATTCCGGTTGACGATAGCATCCGGAATGCCTGTGGGCGAGTCATCTCGGGACTTCATCGTCGATCGAAATACCTGGTTATCGAGACGCCTGCTGATCGGGACGATACCGACGCGCCGGTTGGCGGCCTGCTGATTCACCTGGGCATGTCGGGTTCCTTACGAATCTGTCACCCGGACTCGGAACCACGGCTTCATGATCACGTTGAGCTGGTGCTGGAGAGCGGGACCTGCCTGCGATTTAACGACCCCAGGCGTTTCGGGCTGTTCACATGGTGGGATGCACCCATTGAAGAGCATCGACTGATTCGCAACCTGGGGCCTGAGCCTTTGACAGACGATTTCAGCGCCAACCACCTGTACAAGCAATCGCGCGGCAGAAGTGTTGCTGTTAAGAACTTCATCATGAATGGCAATATTGTCGTAGGGGTTGGCAATATTTATGCCTCCGAAGCGCTTTTCCGGGCCGGCATTCACCCGTCCCGTGCTGCCGGACGCATATCCCTGAAGCGCTACCAGGAACTGACGCTGTCAATTCGTGATGTGCTTGAGCAGGCCATACGCCAGGGCGGAACCACACTTCGGGATTTTTCGGCGCCAGACAGCCAGCCCGGATACTTCGCACAGGATTTGCAGGTTTATGAACGTGCTGACAATCCCTGTTTCATGTGCAGCAAGCCGATCCGCAGGAAAGTGATCGGTCAAAGATCCACTTACTATTGCGCCCAATGCCAACGCTGACCCGCGTGGCCCGGAGAATCAGATGAAAAAAGCCACCCAGGCAGTGCATGCCGGCAAACGCCATTCAGTCAACCAGGGTGGCGTGGTCACACCGATCTTCACGTCCACAGCGATTTCATACATGGATGACAGTGAAGTCCGGTACCCGCGTTATTTCAATACCATCAACAGCCAGGTGACCGCCGATAAACTGGCCTGTCTGGAGGAATCAGAAGCGGCGATCGTCACCAGTTCCGGAATGGGTGCAATTTCGTCCGTGATGCTCGCGCTTTTAAAACCGGGAGATCATGTCGTGGTGCTGGAAGGGCTTTATGGCGGCAGCCACGCGCTGGTGCTGGAAGAGTTCCAGCGGCTCGGGATTGAATGGAGCTTTGTCGCGGCCGATCCGGACAGCATGCGATCTGCTTTCCAGCCGAATTCAAGAATGGTCTATGTCGAGTCGCCGACCAATCCACTGCTGAGAGTTCTGAACCTTAAAGAGGTGGCCTCACTGGCAAAAAGCAACCGGGCGATTTCCGTGATTGACGGGACCTTTGCGACACCGATCCTGCAAAACCCGATAGCCCTGGGCTTTGACATCGTATTGCACAGCGGCACCAAGTACCTGGGCGGACACAGTGACCTGTGTTGTGGCGTTGTGGCCGGCAACGAAATTAACATAAACAAAGTGAGGAACACTGCGATCACCTATGGCACCAGCCTGAACGCCCAGGATTGTGCCCTGCTGGAGCGCAGCCTCCAGACGCTTGAACTCAGGGTGATGCGCCAGAGTGAAAATGCCCTGGTCATCGCACAGGCCATGGAAAAGCACCCCCTGGTCAGGAAAGTGAATTATCCGGGGCTCGCTGCCCACCCTCAGCACGAAATTGCCAGGCGCCAGATGCGGGCATTTGGGGGAATGCTGAGTTTCGAACTGGACGAAAGCATCGAAGTCGAGAGTTACCTGAGAAACCTCAACCTGATTGGCTGCGCTGTCAGCCTGGGTGGCGTTGAGTCCACCATTTGCCAGCCTGTCGCCACTTCGCACATGAAAATGCCCGAGCAAGAGCGCCAGAGGCTGGGAATCACACCCCGCCTGTTGAGGCTCTCAGTGGGAATCGAAGATCCGCAAGACCTGTTGGAAGATTTGTTGCCAGGTTGAATCGTTCTAACCCAGGAGTGAGGCTTGATGTCGAATTGTAGGAGCGGCGTCCTCGCCGCGACGGTCGCGGCGAGGACGCCGCTCCTACACTCAGACCGTCACAGCAGAAGTGGAATCCCTTAAAAACCACGCTTTTTCAGGGTTTGATGCAAGTCGGGCAGGAAGCCCGATCTTGCTCATTGTCTAGCCGCCGCCATCGATCTGCTTATCGAGATTCGCGCGTTTCTGGTCCAATGCTTCCCCGTAGTCTTCTTCACTGAACTGCTGCGCGCGTTGATATGGCTCATAGGCCTCGCCCAGAATGGCGTCTTCCGGAGGCAGCGTTTCATCCTTGTTCGAAACCATTTTGCTCAGGTAATTGAGACTCAGGGCAACGATCAGCAATGCAATAAGCAGTCGAATCATGAGCTTATGATACGCCTATCGCGCAATTTGCACCAAGGCGAGCCCCGTATTGCACATCTGGACTAGTCCAACAGATCGTCCTGCAAATCCGGCTCATCATCTTTTTTGATCAATGCGGGGTCAAATAAACGCACCCGTTTACCGCTGTGAAACACGTCCTTGAATTCCTTCCGGCAAACCGAAACATAGCGGTCGTTTCCACCAATTTCGACCTGGGCTCCCTCGCGCATGGCGTAACCATGCTCATCAACACGAACCACCATGGTGGCTTTCCGGCCGGTATGGCAGATAGTTTTGAGTTCCCGGAGCTCATCTGCCCAGGCTAGCAGGTGTTTGCTGCCAGGAAACAGCTCGCCCTGGAAGTCCGTGCGCAGCCCGAAACACAACACCGGAATATCCAGGCGATCCACCACTTCGGTTAGCTCCAGTACCTGGTCGCGGGAGAGAAACTGCGCTTCGTCAACCAGCACGCAATGTACATTGTCTGTTTCCAGCCGTTGCCGGACCGCTTCAAACAGGTCATCGTCGGCCTGAAAAGCCACTGCCTTCGATTCGATTCCAATCCGGGACTTGATCACGCCCACCGATGCGCGATCATCTACAGCGGGCGTAAACAACAACGGGTTCATGCCGCGTTCTCGATAATTGTGAGCCGATTGCAGCAGGACCGTGGTTTTCCCGGCATTCATGGTTGAGTAATTGAAATAAAGCTTGGCCATGCTGCGATTACTGTCCTACAAACTCGTGAACAAGGCCAAGTACTTTTTCCCGCTGTGTCAGAGCAAGCAGGATCAGGAGATCACCGGACCTGGCGTTTTCCAGGGCGAACTCTGCTGCGGCCGAGGGCGATTCATGATGGCTGATTGAATCTGGTGAAACGCCCGATTCCAGGGCGGCCATCCTGATTAACCGTGCGACTTCACCCACTTCACGGCCCCGTTCGTAACCCGGCATCTCGCAAATCGTCAGGTGGTCCGGTGACATGCCACAACCGGCCACTGTCAGATCACGAATGTCTTTATCCGAGCGATCACCTGCCTGGCCCATTAGCAGCAGGATGCGCTTGGCATCCATGTGATTGACCATGTTGGACAAGGCAGTGACACCGTGTTCATTGTGCGCAAAATCCACCAGGATCCGGACACCATCTTTTTCGAACCAGTTTCCGCGACCCGGGTTGTCGGCCTCATCACCCCGAAACACCTTTAGCCCGTCTTTAAGGGCTTCCTCTTCGATTCCCAGTTCACGGCACAGCGCCATGGCAGCAAGGGCATTGCTGACGTTGTGTTCAGCCGCTCCTTCCATGGTTGCCGGTATGTCTCCCGCGTGGATGATTCGCCTGGTGCCGGTTGCCGACCGCAATTCCAGCCAGCCATCATTCAGACAGGCCCCGCGACCTCCCTCAGCCAGGTGCTGCTGCAAAACGGGGTTGTCCGGATCAAGGCTAAACCAGACCAGCTTTCTGATTGAATTTTCGGTAAAGCTCTCTTCAAGTGATTTTGAACGTGTCACGCTGCGCTCGTCATCGGCATTCAGAATCAGCGGTGCGTCTCCTTTTAGTGCCCGGCGAACAATGAACTTGGCGTCTGTCAGTTCCGATACCGTATTGATGCCGTACTCACCGAGGTGATCGGCCGCGACATTGGTCACCAATGCAGCAGCGGCTCTCTCAACCCCGAGTCCGCGCCGGAGCAAGCCGCCCCTGGCCACTTCCAAAACTGCAATTTCAGTTTCCGGATGACGCATCAGTGTCCTGGCGCCACCCGGGCCCGAATAGTCGCCGTCATCCAGGATCTGACCGCCAACCCTGATCCAGTCGGTGGAAGTCAGTCCGGCTTTTAAACCAGCCGCCCGAATGATCGAGGCTGACATTCGAACGGTTGTGGATTTGCCGTTGGTGCCAGTGACCAGGCCAACCGGTATGCTTCCAACCTCCGCCCAGTCGACTGAATCCGGTTCCGGGACAGCGTTGGCAGGCCAGACCACCGCACTACGGCCGTAGCCTGCGGAGACCTCGTCGTCGTCCCAGAGAAACGGCACACCATGCTGCTCCGCCGCCGCCTGCATCTTCAAAACAGGGGGATAGGCCTCCTCGCTGAACTCTGACTTGAGCCGCCCGACTTCCTTTTGGAAAGCCACGGCAGGCCCATCATCAATTTCAGCCAACGCCATGGCAAAAGCCACCTCGTTGAGTTCGCACATCGAATAAAGCGCATCGACAGGGGCACTGATCAGCAGGCTCATCCCGCCTTTAAACTGGCGGACTGTTGTTGCTTGTTCTGCATGGCCCACTGCAACCAGGAGGGGTTCAACAG
>Ga0102946_1000934_pt1 | contig 10016 bp, 9 predicted proteins | sample SalPon2A_A_D1_MG_FD_78209 | JGI IMG/M metagenome (GOLD analysis project Ga0102946, IMG submission 78209) | Soil microbial communities from South San Francisco under conditions of wetland restoration - Salt Pond MetaG R2A_A_D1_MG | ecosystem: Environmental > Terrestrial > Soil > Wetlands | place... | reverse complement strand
TGGTGCTCTCTCCGACATCGACCATTTCATCGCGGTCAGTGATTTTTTACGGTACAAAATGATTGACTTCTGTGTGCCGGAGCATAAGATCACGACGATCCATAATTTTATCGATTCATCTCGTATTAGGCCGAACTATAGTGCCGGTTCGTACCTCCTTTATTTCGGGCGTATCGAGCACGTAAAAGGGGTCGAGACTCTTCTGCAGGCAGCAAGTGGTTGCCGGGATGTGCCTCTCTATATCGTCGGTGAGGGCTCTGCACGCCCTGAAATGGAAAGATTAGCTCAAGAAATGCAGTTGGATCATGTCCGGTTTCTCGGGTTTAAAAGTGGAGATGAACTACAAGGATTAATCGCTGACTGTCTGGCCACGGTCGTGCCTTCCCGATGGTATGAGACCTTCGGTCTGACGATCATCGAATCGTTCGCCCATGGAAAGCCGGTTATAGCCAGTCGTATAGGCGGAATGACTGAGGTTGTCACCGATGGTGTTGACGGATTCCTGACTGAACCGGGTGATGCTACAGAGCTGGCAGAGAGAATTGCCTGGCTCAAGGAGCATGCTGAGCAATCAATTATCATGGGGAAAGCCGGGCGTGACAAAGTCATGACCGATTTTAGCCCTGAAGTGCATTACCGAAAACTAATGGATGTCTACCGGCGGTTCGGCAAAAGCCTCACAGCGTGTAACTGATGTGCTCTAACAGATTACCAAACCTGATCATCGCCGGGGTCAACAAGTCTGGTTCTACCTCGTTGTTTGCCTATCTGAGCAAACATGCCGAGATTGAGACCTCCTTGGTCAAAGAAACGACTTACTTTCTACCCCTTAGATATGGCGAGGAACTGTCAGACATTCAGGCTTACTTATCTTACTTCCCGAATGATCCTCGCCGCACGGCTTACCGTATGGAGGCGACTCCAGGTTACTTTTATGGGGCTGCGAGGGTTGCCCGGGCCATCGATCAAACACTGCCCGGAGTCCGCATTGTCGTGATGTTGAGAGAACCGGTTTCCAGGCTGGTCTCCTTTTTTCAGTTTCAGAAAAGTATGCTTAATCTAGATCAAAACATGAGCTTGACTGGATATCTTGACATCTGTCGGGAGATGTCTCCCGATGATCTTTTAGAACGGGAGAATAATCCTTATTTTGGTCTCGAAGGAGGGTTTTACGATAAGTATCTTCCCGACTGGCTCGAAGTGTTCGGTGACCGTTTGAAAATAGTCTTCTTCGATCAACTCAAAACCGAGCCCGCTCGTCTGGTCGCTGAACTCTGCAATTGGCTGGATCTTTCCGCTGCAGATTGTCTGGATTATGTTGGCGGTGCGGAAAACCGTACTGTTGCTTACAAAAACCCTTTCTTGCACCGTTTGGCACTTACATTCAACCGGTCAAGCGAGCGTTTCTTACGCCGCCACCCTAAAGTAAAAGACGGTCTCCGTCAGATATACCAAGCTTTTAATACGCAGGATGCCAGCCTTGAAATGACTGCCGAACTTGAAGAAGAACTGGATGGCCTGTATGCTGACGCCAACCGGAATACAGGGAAGATACTGATCTCTGCAGGGTATGCAGGGCTGCCACATTGGTTGATGACTCCCTTGAGTGGGAGCAAACTATGATCATATCGTCTCGGCCTACTCCACTTCTCGTGGTGGGGGCATCGAGGAGCGGCACGACCATGCTCAACCGTATATTGTCTAGGCATGCTTCAATCTTGGCTCTGAATGAACTTCATTATTTCGGTGACCTGGTGCCGCCACCAAAGACTCAACTGTCCTTTCCAAAAAAGGCTGCCGTCGATCTCAGTGCACGTCTGTTGGCAAGAGCCAGAAGAGGCATCTGGGGGAGTCCGCCCACACCCGATGAATATCGCGAGGCGAAGGCCCTGTTCGATGATGAGGGCTCAAGTCTGCAGTCTCTTGAATTATTTCAACGGGTGATGTCTTACCTCGGAGAATCCTGTGCTGCATCTTATGTGACTGACCAGACACCACGCAACATCATCTATGCATCTGACCTGTTGGCGCAGCTTCCGGATTTGCGTGTCATCCAGCTGGTGCGTGACCCGAGAGCAGTTCTTTTCTCGCAAAAGCAGCGCTGGCGCAAACACTGGCGCGGTGATAGGTCGATCCCCCTGTGGAATGCTTTGCGTGTCTGGGTGAACTATCATCCGATCATCATGTCTCGGCTTTGGAACAGGGCTGCCTTATGCGGTTTGCAACTCATGGGTAATCCCCGCTTTATGCTGGTAAAATATGAAGATGTAGTGGCCGATCCTCAAAAACAGATCCGAATTTTGTGCGATTTTCTGAATCTCGAATTCATTCCGGATATGCTTAATATCGAAGCTAAAGGCTCTTCGCACGTCAGTTTTTCAGGAAAACACCATGGAGTCTCTGCAGAGAGCATCGACCTGTGGAAGGAAGGTCTGAGCTTAACTGAAATTAAGGTATGTGAGACTTTTTCGGGTGAACTGATGTCGCAGTTGGGTTACGGTTTTACCTTACCCAAAGAACAACGTCGCATCCCACGTTTGACTTACCTGTCGTATCCTGCACATCTTTGTGGTGCCGCACTGGTCAACCCGCGCCGGGTCTTGGCGCATCTGTCCGCGAACAAGGCTGGTGGAGACAATAATTGATCGCGCAACTCGATGGCAATTTGATCCGATCCCGCCCGTGGCGAGCAATCACCCGCTTGGTCAGCTATAGCCTGTTCGAGGGACGACCCTTGACCACCCGTGGTCGTTGGATCAATCCGGCAGTGTTCGGATTCCTGAAAACACTAAAGCACATACCGGTCATCGATCATGGACCTGCCCCCCTTTTTATCATCGGGACCGGCCGTAGCGGGACTACCGTGTTGGGACAGATTCTCGGTCTGCATCGACAGGTTGGCTTCCTCAATGAGCCGAAAGCGATGTGGCACGTCATCAATCAGGAAGAGGACATTGTCGGCAACTATACCGAAGTACCGGCACGCTATCGTCTTGAAGCGGAAGATGCGAACTCTCGGATGATCGAAGATGCACAGAGACTGTATGGTTGGTATAAATATTTCGGCTTGTGTAGCCTGGTGGTTGACAAGTATCCGGAACTAGTGTTCCGTATCTCTTATGTCTTGCGGCTATTCCCTGGAGCCAGGTTCATCTTTCTGGTCAGGAATGGATGGGATACTTGTTTCTCCATAGATAACTGGTCGGATCAACATGCTCAGCACGAAGCATTAGAAACTCATGACTGGTGGGGACGTAACCGACGTAAGTGGTTATACCTCGTCGAACAGGTTGCTTCCAGCGATGAACAACTATCTGATTATGTTGAAGAACTCCATACACTTAAAGATCATCGTCTGATGGCGGCCGTGGAATGGGTCTTGAGCATGAGCGAAGGGCTCAAGCATATGGTAGAGTATCCGGAGAATATCCAGATGGTTCGCTATGAAGATCTCGTCAATGACCCGGTGTCGACTCTCCAGACACTGTTCTCTTTTGCGCGTTTGAGTGAAGACCGGAAGGTCGTAGCCTATGCTTCTGAAATACTCCGCACGACGGGTAAACGTCCAGCATTCCCAATGCCCGACCATTTACGTTCCCGTTTCGATGCCGTCATGAGTCAACTTGGATATGTGGGTGACATATAATGGCTGAAGAGTCAGGCGCTGAAAGGCACCTGAGGATACTTGGTACACGGGGGATCCCTGCGCAACACGGTGGATTTGAGACTTTTGCCGAGCGGTTGGCTCTTTACCTGTTGGCCAGAGGCTGGAGGGTGACGGTCTATTGTCAGGATGAAGGACCGGGAGAGATTTACCAAGATCAATGGCATGGAGTTGATCTCGTGCATATTCCGGTGAACAGGCCAGACGCATTCGGAACGATTATCTTTGATTGGTTCTCGACATGCCATGCCGCCCGTTGCAAATCTCCGGTTCTGACGCTCGGATACAATACAGCAGTCTTCAGTTTTCGGTACCGCTTGAAGGGAATCACCAACCTGATTAATATGGACGGTATCGAATGGCGGCGAGACAAATGGACCTTCTTGCAAAAGACCTGGTTGTTCGTCAATGAGCGTCTGGGTGGACTGCTCGGCAATCACTTGATAGCCGATAACCCGGGTATTCAAGAACACTTGTCTGGTTTTGCCGCAGAACGCAAGATTACCATGATCCCTTACGGATCAGATCGCGTAGAACATGCTGATACGGAGAAGCTTGAGATTTATGGGCTGGAATCTGATCGTTATGCCCTGGTGATCGCTCGACCGGAACCGGAAAACTCCATCCTGGAAATTGTTCGCGCGTTCAGTAGCCGAATGCGTGGCATCAAGCTGGTTGTCCTCGGCAGGTTCGAACCGGACAGTAACCCTTACCATAAGACAGTTATGGATTCGGCCAGTATTGAGGTTGTCTTCCCGGGGGCCATTTATGACCAAGGCGTTGTTGCTGCTCTGCGGAAACATTGCCGCCTTTATCTGCATGGGCATAAAGTTGGGGGAACCAACCCGTCTTTGGTGGAGGCACTTGGGGCAGGGTCAGCTGTCCTTGCATACGACAACAAGTTTAACCGTTGGGTTGCCGGTGAGGCTGCACACTATTTTCGCGAGGAAGAGGATTGTCGCACCAAACTGGATTTGTTGTTAGAGGATAAGCAATTACTTGCATCGATGCGTCAGGAAAGTTACCGTCTTCATCAAGAAAAATTTGAATGGCCCCATGTGCTCGATCAATATGAACAGTTGTTGTTGAAGTTTGTCTGATTATGCTTAAAGAACAAGCCAAATTATTTAATCGCTTATCCATGCTCACGGACCTGTTCGTGGTTTGTGTGGCCTTTTTGGCTGCATACGAGATCAGGGATCATTTTGATCAAGGTCTCCGTGATATCCGTTTTTACCTCTGGTCATTCTTCGTCATAATCCCGCTCTGGTACTACTTACTGCTTCGTTGGGATCTGTTTTCCTCGATACGAAAATTGACAGTTTTCGAGCTGTTCACCAGGCTCTTTAATGTTCATTTGACAGGCGGTTTTATCGTCGCTTCCATAGTATATTTTGTTGATCGGGATCGTTACAGCCGTGGATTCCTGCTGATCTTTATCCTGTGTGCTTTTGTCCTGCTGTTCGCCGAAAAAGTTTTGCTGCGTTTTGCGCTCGGCTGGGCCCGAAGCCGAGGCTACAATACACGTAACCTGATTATCGTTGGGACCCGGAAAAAGGCCGCCCGTTTTTTGAAGCTGCTCGAAGCCCATGCTGATTGGGGTTTGAAAATACTCGGTTTTGTCAGGGTTTCCGAAGCCCCGTTGGGGGCCGACTTCGATACTCAGAAAATCCTCGGAAAAGTTGCTGACCTAATCGAAATCTGTAAAGCTCATCCCGTGGATGAAGTCATCTTCTGTATCCCGAAAGATTATGTTGTTGATGTCGAAGAGTATCTTCAGCAATTGGAAGAACTGGGGATCTCGGTACGTATCGTTCTTGATATCTTCGATCTCACATTCTACCGGAAGGAAGTCAGTTTCTTTCACAATGATATCCCCATCCTGACTTTCCATGCGAAAGAATTCGACGCACAGCAGTTACTGATTAAACGTCTGGTTGATATCCTGGGAGCCTTGGTTGGTCTTTCCATTGCAATCGTGCTCTTCCCTTTTGTTTTTTTAGCGATCAAAACCTGCTCTCCAGGCCCCCTCTTCTTCGGACAGAAGCGTGTTGGGCAGGGTGGTCGACTGTTTACATGCTGGAAGTTTCGTTCCATGTATATTGATGCCGAGCAACGAAAGGCAGATTTACTGGATGCCAATGAAGTTGCCGGCTGTATGTTCAAGATGGAGAACGATCCGCGCATTACCGGTGTCGGTCGTTTTTTACGTAAAACGAGTATTGATGAGCTGCCACAATTCTGGAATGTTCTGAAGGGTGAGATGAGTTTGGTCGGTACACGACCTCCAACTCCGGACGAGGTTTCAGAGTATGCCGACTGGCATCGCCGGAGAATCAGCATCAAGCCGGGAATCACAGGTTTGTGGCAGGTCAGCGGACGAAATGAAATTAAAGATTTTAACAAGATTGTCGAGCTTGACCTGAGTTACATTGACAATTGGTCTCTTTGGCTTGATATCAAAATACTTATTAAAACGCTATATGTTGTCTTTTCCCGAAAAGGAAGCCTTTAAAGAGGATGGTCAATTCATGATTCACAGCATGACAGGTTACGGCAAGGGTGAAGCTCGGCAGGACGAGATCACTGTGACAGTTGAAATCAAGACGGTAAATCATCGCTACGCCGATATCTCGGTCAAGTTGCCGCGGACTTTCCTGAGCCTGGAAAACGGGGTACGTAAACAGGTTGGAGCAATAGTGGGTCGGGGCAAGGTTGATGTGTACGTCAACTATGAACTGGCGAGCGAGGCACAGGCTGTACCGAAGCTGAATAGCGAGTTGGCAATGGCATATCACAGGCTTTTTGTCGAATTGGCCGGTGACCTGAAACTGCAGGACCAGATCTCCATCAATCACATTATCAACCAGAGAGATGTCGTACAGGTTGAAGAGGCGCAGATCGATGAAGGAACGCTGGAGTCGTGTCTTCAATCCGCAACGGCCAGTGCGCTGGAAAATCTGCTTGCAATGCGTAGAGCAGAAGGCGAAGAGACTTGCAGAGACATCGATGAACGGCTCAATGTGACGGAGATTATCCTTGGCCAGATCGAACAAAGGGCTCCGAAGGTGCCGGTCGAGTGGCAGGAGCGCCTGACCGAGCGTCTGGAGCGACTGCAGCAGAATATAGAATGGGATCCGCAGAGGGTTGCACAGGAGATCGCCGTCTATACTGACCGTTGCGACATCAGCGAGGAGATCACCCGTTTCAAAAGTCACCTCGTCCAGTTCCGTGGGATGTTGGATGACAAGGAACCGGTCGGCAGGCGCATGGATTTCCTGGTCCAGGAGCTCAACCGGGAAGTCAATACGATGGGTTCAAAATCCAATGACGCCGAGTTGACCAAGGCGGTTGTTACGTTAAAATCCGAACTCGAAAAGATTCGCGAACAAGTGCAGAACATAGAGTAGTGCCAGTATTTGGCACTCCTCTATGTTGGAGGCTAGGGGTTGGAGGCTGGGGACTGGAATAATATTATTTGATGTAATGGAGGGAACAATGAAATGTTATCGTGATTTGGTTGTTTGGAGAGAAGGAATTGATCTGGTTACCAACATTTACGCGTTGTCGAGAAATTTTCCTGGTGAAGAAAAATATGCGTTGTGTGATCAAATGCAAAGAGCGGCGGTTTCAATTCCGGCTAATATTGCAGAAGGTCACGCACGCACTTCGCGCAAAGAATTTATGCAGTTTTTGTCGATCTCACTGGGATCGTTGGCAGAATTAGAAACACACTTGACCATTGCCAATAAACTGAAATATCTTGCCCTCGACCGAACGGAAAATATCCTTGGGCAAACCAATCTGTTAGGTAAGCGAATAAGAAGCCTGCAAAAGTCATTACAAGACAAGGCCGCATGATGAACAAACCAGTCCCCAGCCCCCAGTCTCCAGTCTCCGCCTCTAAACGTACAGGAGTCCTGTTCGTTATTTCGGCACCATCCGGTGCCGGAAAGACTTCGATTTGCCATAAAATACTGCAACAAATCCCCGCTCTTCACCAGTCAATCTCCTACACGACGCGAACCAGACGAGCCGGTGAGCAGGACGGCGTCGATTATCACTTCGTAACGACCAGGATATTTCAGGAGATGGTCGATGCAGGAGATTTTGTGGAGTGGGCCGAAGTGCATGGCAACTGCTACGGCACTGCACGTTCTTCCCTTGAGAAGGCGACAGCAGAAGGCGCCGACATCCTGCTGGATATAGACTTCCAGGGTGCGCAGCAACTGAGAGACAGCGGCCTTGATGGGGTCTTTATCTTCATTCTGCCGCCGGATATGAATGAATTGCGCAAGCGTCTGGATACCCGCAACACGGATGCCGACCAGGTCATTGAGCGTCGGATGAGAAATGCCGTCGTTGAAATAGCCGAGGCGATCAAGTTTGATTATCTGGTGGTGAACGATGTGCTCGAGGAAGCGGTGGAGAGAATCGTCGCAATCATGATGGCTGAAACCACCCGGACAAAACGCGTAATAGATACCTTGCCTGAAGAATTCGGCTTGAAATAGTTCCGGTTGCCGTATATCTTGGTTCTGTTGAAGGACTTGAGTCGTTTACCGGAATCGCTGATTCACATCAATTTATAAACAGGAGTCAAGAATGGCACGTATCACCGTTGAAGATTGTCTACGCGAGGTTCCCAATCGCTTTCTGCTGACCATGGTAGCGACCAAACGCGCCAAGCAGCTGTTCAAGGGCGCTGAGCCGCTGATCGAGAACAAGTCAAAGAACCGTAATGTGGTCCTGGCTCTGCGGGAAATTGCCGCCGGCAAGGTGGACTTTGAAATCCCTGCCCGGAAGCCCTGACCGGTTATTGTGCACGGCCTCCTGATGGAGCCGACTGAAAAGTTTACGATGCCGGCCAGTGATGGCCGGCATCGCTTTTGTGAGTTCTCTGCACTGATCAGAACAAAACCATGATTCGTCTCGACGACATCCTCGAAGCTCTCCGTGCTTATAACGCCGACGCCGATCTGGACGCTGTGCGAAAGGCATACGTTTATTCTGCCAAGGTCCATCAGGGGCAGACGCGCCTCTCCGGCGATCCGTACATGACCCATCCCATGGAAGTCGCTTTCATCCTCACGCGCCTGAAGATGGATGTGCCGACCGTGGTCACTGGGCTGCTGCACGACACTCTTGAGGATACCCTCTCTTCGGAAGAGGAATTGCGCCAGTTGTTCGGTGATGAAGTGACCGAAATGGTTGACGGCGTCACCAAGATCAGTAAAATTTCCTTCAAAACCAGTGAAGAGCGCCAGGCGGAAAATTTTCGCAAGATGCTGCTGGCGATGGCGAGAGATATTCGTGTCATCCTGGTCAAATTGGCCGACCGGTTGCACAACATGCGCACTCTCGATTATCAACCGGAGGAGCGTCGTCAAAGAATTGCCAGGGAAACCGCCGATATTTATGCGCCGCTGGCAAACCGACTCGGTATCAGCTGGATCAAAAGTGAGCTCGAAGACCTTTCTCTCAGGTACCTGGAGCCTGTGATTTACAAAGATCTTGCCAAGAAGGTCGAGCAGCACCGCCGTCAATCCGGCAACTACGTTGCGGACCTGAAAAAGCGTCTCGATGAGATATTAAAAGAGCATGAAATCGATGGCCATATCCAGGGACGTTTCAAGCATATCTGTTCGATTCACAACAAGATCATCAAGCAGAATATTGATTTTGACGAGATTCATGACCTGATTGCCTTCCGCATCATCGTGCCGACAATCCGTGACTGTTATGCCATGCTCGGGGCGATCCATTCGTCCTGGAAGCCAGTGCCGGGCCGTTTCAAGGATTTTATCGCCATGCCCAAGGCCAATATGTACCAGTCCCTGCACACCACCGTGTTCGGGCCGGCCGGCCAGCGCATGGAGGTACAGATCCGCACCGAAGAAATGCACCGGGTCGCAGAGGAAGGGATCGCGGCGCACTGGAAGTACAAGGAGGGCAGGGCCTCAAAACGTACCGAGGATGGCCGTTTCGGCTGGCTCCGGCAAATGCTCGAGTGGCAGAAAGAACTCAAGGATTCGAGTGAGTTCATGTCATCCGTAAAGGTCGACCTGTTCCCGGAAGAAGTTTATGTGTTCACGCCGAACGGTGATGTCAAGGAGTTGCCTAAACAGAGCACGCCGATTGACTTTGCCTACAGCGTTCATTCCGATGTTGGCCACCACTGTTCCGGGGCCAAGGTGAACGGCCGGCTCGTGCCGTTGCGGACCATGCTGAAGAATGGCGATATTGTCGAAATCATCACGTCGACCAGCCAGACACCGAGTAAGGACTGGTTGAAGTTCGTCAAGACCTCGAAGGCCAAAAACCGGATCCGTAACTGGGTCAAGGACCAGGA
>Ga0102946_1000933_pt1 | contig 10024 bp, 10 predicted proteins | sample SalPon2A_A_D1_MG_FD_78209 | JGI IMG/M metagenome (GOLD analysis project Ga0102946, IMG submission 78209) | Soil microbial communities from South San Francisco under conditions of wetland restoration - Salt Pond MetaG R2A_A_D1_MG | ecosystem: Environmental > Terrestrial > Soil > Wetlands | place... | reverse complement strand
TGCATGGAGTGCGAAGTCATCTATCGACGCTCTCTTCAACGACTGGAAAGTTACCCGCTCTGTGGCGAATGACATCGACCGCTTTTCAGAAGAAAAGTGCGACTCTAAATCCAGGGATTTTTCGACGTCATGTTGCAGGAAACGAGATCCCGGTTCTGGTGAATTTTGGGCCGAATGGTGTGGATACTGCAAAAAACGGAACCCGCGTATGAGCAGGCGGAATCCATGCTGGAACCGTTCATGTGTTTGGCCAGACTCGACACCGAGGCCGGTGCGACCATCTCCTCTCAGTATGGCGTGAGCAGCCTTCCAACGATGGTCCTCTTTCGCAATAACCAGATACTGGCTCGGCAAGCAGGAGCCTTGTCTGCCGAACAGATCGTTACCTGGGCGCGAACAAGAATACTCTCCTGAAAATTTGATACCTCTTGAAACGACCCTCGGCTGCCGCCCCGAAAGAGGGCAGAGGGAGGCAGGACCACTGAAGCGATTTTTAAATGCTACTTTCCTTTGGATAAAGAGCCGGTTTCCAGAAGCGGCGCAGCACCAATATGACGCGCCTCCATCAGATCTACCAGCTTTTCCAGGGCGAGGGTAATTGAAACCTGCTCTATCTTTGGCAGTTCAACGAGTGCATTCGCGAGCGTTTCTTGCAGTAGCGAAGGAGCCTCTTCAACTAACTTTTCACCTGTTGGAGTAATCAGCAAATGAACCAGTCGGCGATCTTTGTTGCCACGGTAACGACTGACCAGTTTTTTCTCTTCGAGGCGGTCAACAATACCAACCACCGTACTCGGGCTCAAATAAACTTTTTTCGCCAGATTACCACAGGAAATGGGGGCCTCTTCCTTGATAGCCATGAGGCAGGCGAGTTGCGGAGCGGTGATGTTATGCAAACTGGAAAGCCTGTGTGAATGAATATCTACAGCTCTAATAATTCTTCGCAGAGCCTGAAGAATGCGCAGATCATAACTCCCTTGAGGGACATGGAGTTTCTGATGACTGGCAAACTTGTCTGTTGGGTTTTTCATAAACGCTCTCCCAAATGATCAACATACTAGGTTCGAGTGCCTGCCTGATCGGCGCTTTGACACTTTAATGCCGCAAGAACCTTTGAGCAAGTCTGAATCTTCTCAAGCACCGTATAAACCTCACCAGAAAAATGTGGATAAGAAGCTTTCACTTTCTATGGGAATCGACAAGTATCAAGGGATATGGGGTTGAAGAAGATGAAAAATATGGTTAGCTAATAGAGAGTGATTAGACACTCTGAGCAATGAGGTGGTGCCATGATCAATAAGGATACCGGTAAAGATTTGGGGAAAGAAGCTCTGCAACGTGCCCTTCTGGCTGGAATGTTTTTTTCGGTCAATAAATGTCAAATGAAAGGAGCGCCCACACTCTGGAGCAGGCTTATGCAAGAACTGTTCAAAGAGCGCAGAATGTAGAGCTTTATAGTTAACGGTACACTAACTCACAACGTTGTGGCCACCAGGGTTTGTTCCTTGGTGGCCGCAATCAATTGGTCGCCATCAACAGGATTTTATTTATCTGTGATTATAAAACCCATATTGCCAATCATGACTTTCTGATTCTTGTCACCCAGCCACAGCCGAACAGAACGTTCACCAACCAGTTCAAACCTCATACTTCCATCTTCAATAGTACCGACCTTGCTTCCAGCCTCGGTATAGACCTCAACGACTCGGTGCGTACCTACCGTGTCGGCTTTCAGATCATAAGCCTTCTGTTGGGCGCTCTCACAGCCAAATAAAAATACAGGTATAGCAATCAATAAAACGAACAAAAGCTTCATCATTAACTTTTCCTTTCTGTTGATCGAGTCTAGGTTCAACCTACCATGAAATGGATCAGCTGTAACCCTTTGAGCAGGATGCCCTCCGTCTTTTAAAACCGATTAACGTCCTTCTTAACGCGCCCATTATCATCGTTCCGGGGTCTGAAAATATTCTGAGCTTCGTCTTTTTCTCTGTAAGAAAGGTCTGTGTATGAAATGATCGGGGCAGAGAATAGTTTCAGCACGATCTGGTCGGTGTCATTGAGGGTCCATTTCTTCAGGCTCCCTGTCGCCTTTCCAGGCGGCCCATATTTCTGGTTGAATATTCTGACTAGCTCTGTGGTGAATTCTTCGTTGTATATTGCTCCAGTCATCATGACTTCTATTTCATAGAGCACTTTCGGTTGCTCAGGAGTAATTCTCATGGTAACTGTTGAGCTAACGCCTAATAGTTCGGTTAAATATCCAACGGAAGACGCGCTCCAGAACCGTTCGTTGATGAACTTTTGATTAAATCCACTCTCTTTGGAGGTGATACCAGCCGCTGCCAGGGGTATATTGTTCGCTTTTGCTGTCTCTACTATTTCAGATAAAGTCATGCCTGTTTTCCACACGTCAAATTCAACAGCATTTGCCGGGGTAGATAAAATCAGTATAAAAAACAGTGATGAGATAGTCGTTATTTTTTTGATTGAAGATTTCAACACTCCTCCGTTGTTTATAGCTCTGGTATCGGAACTTCAGTACAAATATTCCCTACGCAAATCCCCTTGATCAAGCTGGCAGAATCTAGGGATTATTTTTTCAGTATAACAAGTAGTGTCTCGGCTGTTTACAATTTCCCCGCAACCGTGACACGGATCATGCTGAGAAGGGATCGCTAAGGTCACGTTGAAACTTCTGAAGGCTCGACACAAAAAACATGGCACTACGTTTACTCAACTTGTGGAAGAAACAATTGAGACGGAACTCTGTATCAGTCAGGTAAAGCAGATTGTATAAACAGCCAGCCGGCCAGAGTATTGGTATCCGGTCTTCAAAGAAGATCGCAAGTTGATTAAGTGCCAATTTCCAACTGCGAATCGGCAGGTTCCACTTTTTCGAAATATTTTGTAGCGCCAGATAGAGAAGTGTCAGCATTGATGCATGCCTCTTACTATGTCTCTGTTGTGATATGCTCTTTTGAATACACGGAACTTGTTGTTTAAAGAGAGCCACAGTTGGAGGCGTATATGAAAAAAATATCTCTGCTTTTATTCCTTCTGCCTGGACTTTTTATGTCCGGTGCGGTTCTGGCGGCAGATAAAAACTGGAGCAATGATGCGGAATTGTCATTTGTAGATACCGGAGGGAATACCGAAGTCACCACCCTGGCGGCCCAAAACCTGTTGAAATATCGGTTTGACGAACAGTACACCGGACAGTGGTTATTGCAAGCACTGTACGGAGAAAACGCTGGCGAAAAGAACGCCGAGTCTTACGCCACAGAACTGCGGGGTGATTATGCACCCTATGAAAGACTCTACTATTTTGCCACAGCAGGCTGGTTGCAAGACGAGTTTTCCGGAACCGACAGCCGGATCGTGTTCGGCCTTGGCAGCGGTTATAAATTCCTCCAGGGATCCAAGCACTTCCTGATCGGCGAGGCCGGCTTGACCTACACGAGGGAGGAATATGTCGATAACAGCGATGCCGCTTACCTCGGTGCACGCCTCTTCGGAAAATTCGACTACAAGTTCAACGAAACCAGCCGCTTCATGCAGAGCCTTGAGTTGCTGCCCGATTTCGATGAAACTGACAACTGGTTGCTGAACAGTGAAACCGCTATCATTGCGGCGCTTAGCAACCGGTTTTCGATGAAAACTGCCTATAAGGTCAAGTACGACCATGAGCCTTTGGCCGGTCTGGATAAAACCGACCGGATTCTTAGTGTCGCCCTGATGGCGCAATTCTAAACCGATCCAAAACATTTCAGCATCATGGAAAAGAGAGAACTGCCGCTAAGAGGATCGCTATTTCTGTGTCAAACTATCGAGTTTCTGCTCAGATGCGTTCTATCCGTCGTCCGATAACTCATTCCTGGATTGCCCGGGGAGTTTTGAGACACAAACACCGACTGTTGATGAGGCTAAAAAGAGAGTTTGAAAATAAAAACTTGTCCCTCTTTTGCTGCCTGTACGGAAAAACAAAAGGGCTCACAGATAAAAACCTGTAAGCCCTTTATTTTATGGTTCCCCGAACCGGATGTAGCTGGGTCCTAGGTTGAGATGTTTGACATTTCAGTCGGGGATGTTCTCCTAATAAATCCACGTCCATCAGCAAAACACAAGACCACAACCAAATGACCACTAAAGTGAATAAAGCCTTGCAACTTTAGCAAAAAAAGATCACTATAGTGAACAATATGAGAAGCAAACCCGACCTCCTGCAGACAGGTCACCACTAAAGTGAATAAAGAATCCAAAGAGAGGTCTTTTTAGACCACTATTGTGAACCAAAATGAATTGTCATATCGAAATATATCTTAATGGGCGCTGGCAAACTGCCGCGACATTTGAACCCCACCCTACAACCCTTGAAAGAGGTACCGAGGGAGCATGCCGCCTGGAATACGATATCGATTACGCAGTTGACAATTTAGGCAACCCCAATGCGGAACTCGTCCCAGGATTGTCCGTTGGCTTTGAACTTTACCGCTTCAATTCTTGGCCCCCATTTTTGATCGATCTGTTACCCTCCGGTGCAGGGCGGCGTGCATGGCTTAGGCGCATGCAGATAGCAAAAGATAGTCCACAGGTGGAATGGCATTTACTCACCAAGGGCGCGGGAAACCCACCAGGGCATCTGCGCATTGCCGAAGCGGTACTTCCGCCGCCGCCCGATCAATTCAAGATCGGATTCCCGAGAGTTGACGTCCTGGAGCAACGTGAAGATTTTCTCGAGTACGCAGCAGAGCGTGGAGCTCATGTCGCAGGGGGATCTAGCGTTCAAGGCGAAGCCCCAAAATACCTCCTCATCGAGGATGTTGCGGGGATGTTTCATGCTGAAGGCTCTCTACCGGACGATCAAGTCAGCAAATTCTGGCTGGTCAAATTTCCCAGGGGTAGACGAGTTGACGAACGTAATCAGCAGGTTTTGAGAAATGAAGCACCTTACCTGGAAGTCGCTCGCTGGTTCGGCATTCGTACTGGCGAACCCTTGGAATATGAAAATGGAACTCTATTCGTTCCACGTTTTGATCGCCTGATCGAAAATGGAGCGGTCATGCGCCATGGAATGCACAGCCTGTATGCATTGGCCAACATTCAGGGATTTGGTGCTTCCGTGCATCATGATGTCTACTGCCAGGCTCTCGCTAAGTTCGCAACTGACCCCGCCACAGAACTTCGCGAATATCTGCTACGCGATGTATTAAATCTGGCACTGCGTAACACCGACAATCACGGTCGAAACACCGCTATTTTAAGAATGCCAGGCAAAACTGCCCTCTCTCCTCTCTTTGACTTCGCTCCCATGTTTCTTGACCCGGAAGGGATCAACCGCGTCAGTCGATGGGATGATGAGCGGCCTGGTAGCCAACCGGAATGGGCAGCCATTTGCGAAAAGCTTGACTATGCCCTTGATCCTTTGGAAACCAGAACATGGCTCACCTCCCTAAGCGAGAAGGTCAAGTTTCTGCCGGACATTATGCAGGACTGTCAAGTTGATGACGAGATCATTGAACGGCTGGCGAGGTGGATCAATGAAGTTGCCGAAGGGCTAGAACGTGCCAAGCCATAACCCTCTATCAGGAAGAAACAAATGAAGCGCCCAAATAGAAATGAAATGGCTGAGATGAAAGAGACTCTCTATAGACGCCTCGCCACCGGTGAGGTAGGGATAAGAGAGGCAACTCGTCAAATGCGTAAAATCCTTGGCATGACGCAAAAAGATTACGCCAAGAAGATAGCCGATATCTCACCTCGAATCCTCTCTGAGTTCGAGAATGGAACAGGGAATCCGACCTTGGCTACACTGGAAAAGATTGCTTCGCCGTTCGGCCTCAAAGTCAGCTTCCTTCCTCCTGAGTCATGGCGTATCAACGTATCGGACAAAAAGAGTTAACGACACTGCAGATGGCAGCGTTTATCGCGAGAATGTTTTTTTGAGGACGGGTGCTCATAGGGAGAAAAAATGAAAAGGGCTAACAGGTGTGATTCCTGCTAGCCCTTTATTTATATGGCTCCCCGAACCGGATGTAGCTGGGAACTGGAGTGTGGGCTTTGAAATTTGAGAACAAGCCAATCTATAGACCTTGGAATTGTTGATAATTGATCAGGACAACTTGAATATATCAATTTGAATGCACTTCCTCCATCCCGCAAGCACCGCTCTCATATCGGTCTTATAGCTTAAATGCTATATTTTTTATTTATAGCCTATTGACTATATTTTTCTTTTATAGCTTAATAGCTATAAAGTTAAGTCAGCAAGGAGATTAACATGAGGACAAAAACAACATCACCAACAAGCCTTGGACTTATATTGCGGGCTGCGCGGAAAAGGAAAGGCCTCAGCCAGACGGACGCGGGCAAGTCAGTGGGCATTGACCAACCGACCATGTCAAAGATTGAGCGAGGAGAGTCCCATGCCCGCGTAGACACCCTCTTCCGCCTACTGGCGGCCCTGGATATGGAAATGATTGTGAGACCCAGAGAAAAGGCACCCGACATGAACGAAGGAGACACCTGGTAAATGGGTCGCAAACGCAAAGCATCTGAACTGTTCGTATTCATGAACGGCGAGAAGGTTGGACTTCTTTCTCGTACCTCAAGCGGAAAACTTGAACTGCGTTATGAAGCCGCGTGGCTAAACAGTAAATCAGGAAGGGCACTGTCACTGTCAATGCCCCTGACAGATCAAGTTTATTCGGGCGATACCGTTGAGAACTATTTCGACAACCTCCTCCCTGACAGCCAGCCAATCAGAAATCGCATCCAAAAAAGGTTTGGTGCCAAGTCAAGCAGAGGGTTTGATCTTTTGTGGCACGTGGGCAGAGATTGCGTCGGTGCAATACAGCTTTCCCCTGAAGACGTCCAGATTGATGTGCAAAAGATCGAATCCGAACCACTGAGCGACACCACAATTGCCGAAACCCTTAAGCACTACAGAACCATGCCTTTGGGTATGAGAGAGGATAAGGAATTCAGGATCTCATTGGCCGGAGCACAGGAGAAAACAGCCTTGCTGAAACACAAGGGAGAATGGCACCTTCCCTTAGGAGCAACCCCGACAAGCCATATCTTCAAACTCCCGATAGGCCGAATCGAGCACAGCGGCATGGATCTCAGCGACAGCGTAGAAAATGAATGGCTCTGTCATGCCATCCTGAAGGCTTACGACATACCCGTAGCCAACACGGAAATGATGTCATTCGACGGAACAAAAGCTTTGGTGGTCGAACGATTTGATCGGCGCTGGTCAACTGACGAATCGTGGTTGATACGCCTGCCTCAGGAGGACATGTGCCAAGCACTGAACATTCCACCTGCGCTGAAATATGAATCCGATGGAGGACCTGGCATTGAGCAGATTATGGAGTTGCTTCTGGGAGCAACAGACAGTCTCGCCGACCGGCGGCTGTTTATGACAGCGAACCTGGTCTTTTGGCTACTGGCAGCTATTGATGGTCACGCAAAGAATTTTAGTATTTTTCTGCTGTCAGGAGGCGGTTTTCAGCTTACACCACTTTATGATGTTATTTCCGGATATCCTCTTATTACAAAGAAACAGCTTGAACAGCGCAGACTGAAGATGGCAATGGCTCTTACAGGCAAAAACCGTCATTATAACTGGAATGCCATGCTCCACCGTCACTGGCTCTCAACAGCAAAGAAGTGCCACTTCCCCGTGGGCGCAATAGAGGAGATAATCGCTGAGATACTTGGTCGACTGGACCTTGTGATCGATCAGGTCAGCAATCAATTGCCTGAAACCTTTCCAGACGCTATAGCTGAACCCATCTTTTCCGGAATGAGAAATGCGCGAGACAAACTAGCTCGTTCATTCCCCTAGGAGTAAAGTATGGCCACGGGAGCGAAAGAAAAAAGAAACTGCCCCAGTTGTGCCAAACTGCGGCAAGAAAATAACCGCCTTAAGAGCCTGCTGACTACTCACAATATTCCTTGGGTAGAAGAAGAATATTCCCCCGCCCCTCCGTCCGCCACTGAAAAAACGGCTAATCAGTATTCATCAGAAGAGAAGATCGCACTGTTTCGTAGGCTTTTTCGCGGACGGAGCGATGTCTACCCAGTGCGTTGGGAATCGGCCAAGGGCGGAACGGGCTATTCTCCCGCCTGCAAGAATGAATGGCGTCCAAGAGTTTGTGAAAAGCCTCGCATAAAATGCGGTGCCTGCAAACAACGCCAGTTTCTCACAGTCACAGACCGGGTTGTCTATAATCACTTGGCCGGCCAACACACGATCGGCGTATATCCCCTCCTTAAAGATGATCGCTGCTACTTTCTGGCAACCGATTTTGATGAATCGAGTTGGCAGGATGATGCAATGGCATTTATGCAGAGCTGCAAAGAACTGGAGATTCCGGCAGCACTGGAGATTTCGCGCTCAGGTTCTGGGGCACACGTCTGGATATTTTTCTCAGATGCTGTTCCAGCAACTGAGGCCAGAAGATTGGGCGCGGCCGTCATCAGTTATACCTGTTCCCGAACCCGACAACTCTCTCTGGACAGCTATGACCGTTTCTTCCCGAACCAAGACACCCTCCCTAAGGGAGGATTTGGGAATCTCATCGCGCTCCCCTTACAAAAGACTCCACGGGAAAAAGGTTACAGCCTCTTTGTCGACGAAAACTTCCGTCCCTATCCGGACCAATGGTTTTTTCTGGCGACGCAGGTTTGTTTGTCTGCTACCGAACTGGACGGTGCTATTTCCCGAGCAACCGCAGGTGGACATCCACTGGATGTCTCTTTTCTCCCTGAAGAAGAGGCAAGCAAACCCTGGCAACGGAATGAGGGGTTACAGCAGCAACTTGAATGCCCCTTGCCGGAAGAACTCAAAATTGTTCTGGCGAATCAGATTTACATTGAGAAAACGACTTTACCTCAGCCACTTGTCAATCGTTTGATCCGCTTAGCCGCCTTTCAAAATCCGGAATTCTATAAAGCTCAGGCCATGCGCCTGCCGGTCTGGAACAAACCTCGCGTTATTGGCTGTGCCGAAAATTTTCCACAGCACATTGGGTTGCCAAGGGGATGTTTAGATGCATTACAGCATCTGCTGGCGGAGAACAACATCAACGGTGAATTGCAGGATGAACGCAATGAGGGGACTTCAGTCAAAATCAAATTTTCAGGCCAGTTACGCTCAGATCAAAAACAGGCATTAAAAGCAATGTTGAAACATGATACTGGTGTGCTCTGCGCCCCGACCGCCTTCGGCAAAACGGTTACTGCGGCAGCGATACTCGCCAGACGTAAAATCAATACGCTGATCTTGGTTCATCGCACCGAACTGCTCCGGCAGTGGCAGGAGCGACTGCAGATGTTCCTCGACCTTTCCAGGGCGAAACTTGGTGCCCTCGGTGGAGGCAAGAAAAAACTGTCCGGACAAATCGATATTGCGGTCATGCAGTCCCTGTCGCGGCGAGAGGACCTACCAGAGCTTCTCGATCAATACGGGCAGATTATCGTAGATGAGTGCCATCATCTTTCAGCCTTTTCTTTCGAAGGGATTTTAAAGCAGGCTAAAGCCCGTTATATCATTGGCTTAACGGCAACACCGATCAGGCGAGATGGTCATCATCCGATCATCTTCATGCAATGTGGACCGATTCGACACAGTGCAACTTCGGCGGAGACGGCACCAAGCAACTTAAGGGTTTTCCCCAGAGCGCTTCGGGCACCTGAAATACCTGCAGAAGCAAAGATCCACGACGTGTTTCATCTACTAGCGACTGACGAATCGCGCAATCAAAGCATTGCGAAGGACATCCTTGCTGCCTATGAAGAAGGACGCAAGATTCTCGTTCTGACCGAGCGAACCGAGCATTTGACATTTTTGCATGAGGCATTGGAAACAAAGGTTGATAACTGCTTTATCATGCACGGACGTCTTTCGAAAAAACAACGAACGACTATACTCTCTGAACTTGAGAGTTTGGACGGTGACGCACCAAGAATCCTCTTGGCTACGGGGCGACTCGTTGGTGAGGGATTTGACCACCCG
>Ga0102946_1000932_pt1 | contig 10034 bp, 4 predicted proteins | sample SalPon2A_A_D1_MG_FD_78209 | JGI IMG/M metagenome (GOLD analysis project Ga0102946, IMG submission 78209) | Soil microbial communities from South San Francisco under conditions of wetland restoration - Salt Pond MetaG R2A_A_D1_MG | ecosystem: Environmental > Terrestrial > Soil > Wetlands | place... | reverse complement strand
TTCGACCGCCTCGCCCAGCAGGTGGTCCCGGGCGTCGACAGTCGCCGCTTCCTCGCACCGCCCACCGTCGGTGAGCCCGGAGGCCGGCCGAATCCCTATCGCGGCCTGGATGCATTCGACACGGCGGACGCCACGCGGTTCCACGGCCGGGATGCCACGATCGAACGGCTGATGACGTCGATCGACACGTCGCCGCTGACGCTCCTGGTCGGCCCATCGGGGTCCGGCAAGTCGTCGGTGATCGGCGCAGGGGTGCAGCCAGCGCTCCACGCCGACCAACGACTGGTCACGAGGATGGTGCCGGGCACCAGGCCGATGGCGCGACTCGTCGAGGCGATCTCCTCGCTGTCGACCGACCCCGACGTCGACCGGGACAGGATCGAGGAGGAGGGGCTCTCACGGGTGTGCGCCGACGCGATCGGGGCGACACCCACGGTGGTCGTGATCGATCAGTTCGAGGAGGTGTTCACCACCTCCGACCGGGCCGAGTGCGAAGTGTTCCTGCAGACGCTGGCACGGATCCCGTCCGATTCCCACGTTCGCGTCCTGCTGGGGGTGCGCGCCGACTTCTACGGCGCTGCCCTGGCGACCCGCGACCTGGCCACGGCCGCGACCGAGGCCACGGTCGCGTTGCCGCCGATGACGCCCGCAGAATTGACCACGGCCATGACGGCGCCGGCGACGTCGCTGGGGATCACGGTCGACCACGACCTGGTGGCTCGCCTGCTCAGCGACAGCGTCGACCGTCCCGGCGGACTGCCGCTGCTGCAGTTCGTGCTGACCGAGATGTGGGAACACCGCACCGACCCCGTCCGCCTCACACTCGAGGACCACCACACCGTCGGCGGCATCGACGGCGTGGTCTCGTCGGTGGCCGACGCGCACCTGGCCGTGCTCGACGCGGCCGGTCGCGACGGCACCCGCCGACTGTTCGCCCGCCTCGTCCACGTCGGCGACGAGGTGACCAGCCAGCGCACCCTGCTGGCGGACCTGCTCGAACTTCCCGACGTCGACCGGAGCCTGGTCGACGGCTGGGTCCAGGCGCGCATGTTGACCACGGATCGTGATCCGGTGACGCGCGACCCCACCATCGAACTCGCGCACGAATCACTGGTCGACGCATGGCCGACACTGGGCGCCTGGACCGAGGAGAGCCGCCAGCACCTCGAAGTCCTGCAACGGCTTCGCCGCGACGCGGAGGAATGGGACGAGTCGGCGCACGACCCCGCACTGCTGTGGCGCGGGTCCAGGCTGGCCGCGGCCACTCCCCTGCAGGACGACCATGCGATCGGGCTCACTGAGCGGGAGTCGGCATTCCTGGCAGCGTCCACCGACCGGGCGGCCGAGGAACGCGAGGCCGGAGCGCGCGCCGAACGGCATGCGAGTTCGCGTCGCCGGGCCCTGGCCGTCGCGGCCGTCGTCGCCGTGGTCGCCGTCGCCGCACTCGGCTGGGCGGTCCGCACGCAACGCCAGGCCTCGGCTCGCCAGGCAGCCGTCGACCAGGCGACCCTGGTCAGCAACGCCGCCTCCCTGGTCGGCACTCGCGACGACCTCGCCCTGCTGTTGGCCGCCGAGGCATACGCCCGTGACGACGGGGTCGAGTCGCAACGCCTGCTCGTCGAGGCGCTGGCGCAGTTCGACGCCGATGACGAGGTGTGGACCGAACCAGAGTTCACCATCGCGACTGCCGACGGCGACTGCGTCGACATCCCGACGCCGGGCAGGGTCGTCGTGCAGCCGAATCGTTCCCGGGACGACCCCGATGCCGTGGGCGCCATCGTCGACATCGACCTGGTTGACCGTGAGGTCTCGGTCATCGAGGACGTCCCGGTGGCCTGCGACGTGCATGCGGCACCCGCCACCGCCACCGACGGCCCGTCCTACGCCGGAACGACCGCGGATGGCGAGTTGGTCACGGTCGAGGTCGATGGCACGATCCACGGTCCCTTCCCGGGCCTGTCCCGTCCCTTCTGGGGTCCCGACGGGACCCTGTACGCGCGCAACGGGGGTGGCGACGAAGCAGGCGACTTCCGGGCCGTCGATCCGGTCACCGGGACGGCGTCGGGCGATCCCGTCATCACCGCCATCGATGTGCGCACGGGCCCCGACGGCACCGGGATGTGGGTCGTGTTCCAGGATGACGTCCGCGGCCGGTTGGGCACGACCCTGGCCCTGCTCGACCCGACCACCTTCGAAGAGCGCGGCGACCGACGCACGGGCGTGCACCCCTACAGCCCGCCGGCGTTCTCGGCCGACGGTTCGACCATGGCCTACAGCGAGGAGTTCGGAGCCCTGGTCGTGTATGACGTCGAGTCGGGGCAGCACCGCGAACTCGAGCTCAATCCTGCCGACCAGGTGGCGCTGTCGCCGTCGGGAGTGCTCGTGGCCACCAGCGTGGTGGACGCCGGCGAGATCGAGGTCCGCCAGGTCGCCGACGGCCGCCTGATCGAGACGATCACCCCCATCGTGCGCCCGATGGCGCTGGAGTGGCTGGCCGAGGATCGCCTCGGGATCCTGCGCAGCAGTGGCGTGGTGGACCTTGTCGAACTCGGCAGTTCGCTGTACGAGCGGGGACCCGCCTGCTGCCCGACCGACACGTTGTTCGCGATGTTCAGCAGCGACGGCATCCCCGAACCCTTCTCCTACACGGCGAAGCGGGACGGCACGGGCCACTTCCGGGGCCATCCCTCCGGCGCCACGTCCACGGTCGACATGTCACCGTTCGTGTTCGATCCGTTCGCCGCGGAACTCCGCCTGCCCGACGGCGCCGCGATGCTGATCAAGCCACCTGCAGAAGTGCAGTGGGTCGACCGGGCCGGCATCCTGCTCGAGACGATGGAACCGTTCGGGCCCGACTACAGCATCCCGTTGGATCTCCCCTTCTACGAGGTCGCCCACGAACAGGATGCGCGCGAGGCCATCATGTTCGGCATGGTCGACGGCACGCCCGGCGCCATCGAATCCCTGCAGGTCGCCTGGATCGACACCATGCAGCGACAGCTCATCGACGGGCCCTTCGACGTCACCTTCGATCCTCCCGTCGCGTTCGCAGACGTCCATCCCGGTCCTGTCCTGGTCACCGAGGAGCCTGCGGGCGGCGACGACGTGGTGGTGACGTTCCGGGAACTCGATGGCGACACCCTCGAGGAGGTGGTGCTGCCGGGACCGGTGGGCTGGGTCCGGCTTGGTCCCGATCGACGCCACGTGATCGCCGCGAACGACGCCAACGACTCGATTCGCTGGATCGACCTCGAGACCGGCGAGTCACGTGTGCTGCCCATCAACGCTGGACCCGATCGGCCGGACCTGCTCGACGACGGCCGGTTCCTGGTCCACACGCGCGAGGGCCAGTACGAACTGTGGGACATCACCGCCCCCGACCGCATCGCGGTCCTGGCCGACCCGGGTCCCTCCGCCATCCTCGGCCCGTCGGTGTCGCTGGACCAGTCCCATGTCTGGATCATCCTCGATGGATACTGGTCGAAGATCCCACTGGACCCCGAGGTCTGGGTCGAGCAGGCATGCGCGCTCGCCGGCCGCACCCTGAGCGACGAGGAACGCGCCGACCTCGTCCCCGGCTCCGCCCGGGAACCGGCGTGCCAGCCCTGACGCCGGGCGGTGGGCAGCGTCGCCCTCACCCCACCCGCGATCAGTCCTCGGTGATGACCGCCTGGTATTCACGCACGGTCAGGTCGAAGGTCGTGGCTGGTGACACCACCCCGGCGTTGAACACGCCCTGGCCGACCCCGTTCAGCGCCCACGAGTAGTCCCACACCGTCACGACGGACGACGGCAGCGGGCCGCCGGCCTCCTTCTGGGAGGACGTCGTGAACAGCCAGGTGCAGATCTCACCATCATCGACCAGTCCATCTTCACGTGCCATGGCACGCTCGAGACGTTCCTCGGTGAAGCCCGCGCCGGCAGAGGAACACGTCCGTTCGTGGTCGCCGAATCGCCAGCGAACCTCGACCGGTGTGGCCGTGACCGACACGGTCACACCGCGATCGCTGTCGGAGTCGGTGGCGAGGTCGAAGCCGGTGACCTCGAGGAAGGTGGGCACGCCGACGACCGGGGACTCCGGACTGACGACGGCTGGCGGTCGCGTCGGCGGGATCCGCGCCTCGATCGTCGACCGCATGGCCACGGGGTCCGGCGGCGGCGGCGGTGCAGGACCGCCGCCCGGCGGCGGCGGTGGCGCCGCGATGCACAGTGACACGCACTCCGACCGGAAGAAGATGTCCACCGAACCTGGCGGCGTCGTCGTGCACTCGTACCGCACCGTGGCCCACAGTTCGTAGTCGGACGGCTCGCCAGTCGGGTTCGGCTTGCGGACCAGGTCGGCGAAGACGCCGGTTTCACAGGTGACCACCGGGCCGCCACCACCACCGCCACCGCCCCCGCCGCCACCGCCACCACCGCCGCCAGCGCCGCCACCGCCACCACCGCCACCCCCGTGGGTGTGGTCGGTCACCGTGCATCCGAAGCCGACACCGTCGGACGTGCCCGCACACGAGCAGTTTGCGTCACCGTCGGCACATGGCGTGCCCGGCGGATGGGCCGAGGCGGCAGGAGCCAGTGGCACCAGCGCGCCCAGGGCGAACACGAACGCGGTCAACGCCATCCTCGTGCGGCTCGTCGTCGTCATGCGAAGCACCTCTCCCAGGTGGCCTGCAGGTCCTCGGTGGGACCATCCGGACCCGAGGACTGGCGGAACTCGTCCAGTCTCCAGCTGCCGTCGACGGTGCGCCACGTGCCGACCCACACTTCCGAGTCCAGCGGCAGCGTCGTCCCATCCTGGAGGATGATCTGGGCCTGCGGGTCCTGCGACATGTCCACGCACCAACTCGTCTCGGCCTGGTCGGGCGACGCTGTCGCGATCTCCAGTCGATCATGCGCGTCGGCGTACTCGACGCGCACCTCGGAATCGACCGGTTGGACTGGTCGCACCGTGAATGCGCTCAGTGCTGCCGCGGCAGCGGCGTCCGAGGTGTCCGCGACGTACCCCTCGCGAGCTGCGGCATACGCCTCCCAGGTCGACGACAGTTCGGCCGCCAGCGTCGGGGGGACACAGGCTGCGCCGGTCCCGCCGTCACCGACTTCGGGCACCGAGACGTCGACCAGGATCCACTCGTCCTCCACTCGTTCGAACACGACGGCATGGGTGGTGTACAGGTCGGACTTGCCCAGGTCAGCACTGCTGTCGAGGGCGTTGTCGACCACGGTTGCCACGCAGATCTCGGCATTCGTGAAGTCGCCGTCCGCGACCGGGTCTGCCAGCGCCTCGCCCATCACCTCACCGCGAAAGGACACGTCCGGCCCCGTCGCCAGCAGCAGCTGGTCGGACAGGAAGTCACGAGCGGACCCGTCCGCCGTCGTCAGGTCCTCGATCGCCGCCGTCTGCGCTGGGGAGGGACCGGCACCGGGAGCCTCGTCGGATTCGTAGCCGATGGCGAGAGAGTCGACGAGCAACGCCGCCGCATCCCCGCCCGACAGCGCTTCGGGGGTGGGTGTCGGGCTGGGTGTCGGAGTCGGCGAGGCCGTCGTCGGTGTCGCAGAGGGCAACGGCGGGAAGCTCGTCGCACTCTGGGTTCGTGTGGCCGACCCGTCCCCGTCACACCCAGCCAGGACGAGGCCGACCGCCACCACGGCGGCGCCGACACGGGCGAACCGCTTCACGAGGGAACCTTCGAAGGCACGTGATGGGGATGATACTGCGTCTCGATGCATGTGATGATCGAGGTTGCCCTCATGAGCAGTGTCAGCCGGCGTGCCGAAACCGGCGTTGCCGCGACCCGGACGTGGCTACGGTCGTCGTCCAAAGGTCGGGACCACGGTGACACAGGTTGAGGGCCACGTCCACCCCGGTTTCGAGGGTGTGCGCAGCGCCTTCGCCCGGAACTTCGACGACGGGCTGGAGGTGGGAGCCGCCTGCGCCGTCGTCGTGGGCAACGAGGTGGTGGTCGACCTGTGGGCGGGCATGGCGAACCCCCGGACCAACACGCCATGGGGTCGCGACACCATCGTCAACATGTTCTCCACCACCAAGGGCATGTCCGCCCTGGCAGTCGCGCACGCCCACTCCCGCGGACTGTTCGACCACGACGAGCCCGTCGCCACGTACTGGCCCGAGTTCGCCCAGCAGGGCAAGTCCGACATCACCGTGCGCACGTTGCTGTCCCACCAGGCCGGCCTGTCCGCCATCGACGAGCCCATGAACGTGGAAACCCTCGCCGACCCGGACGCCGTGGCGACGGCGATTGCCCGCCAGGCGCCGGCCTGGCAGCCCGGCCGGCACCACGGCTACCACGGGATCACGCTTGGGTGGTACGAGTCCGAACTGATTCGCCGGACCGATCCCCACAACCGCACCGTCGGCCGCTACTTCGCCGACGAGATCGCGGCACCGCTTGGCCTCGACTTCCACATCGGGCTGCCCCCGGGCATCGACGAGGACAGGATCGCCCGGATCATGGGTGACTGGTACCGCGTGAAGATGGTCCGCAACATCGCCACGCTGCCGACGGCGTTCGTCAGGAACTTCCTGGATCCACGGTCCCTGACCGCCCGCAGCTTCGCCAACCCCAAGGTGGTCGGAACACCCGTTCGCTACAACGACGACGACGTGCGACGCGTCGAGATCCCGGCTGCCAACGGGACCGGCACGGCCCGCAGCGTCGCCATCGCATACGGGGACGTCGCCACCGGCGGACACGCACTGGGCATCGACCACGTGACACTGGACAGCCTGACGCAGCCCGCCGCACCACCGAGCAAGGGTGTCCGGGACCTGGTGCTCCACATGCCGACGTCCTACTCGCTGGGCTACTGCAAGCCGTGGCCCACCTTCGAGTTCGGCTCCCCGCGCGCCTTCGGGACGCCGGGGGCAGGTGGTTCGATGGGGTTCGCCGACCCGGACCTGCAGATGGGATACTGCTATGCCATGAACGGCATGGGGTTCCACCTGACCGACGACCCCCGCGAGGTGCGCATCCGCAACGCCGCCCGGGTGGCAGCGGCGGCACTGCTCGGGGAATGAACGCGAGGGTCGGCCATCCCCGGGCCTGGGCGATCCGGTCCCCTTCGGTGGGCCCTACGGCAGCGGGTGAAGCTGGGCCGTGTCAGGACCACGAGTTGGAGGCAGGCACGCCGTGACATGACACGACCGCCCCCGACGCAGTGGTCGGGGGCGGCCTGTGAACCCGGCTGGACGTTGCGAGCCTGCGAGCAACTCCATCCTGACGCGCAGCGTCAGGCACTACCCGAGGTCGAAGCGGTCTGCCTCCATGACCTTGGTCCACGCGGCGACGAAGTCGTCGACGAACTTGCGCTGGTTGTCGTCCTGGGCGTAGACCTCCACGTAGGAGCGAAGGATCGAGTTCGACCCGAACACCAGGTCCAGTCGCGACGCGGTGTGGCGCACCTCTCCGGTGGCCCGGTCACGGATCTCGTAGGAGCCGTCGGCGACCGGCGCCCACGTGTTGGCCATGTCCGTCAGCGTGACGAAGAAGTCGGTCGTCAACTGGCCCTCGCGGTCGGTGAACACACCGTGCGAGGAGCCACCGTGGTTGGTGCCCAGCACTCGCATGCCACCGACCAACACGACCATCTCCGGCGCCGTCAGGCCCATGAGTTGGGTGCGGTCGAGCAGCATCTCCTCGGGGCTCACCACGTAGTCGTCCTTGAGCCAGTTGCGGTAGCCGTCGTGCAACGGCTCCAGCGGCTCGAAGGAGTCGACGTCGGTCTGCTCGTCGGTGGCGTCGCCGCGACCGGCGTGGAACGGCACGTCGACGTCGAACCCGGCAGCCTGCGCCGCCTGCTCGACCCCGAGGTTGCCCCCCAGCACGATCACGTCGGCGATGCTGGCGCCATGCGCACCGGCGATGCCCTCGTAGATCCCGAGGACCCTCGCGAGGCGCTCGGGCTCGTTGCCGGCCCAGTCCTTCTGGGGGGCCAGGCGAATCCGGGCACCGTTGGCACCGCCGCGCATGTCGGACTGGCGGTAGGTGCGGGCGCTGTCCCACGCGGTGGTGACCAGTTCCGCAGTGGTCAGGTCGCTGTCCGCGATGGCGGCCTTCACGGCCTCCACGTCGTAGTCGGTCGGACCGGTCGGGACCGGGTCCATCCACAACAGGTCCTCGTCGGGAACGTCCGGACCGATGTAGCGCACCTTCGGACCCATGTCGCGGTGGGTGAGCTTGAACCACGCTCGCGCGAACGCGTCCGAGAAGGCGTCGAAGTCAGCACGGAAGCCTTCCGCGATCTTGCGGAACTCGGGGTCGACCTTGATGGCCATGTCGGCATCGGTCATGGCCGGGTTGCGCCGGATCGAGGGGTCCTCCACGTCGACTGGCTTGAGGTGTTCAGGCAGGTCCACGGGCTCCCACTGGTGGGCGCCGGCCGGTGTCTCGCGCTGCTCCCATTCGTGGTCGAGCAGCAGTTCGAGGTACCCGTTGTCCCACTTGGTCGGTTCGGTGGTCCATGCACCCTCGAGACCGCTGGTGACCGAGTCGCGACCGACGCCACGCGTGGTCTTGTTCATCCACCCCATGCCCTCGTCCTCGACGGGCGCGGCCTCGGGGTCGGGACCCAGCAGGTCGGCATCCCCGTTGCCGTGCATCTTTCCCACGGTGTGGCCACCGATGGTCAGGGCGACGGTCTCCTCGTCGCTCATGGCCATGCGGCTGAACGTGACACGCAGGTCACGGGCGCTCTTGAGCGGGTCGGACTCGCCGCCCGGGCCTTCCGGGTTGACGTAGATCAGGCCCATGACGACGGCGGCCAACGGGTTTTCGAGCGACTCGCGGTCCTCGGTCTCCTCGTAGCGTTCGGCCGCCAACCACTCGCGCTCCGAACCCCAGTAGGTGTCCTTCTCGGGCGCCCAGATGTCGGGACGGCCGAAGCCGAAACCGTAGGCGGGCAGGCCCATGGTCTCGTAGGCCATCGTGCCGGCCAGGATCAGCAGGTCGGACCAGCTGATCTTGTTGCCGTACTTCTTCTTGACCGGCCACAGCAGGCGACGGGCCTTGTCGAGGTTGACGTTGTCGGGCCACGAGTTCAGCGGTGCGAAGCGCTGGTTGCCGGTGCCGCCACCACCGCGTCCATCGGCAACACGGTAGGTCCCCGCGGCGTGCCAGGACATGCGGATGAACAGGCCGCCGTAGTGCCCCCAGTCGGCCGGCCACCAGTCCTGGCTCTCGGTCATCAGGTCACGAACGTCCTGCTTGAGTGCCTCGAAGTCCAGCTCCTTGACCTCCTCGCGATAGTCGAAGTCTTCGCCCAGCGGGTTGGTCTTGGTGTCGTGCTGGTGCAGGATGTCGAGGTTGAGCGACTCTGGCCACCATTCGGTGACCGACGTGCCGGTCGCGGTCATGGCGCCGTGGGGCACGGGGCACCCGGACGACCCCTGGTCCTCCTCGTGCGTCGGCGCGTCGGCCTGGACCTTGTTGTGGTCGACATCGGTCATGTCGTTGTCGGTCATGTCGGTGCTGGACATGCAGTGCTCCTTGGTTGCTGGTTCGTCGAGGGTTGTCGGGTTCGTCGAGGGTTGTCGAGTTTCTTCGATGGGTGCGGGTACGTCTGATGTGGAGTGGGTTGTGCGAGTGGATCGAGTGGACCCGGCGACGATCAGGCCGTGGCCGGTTCGGGTGCGGACGCTTCCTGGCAGCCGGGGCAGGTGCCCCAGTGCGTGACCTCCGCCTCGTCGATGACGAAGCCGTGGTCCTGGCTGGCCTGCAGGCAGGGACGCGTGCCGACGGCGCAGTCGACGTCGACGACCACGCCGCAGGTGCGACACACCAGGTGATGGTGGTTGTCGTCGGTGCGGTCCTCGTAGCGAGCGGGCGACCTGGCCGGCTGGAACCGCCGGATCAGTCCGGTGTCGGTCAGCACGCCGAGCGCGTCGTAGACGGCCTGGCGGGAGACCGTCCCGATGCGGTCACGCACGTCGCCGAGGATCTCGTCGGCAGTCGCGTGCGAGCCTGCCGCAACCGACTCGAGCACCGCCAACCGTTGGGCCGTCACGTGCAAACCGTGCC
>Ga0102946_1000931_pt1 | contig 10036 bp, 11 predicted proteins | sample SalPon2A_A_D1_MG_FD_78209 | JGI IMG/M metagenome (GOLD analysis project Ga0102946, IMG submission 78209) | Soil microbial communities from South San Francisco under conditions of wetland restoration - Salt Pond MetaG R2A_A_D1_MG | ecosystem: Environmental > Terrestrial > Soil > Wetlands | place... | reverse complement strand
TGTCGCGGGAAGGCTCGTCATACTCTTCGAGCAGGCCGGATTTGTTGACGTGTCAGAGCAGCAGACTTTCAGCACCGTTTTCGGAACACTCTCTCTCTATCGTGCGACCAGACCTCGCTAGATCCTTATCGGGCCCGTCGGTCAAACTGCGCAGAGGTGTGAACAGGCAGGAATCCCTTTGCTGTTGCTACGAGCTATAGAAAACCGTTTAAGATATCCCTTATGGTATGTTCCCAGTGTAATTTTTTCAGCTCCGCCTCGATTTTATTAACGAACATTTAGTTGACCTCTCGTTTTCTTTTGAAAAACATGATATTATCTCGCCGCCCCGATTCTTAATGGGCTTAGTGATGTCATGTTTAAATTTATTCTCTGCCACCGATTGCTATCGAGATTAATCGTTAATAACAACAAGGAGGAAAGACAGACATGGGAAAACAAAAAATTGTAATGACCCTGATGCTTCTGGGTTGCCTGGTGCTCTTTGCCGGCGTGGCTTCAGCGGCGATTGAAAGTCGGGCGGCTCTGAGCAACGATGATTGTGTCAAGTGTCACCTGGAAGCACCACAGGCGATCGAAGAGGCCGGTATGGCTCACAAAGAGGCTGTGACCTGTATTGAGTGTCACGCAGGGCACGCTCCGTTTTCTCTGGAAGTGATTCCAGAGTGCGGCCAGTGTCATGCCGGGGAGGCACACTTTGACCTGGACGCCTGCCTGACCTGTCATGCCAACCCTCACCGTCCGCTCGAACTAAAGCTGACCAAGGATATCACCGGTCCCTGCCTGACCTGTCATGATTCCCAGATTGAAAAGCTGAAGACCTTCCCCAGTGTTCACACTTCCCTGGCTTGTACGGCTTGTCACAATGCCCACGGTGAAATTCCCGAGTGTCTCAAGTGTCACCAGCCACACTCTGAAGAGATGGTTCAGGCTGACTGCGCGAAGTGCCACGAGGCCCACAAGCCGTTGGAGGTTGCCTATGAGTCTGATCTCCCATCGATCAGTTGCGGCTCCTGTCATGACGATGTGTTCGGGACTCTGCAGCTCAGCGTTGCCAAGCATAAAGAAGTGAACTGCGCGACCTGCCACGAAGCGACTCACGGGCAGATTCCCGAGTGTTCGAACTGTCATGAGCCTCATGCCGAAGATATGGCTCAGTCCGAATGTACCAAATGTCACGAGGCTCACAGCCCGATGCCGGTTGCTTATGCTGATAATGTCGCGGCAAAGAACTGCGCGGCCTGCCATGATGGCGTCTACGCAGAGTTGAACGCCAGCAACACACTGCACATGGAGGTGAACTGCGCGACCTGTCACGAGTCGAACCACGGCTACATCCCTCAGTGTGCCAACTGTCACGAACCGCATGCCGAAGATATGGCTCAGACCGAATGTACCCAGTGTCACCAGGCTCACCAGCCGATGCCGGTCGCTTACGGCGAAGATATCGCTTCGAAGAACTGCGCTGCTTGTCACGCTGATACTCTGGATACTCTACAGGCCAGCAAGGCCGCTCACAGTGCCCTGGATTGCGCATTCTGTCACCAGAACCAGCACAAGATGGTGCCGGAGTGTACCCAGTGTCACGGAGCACCGCACTCGGCCAAGATGTTGGCCAAGTTCCCGTCCTGTGCGGACTGCCACAATACTGCTCACGACCTCGCCTTCTAGTCTCGGCCTGGATTGCTGATTAAAAAAAACCGACCGGGAAACCGGTCGGTTTTTTTTGAACTTCTTAAGCGCAACGACAATTGTGGGTTTCTTCTGTTAAGAAATCTTTTGACTCAAAAGTTTATATTTGAGCCTCTACCAAAAGATTCTGCAAAAGAGGCTTATTCTGTCGCTCTTTGTCTGTCTTTCGGGGCCGAGAAGGCGCCGGTTCATCGATTGCAAAGGGATGAGGTGATCCTCGCCTTCACTGTGAGGACCATTGACGGTTTTGACGTCAGCAGTGAAGCATCAAGGGGAAACCGACCCTGCTGGCGGTTTTTGCCGTTGAGAACGAGTGTCTTACGAAAGTTTTGCCGTCCAGTAGTAGACTGTGTGCGACGATCGATTTAGAATGGTGGAGCGGAGGCTGGTCACAATAGATAAGGCGGCTACCTTCGTTTACTGGCGATATTTTGTACAGGAGCTAACTGAGAGCAATGGAAAAACTGGAAGAACGGTTGAACGAATTGGAAGTCCTTTACAGCCACCAGTCCCAACTTCTCGAAGAGTTGAACGATGTGGTTGCGGACTGTAACCTGCGGATCAATTATTTGGTCAAAGAGAACAGGGCTCTGCGTGAAACGTTGAGTAGTCTGGCACCGGAAATGACGGAGTCGCCGGATGAGTGAGCAATCTTCACCTGATGGTTTTCCCCTGCGGCGGCTGCTGTTGCAGGCTGCGGTTATCTGCGCCGTGGCAATGGCGGTGGGTCTCAGCATGAACTACCGGATGGTCATGAACGCCTTCACCGGGAAAACGGTCGCCCCTGCACCGATTAAAACAGCTCAGGTGGAAGTGGCCCAATTCCCCGACCCCGTCGAACTCCAGGAAGTGCAGGAACTGATCGCGAGCGGCGCGTTGCTGGTCGATGCTCGTCATGGAGATGATTATCTGCTGTCGCATCCCGAGGGGGCCGTCTCTCTGCCGCTGGGTGAAATTGATCAGCGGTTGGAAACCTTTCGCAAAGAAGTTCCCGCCGATAGAGTCCTGATAACCTACTGTAACGGATTCGGATGTCCCGATTCCTTTGACCTCGGTGTCCTGCTGCTGCAGGCTGGCTACCAGCAGGTCCGGGTCTTCGAGGGCGGCTTCCCCGAATGGCGTGACGCCGGTTTGCCGATGACAGGAGCAGGGCAATGAAAAACATCCGCCTGATCCTGTTTCATGGCAGTCGGCTGTTGCTGGCTGGAATTTTTCTCTATGCCGGAGTGCTTAAAGCCGAAGACCCCGTCGCTTTCGCCGGACAGGTCGCCAATTATCAACTGCTCCCCTATGCCTGGAACTATCTGGTGGCAGCAATTCTGCCTTATCTGGAAATCCTCTGCGGGATGTTACTGATTCTGAACAGCTGGGTGCGACCTTCCACCTTGCTGCTCGGACTGCTCAACCTGGTGTTTATGGTCGCGCTCACCTCGCTGATCGTGCGCGGCATCGATATCGACTGCGGCTGTTTCAATCCTGACGCAGAGGTGAAGACCAGTCCGCTCAGCGCGCTGATTCGTGATCTGGGGATTATGCTGCTGGTGGTCATGACCTGGGTTCTGGACCGGCGTAAAAACCGCGAGGAAAGGGCCTGATGGCGGTGGAGGAATGGCAGCAGTCACTCAAGGAGAGTATCACCCGTCCGGCGCAACTGGCGGAATATTTTCCGGTGGATGTTGCCGCGCTGGAAGCGGTGACCGACCGCTATCCGATGCGCATCACCCCATATTATCTGGACCTGATTGAAGAGATCGGCGATCCGATCTGGCGACAGTGTGTTCCCGATCCGGCTGAACTGTCCGAGGAAGGGATGCTCGATCCGCTGGGTGAAGAGAACCTCTCCCCGGTGCCGAGCGTGATCCATCGCTATCCCGACCGGGTCGTCTTCCTCGCTTCTGGCAACTGCGCCAGTTATTGCCGATTTTGTACCCGCAAACGCAAAGTCGGCTGCAGCAGCATGAGTATCAGCTTCAAGGATCAGCGCGATGGCATCGACTACATTGCGGCCACCCCGCAGATCAAGGATGTGATCCTTTCCGGCGGTGATCCTCTCTTGTTGCCTGATATGGTCCTCGGCGATCTGCTCACGCGCATTCACGCCATCCCGCACGTCGAAATTATCCGCATCGGCACCCGGATTCCAGTCATCCTGCCGGAGCGGATAACCGACAAACTGTGCACTCTACTGAAAAAGTTTCACCCGCTTTTCGTCAATACTCACTTTAATCATCCCTGCGAGTTGACGCCACAGGCCACTGAAGCTTGTGCCAAGTTGATTGATGTCGGGATTCCCCTCGGCAATCAGACCGTGTTGCTCAGAGGGGTGAATGATAATCCAGAGGCCATGGTCGAACTGTTTCGCGGCTTGTTACGAATGCGGGTGAAGCCCTACTATCTACACCAGATGGATCTGACACGTGGAACCTCTCACTTCAGAACATCGGTGAAGAAAGGATTAGAGATCATGCACGCCCTCCGTGGCCCGGTCTCCGGCATGGCCTCACCCTGCTACGTAATCGACCTGCCCGGTGGCAAGGGGAAGGTGCCGTTGTTGCCGGAGTATGTTGAGAGTTATGGTGAAACTCTGGTGATACGGACGCCGGGTGGGGATCTGATGGAGTATCCAGAGATAGGCGGATGGTCGTCTTGACATCTCGAATATCAGGAGACAGCTATGCATCCACGTGCACAACAACTCATCGAAATTTTGAAGCTTTCCCCTCACCCTGAGGGTGGCTACTACCGCGAAGTCTATCGCTCAGAGCTGTTGGTCCATTCCGCCAAGGTCGATCAACCGCGGGCCTCTATAACCGACATCTACTTCCTGCTGGTCGCAGATCAGGTCAGCCGCTGGCATCGCGTGGCACACGATGAGTTGTGGAATTTCTACGAGGGTGATGAGCTTGTGATCCATCAACTGAGCTCTGATCAGCAAAGTTACAGTCATTATCGACTCGACTCTCAAACTGCAACCTACAAGCATCTGGTCCCGGCCGGATACTGGCAATCTGCCGAAACATCGGGAGAATATACCCTGGTTGGCTGCACCGTCGCACCCGGTTTCGATTTTGATGATTTTCGAATGATGAAAGAACTGCCTGAGACGGCGGAAAGGGTCTATGCCGACTATCCTGACTTGGCGCGATTTATATGAAAACTAGCCCCTAAGCGTCAGCCGATTCATGCAGAATGGAAAAGATCTGATCCAGGTGGTAGCCGCGGCGTTGAAAGTAGCTGACGACGCGGCGTTTCATTTTGTCTTCTGCCTGATGGTAGTTGAATCCCGGGAATTTTCGATTCAGTTGTTGGCGCAGTAGCGCATGGGGGTCGAATTCTTCGCTGGCTTGTTCCAGGGCGGTCTGGGCGGATTGTTCGTCGATGCCCCGTTTGCGAAGATCGAGCAGGACTTTGGCACCGACGCCGCGCCCATTGCGCATCAGCATGCGGGCGCGCTCCAGGGCGTAGCGCTGATCGTTGAGATACCCGTACTCGCGGCAATATTGCCGGGCCTCTTCTGCCTCTTCAGCGGAAAAGCCGAGCTGCAGCAATTTTCGCTGCAGCTCGGCCTCACTATGATCCCGTCCGGTCAGCAGCCGCAGGGCCGTTGCTCGTGGATTAGACGCGGTCGATCTTGAATTCCTCATCATCGCCTTCTTCCGGCTTTTCCTGCGCGTTAAGATCTTGCCAGCCCTGATCCCCCGTAGAGGAGATTCCGGAGAATTTGAGTTTGAAGTCGTCGGGGTTGGAGCTCTGGCGCAGTGCTTCTTCGTAGGTGATGATTTCCCTTGAGACCAGAGACATAAGGGCTTGATCGAAGGTCTGCATGCCGTAGGTTGTGTAACCCTGGGCAATGGCGTCTTTCAGCTGAACGGTTTTGTCGCGGTCATCAATCAGGTCGCGAACCCTGGCAGTAGAAACCATGACCTCGACAGCAGCCACTCGACCTTTGCCAGCGGAGCGGGGAATCAGACGCTGAGAGATAACCCCTTTGAGGACACCTGAAATCTGCAGACGAATCTGGCTCTGCTGATGAGGGGGGAACATGGCGACGATTCGGGTAATGGTCTCTGGAGCATCGATGGTGTGCATGGTCGACAGCACCAGGTGTCCTGTTTCGGCTGCGGCCAGGGCGGTCTCTGTAGTTTCAAGGTCGCGCATCTCGCCAACCAGAATGACGTCCGGGTCCTGGCGCAATGAACCCTTCAGCGCAGAGCCGAACCCTTCGGTATCGAAACCGACTTCGCGTTGGTTAATGATGCATTTACGGTCTCGATGCAGGTACTCAATGGGATCTTCAATGGTGACGATGTGAGCGGTACGCTGGCTGTTGATGTAATCGATCATTGCTGCCAGGGTGGTTGATTTTCCTGAACCGGTGGCACCGGTCACCAGCACCAGACCGCGTGGCACCAGAGCAATTTTTTTCAAAATCTCGGGCAACTCCAGATCATCAAGGGTCAATATTTTATACGGGATGGCCCGGAAAACTGCAGACATTGAACCGCGTTGCGAGAAGACATTGACCCGAAAACGACCAAGTCCTGGAACGCCGTAAGCCAGATCGACCTCGTGTACCTCCTCGAAGCGGGCTCGCTGACGGTCATTCATAATCGCATCGCACATTTCGTGAATCATGTCGCCAGTCATGCGTGGAGCCTTGGGCAGTGGCCGCAGGCTACCATCGATGCGGAATATAGGGGGCAGGCCAGCCTTGAGGTGGACATCGGAGGTGTTCGACTTAAGGGCCATGCCGAGTATGTCGTTTAGAGTCATGGTCTCATCCTGATCAACGTTGCTGATAATGTAAGAGTCACTAGGTTCTATTCAGCCGGTGTTGCTTCCTCTGCAGCAGCCTGAAGGCCGAATCTCTCGCGAAGTTTGGTGTCGATTTCGTCAGCGATGTCCGGATTCTCCTGCAGGTAGATCTTGGAGTTTTCCCGGCCCTGTCCGACCCGTTCACCATTGTAGGAGAACCAGGCTCCGCTCTTCTCAATGATGTCATTCTCAACCCCCAGATCGAGCAAATCCCCCTCGCGGGAGATACCGGTTCCGTACATGATATCGAACTCGGCCTGCTTAAAGGGAGGGGCGACCTTGTTCTTGACCACCTTGACCCGGGTCCGGCCACCGATAACGTCCTGCCCTTGCTTGAGAGCTGCAATGCGGCGGATGTCGAGGCGGACCGAGGCGTAGAATTTCAGGGCGTTGCCGCCGGTGGTTGTTTCAGGGTTGCCGAACATGACACCGATCTTCATACGGATCTGGTTGATAAAGATAATGCAGCAGTTCGATTTGCTGATCGTGCCAGTCAGTTTACGAAGGGCTTGAGACATCAGGCGAGCTTGAAGGCCCATGTGGGAATCACCCATGTCGCCTTCGATTTCGGCGCGTGGGGTGAGAGCTGCCACCGAGTCAACGACCAGAACGTCGATTGCGCCGCTACGGACCAGCACTTCAGTAATCTCAAGCGCCTGTTCACCAGTATCCGGTTGGGAAACGAGCAGGTCGTCAGCCTTGACGCCGAGGCGACCGGCGTAGTTTATGTCGAGGGCGTGTTCGGCGTCGACAAAGGCCGCAATCCCGCCTTTCTTTTGAATTTCAGCGACAATATGTAGAGCCAGTGTCGTTTTGCCGGAGGATTCAGGACCAAAGATTTCTATGATTCGTCCTCTGGGGACTCCACCAATGCCAAGAGCCAGATCAAGGCTCAGCGCGCCGGTCGAGATCTTGTCAATCTCCGGCATCTGGTATTCTCCGCCAAGGCGCATGATGCTGCCCTTACCGAACTGTTTTTCAATTTGCCCCATCGCCAGGTCAATGGCGCGATTACGGTTCTCGTCCGACATGAAAATCTCCCTTGTAAAAAGAGTGGCTGTTAAAATCTGTTTCCGTTGCCCGCAGTATATGCTGCTTGACGTGACATAATACGTCTCAGCGTCATCAGCGAGTTTGAAATTCAGCGACAGTCAGTGGCTGGTGCACCGCCCCCTGCGGTGTCAAACGGCTGTTGTAGAGTACAATACTTTTAACCAGAGTTGGACCGAAATCGATATCCCGACTGGTAAGTAGTGCTTCAGTGGTTGTTGGTGGCCGACGAAACCGTCCCAGGGTCAGGTGTGGCCGATAGGGAGAGTCCCCTGCAGGGCATCCGTACCGTGTAAGTCCGGTGGTCAGCTTTTTCTGTAGCAGAACAATCGGTTCGAGCGGCTGGACCCCGATCCAGACCACCCGCGGCCGCTTAGCAGAGGGGAAGGTCCCCAAACCCTGCAGAGATAACATGAAGGGGGGTTGCGAGCCGGCTACCGATAGCATGAATCGGCCGATTCTGGCAAGCTGCGTCTCGCTCTGGTCGCCAAGGAAGTTCAGGGTCAGGTGCAGGTTGTGTGCTGACCCGGTGCGGAGTTCGGGCAACTCCTGCTGAAGGGTCTGTTGAAATGTTCCGATCTGCTGGCAAAGTCGTTCTGCAAGGGGGATGGCAATAAAGGAACGGATCAGGGCCATGGCAAGTTCCTGGCTTCGCCTGAATAGAGCGGTAGCAGGATATTGAAGGTGCTTCCCGATATATGATCTTCGGGACTCTCTACCCAGATCATACCGTTATGTCCCTCAATGATTCCTTTGGCTAAGGGTAGCCCGAGGCCGGCCCCCGAAGTTCGATTTGATATCGGGTCCTGACCGTGATGTTTAAGTGAGGTCGCGCCATGAAATTTATCAAAGATCCGAATTCGTTCTTCCTCATCGATGCCGATCCCGTTGTCGATAATCTGCAGCAGCAGATAGTTATCGGATAGTGCTCCTACAAATAAATCGGGACAGAATCTTTCCAGATGTTCTTGTTGTTCCATGACTTCGACAGCTGTGAAAAGTCGGGTTTTTATTTGTATGACACCGTCAGCCGGACTGAATTTGCAGGCATTGTCGAGCAATCGGTCAAGTGCGCGGCGTAGATGGTGGTGGTCGCCTTTCAGGCTGAGATGCTCAGGAATCGGACCGAGGGACAGGGTGATCTGCTGCTGTTCTGACCTGAGCTCATAGTTGAGGTGGGTCTCAGTCAGTATACGAGACAGGTCGAGCGGTTCACTGGCCATGTAGAGATCGCCCGATTCAATCCGGGCCATCTCCAGAAGATCCTCAATCAGAGTCTGAAGTCTCAAGCCTCCCTGCTCCAGCATCCCCATCAGTTCAATGATATCATCAGTCGCATCCGGGAGCTTGATCTGCAACAGTTCGATGGCGGAGAGAACACAGGTCAGCGGGGTGCGCAGTTCATGTGAAGCCAATCCGAGAAATCTGCTTCTGGTCCGGCTGGTTTTTTCCAGAATAGAGTGACTCTCCTCCAGCCGTTCCAGGTGAGCCCGTAGTTGAAGGCGGGAACGTTCCTGCTCGCGTTGCCCGGCATCGGCCATTTTCTGTTGCCATTCCAGTTTGTCCACAAGCTCTGCTGTGGCAAGGGCGTGCGCAAGAATTTTACCGACCTGTTGGAGGAGATCAAAATCTTGAGGACTGAACTGACGCTGAATCCTCTGAAAGAGGAAAAGGATGCCGATAATTCGCCCGGAAGAGTTCAGTGGCAGACAGACCACGCTGCGCCAGCCTTCATCGAGGACGGCCAGGCAGTGCAGGTTCGGTTCGCAGCGGAGATCGACCCAACTGCAGGGAGCCCCGCTGCTTATGACTTGCTCGGTGAGCCCTGCTCCCACGGGAATTTTTTGCAGGTCACGAATCAGTTCTGTGGGGATTCCAATGTTGGCGGTGAGATAGCGTGGCGAATCGATATTGGACAGCTGATAGATGCCTCCTCCGTCAACAGAGAAGAATGTCTGTAGTTCAGAGAGCGCAGAATGCAGCAGTGTCGACTTGTCGAGGTTTTCAGACGCAAGGATGGAGATACGCTGCAGCAGTTTCAGGTTCTGGTTCTCCTGCTGCAGGTCAGTGATGCTTAGCTGTTGAAGGTTGCACTGAGGCATCGATACTCTTTCGCCGGTTATTTCCACAGGTATGCTGTGGCTGTTTACTTTACTGTGAATGAATCCGCTAGCCGATGACGTATCTTCGTAACCATTCCAGACCCATATGTGCAGTCATCAGCTGGACCTGATTGCGATCTCCGCTGAACTGGTACCTCTGGACCTGTTCGGTATCTTCCGCAGCCAGAGCCAGAAAAACGGTGCCGACCGGTTTGTCCTGCGTGCCGCCGTCCGGTCCTGCGACTCCGGTCACGGCGAGCGCCAGATCAGTATCTGCAGCCAGCCGAATCCCCCGAACCATGGCCAGCGCACAGGGTTCGCTGACGGCCCCATACTGGTGAAGAATCTCCGGGTTGACCTTCAGCCAGTCGAGCTTG
>Ga0102946_1000930_pt1 | contig 10047 bp, 12 predicted proteins | sample SalPon2A_A_D1_MG_FD_78209 | JGI IMG/M metagenome (GOLD analysis project Ga0102946, IMG submission 78209) | Soil microbial communities from South San Francisco under conditions of wetland restoration - Salt Pond MetaG R2A_A_D1_MG | ecosystem: Environmental > Terrestrial > Soil > Wetlands | place... | reverse complement strand
GCAGCAGCTGGGTTGTTTTGCCGCTGCCCTCGATACCTTCCAAAGTAATAAAAAGTGACATAAAACAGTATCTTGGGTCGTAGGATTGATGGTGTCACAGCACGGTTGAAATGAACCGTCATACTATAATGAATTTGTGGTTTGGTGCAATTGATATATATGGAGAGTTGGTGTAGTATGACTGTCTTTCTATGCCACAGATTAATCTGTGTGATAGTGACAATCCCACGGCCGCCGAGCAAACAATCTGTTTATGACATCATCTGTGTGCATCGATAGCGATAACTGGCAAAAACTTGAAAAGACCCTGGGATATTCGTTCCGGGACAAGTCACTGCTGGTCAATGCCATGACCCACAAGTCTTTTGCCAACGAATGTCCTGATACTGCTGGTCCTGACAATGAGCGTCTCGAGTTTCTCGGTGACGCAGTGCTTGATCTGATCGTCAGCGAGTATCTGATGGGCGCGTTGCCGGCTGCCGACGAGGGTGAGCTGTCGCGTATCAGGTCCGATGTTGTCGCCATGCCAAGCCTTGCAGAGCTGGCGCGATTGCTCGGGATTGGCCAAGACCTCCTTCTGGGCAAAGGTGAATCCGGCAGCGGTGGCCGGGAAAAGCCGAGCCTGCTTGCAGACGCCCTGGAAGCCTTGTTTGGAGCGGTGTTCATCGATGGCGGCTATAGAGCGGCCAGGTCAGTTGTCCTGCCATTGGTAACTCCGCTGCTGGAACAGGCTTCTACCGATGAAGGGCAGGATCATAAAAGTCGTTTGCAGGAGTTCCTGCAGGCGGATCGGAAGGATTTGCCGGTTTACAGGATGGCCGATGTGGCAGGTCCTGACCATGACCGTGTTTACCGGGTCGAAGTGTTGATCGAAGACCGTGTGCACGGCACCGGCAAGGGAAGGACGAAAAAAAGTGCCGAACAGAATGCTGCAGAGGCGGCGTTGAAGGTTCTGGACAAAGACTCGTGAAAATATACCCGGTTTTCATCTCCCACGCAGGCTGTCCGCACCGTTGTATTTTCTGTTCCCAGGACAGGTCTACCAGCAAGGTTGATATCCTCGATGCTGATACGGTTGCCAGCCAGCTGGATGCCATGTTGCCAGTGCGTGGCAATGGCGAGATAGCATTTTACGGTGGCACTTTTTCCCTCCTGCCGATTCGTCAACAGCAACTTTACCTGCATGTTGCCGGACAGTTCGTTGCTTCCGGCAGGGCATCCGGTATCCGTATCTCGACCCGACCTGATGCCCTCGATAAAGTGCGTCTTGAACGCCTGCAGGCCGGCGGTGTGCAGACCATTGAAATCGGCTGCCAAAGCTTCTCCGAGACCGTTCTTGAGCAGGCCGGTCGAGGGCATTCTGCTAAGGAGAGTATCGCTGCGGTGCGGCGCTGTCAGGATGCCGGTTTCAGCGTCGGCATCCAGTTGATGCCCGGATTGCCGGGCGGCGACGTCGAGGAGGCATTAAACTCACTGCGCCTGGCGCTGAATCTTAAACCCGCTTTTTTGAGAATCTACCCGACGATCGTGATAGCCGGTACCGCACTGGCAGAACTCTGGAATGCCGGAGACTACCAGCCGTGGTCGCTGGATCAGGCTGTCGAACTCTGTACAGACATGCTGCTGCTGTGTCGCCAGAGGGATATCCCGGTTATTCGGCTTGGCCTTCAGCAGGACAGCGTTCTGGAGAGGAATCTGCTGGCCGGCCCCTTCCATCCGGCGTTCGGGCAGTTGGTGCGATCGCGAATCTGGCGACGAGCGCTGGAACGGGCCGGAAATTACGGTTATCCACTTACCGTTCATCCCGATGATCTTGGCGATGCCCTCGGCCACCGTGGCGAGAACCGGGTGTGGCTCAGGAACATTTGCCAGGATTTTTCGCTGCTGGTTGATGCGGCTGTCTCCCGTGGCAGCCTGCTTTCTCGTAACCAGAACCTGACCCTGGAAGAACTCACATGCTTTGGAGGCTGAATTGACAGAGACTAAGTTCCATTCAGGGTTCGTTGCAATCATCGGGCGGCCCAACGTCGGTAAATCAACTCTTCTGAATCGTATAGTCGGGCAGAAGATTGCTATTACCTCGCCAAAACCTCAGACGACTCGCAACCGGATCCTCGGGATTCAAAATCTGGAGCATGCCCAGGTCTTGTATGTCGATACGCCCGGCATACATGAGGCACGGTCCCCCCTCAACCGCTACATGGTGGATCAGGCTCGTTCTGCATGCCTTGATGTCGATGTGGTCCTCTGGCTGGTTGAGGCGGATCGACCGGTCGATACCGATCCGATGATTCCGCGTCTGCTGGGAAAAGGTGATCGTCCGGTGCTCCTGGTGATCAACAAAATAGATACTATCCCCAGGGACAGGCTTTTGCCGATGATCGACGCCTACAGTAAGATTTGCCCTTTCGCGTCAATTATCCCTATCTCCGCTCTGCAGGGTGATGGTGTCGATCAATTGATGGATGAAATCCCCGCGTTGCTGCCGGAAGGCCCACGTTACTATCCAGAAGATCAGTTGACTGATGTCCCGGAGCGATTTATCGTTGCCGAGATGATTCGCGAGCAAATACTGATGCGTACGAGGGACGAGGTGCCATACGGTGTTGCGGTCGTGATCGAAAGGTTTCAGGACAATCCGTCAAAGAACATGGTCGGTATCTCTGCGGTGATCAACGTTGAGCGCGATTCGCAAAAGGGTATTCTGGTCGGCAAGGGCGGCATTATGATTCGCCAGATAGGCCAATCGGCCCGCAAGGAGATCGAGCGCATGCTCGGAGTCAAGGTTCATCTCGAGCTTTTTGTGCGTGTGCAGAAGAACTGGACCATGTCCGGACGTATAATGAAGGAATTTGGTTATGAATAATTTGCCAGAAAATACCCGTGTATTAGTTACCGGAGGCGCCGGTTACATCGGCAGTCATGTCGTCCTGGCACTGGGGCAGGCCGGCTATAATGTGCTTACCTATGACAACCTGTCGACCGGAAACCGGGATGCCGTTCTTTTCGGGGATCTGGTGGTCGGCGACCTTGCTGATCGCGACCTGTTGTTAAAAACCCTGGCAGATTACAGGCCTGATGCGGTTATGCATTTTGCCGCGTCAATCGAAGTCGGTGAAAGCGTTGCCGACCCGCTTAAATATTATCGGAACAATTCTCTTAACGCGCTCACCCTGATTGAAGCTCTTTGTCAGGTCGGAGTCGGAAAGATGATCTTCTCTTCGACTGCGGCGGTCTATGGCAACCCGGAGCAATTGCCGGTTACCGAAGAGGTCTTGCTGCAGCCGATCAATCCCTACGGCGCGTCCAAGATGATGACCGAACGTTTTTTGATGGACCTGTGCCAGGCGAATCATGATTTCCGCTACGTTTCCCTGCGATATTTCAATGTGGCCGGGGCCGACATCGGGGTCCGCCTTGGTCAGGACTATGCCAACCCGACACACCTGATTACGCGGGCTCTCAAAACGGCCCTGGGAATATACCCCAAGCTGCAGGTGTTTGGCACCGATTACCCGACAGCCGATGGTACCTGCATCCGTGATTACATTCATGTCTCCGACCTTGCGCAAGCCCATCTTGATGCTTTGCGCTACCTGAGCACAGGGCACGCCTCATCCGTATTCAACTGCGGCTACGGTCACGGCTTCAGTGTGAAGGATGTGGTTGCCATGGCTAAACAGGTCAGCGGCATCGATTTCCCGGTCGAAGAGGTCGGCCGTCGCGAAGGGGATCCTGCCGAACTGATTGCCGGATGTGATAAGATTCGTCAGCAGCTCGGTTGGCAGCCGCGTTTTGATGACCTCAAAACAATTTTGAGCACGGCCTGGGAGTGGGAAAAAAAGCTTGGGGTTAGCGGTGAGAGGTGAGAACAAACCCCGATTCTCAAGCTTGGGAATCATTCGGTAGTTAATCATATGTCGCGTTTCGCACTTCGCGCTTCGTGTTTGGAGGTTTCATGAAGTTAACTGTAGTAGGAACCGGTTACGTTGGATTGGTTACCGGCGCATGCTTTGCAGAAATGGGCCATCGTGTAACCTGTGTGGATATAGACGCCGATAAAGTGGCCAGACTCAAGGACGGCTTGATTCCTATCTTCGAACCCGGGCTCAAGCCGATTGTTTTGCGTAACTGCGAGGAAGGTAGGCTGATATTCACGACATCGCTTGCTGATGCAGTAATAGATACGGAGATTATCTTTATCGCTGTTGGAACACCGCCCGGCGAGGACGGCTCGGCTGACCTTCAACATGTGCTTTCTGTTGCCTCGGAGATCGGCAGAAATCTCACCGATTATACCGTTGTTGTCACCAAATCAACCGTGCCGGTCGGGACGGCTGAAAAAGTCAAAGACGCTGTCAGCAAACAACTTCAGAGCAGAGGAGCCAACGTCGCTTTTGATGTGGTCAGCAACCCTGAGTTCCTCAAAGAGGGTGCTGCCGTTGACGATTTCATGAAACCTGACCGGATCGTGGTCGGAGTCGATTCGGATCGTTCCCGCGAGGTCATGCGTGAACTGTACAAGGACTTCAGCCGAAATCACGACCGGATCCTGTTCATGGGCGTCAAGGATGCAGAGATGACCAAGTACGCCGGTAACTCCATGCTGGCGACCAAGATCTCATTTATGAATGAAATAGCCAACCTCTGTGACCATCTCGGTGTCGACGTAGAAAACGTCCGTCTTGGGATCGGTTCAGACAGTCGGATCGGCTATTCCTTCATCTACCCGGGGTGCGGTTACGGGGGCTCGTGTTTCCCCAAGGATGTCCGGGCACTTATCCATATGGCCGGCGAGAACGACTACAGGTCAATGATCCTGCAGGCTGTGCATGATCGTAATGAAGACCAGAAACACGTCCTTTTTCGCAAGATCAGCGCCCGCTTTGGCACTGACCTTTCAGGATTGACATTCGGCATATGGGGGTTGGCCTTCAAACCCGGCACGGATGATATCCGAGAGGCACCGGCCCTCATCCTGATCAGGGAACTGGTCGAAGCAGGGGCCAGGGTCAGGGCCTACGATCCCGAGGCTCTTGAGGCGACTCGTGACGAGTTGCCGGACGAGTTGTTCGATAATAGATCAGTGACTCTGGTACGCCATCAGTACGAGGCATTGGAAAAAGCTGATGCGCTGGCCCTGGTGACGGAATGGAAACCTTTCCGACATCCGGATTTCCGGGCCATGAAAGAGATGATGAAACAACGTGTTATTTTCGATGGTCGAAACCAATACGATCCCCACAGCCTTAAAGAGGATGGCTTTGAATATTTCGGCATCGGCCGGCGCTGAACAGAGCAACATGGTTATCGGTCACTGTCTGAATAACAACCCACAGGCTCCTCTCAGCTTGTTATCAGGCTTTGTGATAATATAACTTCAAATCAGGATTCGTGCAGAATGGCTTGAAGCAATTTATGACATTAACATTTATGTCATTTCGAGGGTCCGATGTCTTCTTTCTTCCGTGAAGTACTCTGGTCACGCATGAAGCGAAACCGCATGGCCATGGCCGGTGCATTAATCGTGCTGGCCATGTTCTGTTTTGCCATGCTCGCGCCGTTCTCGGGCCGCGACCCGGGCGCGATTGATATCGTCCACAGGCTGCAGCCTCCAAGTTTTGACTATCCCCTCGGTACGGATGACCTGGGTCGCGATGTGCTGGCAAGGATTCTCTACGGCGCACGTATCTCGCTGCTGGTCGGTTTTGTTGCTGTCGGCATCGCGACGTTCATCGGTATTCTGCTCGGTGCATTAGCTGGTTTTTACGGCCGATGGATCGATTCATTGATCATGCGGTTCGTCGATATCATGCTCTGCTTCCCTTCCTTTTTCCTGATCCTTGCGGTGATTGCCTTTATGGAACCCTCTATCTGGAACATCATGATTATCATCGGGTTGACCAGCTGGATGGGTGTTGCCAGGCTGGTTCGGGCAGAATTCCTATCATTGCGTGAGCGTGATTTTGTTGTTGCAGCACGGGCAATTGGTGCACGAGACATCCGGATTATTTTCCGTCATATCCTGCCGAATGCGATTTCTCCTGTGCTGGTTTCGGCTACGTTGGGGATTGCCGGTGCGATTTTGACGGAAAGTGCACTTTCTTTCCTTGGAATAGGAGTCCAGCCGCCGACTCCGTCCTGGGGAAACATGCTGATTGCCGGCAAGCAGACACTGGGCACGGCCTGGTGGTTGTCGGTGTTTCCCGGCCTGGCGATCCTCTTTACGGTGCTCGGCTACAACCTGTTGGGTGAAGGGATCCGTGATGCCATGGATCCGAGAATCAAAGACTGAAGTTGTAAAGCCCTGAAGATGATCATTGCGACAAACGTGGCGACGACGAGATCGAGATGAGCATGACTTCCTATACCCCGTCAGAGTTGATTATGGCACGCAGCCGGGCGTTTGCCTCCGGTGATTTCGGTTTTATATACGACTCCTATCACCCGGACTCGAATTTTCGGCGCCAGTTTCCTGATCGTGTGGAATATTGCCAGTATGGCGCGGAAAGTCTCATGCAGGATTACAAAATCATCGACTGCATGGTGCTGGATGAAGATTGCGGTGACGATGAATCAAGAGTCATTTTCCTGATGCGAATGAATGTCCGAGAGGCTTCGCTGTGCTTTGCCGAGCTTGCCTGGCTGAAGAAGGAAGGTCAGGCGTGGCGTTACCACCGCGGACAAAAGATGACTTCGAGTGAAATGCCTGCCGAACCGGAAACCCTGTCCTTCAGGGATTTTTCCGGACTTGATCCCGATACGATTTATTGACCGCAGATATCTTATGAAAATTATCGATCAAAGCAGGCTGGACCGGTTGAGCAACGAAGCTGCGGCAGCAAAGCGCCGTCGCAAGAACCTCAACCTGCATAATGACTACGCCGATCCTTGCCAGAGGTTCTTCAACGCGATGGAACCGGGCACTTATGTCCGACCGCATCGTCATCTCGATCCACCCAGATCGGAATGTTTCATGGCGATCCGTGGCAATATGGCATTGGTTGTTTTTGCCGATGATGGTCAAGTTGACAAGATCGTACCGTTCGGTGACGGCTATGAAGCTGTTGCCATAGATTTGCCCCCGGCCATATGGCATTCGTTGGTCTCTCTGGAGACCGGAAGTATTTTCTTCGAAACCAAACCCGGCCCCTACGCTCCATTATCGGATAAGAATTTCGCTCCATGGTCACCTGAAGAAGGCTCCATCGAAGCACAGTATTACCTTGAGGACCTGTTGATGAAAGTAGCCAAAGCATGCCCTTGACTCTTGTCTCGCCACGCGCCGCCTTGTATTAATATGCCTGAACTGCCGGAAGTAGAAACCACCCGACGCGGCATTGAACCCCTGGTCCAGGATAAGGTGGTAGAGAGGGTCCTGGTTCACAATGCCTCGTTGCGTTGGCCGGTCCCGCAGGATCTAGGCTCAGTACTCTCTTCACAAAAAGTACTTTCAGTCGGGCGTCGTTCCAAGTACCTGTTGATGAACTTCGAGCGGGGAACGCTGATCATCCACCTGGGGATGACTGGCCATCTTCGGGTCTGCCGGTCAGACGGGGAGCGGCGCAAGCACGACCATGTCGAGCTGTTTTTTTTAGATAACTCGGTTTTACGTTTCAATGATTCAAGACGCTTCGGCGCTATTTTCTGGACCGAAACAGATCCCTTGCTGCATGAACGCCTGGTCAATCTGGGGCCTGAACCTTTCAGTGACCTGTTCACCACTGATTATCTTGTCCGCATCTCTTGTGGGCGCAAGATTGCTGTCAAATCTTTCATCATGGATTCGCGCGTAGTTGTCGGAATCGGCAATATTTATGCGAGCGAAGCGCTGTTCCGAGCCGGAATTTCGCCTTCCAAACGGGTTGATCATGTCAGCAGGAAAGCCTTTGCCATGCTCGTACAATCCGTACAGGAAGTACTATCCGAGGCGATAGCCGCCGGTGGGACTACGATCAGGGATTTTATGGATACCGAAGGCCGGCCGGGCTATTTCAAGCAGGAACTGAGGGTTTACGGCCGGACCGGGGACCCATGCACAGTTTGTGGTCGCGCTATCAGTCAGACGAGATTGGGGCAGCGATCGACTTATCATTGCCGAAAATGCCAGAAATAGGAGCCATTATGGACGGATTCAATTTTGTTCTTCCTTGCAAGGTCAGGATCGTCGATGTCAATTACGGAGGTCACGTCGCCAATTCCGCCGTTTTGAATTTCTTCCAGGATGCCCGGATTGCCTACCTGAACAATCTTGGAGGGTATTCAGAACTTGATGTCGGCAGTGGCTGTGGAATTATTCTGACCGAAGCACATGTCAAGTATCGGGCAGAAATGTTCCATAATGACGAGTTGTTGATAGGGGCCAGGGTAAGTGACTTGAGTCGTTCATCGTTCTGCATGGAATATCTCATCGAACGTGACGGCGAAATCATGGTCGAGGGAGAGACGGCCTTGGTATGTTTCGATTACCAGAAACGTAAACCCAGAAGACTTGACGCAGGCTTCAAAGAGAAGATTCTGAATTTAGAGGCGATGAGTTGAGAGCGTCACGCGCTCTTTTAAGCCCTTCAGCCAAAGCCTGAATTGCTTGGTGCATCACAGCCAAGTCCGGTTGCGGCAAACGCAGAAACTTTTCTCTTTGATTTCTCACCGCAAACAGGGCAGGGCATCAACTCCTGCTGCTGGTTGACGATCTTTTCAAATGTCTTGTCACACTCGGAGCAATAGTATTCGTAGACAGGCATAAGTTACCTCTTGAGTTTATTATGTAATATATATAGATATTGCGATAAGTCAAGTGGAAAGGTTTGAGGCGATTTACAGTACCGTGTATCTTATGAACATTTAGGACATAGACCCCTGGACTGATACACACAATAAACGCTTTGAATGGAAAAACGCCCCGGAGCACTCCGGGGCGTTAGTGTGGTCGGGCTATGTTTGTAATTCATGGTTCAGGTATACAGTTTATTTTCCCTGGATATTCCATTTACTGTTCAATTCTTCAATGCTGATGTCTTCATCATATATCCCCGCGGAAACCTGCCACGGAGTATTGGGAACCTGTGTTACAAATGTGATTTTCCTCGATGGTTCCGTCTCTCCCCGTTTCGGCCATTGATATTCAATCCAACCGCCATTGGGATTTTCGGCTGCCTTACAAATCTCTCTGCAAATATAGACACCGTTAGAATCTTGCAGGTTCCAGAACTTTTCAGAAGTGAATTCCCTTACTGCCGGGCTTGGATGACCCGGAATCTGACGTTCGCCACAATTGTAAGCCTGTACATAGGTGTCTTTCCATGTCAGTTCACCATCGGTTTGGTTAAAAGCTGCGAGACCTTCTTCACCAAGGTTCTCCAGTAAGTATGCTCCCTTGACAACCATGTCGAATATCTCTTGCGGGGTTGCTGTTTCATCCGCAACAGAAATTCCAGAGAATGTGAAGAAGATAGTCGCGACCAGAGTCAATAGTTTCATGTTTTTTCCTTTTTGTGCTACAGGTTTTAGGCTGCGTAGTTGTTGTTGGATTATTAGCGGCAGGCGAGCCACCCATCGTCACATCAATCGAAGTATACTGGCTATCAATAATCATGCCGAGATAGTGGTTTATGTAGAGGGTATGTTTTTATGATAATTAAATTAGTAAAATCATATGGTTATATTTTTGACGATTCAATATTAACTCATTTAAGATACGAATAATAATCATCTGAAATAAAACACCATAGCTTTTGTTCTGATATTGTCTCGATAATGTGCCAATAGTATGGGTAATCATAATTTCGCGTTACAGATTGAAAGATGTGTTGTCATTCGAAACCATTTGCCTCATTTCCCAAGATTAAGGACACGGCAGCTTTAATATGCGGAATCAATGCGTTAAAGTAAACATATTCAAAAGATTATACAGGGGGTGGCGACGTCTTATTTGAGAAGCGTATTTAGGAATAATCCTGGTCAGCCGATCTCAGCTCTCATGAACGTTTGGAGCAACTTGTTGGAACCTTCGATTTTGAAGTCCGGAGGTCATGGGCGCACATATTG
>Ga0102946_1000929_pt1 | contig 10051 bp, 7 predicted proteins | sample SalPon2A_A_D1_MG_FD_78209 | JGI IMG/M metagenome (GOLD analysis project Ga0102946, IMG submission 78209) | Soil microbial communities from South San Francisco under conditions of wetland restoration - Salt Pond MetaG R2A_A_D1_MG | ecosystem: Environmental > Terrestrial > Soil > Wetlands | place... | reverse complement strand
CTCCTCATCAGTGTATGCCTGCTGGGGTTCGCATTAGCCTGCAACTTGCCCAGAACTACCACTGGCGAAAACTTCCTGACCCCCGCCGCGGACGATTTTGAGTTTCTGCCGCGCCCCACCGAAGGTCCCTACGCTGATTTTCCCTTCCTACCGGTACTGCGCGACCCCGGCGAAACGCCGCCCGCTCCCACGCCAGACCCCTCCCGCACGCTGCCCCCTATCCGCCAACAGGCGACCACCCATACAGTCTCCTCCGGGCAAACTTTGCGCACCATCGCAGAGAGCTACGGCGTCAGCCTGGAAGCCGTGATTGCTGCCAATGCCGATATCAGTGACCCCAATATGATCTCGGTTGGGCAGGTTGTCCAGGTTCCTCCTCCTGAACCAGGCGCACCCGCTCCAGACTTCAAGCTGATCCCAGATTCCGAGCTAGTCAACGGTCCGTACAACGCCCAGGTTGACCTAGCGGCTTACATCCGGGAAAAAGGCGGCTACCTGTCAAGCTACACCGAAGAAGTCGAAGGTGAGATCATGACCGGGGCGCAAATCGTAGAGTTTGCCGCCCGGAACGACTCGGTCAATCCGCGCCTCTTAATAGCTCTGCTGGAATACCACAGCGGCTGGCTGACCCAACCTGCAGATAATATCCGCAACCCGGAATACCCGATGGGGCTGCCCGAACCCAATCGAGCCGGCCTCTATAAGCAAATGACCTGGACAGCCAATAACCTTAACCGGGGATTCTATCTCTGGCGGGTCAACGGCCTGGGCTACTACATTACGACAGATGGCGTCTTGATCCCTGCTTCCCCGACCATTAATGCAGGGACCGCCGGCCTCCATTACATGCTGGCCCTGATCCTGACCGAAGCCAACTGGCGGCAAGCGGTATCCCCGGATGGTTTCATCCAGACCTACCAGACCCTGTACGGCTATCCGTTTGACTGGGCGGTGGAACCACTGGTGCCACCCGGATTAACCCAGCCCATTCTCCAGCTCCCCTTTGAGCCTGGTGTGCGCTGGGTATTCACCGGCGGGCCGCATGGCGGCTGGGGCGGCGGCTCCGCCTGGAGTTCGCTAGATTTCGCACCACCCAAGGAACAACTCGGCTGCATCCAAAATGATGAGTGGGTTACTGCCGCAGCCTCTGGCGTGGTCACTCGCTCCGATGGCGGTATCATCATCCTGGATTTGGACATGGACGGCAATGAAGGCACCGGCTGGACGATCTTTTATGGTCATATCGAAACCCGCGATCGTGTACCGGTCGGCACCGTACTGCAAGCCGGCAGCCGGATCGGCCACCCCTCCTGCGAAGGCGGCATCTCAACCGGCACCCACGTCCACATCGCAAGGCGGTATAATGGGGAGTGGATTCCGATCAACGAAGCCGCAAAAAATGCCGTTCCCTTTACGATGGACGGCTGGACGGCCGTGGATACCGGAAGTCTATACAACGGCTATTTAACGAACAGCGAACGAATCATAGAGCCTTGCCAGTGCAAAGATGAAGAAAACAAAATTGAACGACCGTAACCCATTCAAAAAAATCCGCAAGCTGCGGATGAATTTAAGCCTGCTGCTGACCGCTGCCGTCCTGGTTGCCACCTCGATGATGTGCAGCAGCGGCTATATCACCCCCGCCAGCCTGACTGAAACGGCTGAATATACCCCGGTGGAGACGATACTGCCAACCGTGCAGTTCATTAAACCGACCGAAACCGCCACCCCGCTCCCCAGCGCTACGGCTACGATGGACCCGGCCCTGGCATCCCCTACACCCGTATTTGATACCCCAACCCCCTCTATGACCCCCCTGCCAACCGCAACACAGATCGCAGCGGACGCGCCCCCCTCCACGTACTACGCCCAATCCGGCGATTCATTGAGCGTACTGGCGACCCGCTTCAATGTCAATCCATTTGAGATCGTATCGCCTGAAGCCATCCCCGAGACCGGCTTCATATCACCCGGCCAGATGTTGATGATTCCCAACCGGTTGGTGACCACTACACCGAATATCGCCCTGGTGCCGGACAGCGAAGTGGTCTATTCCCCTTCCTCAGCAGATTTTGATACCGAGACCTTTGTGGAAACCATTGGCGGCTACCTGAGCGACTACACCGCCTATACCAACCAAAACGGCCTCAGCAACGGCGGCGAAATTGTGGAGCAGAACGCCCTCAATCATTCAATCAACCCTCGCCTGTTGATCTCACTCCTGGAATACAACAGCAGATGGGTATTTGGGCAGCCTGGCAGCTTCAGCGAAGAAGCCTACCCGATGGGACACGTGGATAAAGACGAAGAAGGCTTGTTTGCCCAATTGAGCTGGGCCGCCAAGCAAATCAACATTGGCTATTATGGCTGGCGCGACGGCACTCTCACGGACATCGTGTTCCGAGACGGCACCAGCCTGCGGATCGCGCCGGAATTAAATGCCGGTACGGTTGGCATGATGTATTATTTCGCTCAAATCTTTAACAAAACCCAATGGTACGGCGCGATTGACCCCGATATTGGTTTCATTGCCCAGCATAATGCCATCTTTGGCGATTCCTGGGCTAGAGCTGCTGCCATAGAGCCGCTGCTGCCGCCCGGCATCCAGCAGCCTGAACTGATCTTGCCCTTCCGCGTTGGGGATGTGTGGGCTTACACCGGCGGGCCGCACGGCGCATGGTCTATCGAAGGGCCGCAGGCCGCCATTGACTTTGCCCCCAGCAGCGTGGCTCACGGCTGTGCCCCCTCCGAGCTATGGGCGACCGCCACCGCAGCAGGGATCATCACCCGGCTTGGCAGCGGTATTATGGTGATCGACCTGGACGGCGACGGCAAAGAACAGACCGGCTGGGCATTCTTCTATTTGCACCTGCTGCCCCTCAGCACCCTGGACGAAGGCGACTGGATCGAGCAAGGACAGATTATCGGTAAACCCTCCTGTGAGGGTGGTCGCGCTACTGGAACCCATATCCACATTGGACGTAAATACAACGGCGAATGGATCCTGGCAGATGGCGCACTGCCGTTCGTGCTGTCCGGCTGGCAGGTGGCTGCAGGCGATGATCCCTACGAAGGCATCATGACCAACGGCAGCGAGGTGGTTACCGCCTCTCCAGACGCCTCTTTCACCACCCGCATCGAGCGTGAAGAACCGGACATCCCTGATAGTTCAGGATAACCCCGCACCCCCCTGCTGTGACTCTAATATGAACCGAAAAAGTATTCTCTTACATGTAATTTTAGCCTTCTTATTGGCCGCATGCACTGCGGGTACACCCCCAGCCGCGGACAGCGGGCCGCAGCCCCTGGAAGCCACCGCCACACCCACCCCCGGCGGGCCAACCCCGACCCCGCTGCCAGTACGGGATACCTATCTCCCCGGCGAGATGGTCGATTACACCGCCCAAAGCGGAGACACACTGGCAGCGCTGGCGGCGCGCTTCAATACCTCGGTCGAAGAGATCAGGGAAGCCAATTCGGTGATTCCCGATAACGCCACTACCATGCCGCCCGGTTTTCCCATGCAAATTCCGATCTATTACCGCAGTTTTTGGGGGACGCCATTCCAGATCATCCCGGACAGCCAATTTGTGAACGGGCCTGCCGCGACGGAATTTGACACCGCTGAATTCACCAGCCAATACCCCGGCTGGATCAATACTTATACTGATTACGTAGCCGACGAGAACCGCACTGGTCCGGAGATCATTGACCTGGTTGCCACTAACTATTCGATCAGCCCTAAACTGCTGCTCGCCATCGCCGAATATCTTTCCGGGGCAGTCACCAGTCCGACACTTTCATCCCTTTCCAACGAATACCCCCTGCGCTTCCGCTCCGGGCGGTATCAGGGCTTCTACCGCCAACTGCTGTGGACGGCCAATGAACTTAATAAGGGGTATTATGAATGGCGCACTGGCGAGCTGTTGGAGTTGGAATTGCCAGACGGCACCCTCGAACGACCAGACCCCTGGCAAAACGCCGCTACTGTCTCGCTGCAAAGCTGGTTCAGCACGATCATGCCGATCGACCAGTACCGCTACGCAATCAATCCGGAAGGCCTGGCCGCAACCTATACCCGTTTATTTGGCGATCCCTGGCCGGAGAATATCCCCCATATCCCCGGCAGCCTGGCCCAACCGGAGATGCTGCTGCCCTTCCCAGCCGGTCAGGTGTGGGCGCACACCGGCGGTCCACACACGGCATGGGGCAACGGTGAACCGTTTGCCGCCATCGATTTCGCCCCCGCCTCCGACTTCAGCGGATGCTACACCAGCAACGAATGGATCACCGCTATGGCAGACGGCATCGTGGCACGGTCATCGTCCGGCTATTTGATTCTGGACCTGGACATGGACGGGGATGAACGCACCGGCTGGGTGGTGTTCTACCTGCATATCTCCGGGCGGGACATCCTTGAGGAGGGAACGGTTGTAACCGCAGGGACGCCCCTCGGCCATCCCTCCTGTGAGGGTGGTTCCTCCACCGGTACCCATGTGCATATTGCCCGCAAGTACAACGGGGAGTGGATGATTGCTGATAGTGTGGTCCCGTTTGAGATGGAGGGTTGGGTGGTGAACGCGGGAGACGATGTCTATGAAGGCACCCTGGTGCGTTACGAACAGGTGGTGAATGCCTGCGAGTGTTCCACCCTTGACACGAACGTACAGGCTACCGGGAATTATGACGGCGTGCCAATCATCCCCCTGCCAACGATCACGCCGACACCATAAAAAAGATTTACAGATACCAAGAATCATAAAAAGGAACGAATTCGTTCCTTTTTATTAATTCAATTTGGAGTGTGAGTCTTACCAGAAGTGGAACATATCCAGCCCAAAGTCCACCAGCTCAAAGTGCACACCCAGGAAGCGAAGACCTATCCCAATCGCACTCCAGAACCAGCGCTGCACGAAGGTATCCGTGAAATACAGGGCAATGAAGCCAAACAAGATCAGGGATCCGAACCGGTTGATCTGCGCAGCCCATTTGGCTGGCAAGAACGGCCGCAGGATGCCGAAACCGTCAAAGCCGGGAACCGGGATCAAGTTGAAGACAAACGCCCACAACTGTACAAAAGTGAGGAAGGCCAGCGCCCCCCAAAATTCGCTGTGCTGGGTGTAATCGGCTGGGACAAGGCCGAAAATAAATGGGGAAGCCAGCAGCAGGGTGATCGTACCGGTCACGACTGGACCAGCCGCCGCGATCAGGCTGCGCACCCGCTTGTCGGGCACAGCATCCAGATTAACATACACTACCCCACCAGGCAGGCCAATGCCCCCCAGCAGCAGCACTAAAACGGGGATTACGATGCTCATGAAGCTGTTGGTGTATTTCAGTGGGTTCAAAGATAAATAGCCGCGCCGGATCACACCATGATCGCCACCCATATAAGCTACCAGTGCGTGGCCAAATTCGTGCAGGCTGACCGATACGATCCAGCCCAGGATGATAAACAGGAACACAGCCAGTTCTGGGCGGAACCAGCGGTGGAAGACTGCCAGGCCGGATAAGACCGTCAGGGTCAGCAATCCCCAAAAGACCGGGCTGATTTGTTTGAGAATCCCCGTAAAAGTCAGCGGTATGGCAGGGGTGGGACTAAGCTGGCCTTCGGCAGAAGTAGGCAGGTTTGGGTCACCACGCTGTTCGGGGGGGATGCCTTTCAGCTGCTCCAGAAGTTGATTATAAGAAATCCCTGCCCGACGCAGCAAGCTGTATCCCCGCCCAGAAAAATCTCGCAGCATACCGACCAGCAAATGCTCGGTTCCCAGATAGGGGCGCGGGATCACGGACTGGGATTCCAGACTGAGGCCGAGCACGCGTTTGATCTCATCCGACATAGTGATCTCATGTCCATTTGGGACATTCTCACGGGTCATCAGACTACGGCGCAGCTCGGATTCAAAGTCAGCCAGATCGACATCCAGGGCGGTGAACACCTGATAGGCGGCACTGGTTGGCTCTTTCAGCAGACAGAGCAAAATGTGCTCTGGCAAAATTTCGCTTTGCGAAAGCTGCTGTACCTCACCCTGCACAAGGGCGAACACCCGGCTGAGCGGGAGAGAAAAATTTTCTTTTATTCCAGCCAAAACAATGTCCTATCAATTGACCCTGATTCAGAGAAATCTCAGGAATCTTAATTAACCTAACCTTATCTTGAATTATAACTGCTGGGGAACGATATAAATCCTAGAGCTTTATAAGATTCAATTATTTTTGGCTATACGAAACAAACTCATGACAGATAGACCAAATTTTAGATTTCTAATTTCATCAAAAAATTTGGTATTGGATTATGCTCTCGTTTTCGCGGGAACGACTCAACAATTCATTGTACATTTGCTGGACTTATCGCCGCCTTTCGCGAAGATAAAACCAATCAATCCAAATATCTATCCCTCTCTTATCCCCCCTTCACAGGGTATAATACCCGGACGATAATAACAAGCTCACTGCCTTGAACAGGCAGTATTTGCAGACTTAAACCATGAAGGAGAAGACCATGAAGAAACGAATCGTTGGGCTGGCAGCCATCCTGCTCATCATGATTGCCTTGAGCGCGTGCGGCGGGGGCAGCGCTGCCGAACCAACGCCCACACCTGAAGGCGAGATCGTAGAAATGCCCCTGGGCGGCTACACGTTCCAGACCATTCCCAGCTACACTCAAGAAGATGACGGACAAGTAGTGAACTTACACAAAGAAGATAACAGCATCAACATCATGCTGATCGGTCTCCTTGAATATAATCCTTTCTACACCCCGGATGAGATCATCGACAGCTTCCTGGCCGGGATTTCTTCGGAAACTGCCGATGTCTTTGAGAAAAGCAAACCCTATCCCATCACCATCGATTCCGTGGAAGGGGTCAGCTTTGACTTGAATGGCACCCTGTACGGCGAAAAAGTGCAGGGCCAGACTTTTATTGTGATCCCCTCTTCGACCCAAATCCTGTTTGGATTTGGATTGGGGGCTATCCGCAGCGGTAATAACCACTGGGAAAAAGAAGGTAAAGCCGTTTTCGGCAACCTGCTGGACTCGATCACACTGACGGACGTGAATGCTTCCAACTCCGGCCTGTTCAGCGCCTGCCCGGTTGCCAGCGACCCCGATTACGGCTATACAATGGATAATCCTGTAAAAATCGGCGGAGGTGAAGCAGAAGCCGAAGCCAGAGCAGAGGCTTACTTCAGCGCGCTTGGGGGCCCTTATGGCGATACGATCACCTATCAGAAGACCGATTCCATGGAATTGGATGGTGCAGCTATGAACATTTATGAAGTCTCGTTATCCGACTCGACCAAAACCATGTACCTCGATTACACAAACTACGAGAACCCTCAAGCCCCGGATGGGTTCATCTGCTGGGAGGAAATACCACTCGCAGCACCGTAAACCCCAGCGGGCTCAAAAAATCACACAAAAAAGCTTCGGTAGAAAACTACCGCAGCTTTTTTGCCGTATAATGGGTAATAGAGGACAAATGGAAATCTTATGCACAATTTGTTGTAAAGAAAAAAGGAAACACTCCGGTCTGCTGCCTGCCCGCCTCCGCTACATCAGCAAGCGGATTGATTTTGTAGGCCAGGAAAGCCGGCGGCTGAACGTCCCCTACCTGATCTTTTCCGGCAAATATGGGCTGATCGAGCCCGACTATGAGATACCTGATTACGATAAACTCCTGAAACTGGAAGATGTGGACGAGATCAAGATCCTGCTCAAACAACAATTAACAGAAAAACGGGTATCTGCCATCACCTTTTACGGGCGGGCAAAATCCACCGAGGGTTGGGGGGCTTACTATGCCGCTATTGAACAATCTTGCGAAGAACTGGATATTCCCATCCATTTTGAGTCTTTCGAAAATAGCTGAAGCATAGATATAAAAAAAGCTGTGGCACGAGTGTCACAGCTTTACTCATTCATTTGAACCGTTTATCAGTTCACTTCCACTATCTTGTAGGTCAGCTCAATTTCGACAGCCTTATTAAGCATATTCTGAGCCGGGCAGTAGGTCTGGCGGGAAAGGTCCATTGCCCGCTCTACTGCTTTGGGGTCAATATTGCGGCCAGTGACCACATATTCGATCCGGGCAGAGGTCCAAATCTTGGGATAGTCATCGGCTTTTTCGGTATGCACCTTGACCTCAAAGTCAACCACATCCTGGCGTTTCTTCTTCAAGATCGAAAACACATCCATCGCCGTACAGCCAGCCAGCCCCATCGCCAGCAGTTCCATCGGCCGGAAGCCCGGCTTGCCTTCATCCAGGTCCGAAGCCAAAGCAATACTGCCGCCGGTGTCGGCTGTGGCGTTGAACAACAAGCCTTCGTTTTTCCAGGTAACTTTCGCGTCCATCAATTTCCTCCAATGTTTCAGTTCGTTTGTTTCAATAATGCCTGCTCAATTTGCTGGAGCAGGGAATGTTCAGGGACAGCCCCGACCACAGTGGCCTTGCCGGAATTAATCGTGGTCTGGGGTACGCCGCGCACATTAAACTCGATTGCCAGGTCATTGAACTCGGTACTCTCGACCATCTCAGCCTGCACAAAACTGCTTTCAATCGCCATTTGGTGAGCGAGCAATACAGCCTGCGGGCAGTAGGGGCAGGTAGGAGTGACAAAGACCTGAAGCAAGACCGGCTCGGTCAACCCCTCCAGATAGGTGCGGGTTTCGCTGGTCAGGTCTGTGCTGCGGCGGGAAACGTACAGCAGGTCATGGATCAGGCTGGTGAATTCATGTCCGGCCGGGGCGCCCAATAAGCGTACACCGTAGTCGATGAGCTCATCACCCTCGCGGGCGGCAATCACCAGCACAGGCGCTTCGCTCACGTTGTACAGCTCAGCCGTGTCTTTATCGACCACCACATCCAGCACCTGATACGACAGCAGCGGGGAAAGCTCAGTAACCTCATTGATCAACTGCTCAATTTCTTCACAATTCTGGCATCCACTGGGCTTCTTGAAGAACAAGACCTCCACCGCGCCGTCTAAATTCTCGAATAGTTCCAAAACCTGGCTTGCAATTTCCTCGGTAATCAGTTTTTCCATCAATCAGTCTCCAAAAATTACTTGTAATAGTTATTCCGTATCTCATGGTTTGGATGGGTTTTAAATTGGTAATCTTACGATAAAGAAAAGAGCGGGAACCCGCTCTTCAGCCACACTTTGAATTTTCTCTGATATTTCCTTTGGGTCAGCTGTCTCCCAAGACCTGGTATGCCCCCATCACGACATCTTTCAACTGTGCCAGACCTTTTTCAAGATATTGGGTGTGCATGAACTCCTCTTTAGTATGTGCAGCCCCACCGCTGGTCAACCCGATACAAAGGGCAGGGATCCCCTGGTTGAGTGGGACATTGGCGTCGGTCGAACCGATCAGCAAGTGAGCGTCGATCCCCTGCCGTTCAAGCGCTTCAATGCCCAGTTCCACCAATGGGTGGTCGGGGGAGATCTCGCCAAACTTACGGCTGCCAATCAATTCACATTTCAACGTCACTTCCGGGCGCTCGGAAAAGCGCACAATGTCCTCCACCTTACGGCTGAGCACACCCAACACCCGCCCGTTCTCCGAGCGAATATCCAATTCCATCTCGGCGTAGGGCGCGATCGTATTGATCGAAACACCGCCCGAAATACGTCCGATATTGATGGTAGATCGTTTGCGGTAAGCCAGCCGGATCGATAGAATTTGCTGGGCCAGGTCAGTGAGGATGTGAATGGCAGAAGGGCTGCCGTAATCCACCCAGGAGTGGCCGCCGTGCGTGGTCGCTGAAATCTGATACCGCCGGACACCCAGGCCGCGGTGGTACAGGCGGCCCAGAGCCAGGCCTTCCAACACAATATAGGCCAACGGTCCATCGCCGAACCGGTCAACTACGCGGCGCATCCCGATCAAATCACCCAGGCCTTCTTCGCAAACATTCGCCACCAGCCACAAATCGCCTGGCAGGGTAATGGCTTCCTGCCGCAAGAGCCAAACCAGCCCAAACAGCCCGGCCACCCCAACCGAATTATCCCCAATTCCGGGGCCCTTGATACGGGTCTCGCTGCGTGT
>Ga0102946_1000928_pt1 | contig 10054 bp, 11 predicted proteins | sample SalPon2A_A_D1_MG_FD_78209 | JGI IMG/M metagenome (GOLD analysis project Ga0102946, IMG submission 78209) | Soil microbial communities from South San Francisco under conditions of wetland restoration - Salt Pond MetaG R2A_A_D1_MG | ecosystem: Environmental > Terrestrial > Soil > Wetlands | place... | reverse complement strand
TTCGACAAATCTGCCGGCCGCGTCCAGGCGCTGCAGGATGGTTTGCTGGTCGTCAGCCATGCAGCCGCTTACTGCGCGCCAGCCCGGAATTCAGCAACCAGCGCGAGCAGCTCTTCGTACAGTGTTTCGGAGACCATGCCCTGCGCTGCGATTGCATCGTTTGATTTCTTCAGTGCGGCGCGTAATTCGGCCGTTTCTTCCTCGCTTGGCACGACCTTTTGCATACCTGCCTTGAACAAAGCCTGCTTCGCTTCGGTTTCTTCTTCAATATTGAGCTTGTCATAGCGAGCGTATAACTCATTCAAAACCGTTTTTACGACCTCCCGGTCGGCAGCCGACAACTTCCCAAATGCCTTCTTGTCGATAGCCATGAAGCCAAACGTGTAGATCAGCGGCAAGTCGGTTACGTATTTCAACTTGGTGTGATATTGCAGCAGGACTGCACCGACAGACGACATGGTGACGATATCCAACGCCCCGGTTTGCAATGCCGTGTAGACATCGGTTAGCGGTAACGGAATCGTATTGACGCCCAATGCGTCCATCGTCGCTTTGCTCACGTCATCGCCTTCGGGTACCCACACCCGCTTGCCCGACAGATCATCGAGTGTGGCCAGCGGCTCATTCGACATCATCATCGCAAACCCGGTCGCCGCGAAGCCGAAGCTGACGTACCCCGCCTGCTCCATGCCTGCGGCAATCTTTTTGTCCAGAACTGAGCGGACGGCGTCGGCTTCCTCGATAGACGCAAAGACCATCGGCAGCCCATACAGCCCAATGTCGCCGTATTGCTCCATCAGGGCAGACGGAGTGAATACACCGCCCTGCAATCGTCCCAGGCGCATTTCGCGCAAGACTTTTGCGTCCGTGCCACGACTGCCATCGCCGTAATATTTGATGGTTACACGGCCGTCCGTCTTCGACTTTATCTCGGCCGCACTCGCACGCATATCCTGCATCCATTGAGAGCCTTCCGGCGTCAACGTCGCAATTTTCAGCGTTTGAGCGTCGGCTATACCGACCATCAATGCGGCTAGCAAAAGCAGTGCGATCTGTTTCATCTTCCAATCCTCAAAAGTAGTCGTCGGCCTCGGCACACAGCTCGGTGGCCTCTTCAATGGCAAGCACGTTGGTTAATGTATAGCCGTCGGCGTAAGGGTCCGCTTCCAGAATCTCCGCGCAAAGTCGATCGTTCAGGTCCCGATCGTACAACATGCGCGCCACGCCTTTGAGCATCTCCAGTTTCGGGCTCACATCCCTGCCCTCGGACAGCTCAACCGCGGTTTCGAAATGCTCCTTTGCTTCTTGCTGCTTGCCGCCCAACGCAGGTGGCCGAACTGACTTGAGTATCCCGAGGTAATTGTGTGCCGCTGGTTCCGTTTCCGCACCGCTGATACCGATGTAATGCGCCATAATTGCCTCGGCCTGCGGCAGCTCCGCCAGGGCATTCCAGTCATCGGCATGCGCCCGAATATAGGCGAGATAGGCAAATCCGAACGAATACAGTGGGTCCGCCTGCTTCTGCTCGACTTCCGCGAGAATTGCGGCAAACTCGTCATATGGGAGGTCGCGCCAGCCGCAGGACTCCGCGTAGGACAGGCACATTGCCTCCTCGGCATATCGCAGCGCACGGCGGGTCAGGCGCTGCGCCTGTTTGGGCTGGTCAGCGAATACGCTGCCGTAGGAGGCATACAGGGTAGCGGCGGAAGCGAGGATTGCCGGATTGTCGTCTTCGCCCTGCAGAAAGCTGTCAAGCAACAATATGTACGACGGCATACCGGCACGCACAATCTCAGGGTCGTCCTGGTTCAGGATTGCGCTGCTGAGATTTTCCCCAAAAGAGGTGGCGGCGTTCGAGACGAAATAGGAGCAGCCGGCCAGGAACTGGCCGGAAATGACGAGTAACGCGACAACAATCGACTTCTGCATACTCTTCTCCCGTTCAATGGTCAGGAATCCTAACCGCAAATCGGGTGTCGGGTTGTGATGAATTGCTGATTGTTGCCTGATGATTGGGCTCCGCTACCCGACGAAGTCGGGACGCCGGTGTATCCAGGTGAGCCCGAAAGAGAACTATATTTTCTCTTTAATTCTCGCGGCCTTACCAGTTCTTCCTCGAAGATAGTAGAGCTTTGCACGGCGTACATCACCGCGACGCTTGACCTTCACCGAGTCGACCACCGGGCTATAGGTCTGGAAAACGCGCTCCACGCCTTCACCGTGCGAAATCTTGCGAACAGTAAACGAGGAATTCAGCCCACGATTGCGTTTGGCAATCACAACGCCTTCAAACGCCTGCAGTCGCTCACGCGTGCCCTCTTTCACCTTGACCTGGACAATCACGGTATCGCCCGGCGCAAAGGTCGGGATTTCCTTGTCCATCTGTTCTGTTTCTAACGCTTCAATAATTTTACTCATGGCTCTCTTCTCACCGGCCAGTAACCGGTTAATCCTCGGCGCGGCCGGGCATTCTACACCTGACCTTGCTCTTTCAAAAACTCTTCAAGCAACTTTTTCGCATCGCTGCTCAATCTCAACTTCTTTACCAGGTCCGGGCGGCGTAAATAACTCCGGCCCAGCGCCTGCTTGTAGCGCCAGCGCGCGATGCGCGCATGGTCACCTGAGAGCAGCACGGCCGGCACCCGGTCACCCTCGACACTCTCCGGACGCGTGTAATGCGGGTGGTCCAACAAACCCTGCATAAACGAGTCCTGTTGCGCTGATTCGTCATCACCCAACACACCTGGTAATAACCTGGTCACCGCATCAATCACAGCCATCGCTGCAATTTCCCCACCAGACAACACGAAGTCACCCAGTGACAATTCTTCATCGACCTCGCGATCGATTAAACGCTCATCGATACCCTCGTAGCGACCGGCGAGCAACACCATCCCTGGCAACGCCGCCAGGCGTTTTGCCACCGCCTGGTCAAATACCTGACCCTGCGGCGTGAGGCAGATCACCGGGCTACCGGCCGGCAATTCGCCCCTGGCAGCCGCGATCGCAGCTGCGGCCGGGCCATATTTCATCACCATGCCGGGCCCACCACCGTAGGGCCTGTCATCCACCGTACGATGAGCATCGGTCGCGTAATCTCGCGGATTCTGCATGTGCAAAGAGAGCAATTCACGCTCTCGCGCACGGCCAACCACGCCAAATTCTGCTACCTGACCGACTACCTCCGGAAACAAACTGACTACCGCAATCTGCATTTCGTCAGTCCAGCTCCCAATCCACCGTTATCACGCCACCGGCAAGATCAACGTCGAGGATCACCTCACCCATCACAAACGGTATCAACCGCTCTGGTTTCCCGGTGGTCACCAGCACATCATTCGCACCGGTCTCCAGCAGGTAGGCAACGCTTCCGAGGTCGGTCCCGTCGCGGTGCCTGATTTCAAGGCCTTCGAGGTCCGTCCAGTAAAAACTGCCCTTACCAGCCGCCGGCAAGGATTCCCGTTCTACAGCAACGTCGCATTCGACCATCGCCGCTGCCTGGTCCCGGTCATTCAGACCGGCCAACCGAACAATAATCCCTTTGCCGTGTTTCTTGCCCTCGGCAACCTCAACCTCTCGCCAGGCCTCGTTTTTCTGCAGGTACCAGTGGCGATAATCGAGGATGGCTTCACGCGGCTGGGTATAGGAATAAACCTTGACCCAACCTTTTACTCCAAACAATCCGCTGATGCGGCCCAGTTTAATGGGTTGCTGCGGTGCCTCGTTCAGCTCGCAGCCTGAGACTTGCGGTGCGCTTTCAACAAGGACGCGACCCGCTCAGATGGCTTGGCGCCCTGGCCAATCCAGTGATCGACACGTTCGACGTCAATACGCAGATTCTCTTCATGCTCCTTGCCTACCGGATTGAAGAATCCCACACGCTCAATGTACCGGCCGTCCCGACGATTACGGCTGTCGGTGACGACCAGGTGATAAAAAGGACGTTTTTTCGCGCCAGCGCGCGAAAGTCTGATACTTACCATTGCTCTTCCGTTAATTAAATCTGTGACAGGCGGACACGCCTGAGTCCGGGGTATCCCCGAGTAGCGCGCATTGTACCGACTTGGATACAAAAGTGAAGGGTTTTTGGCCGGAAAAACCTTAAGATTTTCGGTGGCTTAGCAACATCTACCGCATTCCCGGCGGCATTCCCCCACCTGGCATGCCCCGCAGCATTTTTTTCATGCCACCCCGAGCCATTTTTTTCATCATTTTTTCCATCTGGGTGAATTGTTTCAGCAGTCGATTCACATCCTGCACCTGCAGCCCGGAACCAGCCGCGATGCGCTTCCTGCGGGAACCATTGATGGTCTTGGGAAAGCGACGTTCGGCCGGCGTCATGGAGTTGATAATCGCGATCTGACGCTTCAGCTGTGACTCATCGGTCCCCTGTTTCAATGCAGCTGCATCCAGTTTGCCCGGCAGTGGCATTTTATCGAGCAATGCTCCCATGCCGCCCATATTGATCATTTGCTCCAACTGGTCACGCAGGTCCGTCATATCGAATCCGCGACCTTTCCTGACCTTGTTCGCGAGTTTTTGCGCTTTGTCCTTGCTAACTTTGCTTTCGATTTCCTCGACCAGCGACAGGACGTCGCCCATGCCGAGAATTCGCGATGCCATCCGCTCGGGATGAAAGGCTTCCAGCGCGTCGATTTTTTCGCCCGTGCCGACATAGCGAACAGGCTTGCCGGTGACTTCACGAACCGACAGAGCCACGCCGCCTTTGGCGTCACCGTCCGCTTTGGTCAACACCACACCGGTCAGCGGCAGGTGCTCATCAAATGCCGTTGCGGCATTGACAGCGTCCTGGCCCGCCATGCTATCCACGACGAACAGCGTTTCGCTGGCTTGCGAGCGTTCGTGCACAGCAGCGACTTCGGTCATCATGTTACCGTCGACATGCAATCGACCCGCTGTGTCGATGATCAACACGTCGGCCTGTGAGCGCCGGGCCTCGTCCAGCGCCCGATCAACGATTGCTACAGGCTTGTCATCAGCGCTGCTGGCGCAGTGCAAAGCACCTACCTCTCCTGCGAGCGTCTCCAGTTGCAGGATTGCGGCCGGCCGATACACGTCAACGCTGACCAGCATGACCCGTTTCTTGTCGGTGTCGATAAGGCGTTTTGCGAGTTTGGCTGCGGTAGTGGTTTTGCCCGCGCCCTGCAGGCCTGCCAGCAACACGACGACCGGCGGCTGCGAGCGCAGATCCAGCGGCACATGCTCTGTTCCGAACAGCGCGACCAGTTCCGCATGAAAAATCTTGACCAGCTGCTGGCCCGGCGTGAGGCTCTTGCCGACCTCCTCGCCCAACGCGCGCTCGCGAACGCGTTCGATAAAGGTTTTGACCACCGGCAACGCGACGTCTGCTTCGAGCAGCGCGAGACGCACTTGCCGCAGCGTGTCCTTTATGTTGCTTTCGGTCAGGCGGCCCTGGCCGGAGAGATTCCGTGCGGCTGTCGAGAGCCGGCTGCTTAGATTGTCAAACATACGGTTATTCTAAACCGTAAGTACCTTGCCTCGCGACAGCATCTGAATATTTCGGTCTGGTGCGGCATCGATAACCTGCCGCAGAATTTCATCTTCCTTGCCCGGCTTCATGCCCGTTAGCCAGATTTGTGGGTCGTGCTCCAGACGTTGCAAGTCCCGGGTGAGCGTCCTGGGGCAGTAATGACCGGCGTCATTGGCGAGCTGCTCCATGTCGTCGGGAAAGGAAACTTCAATAACAAGTACGCGCAGGTCGTCACAGGCATTCAACACGGGCCACAAGGTTTCATTGGTCTTGGTGTCGCCGCTCACCGCAAACGCACCGCCCGAATTCTGCACGGTGAATCCCAGGGACGGCACACTGTGCATCACATCAACTGCATAGAATTCCCGATGTCCGATGGCAATCGTGTCCCCCGGACTACACACGTGATAGCGCAGCATCGGCCGCTCAGCCGCCGGCAGTCGCGCAAAATCCGGCCAGATAATGTCGTTAAACAGATGCTCCTGAACAGCCCGCAAGGTTTCCTCACGCGCATAAACGGTCAACGGAATCTCAAAATTCTCATCGAAGACCCGATCGACGAGCATCGGCAATCCGGCAATATGATCAAGGTGAGCGTGCGTCAGAAATACGTGCCTGATTGAATCCAGGTCGCTTAAGGCGAGGTCACCAATCCCTGTCCCTGCATCTATCAGAACATCATCATCGACGAGCATCGCGGAGGTGCGGGACCCGGCGCCGATGCCCCCACTGCAACCAAGAATTCGAATACGCATAGCGTTGGGGTACTATTGAGACTCGCTTATTTGAGGGATTGCCCTGCAAGCGAAACGTTAGGATAAGCAACCACGGGTTTCTGTGTCTCATATCACAATTCTTTTGCTGTACCTCTTATCGGCTGTAGCTTTCGCTATGCATCGGCTGCCTGCCAAAGTCGCCTGGAGCGCGCAGCTGTTGGCGGCGGCATTCGTGCTTGGCATATGTGGCTTGCTTTTGCATGCGCAGATCCTCGTCAGCGAGGTCTACTCGCCGGGTGGATTGCAAATTTCTTTGGCCGCCACGCTTTCGCTGGTCGGTATCCAATTGGCGTTAATCGCACTGATCGGTGCCATTGAACCGACATTGCGCGGGATGTCGGCCGGCCTGCTGGCATTGGCAGGCCTGGCATCAACTTGTACCTGGATTGCACCCGCGACCGGCGTGGGGTCTCACTTTAGCTGGCAATTGCAGGCACATATTCTTATTTCGATGTTTGCTTACGGCCTTTTGACGGTGGGTGCAATCGTCGCTGTGTACTCGCTGATTCTCGATAAGCGTCTGCGCAGCGCGAAACTCTCGCCGTCCAATGCCTTGTTCGCGCCACTTGAGACAACGGAAAAATTGCTATTCGGCATCGCTGCCAGCGGTTTTGCAGTGTTGCTCCTGGCCGTGGTTTCAGGGTTTGCATTCGTCGACAACCTGTTTGCACAGCACCTGGTCCACAAGACCGCCTTGTCCCTGCTGGCGCTGGTCCTGTTTGGCATCCTCGTGGCCGGTCGACAGTTTGCGGGATGGCGCGGGAAACGCGCTGTCTATCTCTACTTGTGGGGCTTCTTCTTTCTCTGTCTCGCCTATTTCGGCAGCCGCTTCGTCCTTGAGCAAGTCCTGGGTCGAAGCTGGGGTTAACTGCCAGGTCGAAACCTGCGACGTAATATCTTGACAGCCCCGGGCGTGACTGCTCAACTGGCTCGGACCAATCGATCCTGGAGGTGCCCTTCTTTTGGGCGAAGACATACCCCTGGCAACCCTGATGGGGCTGCTATTTGTCCTGCTGCTGCTGTCCGCGTTTTTCTCAGGCTCGGAGACGGCACTTGTGAGCCTGAATCGTTACCAGTTAAGACACAAAGCCAAGCAGGGCCATCGCGGTGCCGTACTGGCGGAACGCCTGTTACAACGACCGGACCGAATGATCGGTCTCATTCTGCTGGGCAACAATCTCGTCAACTTTTCCGCGGCATCGCTGGTTGCGCTGATTGCATTGAGAATTGGCGGCGAGCCGGCCGTCGCGATTGGCACTTTGATTCTAACCCTCGTCGTACTGATATTTTCCGAGACGGCGCCGAAAACCCTGGCCGCACTGCACCCGGAAAAAATCGCTTTCCCGGCGGCGGTCATTTACTACCCTTTGCTCAAGATAACGTACCCGATCGTCTGGCTAACCAACGCCATGGCAAATGGCGTGTTGTATCTATTCGGAGTTCGCGCCAGCGAAAATAATCTGCAGGCATTAACGCGTGAGGAATTGCGAACATTGGTGCACGAAGCTGGTGGACGTATTTCCGGCCGCTACCAGCAGATGCTGCTCAGCATCCTGGACCTCGGGCAGGTTTCGGTCGATGACGTGATGGTTCCGCATAATGAAATCGTAGGCATCGACCTTGACGAAGATGAGAACGAAATCAATGCGATCATTCGTTCCAGTGAGCATACGCGACTGCCTGTCTACCGCGACAACATCGATCAGGTGCTCGGCATTCTGCATTTGCGCCGCCTGGCCAATCTTGCACAACATGAAGTCGACAAAGCCAAAATCGAGAACCTGCTCGACGAACCCTATTTCGTACCTGAAGGCACACCTTTGAGCACCCAGCTCATACAGTTTCAGCGACGCCGGCTGCGCATTGCGCTGGTCGTTGACGAGTATGGCGATATCCAGGGCGTGGTAACACTGGAAGACATTCTCGAAGAGATTGTGGGCGAATTTACCACTGACCCTGCCGATGCTGATGAAGACATTGTGAACGAAGGCAATGGTTCCTACCTGGTTGACGGTACGACCAATATCCGCGACCTGAATCGAATTCAGAAGTGGGAAATGCCGACTGACGGACCCAAGACCATAAACGGACTCATTCTCGAGTTGCTGGAGACCATTCCAGAAACAGGCACCTGTTTGAAAATCGAAGGTTATCCGATCGAGATTGTTGCCACCGACGATAAGCGAATTCGGACGGTCAGAATCGGCCCTCGCGACATGCTGGCCTGATCAGGACTACCCGAATACGGCATCCAGCGCCTCACTGACACGGCGCACTGTCGTGACCTGCATGCCCTCCGGCATCACTTTCGGCCGATTCGCCTCTGCCACAACAGCTTGCGTAAAACCCTGTTTGGCGGCGGCAGCGATGCGTTCCGTGCCGAAACGCACCGGTCGTATTTCTCCAGCGAGACCGACTTCACCAAAACTGATCAGGCGCTCACTGCATGCGCGATCCCGAAAGCTCGACACTATCGCGATCAGTGCCGGCAGATCCGCCGAGGTTTCTGCAATTCGCAGACCGCCGACGACATTGACGAAAACATCTTCCGGGCCTAACGCGACATCACCATGGCGCTGTAATACGGCAAGCAGCAGCGACAGTCGATTCTGGTCAATTCCGGTTGCAAGACGCTTTGGATAGGAACTGCTGCCGTCGGCCACCAGCGCCTGAATCTCGACCAGCAATGGTCGGCTGCCTTCCCAGGCCGCGGTGACAATACTGCCCGGATCCGCAATGCTGTCGCGCGACAGGAAAATGGCGGACGGATTGCTGACCTGGCGAAAGCCCGTTTCCGTCATTGCGAACACTCCCATTTCGCCACTCGCCCCGAACCGATTCTTTACGGACCGAATCATCGTAAATCGACTGGCCGGGTCGTTCTCGAAGTACAACACGGTATCGACCATGTGCTCGACGACTCTCGGCCCCGCGATAGCTCCTTCCTTGGTGACATGGCCGATAATGAAGACAGCGACTTCATTTTGCTTGGCAAACTGAACAACCTGACCAACACACTGGCGTAGTTGAGATACTGACCCTGGTGCCGACGGTGAATCGTCGCTGGTCATGGTTTGAATCGAATCGATGACCAACACCTTGCTGCCACGAGCTGCTACAGACTCCAGGATATGGTCGATCGAAGTGGCAGCGAGCAATTGCATTTCAGTGTCAGCAAGATTCAGTCGCTGTGCCCGTTGTGCGACCTGGCGCAATGATTCCTCGCCGGTGGCATAAATCAGCGAAACGTCCCTGGCCAGGTTGGCCGATACCTGCTGCAGCAACGTGGATTTGCCAACGCCAGGATCACCGCCCAGCAGGATGACCGCTCCGGGCACCAGTCCACCACCCAGCACCCTGTCAAATTCGTCAAAACCGGTCGTATATCTGCGACCCAGGTCATCAGGGACCGAGTCAATGGATGCCGCGCCCGGCGCTGCTCCCGGGCCAGCGCTTGCCTGGGACAAGGTTACCTGCGTGAGGGTGTTCCAGGACGCGCAATCGGGACATTGCCCGGCCCATTTGACGCTGTGGGCACCGCATTCGCTGCAAACATACGCCGTCTTCGGCTTTGCCATTAGTAACACTCTGTTTTAACTGGTTTTTATTGAATTTACGGGCAATAAAGCCGCAAGCGTCAGGAACGCCGATTGAACGGGTGTAGCACGCCTTCTAGACCAATGATAGCAAAGCTCTCAGACCGACTTGTGACATAAAAATGCCAACCCTATCTCATTAAGAATTCTCGACTTTTTCTATAATTCTG
>Ga0102946_1000927_pt1 | contig 10056 bp, 8 predicted proteins | sample SalPon2A_A_D1_MG_FD_78209 | JGI IMG/M metagenome (GOLD analysis project Ga0102946, IMG submission 78209) | Soil microbial communities from South San Francisco under conditions of wetland restoration - Salt Pond MetaG R2A_A_D1_MG | ecosystem: Environmental > Terrestrial > Soil > Wetlands | place... | reverse complement strand
GGACAAGCCCGGTAACCCGCTCGCTTTCGGACAGGTTCCCGGCACACCTTTTCTTGGGCTGCCAGGCAACCCGGTATCGGTCTTTGTGACCCTCCTGATTATCGGGCGGCCGTACCTGTTCTGCTGCCAGGGCCAGGCGGACTGCCGGTTACCGGTTCAGAGCGGCCATGCCCGGTTCGACCAGAAGGGCAGTACGAGGGAATGCTATCTGCGGGTACGGTCCTCCAGCGACGGCCTGGAACTCTTCGACAGCCAGAGCAGCGGTGTGCTGTTTTCCACCTCCTGGGGTGACGGAATGGTGCGGCAACGAGTGGGCCATGATATCGCCACCGGCGACCTGGTCGATTTCATTCCCTACGCCGCCCTGTAGGAGCCCGTTCGTTCAGCCTGTCGCCGATGTGCCGCCCGATGGGAATGGCCGAGGTGGCGGCCGGTGACGGCGCGTTGATGACATGCAGGCTGCGTGGCGTTTCCCGGAACAGGAAGTCATGCACCATGCTGCCGTCCGCCAGAACCACCTGGGCCCGTATTCCCACCCGGTGCGGCCGCAAGTCGGACAACTGGATTTGCGGACAATATTTCCGCACCTGGGCGAGGTAGCCCCTCTTCCACACCGAATTCCAGAATTCGCGAATGCCGTGGCCCAGGTTGGCGCCAGCGAGCTTCCAGAAACCGGGGAATCCCAGCATGTCCCGCGTATCCCGCCAGTTGAAGTTGAACGAACCGTAACCCTCGCGCTTCCACCCCTGAAGGGCGTTGGGCCCGACCGTCATCGAACCGTCGATCATCCGGGTGAGGTGAACGCCGAGAAATGGCAATTCGGGATCGGGAATCGGGTAGATCAGGTGCCGGGTCAATTGGTTCAAAGAGGATTGAAGACGGAAGTATTCGCCCCGAAAGGGGATCACCCGGAATCCAGTCTCAAGACCCTGCATCAGCGCCAGGCGGTCGGCCATCAGGCCGCCACACACCACCAGTTGCCCGCCACAGTAGCGTTCATTTGCCGTGGTGACGACGATTTCCGAAGCGGTTTCCCGGATACCTGTGACCTCAGCCGCCAGCACCAGTGTGCCGCCCGCCCGGTCGAAAAGTAGCGCCATCTGCCGGCAGATGGCGGCGTAATCCGTGATGCCCGATTCACGCACCCGGAACGCGCCGGCGCCGGTGATGGCGGGTTCGATTTTTTTGAGTTCAGATGCGCTGAGCCGTTCCGGTTCCAGCCGGTTTTCCTGGCAGAGCTCGAACAGTGCCTGCATGCGATTCAGTTCGGTTTCATTGGTCGCCACCAGCAGTTTTCCGGTCCGTTCGCAGGGCAGGCCATGCTCGGCGCAAAAGGCATAGGTTGCAGCAGCGCCTTCGCGGCAGAATTGCGACTTCAGGCTGCCTGGCTGGTAGTAAACCCCGGCGTGAATGACGCCACTGTTGCGGCCGCTTTGATGCCGGGCGAGGGCGGATTCTTTTTCCAGCAGCAGGGTCCGTGATCCGGGCCGTTGCTGTTGCAGCTGCCAGGCGGTGGAGAGCCCGACGATACCGCCGCCGATGATGATGGTGTCAAAGGTCACCGGCCTGCCGGAATTCCAGGTCGTTCACCGCCCGTTTCAGCAGCGCCAACAGGTAGTCGATATGCTGCCGGTGGGTGCGAAAGTTGAGCACGGCCAGTCTCAGCGTGTATTGGCCGTTGATGGTGGTCGATGAGATGAATAATTTGCCATCCTGCAGCACGGCCTCCAGCAGGTCCCGGTTGAACCGGTTCGCGTCGCCGGACGACGGCAGGTAACGGAAGGTGACGATCGACAGGTCGGGGTACGGCCCCGTCTCGAACCCATCCATTTTCGATATTTCGCGGTAGAAATACCGCGCCAGCCAGACTTTTTCTTCGATCGACGCGCGAAAGACTTTCAAACCGAACAGGCGCAGCGGAAACCACATCCTGGGGCCCCGAAACGGCCGGGTCAGTTCCAACGACAAGTCGGCGGGAGACAAGGGACCGTCACCCATGACCCCGGGTTGCCTGGCGTCCTGCATGTAGTTGGCATAATACGCGTTGGATTGCAGCAGAAACCTTCGGTCCCGGACAAGCACCGCGCCGGAACCATACGGCAAAGACAGGCCCTTGTGTGGATCCAGCACGATCGAATCGGCCAGTTCGATGCCCCTCAATTGTTCACGGCCGGGTTCGCACAACAGGAAAAATCCGCCATAGGCCGCGTCGAGATGAAACCACAAGCCCGCTTGCCGGGCTACCGAGGCGATATCCTGGATTGGATCGACTGCACCGGTGTCGGTGGTGCCAGCAGAGGCGATGACCAGCCAGGGGTTCAGGCCCTGCGCTTTGTCGGCATCGATTTTCTCCTTCAGATTGGCCGTGTCCATGCGGTAACGCGTGTCCATGGAAACGATCCGCTTGTTCACGTCCCTTAGCCCCGCCACATGCAGAGCCTTGCCAATGCAATGATGAGCCTGTTCGGTGAGATATATGCAGCTTGAGGAAGTTTTCGTGCAGTCGATGCCGCAGGCATCTCGCGCGGTGACAATTGCGGACAACGTGGCCATGCTGCCACCGGAAGTCAGGTCTCCGGAGGCATTGGCAGGATAACCCACCAGGCGGCACATCCACTCCACCAGCGCCAGTTCCATGGCAGCTGCCCCCGGCCCGGCGAAAGAAACACCTGAATAGCGGTTACTGATATCGGCCAGGAAGTCACCTAAAGCAGACGGATAAAGTCCGCCACCCGGTATATAGCCCATTTGCCCACCGGATGCCGGCGTGATACCGGTGGTGTCCACCTCGGCCCGGAATTGCTGCAGAATCTCGGCAATCTCCACCGGGGACTCCTCGAACGGGGGGGAACCCAGACCCTTTCGACCCAGATCCTTGCGGTACGTGCCGTTTTCCGGCAACCCCTCCAGAAAAACTTCACTATAGTTCTGCACCGCTTGAAGCAGTTGCAGGCGCGAGTCTTTACCCGGGTCCAACTGTCTCGAAAGTTGTTCCAGTGTTTCCAGTTTGTCGAGCACAGGTGATTCCTTGAAGGCCGTTGGCGCCCGCTGCAGCAGGCCAGGTCTGAAGGTGCCAGTATCGCAAAAGCCTGCCATCACGAAAAGAATATGTGTAACCTTGCCTCCAGAATCAAGAAAAGAAAGGTAGATGCATGACGCACAAGATCGACTGGCCCAGTTTCCTCGCTTCACTGGCGATTATCCTGGCGGTCAGCATCCCGCTGGTGATTTTCCCGGAGAGAGGCGGGGATTACCTGATCAACCTGTATTCACTGGTCAGCCGTCAACTGGGGTTTCTTTACCTGCTTGCGGGTCTCGCAGTCATCGTCCTGTTGCTTTGGTTAGCCCTCGGGCGATTCGGCGGCGTTCGGCTTGCATCGGGGGATGAAGAGCCCGAATTCAGTGATTTCAGCTGGATAGCGATGCTGTTCTGCGCCGGGATCGGCGCCGGGCTGATGGCCTGGGCGCCCATTGAATGGGGGTATTATTACGGCGCACCGCCGATGGGCGCCGAACCGTATTCAACGGAAGCGGCCGAATGGGCTTCGACTTACGGTATTTTTCACTGGGGACCGACCGCCTGGGCGTTTTATTGCCTGCCGACCATTGCCATCGCCTATCCGTACTATGCCAAGAAGATATCGTTTCTTCGGTTGAGCACTGGCTGTCATTACTTTTTCAGTGGAGAAGAAGAAACCCGTGGTGAGCGCTTGATTGATTGGTTGTTCATGATCGGCTTGCTGGGCGGGGCTGGTACTTCGCTGGGTTTTTCCACGCCGATGATCGCGGCCTGCGTGGCAAGGGTAACGGGGTTGGAAGCAAATTTTACGATGGAACTGGCGGTGGTTTTCGTTTCAGTGCTGCTGTTTGCAACCAGCGTCTGGCTGGGTTTGAACAAGGGCATCAAGCGCCTGAGTGACATCAACCTGTGGCTGGCCTTCCTGCTGCTGGGGTTGGTGCTGGTTGCCGGGCCGACCGTCTTCATGTTGAAAGCTTCTGTCAACAGCCTCGGGCTCCTGGTGCAGAATTTTGTCCGTATGAATTCCTGGACCGATCCGTTCACCAGTTCAGGATTCGTGGAGAGCTGGACGATTTTCTACTGGGCCTGGTGGATAGCCTATGCCCCGTTCGTCGGGTTATTCGTGACGCGCATTTCCCGCGGCCGCAGCATACGCCAGGTGATATTCGGAATGACAGGTTATGGCACGCTGGGCGCCGGGCTGTTTTACATGATCATAGGCAACTACGGGTTGAGCCTCCAATTGAACGAATCGGTAATGGTCACCGAGGTCATGGCGGACCAGGGGGTTCCGGCCGCCATCGTGGCGATCCTGGATCAACTACCCCTGGCGGTGCTGGCCATCAGCATCTATGCCGTGATCGCCTTGATATTTTCAGCCACGACATACGATTCAGCTTCCTATATCCTCGCTTCGGTGGCGACCCGCCGCTTGCCGGCTGGTGAGGATCCGGACCGGTGGCATCGGGTTTTCTGGGCGTTCGCTTTGGCGGTTCTGCCGCTCACACTGATGTTCATCGGCGGGCTGAAAGTAGTGCAGTCCGCAACTCTTATCGTTTCTTTGCCGCTGATCGCGGTCGGTGTTTTGATGTCGGTCGCGTTGGTTCGACAGTTGCGAGCGGACCATGACCGAGGTGGATAGGGGCTGCGTTCCCTGTAAAAAACTGTCCCTCGATTGCGGTAACCGGCATAATGGTCGCCGTTTTTTGTAAGGCACATGGCGTTTGGCCTGACCCGTTGTGATTCGGCCGGGCCTAAAGGATGAGAGGAACCGTTTTGATCGAATTAAAAGTAACCGACAGGGAAGGACAGGAGCATTCCGTGCAAGCCCAGCCCGATGACCGGCTGATGGAAATACTACGAGAGTATGAGTGGGGCGTTTCCGCGATTTGCGGTGGCATGTGTTCCTGCGCCACTTGTCATGTCTGGCTGGACGAGCAATGGTTCGACCTTTTCCCGCCCAAAGACATCGATGAAGAAGAGTTGCTGGAATTTCTGGATGAATTCAAGCCATCTTCCAGGCTGAGCTGCCAACTCGTGCTGCAACCTCAGCACGATGGTCTCGCCGTTACCCTCGCTCCTGAGGAATAAATCCGGGCTCCCTCAGGAGCTGAAGCATTCTTCTTTGGATTCCCGCGCGTCGGGGCGACCGCCTTCATCCATCAGTATTTCCCGGTAACCAGACAGATCGTCACCGTAACAAACACGAAAACTGCCAGCAGCCGGACGGTCGTCTTCAACCAATTGTCCGCCAGGCCAGAATTCTACGGCCGGTGAGAAGCTGCCGCTTGCGTCGATGTGCACTTTTCCCTTTGGCGGTCCGTAGATTTCAACAACTTCCGCCTGTTCCGGCTCATGGTTGGCGTTTATGTCGACAAAAATGATCCACCCGCGGTTCCAGTCTCCATCGGGCCGGCAGGATTTGCCGTCGGAAGAAGGACACAACTGGGCCCTGCTGCCGCGCCTGGTTGCCTCTTTCTGCGCCAGGACCAGGCTGGCAAACAGGTTCGATGAGGTTTTCCTGAGATGATGGTCGCGTGCCAGTCTGTCGATGCCGGGCATGCTGATCATGACGACGGCGGCGAGGAAGGCCACGCCGATGAGAACTTCAACCACGCTCCATCCGCGCCGAGCACGAAAGGACATGATCCGTGATACGTTTTTCATTCAGATTTTCCCCTTTGTTGGCTTTCCCTTGCCGGACGCCAGTGGGGCGTGGTCATGTCCTGTTGACCTGGTTATGCTACTTCGCTCTGTTCACCCTTGAGCGGTCTCTTTCAGTATACGCAGAATTTAATGAAGGAACAAACGACAAAATATTCACGGGCCATTTCTCGAGCGCGTCATTCATTGCATGCTGGCGCATTGCGCCATAACCCTGTTGTTGGCAGGGCCAACATGGCCTGCATGAAAAACATGACTTTGAAGGACGGGTGAACTTGCTGTGTGCCCAGGTTTCTCAATTTGACGGGACGGATGAGTTTGCAGCATTGTCATCCGAATCGATTATCCGTGACAAACGGGTTATGATTTTGCCGTTCATTTTGGAATTGAATGGTGGGTAACCTCGCCGCGACGGCTCACTTTGAAGAATCGGGACCTGGAATTGTCTATGAATCGTATTGCACTGTTATTTCTTCTGGTATCGCAACTCGCCTTCGCGGAAGCGAAACAAGTCGACGATTTCCACTGGGTGGACGTTGAACGCATCGTGGCTATCGGTGATTTGCACGGTGACTACGATCATTACATTGCGACGCTTCGGGCAGCCGGGTTGGTCGATAAGAAGGACAAGTGGTCAGGAGGTGAGACTCATTTGGTTCAGACCGGTGACATACCCGACCGCGGCCCCGATACACTCAAAATCATCGAGCACATCACCAAGCTGGCGAAGCAGGCCAGGCGTAAGGGCGGCATGGTGCATAACCTGATCGGCAACCACGAAGCCATGAACATGTATGGCGACCTGAGGTATGTCAGTGCGGGTGAATACGAGGCATTCGTTACGAAAAAATCGGAATCACTGCGGGACCGCTATTTTGAAGCCTACATGAACAACCTGGAAGTGCAGGATCCGGAAACGTTTGCCACCCTGCCGGAAAACTATCGTGAAGAATGGAACGCCAGGTATCCGCTCGGTTGGGTTGAACACCGGATGGCCTGGGACCCGGCGTGGAATCCGGAGGGCGAATATGCAGAATGGGTGCTGGACAAGAAAATTGCGATCCAGATTAACGACACCATCTTCCTGCACGGCGGCATCAGCGGTTTTTATTGTCAGAATACACTGGAATCGCTCACGGCGATGGCGCGCGATTCGCTGGTCGATTTCGATCCCGCCCAGCCCGGGATCATCGAAGACGAGTTCGGGCCACTCTGGTACCGTGGACTGTCAGGTGTCGAACCCCGTGCCTCGATGGAAACGGTTGATGCGATACTTCAGAACCACGGTGCGAGCCACATCGTGGTCGGCCACACACCGACTCAGGGGGTGATCTGGCCCAACTATGACGCCAAGGTCATCATGATCGATACCGGCATTGCCCATGCCTACGGCGGTCACGTCGGATATCTTGAAATCACACCCGAAGGCCTGTTTGCGGGTTACCCGCAGGAGAAACTCCCCCTTCCGGACAGCGATGAAGGCCAGATCGCCTACCTGGAACAGGTGATACTGCAGGATCCGGATAACGGCTATCTGAAACAGCGGCTGCAGAAATTGACCCAGCCGGCGGTTCCCCATCCGGCGGGAGAGCCCGATCCGGTGGCAGAGTCACAAGCCGAGGAGCGGGTGGGCGAAAGTGTGGAGCTCAATGCACCGGCGCCGATACCTACGTGCGGCATTGTTCAATGATTTCATCCTGGAATTCTTTTTCGTCTTTCAGGATTTCGAAGAACTCGCCCAGAAACTTGAGCGCCTTTTTCCTGCTGCTGCCGGTCAGTAGTTCTTCGTTTTCCACCAGCCCATAGATCGCCTGCTCCTGGCTCAGGAAACGTTGCCTCGCATCGGCCATCGTCGGGTTGTGAATGCAGAATCCGCGGTAGTACCGCTGGGTGGTTCTCTGGACCGGCAAACCGGCGGGCGGAGCCGCGTATTTCGCATCTACGATGCCGGCTGAGTCGAAATCGTAGGGTACCGCGTAGATGGGATCCGTCTCGGGGTCGTGGCCGATGAGCTTGACATTATGGCAGCACTCCTTGGAGTCGGGGCCGTTGGTGGCCGCCCAGTCCAGGTTGCTGATCATGTATTGAAAAAGCGCCAGGTTGCTGGCTTCTACCGCGTCCAGCCGGGTGGGCGAGGTTCTGGGGATGTCCAGTTTTTCCTGGTCATTGCGTTTGGCCAGGTCACTATCGTCTTCAATCAGGAAAGCGAATTCCGGCCCGCTGTCCTTGCCGCTGTCGCTGTCGATGTAGGTCACTGAAAGCGGGCGCACCAGAAAGCTGTAGTCGGTGATCAGGTTGTACATGCGGTAGGCCAGCATCTCCAGGACGTAATACTGCACATAGATGGATCCCTTGTTGCAGTGCGTGACCATTTTGAGGGATTTTTCCCCGCGAAAGGTTGTTCCCTTGACGGCTTCCTTTTCAAAACGTAATTTGATTGGCGGGTAACGGCATACTTTCTGGCGGGTGATGCCACGCCGTTCGACCGTCATGGGCAACTGGTTTCTGTTGCCGAGGTCATCGGTAAATTCAATAGTCGCCTCATAGGCTCCCTGGTAGTCTTCCTTACGTTCAATGTCCTTCCACGGCGCGGTCATCGTGACTTGCAGGGAACTGCTGGCGGAGAATAACTTCGCCGGTTTGGGCGATTTGGCTGCCTCCTCCGCGGCGAACGCCGGCGATAGAGCCAACAGGAATACCCAAAGTAGTGAATAAGTCACAGCAGAATTCATGGTATTGACCAGCCTCCGTTCAGCCCGGGGCGATGTTACACCCTCGGAATTCTGGTCAAGGATATAGGAATTCAGGGCTTGTTAACACGCCCTAGTGAAGAATCCTGGAGCGGATGGTCGCTGGAATTTGTGCCAGGCTTTGCATCAGGGATACCGGATCGTCGCTCTCGATATCCATCACGACATAACCAATTCCTCCTCGGGTTTCGAGGTATTGAGAAGCAATATTGACGTCGTTTTCCGAGAAGACCCGGTTGATCTGCTGCAACACCCCGGGCTCGTTGCGATGGATGTGCAAGAGGCGGCTGGCGTTGGCATGATCGGGCAAGGATACCTCGGGAAAATTGACAGCCGAACGCGTGCTGCCGTTGTCGCTGTACTTGACCAGTTTCCCGGCTACTTCGATCGCGATGTTTTCCTGTGCCTCCATGGTGCTGCCGCCGATGTGCGGCGTCAGGATCACATTGTCCATCCCGCGCAGACGCGATTCGAAGCTCTCGGCGTTTGAGCCGGGTTCGAGCGGGAACACGTCAATCGCAGCACCTTCGATATGGCCGTCTTCAATTGCATCGGCCAGTGCATCGATATCGACCACGTGACCGCGCGAGGCATTGATCAGGAAACTTCCCCGTTTCATGGTGGCGATAAACTCATCATTGACCATACCGGTGGTTTGCTCCGTTTGCGGCACGTGCAGGCTGACCACCTGTGCAACTTTTAACAGATCCCACAACTGGGCGCATTGGCTGGCGTTGCCCAGCGGAAGCTTGTTTTCGATATCGTAGTAAATGACCTTCATGCCCAGGCTCTCAGCCAGGATGCCCAGTTGTGAACCGATATGCCCGTAGCCAACGATACCCAGCGTCTTGCCCCGTATTTCGTTGGAGCGGGTGGCTGACTTGATCCATTCGCCGCGATGCGCCGCCGCGTTGCGCCTCGGGATTCCGCGCATCAGCATGATGACCTCGGCCAGGGCCAGTTCCGCCACGCTGCGGGTGTTGGAAAACGGTGCGTTGAACACCGGTACGCCGTGATTTTCGGCTGCCTGCAAATCGACCTGGTTGGTTCCGATACAAAAACAGCCCACCGCGGTCAGGCGGTCCGCCGCCGAAATTGCCGCCGCATCCAATTGGCTGCGGGAGCGGATGCCCAGAAAATGAACTCCCTGCAAGGCCCGCACGAGTTCCGGGCCGGAAAGAGCATGTTTCAATATCTCCACCTGGTTGTAGCCGTGGCCGTTGATGATCTCACAGGCAGTGGGATGAACCCCTTCGAGCAGGAGAAACTTGATTTTGTCCTTGTCCAGCGAGTAATTTCTGGGTTGATCAGCCATGAGATTTCACTTAAAAATTGAGTCTGCATGCATTCTGTTGCTTGCGTCAGACGTACGCAAGAGTCAAAACGGGAAAATCCGACATGGAACAGGACATCAGAAAGAGTATCGAGAAAGCATGCCCCGGACTGCAGGTTTCCACGGAACCCGGCGTCCTCGAAAGTCATGGACTGGACTGGACCCGTTTCCGCCAACCGGCCCCCTGTGCCGTGGCTTTTCCGCAATCAATCGAGCAGGTCCAGTCCCTGGTCCGCTTTGCCCGGGCCGAAAAGATTCCGCTGGTGCCCTCGGGCGGACGGACGGGCTTG
>Ga0102946_1000926_pt1 | contig 10065 bp, 22 predicted proteins | sample SalPon2A_A_D1_MG_FD_78209 | JGI IMG/M metagenome (GOLD analysis project Ga0102946, IMG submission 78209) | Soil microbial communities from South San Francisco under conditions of wetland restoration - Salt Pond MetaG R2A_A_D1_MG | ecosystem: Environmental > Terrestrial > Soil > Wetlands | place... | reverse complement strand
CCTGACCGTGGAAGAGGTGGAGGTGGATCATGCCGGACGGTGACGCGGGTTCGGACCGCGCCAGGCGGGAGGCATCCGGCTTCCTGTGGCGACAAAGAGAGCTGGAACAGGTGCCCGTGGTGGCCACGGCAGAGGAATCGCACCACTGCGGGCCCGACCGGTACGGCGGCGTGTGGAGCCTGTGCCTGTTCGACAAGGTGGGCACAGTGCGTGAGTGCCGGGTGTGCGGCAGGAGCTGGGTGGCCTACCGCCTGCGGAATCGGGGGGAGGGTCACGTGCGCTGGGAGCGGGAAGGCTGGCTGTCGCGCTGGCGCCGCCACCGACGTGAACGCCTGCGGGAGCGTCCGGAGATACCACCGGCCACCGTGGTGCCGTCCCCGGGCGGGAAGATCGTGCCCCCGCCACCGTACGAGGATTGAGGAGGGGCGGGCATGCCGAAGCCGTCGATGACGATGCCGGACCACTGTGACGACTACTACCGCGAGGTGGGCCAGGAGTTACGCCGGTTCCTGACCGACTCGATCGGCAACACGTTCGCCGTCGTCGCCCCGGCCGTGGGGGCGATGATCCGCGACTGGAGTCCGACCGACCAGGACACCGGTACCGCCGAAGTGCCCTACGACGAGCTGTGCCGCGTCCGCGCCGCCGGGCACGCCCCCTGGACGGGGTGGCCCTACGTCTATTCGTGGGATGCCGCCGTGGACGCCCAGGGACGCTACGTCTCCGGGGAGGCGACCAGGGTGGAGGCGGTCACCCACCGGTGTCTCGTGTGTGGGCGCAGCGTGACCGACCCGGGGACGGTGGAGAGGATCGCCCGGATGTGGGGGGACGTCAGCCTGGGGTCCATGCTCGGCGAGCTGGGCTTGTGCCGGTGCCTGGCCGATGGGCACCGCCGTGGCTAGCCGAAAGAGCCCCCGCGAGCGCAAGGCGTACGCGGAGGGCATGGCGTACGTCGGGGAGCAGGTCGGCCGATGGGGTGACCAGCTGGCCCGGCAGTCCGATGAGCCGCAGGCGGCGCAGATGGCCAGGTTGATGGCGAAGCTGGCGCGCCAGATCGGGTCGGGGGCCTAGCGGGGTTCGGCGACCAGGGGGGCGTCTCGGGGTGACCCGGGGCGCCCCCCTTGCTGTGTAGTCGGACGGTTACTCAAGCCGAAGAATCGTGACTCTCCGCTCCTACGCGGTGACGCTACTCTGTGCGCTCGTCTCGTGACTGGGTACCCCCTCGGGGGCTATGTCACGCTCAGCGACTGGAAAATTACGCTACTCTCCGCAGTCGTCCATATCGATGGTGGGCTATCGCTTCGCTACGCTGCGTAGCGCGGTGATTACTCGTCAACGAGTTCTGTGTTCATTTGTGTATGTTCTGTGTATGCCGCTTTTGAGTTTTGTGTATGTGTGTTTCCGCAGGTCAACCTAGTTCTGTGTATTTTGTGTATGTGTTTCCGGGGGACACCCCCGCGTGGAGATCCATAAGCGTAAAGAACAAGATCAACAACTACTCTCCGTATAGCGAGTTCTGTGCATGCGGGACATACACAATTGCATACACACAACATACACATAACTAACTCTTAGTAGTTTGATCATTACGGTATGTGATTAGAGAGTCATAGGTATTAATTAGTTAATAAACCTTATATATAAACCTTATATACCCCTAACCCCTTTGATCACTTATTACTACTCTCAGTCATATGACAGTTACTACCGAGCGGTAACCGTATCTACAAGGGCCCTGTAAGTGGCATACACACAATGCACACAACTCAAACGGTCGACGCAGAGTAAAGATGATCTCCCTGGAGGCGTCTGACGTGCGCCCGACCCCGCCCTGGACGCTTACGCACGGCGACATCCGGCCCCAGCTTGGCACGGTCGCTGGCACGGCGATAGACTGCCCGCATGACCACGACCCCCGCCGCCAGCGAACCCCCGGCGCCGACCCTGGCCTACGCCTCCTGCCTGGCCGTCACCGAGGGCATCGCCCGACGCCTGCCCGACAACGCCACCATCCGCCGGGGCGAGTGGAGCGCCACGTGGGTGGCCGACGGCGCGACGTGGGAGCTGAGCTACTTCGAAGAGAGGGGGCGCCTCGTCCTGGTCCTGCGCGGTCGAGACCTCGACCTGCGCTGGCACAACCCCAGCTGTCGCCAGGTCGGCCTGGCGGAGAACATCCTGGCCGACATGGGCGCACTCACCCCACGGAGGGTATGAACATGATCGCTCCCGACACGGTCCGCGTCCTGGACGAGGCCCTGCCCGCCCGCGCCTTCCGCAGATCCCTGAGCCCCAACGTCCCCTGGCGCGCCACCTGGACCACCCCGTCGGCGACCTGGGAGGCGCAGGAGACCGTCAGTGTGCGCGGACCCTTCTCCTGGACCCTGCACCTCGACAACGACCAGGGGATCTCCCTGACCCTGCGGGCTCCGGGCGACGACGTCCAGGTCCACCTGGTCACCTTCCTGCGCGCCGTGGGTGCCCTGGACCCCGAGTGATCACGGACGCCCCCCCGGCCCTGCCCGACGGGGCCGGGGTTCCCCACGGCTACTGGATCGTGGCGCGCACCCACAGCTCGCTGCCCTACCCGTGCCGGTGCCGTCGTGAGCGCTGCGAGGGCAGCTGGCTGTACCAGGGGCGGAAGTTCTACTGCGACTGCTTCGGACGCACCGACAACGAGCACGTGCCCCCCGGCTGCTGCTCGCATCCGGCCCGCGCGGCGCTCCTGCGGGCCGCAGGCGCCCCGGCGCGCCCCCCGGCACCATCGGGACACCCCGAGACCCCCGAGGGGCCACAGAGGCGTCCAGGGGTCGAATACCACTGCGCGTGCGCCACCCCCTGGGACACGCCGCCGCCCGAGCTGCTGCTGGCCCCCAGCCTCGACGGCCCGGTGCGCTACCGGCACGTGCTCACCGCGCCCCCCGGATCCGACGTGCGCCAGATCGCCGCGCAGGCCCTCGACGACCACCACGGCGCCAAGCCGTCCAGGTGGCGGCAGGGCGCGCACGACCTGCTTCCCGCCGAGGAGGGCCGCAAGCACCGCAGCGGCTGGATCACCAAGCTGTCCGACGGGCGCACCGCCGTCGTGGACCTGCCCGCCGAACCCCGCAACCAGGGCGTGCACTGCGGCAGCTGCCACCACAACTTCGCCAACGGGGGAGCGTTCGACCTGCACAAGGCGAGCTGGCGCGCCCCCTGCCTCGACCCCCGCAAGGTGCTGATCATCGAGTCGGTGCAGACACGCCTGGACGCCGACGGCACCCGGCGCGTGGTGCGCGCTCAGCGGGGGCAGCCACTGCTACGCGCCGGTGGCAACGGGGTGTGGGGAACCAACCCGCTGGCGGTGTGGGGCAAGGAAGGTCCGCCGCCCGGGGGTGTTTGACACGCCTGGAGCGAAATGCTTCACTGGCGCCGACAACGCGCACGACGGTACGGATACTTTCCCACCCACCCGACTACCCGTGCCCCGCCTGCCCCGGACGTCCGCAGTTCACCGCCGCCCCGACCACGCGACTCCCCCGGGCGCACCACGCCTGTACGTCGCAAACCGGCCGACAGGTCTAGCTCGTTACGCCATCGTCCCCACCCGACCGACCCCGCCGACCACAGCCGTTCGAACGTAAGCCGAGCGGGCACCCCTCCCGCGTGCGGCACATGGCACAAGGCTTGACACAGCTTGTGCCATGTGCCTACATTGCCCAGCGGCAAGGCCTACAGCGGCACAATGGCAACAGCGCCGCCTGGACCAGAGAGGAAGTGCACCATGTTCAGTGACATGTTCAGTGACACCATCTCGACCGGCACCGCCCTGGGGATCGCCATCGCCAGCTCGGCCCTGGCCGCCTGCGCCACCGCCGCCATCACCATGCTGGTCGTCCGCGACCGCTTGCACGCCGCGCGCCGTCTGCACGCGTTCACCGCCGAGGCCGAGCGGCGCACCCAGCTGGCCATCTCCGACACGTTCGCGCGCATCGGCATCGGCCCCGCCGTCAACGAGGCCACCGTGGTGGCCCCCATCGTCGGCTCGGACACCACCACCACGCTGGCGCGCGTGCTGCGCTCGGCCCCGCAGCGCCTGAGCGCCGTGGCCAGCAAGGCGGTGGACCGCTTCAGGCCCCTGCCGCAGGCCGCCGAGTGGGGGGAGGGTGAACTCACCAAGATCATGCAGGCCGAGTCGGAGCCCGCCCCGCAGGAACCGGCCAGCCCGCAGATCCAGGTCCCGTTGCCGCCCCGGCGCCGCCCCACCTCCAAGGTGCCCGCCCGCAGCCGGTTCGCGCTGTCCACGCCCCCGCCGCGCGTGCTCATCGCCGGAGCCCCCGTCTTCGAAGCCCTCACGGCCATCCCGCTGCCGCCGCTGCCGCGCCCGTCCCATGTGGGGATGCCCACCGGCAGTCAGATCCGCGCCCGGCTGACCCCCCGCCGCCCCACCCCGATGGCGGTGGCCCAGCTGCCGCCCGACCCGACGCGCCGCTGGCGCGTGAAGGTCATCGACCGGGATCTGGTGATGGCGTGACGACGCCCTACCGAACCCTGCGCTTCGACGTGCGGCGCCTGGAGCCGTGGCGCGCCAAGCTGGTGAAGCTGACGCTGTGGACGTCGGTGCTGGGATCGCTGGCTGCGGTGGCCACCGCAGCCAGCTACATCGCGGGCGCCCCCGCGTTGATCCTGGCCTTCGGCTGCCTGGTGTGCGTGTCGGTGGGTGTCGTGCTCGGAATGGCCACGGAGAAGATCCGCGTCCTGGACGCCGTGATGTCCGGGGATGCCCTGGAGGTGGTCGACTGATGTCCTGCCACTGGTCCTACCGCCTCGGCGAATACAGGTCCCCCTGGCGCTGGCCGACCCGGGCCAGCGCCGAGAGATCGGGATCCGGCCTTGCGACACTGCTGGGTATCGCGGAACGTCTGGGCGAGGCTGATTCCAGTCACCTGGGGGACCTGGACGTCTTCCAGGTGCATTGGGCAGGCTGTAACTGTTCTGACCCGTGGAAGATGCCCCCGATTGAGGAGCCATGAGCCCCCGACAGGTAGCCACTGCCGCCATGTTCGGCGGGGAGATCCTCGCCCGCCGAGCTGGTGGCGCTATCGCCAGTCGCAGTAACCGCATGCTGTCGTCCGTGCCCACCTGGTGGGCTGTCACCATGGTCTGCCTGGTGGCGTTCGCCCTGATTCTGGGTCCCACCGTGGTGGCCCAGAGCCGTACCCCCGCGCCCCCGATGCCCGCCTGGTACGGGGCCGAAGAGGTCCCTTTGCCCGACGGCAGAGTTGTGACATGTGTCACATACCATGACAGGTCAGTTTCCTGCGACTGGCCCAGTGCCCGCTGACGAGAGGCAGGCCGCCGATGGTCTACGAGAAACACGAGGTCACCCCCGACATCCTGGGTCCCGACGAGCCCTTCCCCGTGCTCATGACCACCGCCGAGGTGGCCGCCCTGGCCAAGGTGGGGGAGCCCACCCCGCTGCGCTGGGCACAGCAGGGCAGGGTGCGCGTGTTCCTGACGCCCGGGGGGCATTACCGGTACTGCCGGACCAGCGTGTACGAGAAGCTGGGCCTGGAGGCGCCCACCGACCAGCCCGAGTGGCGTGACGCCCTGAAGATCGGAGAGCCCGAATGATGATCAACAACGTGGTCCGAGCCCTACGTGGCCGCACCCTGCGCAACACGGGCAGGAAGCTGCGGGAAGTCCTCAACGCCAAGGTGGCCCGCAGGCGCGGAGACAAGCCCCTCACCGCGCCCCCGAAGGGCGAGGCATGGCGCCGCGACGTCTACGCCCGCCAGAACGGCACCGCCAAGCTCACCCCCCGCCAGCGCCGCCGCCTGGTCCACAAGCAGCGCCGTGCCAGCGCCCGCGAGCACTTCGTGCGCGACTCATCCGACAACCAGATCATCAGCAGCTACCTCAAGGGCCTACCCGGATGAGCATCCGGATCACCGTGCTGTGCAACGGCAAGCCCGGATGCCCGTCCACCGTGATCGGACCCACCACCCGCGAGGCTCGCCTATCCGCCTACCAGGACGGATGGGTAGTCAACGGAGCGCGCAAGGGTACGCGCGTCGACATCTGCCCAGACTGCCGCCTACCCCAGGGCAAACCCCGGACGCGTCCTCATGGGTGAGCCCGCCGCCGCGCCGACCCTGCCGCCGGTGGGGAGCGTCTGGAGGTATGACGACTTCCGGACGGTGCGGTACGTGCTGGTCGAATGGGTTTCGCAGCCGTACGAGCGCAACGCGACATGGGCCCAGGTGGTGCCCTGTGATGCCGACGGCACCCCCTTGGACGAGATGCGGATGGCTGCGATCATGGTCGGCCCCGATGGGGAACTCATTCGCTATGATCGGGTAAAATAGGCTGCGATCCGGTAGCTCAGCGGCAGAGCGACGTCCTCTTAAGTCGTGGTGCGTGGGTTCGAGTCCCACCCGGATCACTGGGGGTAGTAGTAAACGCCTGACCGCACGTCACTGGGACGCGGCGGTCGAAAGAACGCCGACCGGTGACGCGAGTGCACGCGCGCCTTGCAACGGAGATACAGGGCTGGCAGCCTGTCCCCCTCCCCACATCCCCCCGAGGAGGTGATCGACATGTCGAACAGGTCTTAGCCGCACGCGCGGCTGACCAGGAGGTTTGACATGTCCAGAACGGACAAGACGCGCCCCGAACGCGTCCAGATCCTCGACCCCCACAACCGTGGCTGGCTCGCGGAGCACCACGACCACACCAACGGCGTCTGTGACATCGCCCAGGCGTACGCCGACGTCCACGCCCGCTCCGTGTGGCGCGCGGGCCACTCCTGCCACCTGTGGCCCAGCAGTGTCGCCTGGAACAGCGGACTGTACCCGCGCCCCTCCAGGGAGGTGGACGGCTGGGCGGTGAAGCAGGAGTGCCACATGCGCACCCAGGCCCGCGCCATGTGCCGGGAACTGCTGAAGCTCACCCCCGCCGACCGGTACGACTATGACACCGGGCGCCCCCGACACCGGCATGGCGCCCTGTACGACATCACGTGACGGCAGGAGGCCATGCCGTTTCAATCATGTAGAATGACAGAGCCGACGTGGGGAAGCTCCGGGGCGAGCCACCCCGCCCCCGTCGGCTCCAGGACGGGTGCTGGCGTGGATGTGCCCCTGGCCGCTGACGAGACCACGCCATGTCAGCGGCGCCTGCTCACCGACGATTGGGAGTGTCACATGGACTTCGGCCAGGCCCTGACCGCGCTGAAGGACGGCCAGCGCGTCACCCGTACCGGCCGGAACGGCCCCGGCCAGTACGTCACCCTCCAGAAGGGCTACCCCGACGGCATCGCCATCAACGCGAACACCGCCGAGGCAACCGGCCTGGCCGAGGGCACGGTGTGCCGGTTCCGGCCCTACCTGATGCTCGCCACCGCCGACGGATCCTTCGTCCCGTGGTCCCCGTCCACCTCGGATGCCCTGGCCGAGGACTGGCAGGTCAGCTAGCCCTCGGGTGCCTTGCTTGCTCCCCGCCGTCCTCCGGGACTGGCGGGGCTTTTTCTTGTCCCGATCGCGCAGAGTGACCACACACTGTGCCAGCGGGTTTGACACAGGGGCCCCTGCGGTGCCAGACTCGGCGGCATGAGCGCCAGCGACTGGAACGATCACGAGGTGCCCCATGCTTGATGTGACTACCGGCCAGATCATCGACATCATGGCGCAGGTCACCGAAGGCATCGACATCGGTTACCACCCCGGCGAGGTGTGCCGCTACTGGAACTTCGACAGCGACCTTCCGACCTGCCTGGTCGGCACCATCCTGCACCGCCTCGGCGCCACCCGGGACGACTTCGTGGGGCGCAACCAGCTGCCCATCGAGCGCCTGGCCAAGAAGCTGGACTCACTGAACATCGAGCCGCTGGCCGTCGCCGTCCTGCGCCTGGCCCAGCGGCGCCAGGACTCGCGGGTGCCCTGGGCCGCCATCTCGGGCTCGATGCGGTGGTGGTGGTCGCTGATCGAGCCGTGCGAGCTGTGCCAGGCGAAGATCATCTGGACGGTGGACGCGTTCAGGGGCACCAACGTGCCCATCGATGCCATGCCCCAGTTCGACGGCGCCGGGGCGCGCACCCTGTCCAACGGATGGGACGGCAAGCCACGGTCTCGGCTGTCCACCCCGAAGCATGCCTTCGGACGCACCCTGTACACCCCGCACCTGTCCACCTGCGCCAAGCCCAAGCTGCTGACGCAGAAGATCCACTAAGGGGATCCCGTGAAAGCAACCCTGACCGGCTACAGCGACGACATCATCGCCCTGACCCTGGAAGACCCCGGGCTCAAGATCGAAGAGGAGTTCCCGGCCAACGGCGACGACGGCGACCTGGTGTGCTTCAGCGACGGCACCATCCTGCGCATCGTCTTCAACACCGACGGCGTCTGGGTCATCACCCCCGTGGTGAAGGGCCTCGGCTTCTCCGGCATCGAAGAACCCGCAGACGACAACTACAGCTACACCGCCACGGTGCTCGCCGTCTGGGCTGTGCACGGCACCGCCCACGTCAAGCCCGATGGGCTGCGCAGTATCCATGACATGTCGCCTGCCGCGCCGGAAGGAAGGGGTCGACGGTGACGCCTGCTGACTTCCCGCCCCTGCGGTACACGGTCACGGCCGAGGTGCAGGCCGTGCGCGTGGGCCCGTCGGACTGGGCCGACGGGGAGGCCTCCCTCTTGGTGAGGGAGGTCCCCCCATGGGTCGAGCGGGCCCTGACCTCCGGGGTGATCTTCAGCATGTTCCTCGGTGAGGACTACTGGTACGCCTGCGTACGGCACGAGTCCGGGACTCTTCAGCATGCGGCTCCGGGGGACTGGATCGTCCTCGGGTCCACCGGGGCGATTTTCGTGGTGGCGGACGCCGACTTCGCCAGAACCTACCGCCCCGTCGCGGACGTCGGTGGCGATCAGTGATGCCGCAGCGTATCCAGCGCCGGATGGTCAAGGGCTGGCGCGCGCCCGAAGGCGCCGTGTACGTCGGCCGTGGATCCATCTGGGGCAACCCGTTCCGCGTCGGTGGCAAGGTCTGGGCCCGGATCGGGCCCGGAGGCAGCTGGGCCGAGGCTCAGATCGCAGACAACCAGCAGGCAGCCAACCTGTACCGGTCCGCGCTGGAGCAGGCGCGCCGGGGAATCCTCCCGGCCGGGGCAGACCGCACCCTCTGGGATCGCCTGCGCGGGCCGGAGAACGTCCGTTACCTGCTTGGCGAGCTACAGGGCCGGGACCTCATGTGTTGGTGCCCGCTCGACCGGCCGTGTCACGCCGATGTGCTGCTGGAGCTGGCGAACGGGGGCACGCCGTGACCGACTCGCTGCTGAGCCTGCTGCTCCTGGTCGCCATCGTCGCCACCTTTGCCGTGGTGCTGCTTACCGCGCAGGTGGCGGTCCGCCGTGTCGCCCGCGCGTGGCGACTGCGTCGCGCCTATCCGCTGATGTCGCCGTGGGCGGCCTTCCGCACGGCCGGACACGTACGAACGTCACGGGAACTCGCCAGCCTTGTGGAGCGCGCCCGCCATATCGCCTTTCGGAAGGGAACCCCATGATCGACTCGGAAACCCCGCTGCCCGACGGCTACGGGTGGTGCACCACCTGGACGCGAAAGAGGGCCCACATCTCCGCTAACCTGGTCCCCAAGCTGAGGGGCAAGCAGGGTCTCACCCTGTGCCGCGCGGAAGCCCACGACGAGGAACTGGCCCGGCACTGGATCGACGTCGGCACCTCCCGCGACGCGTCCGGCTTCTCCCTGTCCAACCTGCCCCCGTGCAAGATCTGCGTTCGGGCCATGGGGAGCATCGAGGCCGAAGGGGCCAAGTCATGATCGACCGCGAAACCCTGGACAGGCTCGCCTCCCTGCGCGAGCATGCCGGATTCAACGCCCCCACCGAAATCACCTCGGTCCGCAACGGCTGGGGCTCGCAGGTCTGGCACCTGGTCGCCGGAGGGGCCCTGGATGGGCAGCGACGCCGCAGCGTGCAGCAGCCCAACGGGAGTGTTCTCTACGCCCAGGCCACCGCTGACTACCTGGCAGCCCTGATCGGCGCGGCCGAAGGCCTCATTGCCGACTCCCGGGAGCT
>Ga0102946_1000925_pt1 | contig 10066 bp, 10 predicted proteins | sample SalPon2A_A_D1_MG_FD_78209 | JGI IMG/M metagenome (GOLD analysis project Ga0102946, IMG submission 78209) | Soil microbial communities from South San Francisco under conditions of wetland restoration - Salt Pond MetaG R2A_A_D1_MG | ecosystem: Environmental > Terrestrial > Soil > Wetlands | place... | reverse complement strand
GTAAAGACAACGGCATCAAGGCGACCAACGGCTGCGAAGTAGGAACCGATATATTTTTTCAGGCGATAGGCTTCAATGTCGAGGGCCAGTTTACTACGTTCACAACCCTCTTCTGCGGCCTCAATAACATCGCGGCGGTCGGTGTATTTTCCGGTAATACCATAGACTCCCGATTTTTTGTTGAGAATATTATCGATCTCTTTCGGAGTTAATTCCTCACGTTCCTGAATAAATGCGGGGATAGCCGGGTCAATGTCACCGCAACGTGTGCCCATAACGGCACCCTCAAGTGGGGTCAGGCCCATGGACGTGTCGACCGAGATGCCGCCTTTTATGGCCGCATGGGAAACGCCGTTACCAATGTGCATGGTAATGATGTTGCATTCCTTCGGGGCCTTGCCGAGCAGGACCGAGGCACGTTTTGAAACGTAGAGGTGGCTGGTCCCGTGGAAACCGTAGCGTCGAACTCCATGTTTTTCATACCACTCATAAGGGACCGGGTAGGTATAGGCATGTTCCGGCATCGTCTGATGGAAAGCGGTATCGAAAATGGCGATATGTGGTACATCCGGCAAGTTGGTCAGGGCCGCTTCGATCCCGGCAATGTTAGGTGGGTTATGCAGCGGAGCAAGGTGCTGGACCTCTTTAATGGCGTCAAGGACATCATTGTCGATTTTGACTGAGCGGGTGAATTTCTCTCCTCCGTGAACTACCCGGTGGCCTACCGCTGAAATCTTGCTCATGTCGCTGACCACCCCATATTCTTTGCTGGTCAGGACCTTGAGAATCAGATGGACTGCGGTGGTGTGATCCGGACACTCGTATTCTTCACGGTAGGTATCCCGGCCGGGAACTTCATGGATAATATATGAATCGCCGACGGTGACTCTTTCGACCATTCCTACGGCAATAACCTCTTTGCGAGTCCAGTCAAAAAGCTGATACTTGACTGAAGAGCTACCGCAATTTAAAGCAAGAATGTCCATCTTTTCCTCCAGGTGGATAATGAATTATTAATTTTTAGAAAGCACAGAACGATGTTTTTTTTTGTGTTGGAAAATGTTATCATTCTCTCTTTAAACCCTTTGTCTTTGCGGGTTTAAATTGGACAGGCTATCCCAATAGCTGTCTATTTGCAAGGTTTTTTCTGGTGCATCTGGGACTGGACAGGAGACTTATGATCGGTTAAAGTGCTTCGAGGTCTACAGTTGAAGGTTTAACCAGAATTATCTCTAAAACTAACAAGAGGAGAAAAAAATGGCTCATGTGATCAATGACGAATGTATCAATTGTGGTGCTTGTGATCCGACCTGTCCTGTCGACGCTATCAGCGAGCAGGGAGATGTTCGGGTGATCGATGCCGATATCTGCACCGATTGTGGTGCTTGTGTCGATTCCTGCCCGGTTGATGCAATCTCAGCCGCGTAGACACTATCAGCTTATCCGGTTTTATAAGGGCGACTCAATAGAATGGGTCGCCCTTATCTTTTGTGGAGTCAGCATATGTTTGGCTTTGGCGGCACGGAATTAATGATAATTCTCGGCCTGGTTCTGATTGTTTTCGGCGCGGGTAAATTGCCGAAGATCGGGGCAAGCCTGGGTCGCAGTGTGCGAAGTTTCAAAGAGGGGATCGCTGATGGTGAGGCGATCGAGGTTCCTCCTTCTGCAGAGGCCAGTGTTCCAGACAAAGAGTGACATTCTCTTGACCGCAGTCGAAAAACAACAGGGACCGTCCTCGATGAGGTGCGGTCCCTGTTGTTTCTGATGACTTGATGTTCTTTGCTTATTGTGCCGCGGGGTTAGAGTCGGCCACTTCGACGACAAACTCCGACAGGGTTCCAGGGATATCACGGAAAACGATTGTGAAGGGGATAATCTGTCCCGGGGTGACATTAAGGTTGACAAGTGATTCCCCGAACTGGTTCCCCATAATCTCTTCAAGCCTGTCATAGGGAAGTTTTCTCAGGTTGTCAATCGAGATGGGATTGCCACAGAAAATAGTTTTCTGTCGCAGTTGATTGCCCTGCTCATCAAAGAGAATCCCCTTGACCTGGATCGCTGCACGCGACTCGCGATAATCATTGACAGCATTCCCCTGGATGACCAGCAACTCTCCAGCTATCTTGTTGGTGACAAAACTGCCTTGCAGGTCCTTTAGTAGAATTTGTCCTTCATGGGGGGTGGTGATCTCCTGACCGGTCAACTTCTGAACCATTTGCAACAGCGCTTGAGGGCCGCTCTGCCAGTACAGGACGCCGCCGGCGACCACAAGCCCGAGAATCAATACCAGCAGGAAAAGGATCAGGGTTGCAAAGGGGCCGCGCTTCTTCTTGGGGGGGGTGTATCCTGCATAGTCTTTCTCGGAGTAGTCGTCCTCCATTGATGCGTAGGGGTCGGCAGGTGACGGCTCTTCCTGAAAGCTTTCAGGTAAAAGGGCTTCTTCCGAGAAACCGGCAGCAGCCTCTTCACTGCTTATTTCATCCACTGATTCCGGTCGTGCTTCGGTGAAGGCGTTGTCGGACTCGTCGCTATCATCGCCGAATGTGAAGGCCTGATCTTCATCCTCCTCATCACCCATATCAAGATTGCCATAATCTTCGTCAAAGGAGAAGGCATCATCAGCAGCGGGGGGACTGTCCTCGAACGCTGAAGCATCAAAGGTGTCATCAACCCCTGCGCCAATCTCCGAGGAGTTATAGGAGGAACCTTCAGTCGCTTCTGTCTTCTGCTCAGCAAGGGGCTCATCCTCGAAGCCAAAATCGATATTGTCCGTGCTGTTGTCTGCTCCGAAAGAAGGCGCACTCTGTTCGTCCTCGGCAGGTTCGTCCGCTGCCAGCGATGAATCCTCAAAAGCGAAGTCTGTGTCGGCAAAGGGATCATCATCGGTTGTGCCATTACCTTCTACTGTAAAATCTGATTCGGACGGTGATTTCTCGGTCGCGAAGGAGTCTTCAGGGGGGGCAAGGTCAGGGGTGTCGAACGATGACGTGCTCTCTTCGGAGGGTGAGGCCATCTCTGGTGTTTCATTTACGGAGCTGACGGGGGTCTCTTCTTCCGGTGCGACAAAGAAGATATGGCGGCAGCGTGCACAGCGGAGTTTGGCGCCCTGGGCCGGAATCTTTTCAGCAGAAACACGAAATTTGGTGGAACACTCCGGACAATTAATGACCATGGTGTGTCTCTCCTCGAGAAGGAAATAATGCTCTATGTCCAGCGGTTAAGTCATGGCGATAATGTGTTACAGCTTTGTCTCATCAACCAGGTAGATATCAGGGAGATTACGATATTTTTCATCGTAATCCAGTCCGTATCCGATAATGAAGCCGTCATCCATTGTGATTCCCACATAGTCTGCTTCAATATCAACCTCTCGACGCGCTTTCTTGTCAATCAAGGTGCAGATTTTCAGCGTGCGTGGATTTTGCAGCAGCAGCTTGTTGTAGAGACACTCCAGCGTAAATCCGCTATCGACAATATCTTCGACAATAATAACATCGCGGTCTTTTATCGGCATTTCCAGCTCTTTGCGGAATTCAATAATACCTGAAGACCGGGTATCCGAACCGTAACTGGCCAGCCTGACAAAATCAACGACCGAAGGGGTTTTAATTTCACGGATCAGGTCTGCTATGAAAAGGAAAGATCCTTTCAGGACGCCAACCAGCATGACTTCGCGGTCAGCGAAATCGCGGCTGATCTCCTGTCCCAGTCTCTTTATCTCCTCGGAAATTTTCTCACGGGAGTAAAGAACTTCCATGTTCTGTTCAATCATTCGCAGGAAACTCCTTGAGCGTTGATTTTAAACGCATTCTATAACAGGAAGAAAGGCGTTCTGTCAATCATCTGAAAGGCCCGGGATGTCTATGCCGAAGTGTTGAGATTATGCTATAATCTTCGATTGTTACGTTTTACGTCAATAATTGAAAGGGATGAGAATGCGTTACTTGTTCACTGTACTGTTTCTGATACTGACAACCGGGCCGGCATGGTCTGCTCCCCAGGTCGTGGCCGAAGTGCTGGAATATGATTTCGGGGAGGTTGTCCAGGGCGATAAAGTCGACTATACTTTTCGTTTTCGCAATGCGGGGGATGAACTTTTGATGATCGGTTCGGTTCATAGCTCCTGTGGTTGCACTGCGGCCCTGCTTTCGTCCAAACAGATTGCTCCCGGGGATATGGGCGAGATCAAGACCACCTTCGATTCAAATAATTTTCGAAACTCGATCCATAAGACAATCACTATTGAGACCAATGATCCCGATAATGCGACGGTCAGGTTTCAATTGAAAGGTGTGGTTAAGGAAGAGCTGATTCTGAATCCAACCCGCCTCAGTTTCGGCAAGTTGGCACCAGGTCAGCAGGTTGAGCAGTTGGTCGGTATTACGAATTCCAGTAAAGAGACCGTTACCCTTCAAGAGCCCAGAGTCACCAATCAGAACCTTCAGGCAACTCTTGGAAGCACCTCGCTTGCCCCGGGTGAAAAAACGGAGTTAAAGGTTACCGCCAGGGTTCCTGAAGACGCCGAGCGGTTGAGTGGCTATGTCATGATCGGAACCAGTTATGGGAAAGTCCCCAATTTGCGTTTGTCTGTCTCGGCGAGCGTATCCCGTTAAATATTTCATTTGAGTTGCTGATCAAGGAGGGCAATATGGCTCAAGCAACTGAAGGCAGTAAGGAACGGCGAACTTTTCTTGGAGTGTTGCTGGGCGGTTTCAGCGTTGTTTTAGGTGCTGCAATCGGTTGGCCGATGTTCCGTTTTCTTGCTCCCCAGGAGGGCTCCGGAGATGCACAACAAGTTAAGATTCCACGTGATCAGGTTGCGGTAGGCACTGCCCATTTTTTTAATTATCAATGGCAACCGGCTGTCCTGTTGCAGCCGGAAGCGGGGGAGTTCATTGCGCTGAGTGCGGTGTGTACCCACTTGGGATGTATCGTCAAATGGGTGAATGACGAGGGAGAGTTCCTCTGCCCCTGCCATGGCGGAAAGTTTTCTGCAAAGGGTCAGGTTCTGGGAGGCCCACCACCAACGGCTCTGGAAAATTATCCAGTTGAAATTGCTGATAACGAATTGCTGGTCGGCTAGGGAGGGTGCTGATGAAACCACAGAAAATTGTCATGGATTGGCTGGATAGTCGTCTGGGTGTAAGTGAGCTTCTGCATCAGCAGCTGGGTGGTTACAAGCTACCGCGAAATATCAATATCTGGTATACGCTCGGCGCTGTTATCATGGCCCTGTTCGGATTACAGTTTCTGACCGGTATTCTGCTGCTGGTCTATTATGTCCCGGATACGGAAAAAGCTTTCGCCAGCGTGACCGCTATTATGAACGAAGTCCCCTTCGGCTGGCTGTTCCGTTATCTGCATGTTGTCTGCTCCAACCTGATTATTGTTGCCTTGCTGCTGCATATGCTTTCGGTGTTGTATATGGGCAGCTACAAACGGCCAAGAGAGCTGACCTGGGTTTCCGGGTTCACCCTTCTTAATCTGGGGCTGGCATTCTGTTTAACCGGCTATCTGCTCCCCTGGAGTCAACTCTCATTCTGGGCCACCACTGTGGCAACAGATGCCGCAGGGGCGATTCCGATCGTAGGAGAATATCTGGTCTCTTACATGCGCGGTGGTCCCTCAGTCGGGGCTGCCACCTTGGGGCGGTTTTTTGCTTTGCATGTTCTGGTCCTGCCGCTGGCTCTGATGGGGCTGGCCGGGTTCCATCTGTTCTGCGTACGGCGCAATGGGATCTCTCAGGCGCCCTTCGGAAAAGACTATCGACCTCGAAAACCCTCCGCTGAGTTTGTCCATGAAGAACATCATGACGGGATACCGTTCTATCCAAACTATACGAGTAAGGAGCTGGCTGTTATCTTCTTTGCTCTGGCGGTCCTGGTCTTTATCACTTTCTATGCTCCATGGCTGTTTATACCGGCGGATGCGCTGGAACCGGCGGATCCGTTCTCCACACCGGAACATATCAAGCCCGAATGGTATTTTCTCTGGGCCTATCAGACGTTAAAAATATTCCCCAGTAAATTGCTCGGACTTGGGGTTCAGGTTGCTGCTATGACCTTCATCGCCCTGCTGCCTTTCATTGATCGCGGCCTGGAAAGGCGGCCAGGAAAGCGACCATTGTTTTTGACCTGTTATCTGCTCGGCTTATTGATTTTTGTCGGCATTTCGTTCTGGGGGCATTACTCATGAACCGACACCTAGTTGGATGGATGGCTCTTTTTATTCTGTTGTTCTGGTTCGGCCCAGCGCTTGCTGAGGATTCGGTTTGCATCCAGTGCCACGGTGGTCTGGAAGGTCGGCTTGGACAGCCCGTTGCTGAGTGGAAGCAAAGTATCCATGAGGAGAACGGCATTACCTGCCATAGTTGCCACGGTGGTGATCCCACTGATTTCGCTATGGCGATGGAACCGGAGCGTGGTTTTGTCGGTGTTCCCGGCAATGAAGAGATTCCAGCGTTCTGCGGTCGTTGCCATGTCGGCGTCCGCGAGGACTACGAAGAGAGTGCGCACGGTATGGCTCTCGCAAGTGGTGGGCCGCAGTGCGTCGTCTGTCACGGCAACCACCAGGTAGTGAAGGCTTCAATCGACCTTATTAATCCGGAAAGCTGTTCCAGATGTCATTCTTACGATCGTGCCGAGAAGGTCAAAGAGATCATCTCTGAAACAGAAGCCAGGTTACAATCGTTAGAAAGCTCAGTCGCTTCACTTCATCGCGTAGGTATTGATGTGAAAGCCCTGGGTGGAGAACTGTTTTCAACACGTAATGCGTTTCGGCAATTATTCCATACCGTCAACGTGGATAAATTACAGCAGCAGAAATCAGCATTTGATGCAGATCTGGATGGAATCGGTGAGCAGGTGAGTGCGATTGAAGAGGAGTTGGCCCAGCGCAAGTTGATCGGGGGGATCATTGTCGTGCTTCTGATTCTGGCCGGTTGCGTTGCTCTACTGATTCGCAAAACCTATCGCCGGGAAGAAGAATCAGGAAACTAGCTGATGTCCCACCAGGACAAGTTGTTTTTGGCGAAATGGACTGTCTTTGCGTCTTTGCGGTTGCAATGGAAAAATGTATAGAGTATAAAGTACAGCCTTATGCGCCCGTAGCTCAGCTGGATAGAGCGCTGCCCTCCGGAGGCAGAGGTCACAGGTTCGAATCCTGTCGGGCGTGCCAATAAAAATCAAGGAGTTAGCGAGGTGTCGCTGGCTCCTTTTTTTGGTCTGTACCCAACGGTATGAACTCCTTTCTGAATTTATCCTTCTTTTCCATGTCGAAACTAGAAGGACAGTATCTCGAACGCCCTGATAAATAATGTGCTAGGATTCTCTTGTGCCCTTTTGCAGACGCTTTTGTATTTTCCGCAGCCAGGAAATGAGAACCCCACTATGGATGATATGAAAAATCACTTTGATGTCATTGTTATTGGCAGTGGTCCGGGGGGGGAAGGTGCTTCCATCCAGCTGGCAAAATCGGGTAAATCGGTGGCGGTTATCGAAACGATAGCCCTTGGTGGCGGTTGCACCCATATGGGAACGATCCCAAGCAAGACCCTGATCCACGTGGCACAGCAGTACTCCGAGGAAAAAAAGAATCGCCTGGTTGAACGTCTGCTGCAACAAACAAAAGTTACGGCCGCTGATTTGCTGGATTCTGTCAACAGGGTGGTTGATCAACAGGTCGCTGATCGCGCGGGGTTTTATGACCGCAACAATGTCACATTTATTGAAGGTTATGCTCGTTTTATCGATGCGAAGAGTATAGAAGTGAGCGATCCTGCGGGGCTGGTACGGCAGTACACCGCAGGGTATTTCGTTGTCGCGACCGGCTCTCATCCCTATCGTCCGGAAGACATCGACTTTGATAATCCTCGTATCGTCGACAGCGACACGATTTTGCAGGTGCAGGAACTCCCGGCAACCCTTACTGTCTATGGCGCGGGAGTGGTCGGCTGCGAATATGCTTCGGCAATGAAAAATCTGGGTATACGCGTCAATCTGGTAAATACCCGCGAGTGCCTGCTGGAATATCTTGATGAAGAGATCAGTAACGCTCTCAGCTATCACATGCGCGATGAGCAAGGGATACTGATTCGTCAGAATGAAGAGTATAAGAAGGTTGAGGTCAACAGGTCGGGAGTTGTCCTGACCCTGAAAACAGGCAAGGTTATCAAATCCGATATGCTGCTCTGGGCCAACGGTCGAAGCGGCAACTCTGCCGGTATGGGGCTTGAGGAGTTAGGCATCAAAGTTGACCACCGCGGCAATCTGGCGGTGAATGAGAACTATCAGACAGTTGTGCCGAACATCTATGCTGTTGGTGATATTGTCGGTTTTCCCAATCTGGCGAGCGCGGCCTATGATCAGGGGCGTTTTGCCGGGACCCATATCGCCGCAGGATATTGTGACGAGCGCCTGGACAAGAATATCCCGACCGGTATTTACACTACCCCCGAAATCAGTTGCCTTGGCGGAACCGAGCGCGAGCTGACGGACCAGCACGTTCCGTATGAAGTCGGACGTGCTTTTTTCCGGCATTTGGCGCGGGGGCACATCACCGGTCATCGCGCCGGGATGTTGAAGCTGCTCTTTCACCGTGAGACGCTGGAGATTCTGGGTATCCACTGTTTCGGGCATAACGCCGCTGAAATACTGCACATCGGTCAGGCAATCATGACCCAGCCGACACCCTGCAATAACCTGAAGTATTTCATCAACACGACCTTCAATTACCCCACCCTGGCAGAAGCCTACCGGGTGGCGGCCCTGAATGGCATTAATCGGCTTTAAACGCGCCCTTCAGGCTGCTTCTACACGATTCCGATTTAGTCGCAACCGCCATCCTGTGTACCCATGACTGGCAGGAACAATCGCTCTTTTACGGAAAAATCCTGCTGGCAAGGGTTGCCACGCCGGGTCATGTCGAGAGGATAGCCGGTAACGACAATCCTTGCGATTTCGGACCTGGCTCACGGTAAAAAAACGTTGCTAAAATCAAAGCTATATCCTCTCCCCGGAAATTTATCCAGCCCATGGAACTCCCTCCGCAACTTCACGATCTTGCTGATAGATTGGATAGCGAATAGTCAATCAGGCCAATTAAAAACAAATAACATTAAAAGCACGCTAATCTGGTTGAAATGCAAAAATTATATTCAACAATGAAGGAAACTATCTGAAAAACAAGGGAAATTCTGCAAAGCCAACCCCTGAAAGCGCGGGGGGCGGAAAGCTACGGGTCCTCAATGAGGGGAGAAGATCCTCCAGTGGACAGCCGGGTTGCCAGAAGGAATTCAAATTGGCGAACCCGGCTTTTTTGTGCGGATTCGCCAGGAAAGGAGGTCATAACGAAAGAGCGGCATCAAAGACCACACTGATGATTGCATTCAACCCAGGGGGAGCATAGCCACTTTAGCCCATTTGATAGAACTTCCTGTTCAGGACTTCAGACTCTCAATCCAACTGTGGAGGCGTTGTAATGAGTACGAAACGAATAAGGAAATTTATAGGATTCAGCCTGTTAATCATGGTCATGTTTGCATCCGCTGCAATCGCGGTCCCTGTCCCGGGGGGAACCCTTGACCCCACAACCGTACCCAAGTATGTCACCCCGCTCGTCATCCCACCCGTCATGAAGGATACCGTTGGCGACAACTCCACCAACGACTACGACATCGCCGTCCGCCAGTTTCAGCAACAGATCCTCCCCGGAGGTATCTGGTCGACCTTGCCTGGCTGTACTGGCGCCAACTGTACCTTCCCGGCTACCCCGGTGTGGAGCTACGGCCCCGCAGCAGACCCGACGCCTGTCATAGCGCCGGACCCGACGTCCCAGTTCAACTACCCGGCTTATACGGTGGAAAACTTGTCCGACACGACGACAACAGTGGACTGGATCAACGATCTGGTGATCGATCCCGACCTCTGTGCGGCCAGTGCCACGCCGCTGACAGACCCGGCCTGCAACTACCGAAGCCACTTGCTGCCGATCGACCGGACCCTGCACTGGGCGAACCCGGAGCAGCTGCCCTGCACGGACCCGGCGAAAACCAAGGACTGCCGACCCG
>Ga0102946_1000924_pt1 | contig 10068 bp, 7 predicted proteins | sample SalPon2A_A_D1_MG_FD_78209 | JGI IMG/M metagenome (GOLD analysis project Ga0102946, IMG submission 78209) | Soil microbial communities from South San Francisco under conditions of wetland restoration - Salt Pond MetaG R2A_A_D1_MG | ecosystem: Environmental > Terrestrial > Soil > Wetlands | place... | reverse complement strand
GTCTTTTCCGTGGTCATCTGGAAAATTCGCTGCAGATCCGGGTCCAGGGCCTGGTCCACGCGCAGTTTGCCGGCCAGTGGGGTCGTGCCGACGCCGTCGGTGTGAATACCGAGCTTTTCGAGAGGGCGCTGGAACGTCGGCAGAATGCCGTATACGCCGATTGAACCGGTGATCGATGAAGGACTGGCCCACACTTCGTCGGCCGCCATCGCGATCCAATATCCACCCGAGGCCGCGACATCGCCCATGGAAACCACGACGGTTTTGCCAACCTCCCGCAAGGCCTGGATTTCCCTCCGAATGCGTTCGGCCGCGAAGACTTCGCCCCCGGGGCTGTTGATGCGTACGACCACGGCCTTGACACTGCGATCCTCGGCCAGGGCCTTCAATTCGTCGCCGATGGATTCGGCCCCCACTACACCCGGCGGTTGCCGGCCCCGGACGATCTCGCCCTCGGCCACCACCACCGCAATCTTACGGGCGGAGTCGGGAAAGTGCTGCAGGTCAGTGAGCGCCAGGTAGTTCTCGAAATGAACCTGCCGGAACCCCTCGCTGCCCTCGCCCGGCGCACCCGCCGCCGGCAGCGCCAACTGAGCCACGGGGCGGCTGACCAACTTGTCCACCAGGCCCATATCCTCCGCCATGCGAGCGAAATCTCCGTCCACCGCCTCGAGCCGATCGGCGAAGTCATTGATGCCTGCCGACAGGTCCTGCAACGGGATGCCGCGGTTGCCGGAAATGGATTCCAGGTATTGCTGCCACAGGCCGCCGATCCAGAACAGGTTGGCATCTCGCGCCTCGGCCGACATGTCGTCGCGGATGTACGGCTCCATCGCCGATTTGTACTCGCCAACCCGGAACAGGTTGACCTCGACTTCAAGCTTGTCCAACCCTTCCTTGTAGAACTGGCGATAGACGGAGAAGCCGTCAATCCAGATCATGCCGTTGGGATGCAGCCAGATTTCGTCCGCCAACGCGGAAAGATAGTACTGTTGCTGGGAAAGATTGTCGGCGATCGCAAAGACCGGCTTGCCCGATGCCTTGAAGTCGGCCACCGCAGCTTCCAGTTCGCGCAGCGACGCCATGCCGATCCGCCACATATCGGTGGGAATGATGACCAGGCTGATAATGTGTTGATCATCTTTGGCGCGCCGGATGGCGTCCACCATGTCGCGCAAGCGGGTTTCCGTGCGGTCCTGCTCGGTGACCTGCTGCAGGGCCACGTCCAGCGGCGTGCCGGTGAATTCTTCGACCACGTCACCATAGGGCCTCAGCACCAGTGCGGTATTCGCCTGGATAACCAGTGTTTCCCCGGTGTCGATGAACGCCATAATCACGAAGTACACGATGGCCAGGAAAATCAGATTGAGCAAGACGATGCGGGTGCCGTTCACCAGTCGCCAGATGCCGAGAAAAAAGCGCGAAAAAGCCGGTCGTTCTGTGGTCATGAAGATGTCCGTTGAATAGTCCGGTCATTCTAGAGAATTTCGCCGTATATTTCCCATGTCAAATGGCACGGTCGATCCGGTCAGAGATTTACCAAATATGTGCCAAATCCACCAACGCTTCTGTATACCCCGCTGCAGCAACTTTGATAAATGATTGTATTTACTATTTTTTCTCAAATGGCACAATTCCTGCATCTATGCAGGTACGACACATTCGTTATTCAAAACAGGAGTTACACCATGGGAGCATTTTCACGCATTCGCTACGTTATCGCCGCCAATGTCAATTCACTCATCGAAAAAGCTGAAGATCCGGAGAAGTTGCTGCGCGCTCTGATCCGGGAGATGGAAGATGCCGGCGAGGATGCCCGCCTGGCCAGCGCCGACCTGCTGGCGGAGCAACAGCACCTGGAGCGTTTGGAACGCCAGTTGGCCGAAGAGTCCGCCCAATGGCAACGGCGTGCCGAAAATGCGGTGACTCAGAACCGCGACGACCTGGCGCGGACGGCATTGAAAGCCCGGACCGAGATCGAGGCTCAGCACGAGGTGGTGGTGCAGGAACAAAAACTCATCGCGGAACGTATCTCACAGATGGAACAGGACGTGATGACGCTCAAATCCAAGCTGGCGGATGCCAAGCTCAAGCTGAAAGGACTGGTCCAGGGACGCGCCCCGGCCACGGTCGTCGAGCAGAACAGAACCCGGTTGTCCCCGGGTGAACGAAAAATGCGTCGCGCCATGGGCCGGTTCGATCGCCTGGAGGCTCAGGTTGAAAACCTCGAGGCGCGCGTACGCTCCTACGAGGTAGGCGGGCCGTCGCCCGCGGTTTGGGCCGGTGCAGGCGCTGAACCGGGCGATCCGGCGGTTGAAGAGGAACTGGCCCGCCTGAAAGCACGGATTTCCAGCGAAACCGCTACGAATGGACCGGTCAAATCGGAACCCGCTCCGGCTGAAACCGAAACGGCTGAACAAACCAAAGAGGAAGCGTAAACGATGAAAGCAGATCGACCGGATGGCGCCTTGTTGGCCGGTGTCTGCGCCGGCATCGCCCAGGCGTTCAAGTGGAACGTCTGGGTGTTGCGGGCCCTGTTTGTCGGTTTCCTGTTGTTTAAAACCGTCGCCGCGGTGATTGTCTACGGATTGCTGGCGCTGGTGTTCTATCTCTCGAGCAACGGATTCAGTCGCCGCCCAGGGGCCGCAGACGGGCTGGTCTCTCCTGAGCTCTCCGCACGCAACCAGCGCATTAGCGACCTGGAACAGCGCTTCCGGGACCTCGAGCGCTCGGAAGATTAGCGATCATGCCACAGCGCGATGTTCGGCGATCAGGCGCAAACTGCTGCGGTTAAATCGGTTGAGCATCAGGATGGCAGCGACGCTGAGGCCGGCAATCATTCCAATCCACATGCCGGCCGGCCCCATTCCGCCCTTGAACGTCAGGTTATAGCCCAGGGTCATGCCGACGATCCAGAACGAAATGACGGTGTACACCATTGGCGCGCGGGTGTCCTTGTAACCCCGCAGGGCGCCGGCGGCACACATCTGGATTCCATCCGAATACTGGAAAATGGCCGCGTAAAACAGCAGGCTGACGGCCAGTGGGGCGACCAGGACATCGTCGGTGTAGATTCCCACGATCACCTCGGGAAAAAACAGCATCATGGAAGCACTGATGGTTTGAAAAAACAGCACCACGGCAATGCCGATGATTCCGGCATAGCGGGCCGCACCCGGTTCACCCCGCCCGATGGCATTACCCACGCGAATCGAGATGGCGCTGGCCAGACCAATCGGGATCATGAACACCAGAGCCGAAAAATTGATTGCGATCAGGTGTGAAGCCGCCGGCACCGGCCCCAGGCGCCCGATCAGCAGGGCGGCGCCTACGAACAGGCTGCCCTCGACAAAAATCGCGACGGCGATCGGCACACCGACTTTCAGATGATCCAGAATTTGCTTCCAGTCCGGCGGATCCAGCCGCGCGAACAGATCGAACCCTTTGAAATGGCTATGAAAATAGATATAAGCCAGCAACATCAGGAAAGAGACCCACATGACGATGGCGCTGGCGATGCCGCACCCCACCGTTCCCAGCGCGGGAAAGCCCAGCTTGCCGAACATCAGCACGTAGTTCAGCGGAATATTCAGCAAGGCGCCAAGCACGCCATACATCATCGTCAGTCGCGTGTGGCCGCTGCCCTCGCTAAAAAAGCGCAGCAGGAAAGTCAGGCACAAAGCCGGCGCCCCCCAGGCCATCGCGCGGAGATAACCCGCGGCAGTGGGTACGATTTGCGGGTCGATGTTGAACACATTGAGCAAGGGTTGGCTGAAATAGCAGATAAACCAAAAGGGCAGCGCAAATGCAATGGCAATCCAGAACACCTGCCGGGTGTACGCTCCGGCCTCGATACGCCGTCCGGCTCCGTCCAGCTGCGCGACCCCGGGTTGAACCGCCATCAGCACGCCCAGGATGAACATCAGTTGCGCCGACCACAACGCACCGCCGATACCCAAGCCCGCCAGGGCGACGTCCTTGTTCGGCAGGCGCCCGGACATCACGGTGTCCACGAAATTCATACTGAACACGGCCAGTTGACCAATCATCACCGGCGCAGCCAGGTGCAAGGTCCGCCGGATCTCGGCCACGTGATCTCTTCCTGTGATGATACTATTGGTCATGGCGTTGGTCTTCGGCGCAGGCAGGGAATTGTACATGAGATGTGACACTCGATGAGTCTTACTGCTTTTGTCACCGGTGCCAGCGGTTTCCTCGGTTCCAGCCTGGTGCGCGAACTGCACCAGCAAGGTTGGCAAGTGCACATCCTGGTCCGCAAGTCGTCATCGCTGGATGACATCGCGGAGTTGCCGTTGACCGTTCACCGGGGCGACATTACCGATGCCGATGCGGTCAGCCGTTCCCTGCCCTCCAAACCGGATGCGGTCTTTCACGTGGCCGCCAGCACCAACATCTGGTCGCGCCGGAACGCGGAGCAGGAACGGATCAATGTCGACGGCACACGTAACGTCATCCAGGCCGCTGCAGAATCAGGCGCCCGGCGCCTGATCCACACGTCCAGTTTTGTGACCTGGGGTTTCCAGGACGCGATGATCGACGAAACCAGTATGCGGACGGAATCTTCTGACTGGATCAACTACGTCCGCACCAAGCACCTGGCCGAGCAAATGGTGGTCAATGCGGTTCAGGCCGGGCTGCTGGATGCGGTCATTCTCAACCCCGGTCACATCCTGGGGCCCGGAGACCGGCGGAACTGGTCGCGCATGATCGCGCTGGTCGACGCGGGAAAACTGCCCGGCGTGCCGCCCGGCAGCGGACCGTTCGCCGATGTGACCGAAGTCGCCCGGGCTCATGTCCAGGCTTTTAGCAAGGGCCGGACGGGAGAGAAGTACTTGTTGGGCGGAGAAATCGTAACCTTTATCGACGTCGTGCGTATGACAGGCGACATCCTCGGCAAACCGGTGCCCGGCAAGGCGACACCGGCCTGGCTGTTGAAAAGTGCAGCCGGCGTCTATTCGGCGCTTTCGCTGCTGACCGGTCGGGAACCCGATCTGACGCCTGAAACGGCGGCGATGGTCACGCGAAACCTGTCGTGTGATTCCTCCCGTGCGCAGCGGGAACTGGACTACCGGTTCACCGACGTGCGATCTTTATTGCAACAGACCATAGACTGGATGATGAGCGCTGGAATGCTGGAGCCCGCAAAATGACCGAAGAACTCACGCCGACAGACAAACCGCGCGATTCGGCCGAGATCCCCAGGCACAAGGGGCTCACGATCCCGGCTAGACGCCTGGCTGGGTCGGCGTCCTGCCTGAATTGCGGAACCGAATTACGCGGCCCCTTCTGCTATTACTGCGGCCAGCCGGACAAAAACTTCATGCGCATTTTCCCGGTGCTGGTGAAGGACCTGATCACGGATTTCCTCGACCTGGACTCGCGCTTTTTTCGCACCCTGAAGCCCCTGCTGTTTCAGCCCGGAAAGCTGACCAGGGATTACCTGGTCGGACAGCGGTTCCGCTACACGCCCCCGCTGCGGTTGTACATTTTCTCCAGCATGGCCTTCTTCATCCTCGCCGCGATGCTGGCCGGAAGCGCGATCACGATCACTTCAGGTGAGCCCGATGCCACCGATACCGCCGATGCCATCAATATCATCCAGTCCGGAGCCGACGAGGAGGAGATGGCGCAGGCGCGCGAAGCGCTGGACCAGGTTCAGCCTGGCCTGGGAGACAAGGTGACCAGGGCCATGGAGGAGGCCAACCGGAAAAAGGCGGAGGAACAGGCCGCCAACCCCGAAAGTGAAACTACGCCCTCGGATTCGGCGAATAATCAGGCAGTTTCCGGAGGACTCTCAATCGATGACGATGAAATTACCCTGAATGGCAAACCCTGGGACCCAGAAACCAATCCGTTCATCATTCCCTGGATGCCGGACTGGGTCAATGACCGGATCAACGACGAAATCGGTGAATCACCGAAGAAAGGCAAGGAAATAGAGGCCAACCCCAACCTGATCATCGACAAGGTCTTTGATGTGCTGCCAGCCACGATGTTTTTGCTGTTACCGCTGTCGGCCCTGATCCTGAAATTCTGGTACCTGTTTTCCGGCCGGTACTATATCGAGCACCTGATCCTGGCGCTGCACAACCACGCTTTCCTGTTCGTGGTGTTTTTGTTCACGATGCTGTTTAATTCCTACGCCGGATGGCGTGAGCCTGGTGAGGAGGGTTGGATCACCGAGGTCGTTTTCTGGATCAACCTGGCGCTCTATATCTGGATTCCGCTGTACTTTCTGATCTCACTCAAACGGGTTTACCAGCAAGGCTGGTTCCTGACCGGGGTCAAATATGTCGTAATCGGATTCTCGTACCTGTTCCTGCTGGCGATGGCCGCCAGCGTGGCCGCAATTCTGAGTTTCGTTTTGATCTAACCCGGAGACGGGCGGGGTCAGATGACCCCATCCTCTGTTTGTTCGGGCCGCCCGGCTGTTGCTTCATTTCGCTCCCCTGTGCGTCCTTGAAATAACCGGTCCAGGTAGCGTACCTGTAGCGCTTTGAATGCGATCCAGGGCCGTCTGAAAATCGCCAGCCATCGCATAAGCCAGCGTGATGTCGACCCCTTGCTCCACTGGCTCCATCGCATCAGGCCGTGTAGTCAACCGGCACTGATTGAAGGTCTCCCGCAAACGGTCGCGCTCGCCACGCAAGGCGTGGAAGGTGATTGGGTGTCTTCACTTTTTCTCACTTTTTCTCACTTTTTCTGCCCGAACACTGTCCGGAAAAACTCATCCAGAGCAGGCACGTATTGTTCCCGGCTGATCCAGAATCCCGCGTTATGATCGCCTTCCATTTCCAGGAATGTCTTGGGCTCACGCGCCGCGTTGAACAGGGCCTGCCCCATACTGAATGGAATGATTTCATCTTCCCGGCTGTGTGCCACCAACACGGGCGCGTTGATGTGCGTGATGTAGTCCCGGACCGGGTAGTCCAACCGTGTGATCAGGCGCACGGGCAGTACCGGGTAGAGTCGTTTACCCATATCCACTCCTGAGCTGAAACTCGATTCGATAATGACCCCCGCCGGCTTGACCTCAGGTTGACTGGCCAGCCAGGCGCCGACAGCCCCGCCCAGTGAGCGGCCGAAGATCACGATGGACTGCGCCGATACCTCTCGCTCTTGTACCAGGTAATTCCAACTCGCAAGCGCATCCCGGTACGTACCTTCCTCTCCCGGCTTTCCGCTGCTCTGTCCGTAACCGCGGTAGTCCACGATCAGCACGCTCAGACCCAGGCGGTTAAATATCAGAACACTCTCCAGGCGGTGCGAGATGTTGCCTGCATTGCCGTGAAAAAACAGCAGGGTGCCGCGGACTGCGGCATGATCAGCCGGGATAAACCAGCCGTGCAGCCGCTCGCCATCTTCGGTAGTAATCCAGGCTTCCTCGTATTCCAACCCGATCGACGCGGGTGTAGTGTCGATTTCACGGCCTGGCATGTTGGGCAGGAACACCAGGCGTTCCTGCAGCAAATACAACATCAGGCTGAAGCCGGCATACAGCAACAGGACAAGTGAGAACAGGATCAGTAGTGTGCGCATGAGGGCACTGAACATAACAGACCCGGTGCACTGACTTCCAGGCTGCGCTGACGCATGAAGTGAAACGAATAGGGTCGGAGGCAGGCGCCAGAGTGGTTACTCCGGCACTTTACTCCGATCCCATCCTTGTAGCTCCGTTCAGGCCGCCCGGCTGTTTCCCCTGCCGGAACGCGGCTGCCAGGTTCTCGAACCGGAATTCGCGCCAGATTTCGCCTGGTTGGAATTCCGTTTGGCAGCGGGTTGGCCCTGTCTCTGCGATCCGCCGCGATTCCGCGACTGCGAACGTCCGCGATTTCCGCCACCATTCTGGATCGGTTCCGCGCGGATGCTGGGATCCGGCTCGTAGCCTTCCAGCGTCACTTTGCGGATTTGCTGTTTGGTCAGGCGCTCGATGTCCTGCAGCAGCTGATGCTCATCCACGCAGACCAGGGAAACCGCTTCACCGTCGTTACCGGCCCGGCCGGTGCGGCCGATCCGGTGGACATAATCTTCGGCTACGTTGGGCAGTTCGAAATTGACCACGTGCGGCAGTTGGTCGATATCCAGGCCTCGTGCGGCGATATCGGTCGCCACCAGTACCCGCACTCCACCGCTCTTGAAATCCGCCAGCGCCCGGGTACGGGCGCCCTGGGACTTGTTGCCGTGAATCGCGGCGGCGGTCAAGCCATCTTTCTGCAGCTGATCGGTCAGGCGATTGGCGAGGTGCTTGGTGCGGGTGAACACCAGCACCTGGCGCCAGTTGCCCTGGCCAATCATGTGGCTCAGGAGTTCGCGCTTACGGGCCTTGTCAACCGGGTAAACCACCTGTTCAATACGGTCGGCGGACGTGTTGCCGCGTGGCATTTCCAGATGCTCGGGGTTGCTCAGAAGCTGGCCGGCGAGTTGCTTGATCTCGCTCGAAAACGTGGCAGAGAACAGCAGGTTTTGGCGTGTGCCATTTTTCGGCATTAGCGCCAGCAGCTTCTTGATGTCGTTGATAAAGCCCATATCGAGCATGCGGTCGGCTTCATCCAGTACCAGGACTTCAACTTTCGACAGGTCAACCGTACGCTGGCCCACGTGATCCAGCAGGCGTCCCGGTGTGGCCACCAGGATGTCGACGCCGTTGCGCAGCTTGGAGATCTGGGGATTGATCTTTACGCCACCAAAAATAACCGCTGAACGCAGCGGCAGGTGACGGCCATAGTTGACCACGCTTTCGCCGACCTGCGCCGCCAGTTCGCGTGTCGGGGTCAGCACCAGCGCCCGCACCGGGCGTCGGCCCGTGTGCTGTGTGTTCCGGCTCAAACGCTGCAACATCGGTAGCGTGAAGCCGGCGGTTTTGCCGGTGCCGGTCTGAGCGCCGGCCAGAACGTCCTTCCCAGCCAGGATGACGGGAATCGCCTTGGTCTGAACCGGGGTCGGATCTGTGTAGCCCTGCTCACGAATTGCGCGCAGGAGTTCGGCCGAAAGGCCAAGTGTTTCAAATGACATTGGGTATTACTCCAGTCTTGCCCTCACCGCGCAATCAGGGTCTGTTAACACCAATTGGCGGGAGCCGGTCCGGGCTGGATTAGGGAATGTGTGATCAAGCGGGTGGCCCGGACTTCGATTTTATCGAGAGTTGGGGCGAACGACTCAAGCGTCTTTCCGGCGGCTTACATGCCGCAATATCAGGTGCCAACCGGTCAGGCACCCGGAAAAGCAGGCATTCTAACAGGTTTATTTGATAAGGTTTGGTTTTATTTGCTTTTTTGTTTACTTTTTAGCGCGGCCCTCGCCTTGGCTTTCTTGTTCGGCTTGCTACGAGCCTTACTTTTCTTCCTGGTTTTATCCTGCTTGTCGTAACTTGGCCTGGATGGATTCTCCACCCGGGAAATATTCAGTTTCTGACCCAGCACCGTGACGAGTTTCAGGTCGAGGAAAACGTCTTCGGGCATGTCCTTGGGCAAATCGACCAGGCTGTAGTGATCCTGGATCGTGATGCTGCCGATGTATTCCGCGTCAAGGCCGGCTTCGTTGGCGATGGCGCCGACGATGTTCCCCGGTTTGACCCGGTGTTGCCGCCCAACCTCGATCCGGTAGGTGTCCCATCCTTTGCCAATCCTGGAATCTTTCCCCCTGGCCTTGCGATCCGCAGTGTCCCGCTGACCGCGCTCTCTTCGGGTGCCTCGTTCACTCAGTTCACCCCGCTGCTCCTCGAATTTGCGCGGCGGACGGGCCTTGTCTGGAGCCAGCAGCAGCGGCGTCTCACCAAGAAACATCTTGGCCAGGGCGGCGGCGATTTCCAGCGACGGAATATCGTGTTCCTGGCGGTACTGCTCGAGCAGGCCCTGCATGAAATCCAGTTCCTCATTCGCCAGCGTATCGGTGATTTTTTGCTTGAAGTCCGCGATGCGTTTGTTGTTGACGATTTCGGTCGAGGGCAGTTCCATCTGTTCGATCTTCTGACGGGTCGCCTGTTCAATGGCCCCCAGCATGCGTCGTTCGCGCGGCGCAACAAACAGGATGGCGTCACCGACCCGCCCG
>Ga0102946_1000923_pt1 | contig 10069 bp, 5 predicted proteins | sample SalPon2A_A_D1_MG_FD_78209 | JGI IMG/M metagenome (GOLD analysis project Ga0102946, IMG submission 78209) | Soil microbial communities from South San Francisco under conditions of wetland restoration - Salt Pond MetaG R2A_A_D1_MG | ecosystem: Environmental > Terrestrial > Soil > Wetlands | place... | reverse complement strand
GACAAGCAATGGATGACCATGCCGACGCGATCTGACCACTTCAGCCAGGGTACTCAATGGTCGCGACCTGGCCTGCGAACCATCCTCACGAAGGATCCCAAGACCACTACCCTCCACAACCCGCAGCTGGTGTCCCTTGCCTTTTCTGATGACCTCGTAATCACGCGCACCGAGGAAAGTAAAGTGATCGTCGACCAACCACTTCAGGAAATCCTGGCTTTCCTCCAGTTCTTCTTCATCGATTCGTGGCGCCCACTCAGATAATTTCTCGACCGTATTGCCTGCCAGCGCACGCATTTTTCTCCAGTCGGCCACTGCAACCCGGACATCCATCATTGCCACTTCAATTTCGTGATGAATCCTGGTCAGAACATTCTCATCGGTCTGTCGACCGATCTGAATCTGCATCAGGGATTCCATATGGCCAACATCGGCGCCTTTCTCACATACCTCCGTCAACTGACCGGATGGCCCTCGCCGAACACGCATAACAGGATGGATCATGAGGTGCACAGCAATTTCCAATTCGGAAAGCGCGAGATTGACACTGTCCACAAGAAACGGCATGTCATCGTTCACTAATTCAATGACCGTGTGCTCGCAGTCCCAGCCATCCCGTTTTTCAGCCGGATTAAATACACGAAGCAGCAACTCCCCCGATTTGCGCCTGAATGCGAAATCAAACTGATTTGCGACCATTCCGGCCAGAACCATAAGTGGTTCACTCTGCATGTCTTCCAGTGATACTCGCCTGAAGAATGCAGGAATAAATCGCTTCAGAAACGCTGCTTTTCTTTTGCTGGCCCGGCTACCGGCCAACTCAATGATCTGGTCCAGAATCTGTTGCTTCTGGTCGGCTTCCCCTGGAACGGGGTGTTGTGATGACGAATTACTCTTGTTCAACGTAGACCGGTCTCCAGTCTTGAAATCACCATGCGTTGAATCTCGCTGGTTCCTTCGTAAATCTCTGTGATTTTTGCGTCACGGAAATAGCGTTCAAGCGGCAGTTCCTTGCTGTAACCCATGCCGCCGTGAATTTGTAGTGCCTGATGCGTCACCCACATTGCCGTCTCAGAGGCGAACAACTTTGCGGTACTGCCTTCAAGCGTATATCTCTTGCTCGAACCAGCTTTGTCCCTTTTGGCACACGCAGCCCTCATTGTGAGGAGCCACGCCGCATCGATTCGCGACTTCATGTCGGCGATTTTGGCCTGTGTCATCTGGAATTCACCGATCGCGCGCCCAAATGCCTTGCGCTCCCGAACATATTCGAGCGAAGCTTCATAAGCTGCACGCGCGATGCCAACGGCCTGTGATGCAATTCCAATCCGGCCTGCATCCAGAACGCCCATGGCGATTTTAAACCCCTGCCCTTCCTCGCCAAGACGATTGGCCACAGGACAGTGGTAGTTTTCAAACTCAATCTCGCACGTTGCCGATGCCCTGATTCCAAGTTTGGGCTCTGTTTTACCCCGGATGTAACCTTCCTTATCAGATTCCACCACAAATGCGGTGACCCCTTTTGCCGTCTTTTCCGGATCAGTCATGGCAAAAAGAACCATGTAGTCTGCAACCGGCCCTGATGTAATCCACGATTTTTTGCCATTGATGACATAGTGACTGCCATCTTCTGACAACACCGCACGAGTTCGCATGTTGGCAGCATCTGATCCGGACTGCGGCTCGGTCAGGCCGTAAGCGCCAATGGCCTTTCCTGATGCGACTGGCGTTACATAGGACTGTTTCTGTTCTTCACTGCCATGCGTCAGAATACCGTGGCAATAAAGCGAGTTGTTGACTGACATGATGGTGCCGTGAGAGGCATCAGCCGCACTGATTTCAATCAATGCCAGGGCATAGGAAACAGGATCCATTCCCGCGCCCCCGTATTCCTCGGGGACCTGGATGCCCATCAGACCCAATTCGCCCATCTTGGCAATGGTGTCGCTGGGGAATTTTCCGGTTCTGTCGAATTCAGCTGCCACCGGAATGATTTCTTCACGTGCAAAATCCTGGGCTACCGCCTGGATCATCTGCTGTTCGTCGCTTAATTTGAAGTCCAATTGAAACTTCCTTTCGAGGTTTAATGATGTGCTGGGAGACCCAGCGGCATTATAAGTCAGTCACGGCTGTGAATCTGCTATTTTCCAATGTTCAACTTCGATTGACGGCAAGGTACAAGTAGCGATAGTCTTTATATCTCTGAATCGCGATATAAAGATATGGAAGCTTCATACACACTGGATCTGGAACTGGCTACTCAACGTTGTCGCCTTCTCGGGGATGCAACCCGGTTGCGGCTGTTGTTGTTACTGGACAGGGAAGAGCTCAGCGTCGCAGAGTTGTCTGCCATCACGCAACTGGCCCAACCCAGGGTGTCCACGCATCTTGCCAGGCTAAAAGAGGCCGGAATGGTCTGTGATCGCCGCGAGGGTGTATTTGTGTACTACAAGATCGCCGCTTCCACTGGTGACCCTGGCCTGGATGCGCTGTGGAACGTGCTTCGTCGGAACACCGATGATCCTCTTGCAGAACAGGACCGGGCCAGAATTCCACAAGTGCTAAATTCCCGGGGCAGGGGAACAAGTTGGGCTGACTCTGTTGCCGGTGACATGGAACGCCATTATTCTCCGGGCCGCTCCTGGGAAGCCACTGCAAGAGGCCTGACTCACCTTCTGGACCTGGGTGATGTTCTGGATGTGGCTTCCGGTGACGGAGTACTTGCCGAATTGCTTGCACCCCAGTCACGCTCAATTGTTTGCCTGGACATCAGCAATCGCGTGGTGGAGGAAGGCAGCAAACGTCTTGCGAAATTTCCGGATGCCTGTTTTGAACAGGGTGATATGCACAAACTTCCTTTTGAGGATGCCCGGTTCGATACGGTTCTGCTGATGCATGCCCTTACTTACACTGAACGACCGAGACAGGTTCTAAGTGAATGCCGCAGGGTGTTACGCAAATCCGGACACCTGTTGGCTGTCACTTTGTCACAACATTCGCATCGAAAAGCGGTTGAACCGTACGACCATCAAAATCTCGGGTTCAAACCAGTTGAACTTGAGCAACTGGCTACTGAAACCGGATTCGAAGTCATCCATTGCGCTGTTTCGGCGGTCGAAAAAAGGCAGCCGAATTTTTCTGTTATTTCCCTTCATGCCATAGCAGCCTAGCGCCGCTCCTGTAAACCATGCTCAATTTTCCGTGGAAATCACCTGGGAAAGTCGATCAACTCAGGGTAATGCTGGAAAAGCGAATCCTGGTCACTGATGGGGCCATGGGAACCATGATCCAGGCGTGCAACCTCGATGAAGATGATTTTCGGGGGGAACGATTTGCCAGTCACCCTACCCCGCTCAAGGGAAACAATGATCTGCTCTGCCTGACCCGGCCGGATATCGTCACGCGAATACACAATAAATTCCTCGATGCTGGCGCGGAAATAATTGAAACCAATACCTTTACCTCAACTGCTCCGGCGCAGGCCGACTATGGCACACAGAACCTGGTTTACGAATTAAACAATCGTGGTGCTGCCCTCGCGCTCGAAGCGATTGATTCACGTAAAGAATCGGATCAGGGCAAGCATTGTTTTGTTATGGGCGCCCTGGGGCCTACCAATCGAACCGCCTCACTGTCACCAGACGTGAATCGACCCGAATATCGCAACACGTCTTTTTCTGAACTGCGCGAAACCTATGCAGAAGCCGCACGGGGTCTATTTGAAGGTGGCGCAGACATACTCGCAGTAGAGACGGTGTTTGACACGCTCAACTGCAAGGCAGCGCTCGCGGGGATTTTCGATGTTTTTGAGGAAAAGGAAGCCCGACTGCCTGTCATTGTTTCCGGAACCATCATTGACGCAAGCGGCCGTACCCTGTCTGGACAAACAGTCGAGGCATTCTGGAATTCGATCAGGCATTCCAAACCGCTGGCTGTTGGCCTCAACTGTGCCCTTGGCGCACTTGAAATAAGACCCTGGATACAGGAACTGTCGCGAATTGCAGACTGCCCGGTGATTCTCTACCCCAATGCCGGACTGCCAAATGAACTGGGTGAATATGACGACACACCCGACAACATGGCAGGCCTTCTGGGAGATTTTGCTGAACAAGGACTGTTCAATATCGTCGGCGGTTGTTGCGGTACAACTCCAGCGCATATCGCTGCCATTGCCTCAGCAGTGAAGGATGTCAGGCCGCGAACCATTCCGGTCGTTGCCCGGAACTGCCGCCTGTCGGGACTGGAACCTCTGAACCTGACATCAGACCTGAACTTCGTAAACGTGGGCGAACGAACCAATGTCACGGGCTCTGCACGCTTTCGAAGACTGATCCAGGCAGACGATTTTGAAGCTGCACTCGATGTGGCACGAGACCAGGTTGAAAACGGTGCCCAGATCATTGACGTCAATATGGACGAAGGACTTCTTGACGGCCCGTTTGCCATGAGGACTTTCCTGAACTGCATCGCTTCAGAGCCGGATATCGCACGGGTTCCAGTCATGATTGATTCATCACGCTGGGACGTCATAGAAGCAGGCCTTGAGTGCATCCAGGGAAAAGGGATTGTCAACTCGATCAGCCTCAAGGAAGGTGAAGAACCTTTTGTTGAACAGGCCCGAGCCATACTTGGATTTGGCGCAGCCGTGATCGTGATGGCGTTCGATGAAAAAGGACAGGCTGACAATGTTGATCGTCGGGTAGCGATCTGTCAGCGTGCCTGGAAAATCCTGACCGAAACCGTCGGTTTTCCTCCCGAAGACATTATTTTTGACCCAAACATCTTCGCGATTGCCACCGGTATTCCGGAGCACAATCGCTATGGTCTCGATTACATCGAGGCCACTACCGAGATCAAAAAGCACTGCCCCGGCGCCATGATTTCAGGTGGCGTCAGCAACATTTCTTTCTCTTTTCGGGGACAGAACAAGGTGCGCGAAGCCATTCACTCGGTCTTCCTTTACCATGCCATTCATGCAGGCATGGATATGGGAATCGTCAATGCCGGGCAACTGGAAGTCTATGACGAAATCGAGCCTGAACTTCGCAAGGCTGTTGAAGATGTTGTCCTGGACGCTGACCCTGAAGCGGCCGAACGCCTGCTCAAAATTGCGCAAAAATTTCAGGGCGGAAATGAACGCGAAGCCCGTGATGAATCATGGCGCGAAGCCGAAGTCAATCAGCGACTTGTTCACGCATTGGTCAAAGGCAACAACAGTTACATCGAGCAGGACACAGAAGAGGCTCGACAAACGTCAGACCGGGCGCTTGATGTCATCGAAGGCCCGCTCATGGAAGGCATGAACCTGGTTGGTGACCTGTTTGGCGATGGGCGGATGTTTCTTCCCCAGGTCGTAAAAAGTGCTCGTGTCATGAAACAGGCTGTCGCCGTTCTCATTCCGCACATCGAGGAAGAGAAAAAGCGCGATGGCGATCAAAGCAGCAGTAAAGGCCACGTCATCATGGCCACGGTCAAGGGTGACGTCCATGACATTGGAAAAAACATCGTGGCGGTTGTTTTGCGCTGCAACAATTTTGAAGTAACCGACCTCGGCGTCATGGTGCCGGGCGAAACCATCCTAAATGAAGCCAGCAAGCACAACGCCGATATCGTCGGCCTGTCGGGGCTGATCACACCATCACTGGAGGAAATGCGCCTGGTCGCTGCCGAGATGAAACACCGGGGCATGAATCAGCCCCTGTTAATTGGCGGTGCAACCACCTCAAGGGTCCATACAGCCCTTCGTATCGAACCCGAGTATGACCAGGGAGTCTTCTGGGTCAAGGATGCCTCCCGGGCGGTAGGCGTTGTGCGAAAGCTGATCGGAACAGAAACCAGGGCGGCCCTGCATCGGGAAACCCGCAAAGACTACCAGGCTTTAAGAGACCGTCGTTCGGGCAGCAGCAAAAGAAAACCACCCATCGGATTGAAAGAGTCCAGACGTCGGGCCGCAAAATTGACCTGGAACGAGAGTACTGTGGTGCAACCATCAATGAGCGGTGTGCGCGTTTTTGACAGCATCAATCTCGCTGAACTGTCTGACTTGATTGACTGGACTCCATTCTTCCAGGCCTGGGAGCTGAGCGGACGCTACCCGGAAATTCTCAAGGATGACGTGGTTGGAAAAGCAGCCACCAGTCTCTACGACGACGCCCGGCAAATGCTTGACTCAATCATCAGCGAAGAATGGCTGGCCGCGAAAGCGGTAACCGGAATTTTCCCGGCAGCTTCATCGGGTGATGATGTGTTTTTGTATGAGAGTGACAAGAGATCTTCTGTTCTGGAAACACTGTGCTTCCTGAGACAACAAAAAGCACGTCCTGAGGGCAAACCGCAGCAAAGCCTGGCTGATTTTGTATCTCCGGTCGAAGACACGACAAATGATCATATCGGGTTATTTGCTGTGACAGCGGGAATCGGAATTGAGCCCTGGTTGCAGAAATTTGAAGCGCAACATGATGACTACAGCGCAATCCTGCTCAAAGCGCTCGCTGACCGCCTTGCAGAAGCACTGGCAGAATATATGCATCGGAAAGTCAGAAAGGAGTTATGGGGCTACGCTCGCGACGAAGACCTTGATAACAGGCAATTGATTAAGGAAGCGTATCAGGGTATCCGCCCTGCCCCGGGTTATCCGGCCTGCCCGGACCACAGCGAAAAGACCAAGATCTTTTCATTGCTTGATGCGGAACAGTCCATTGGCATGCGACTGACCGAGAGTTACGCAATGTGGCCTGCTGCTTCAGTCAGCGGATACTATTTCGCACACCCCGAATCCAGGTACTTTGTGTTGGGACCAGTATTGCCCGATCAGATTGAGGATTATGCCGCTCGCAAAGGTCTTGACCCTGATACGGTTCGCAAACTACTTCCCGCCAACCTTCACGACTAGAACAGCAAGGCATTTTTCGCAGGCAAAAAAAACCACCAGCCCCGCTTCCGGCAAAAAACCAGTAACGCAGGCTGATGGTGTTTGGCTTCTGATAGCGAACAACCTTTATCGTGGACCCGCCACGACATGGCAACTGTCGCCCATCAACTATTTTCGCTGTTGTTAGGTTTCTTCAATGCCCAACAATTCCACTTCGAAAATCAAGGTGGAATTAGGCTCAATGCTGCGACCGCCGCTCGCGCCGTAAGCGAGTTCACCCGGAATATAAAACTTGTACTTGCTGCCCACAGGCATCAACTGCAAACCTTCTGTCCAACCAGGAATCACCTGGTTCAGAACAAAGGTGGCGGGCTCTCCACGTGAGTAGGAACTATCAAATTCGTCGCCACTCAGGAGCGTGCCACGGTAATGGACCCGCACGCGATCTGTCGCGGTGGGTGTGGGGCCATCACCTTCAGTGATGACTTCATACTGCAGCCCTGATTCGGTAACCATAACGCCTTCCTTGTTACGGTTGTCCAGCAGGAAAGCATCTCCCGCTGCCGCGTTCTTGACAGCCAGCTCGGCCTGCTGCGCTTCAACTTCGGAGCGCCGCTCGGCAATGTATGCCTCGCGCACCGCTGCAGCTTCTTCAGCCGTCATGGCAGGCTCTTCACCGTTGTAAATAGCCTCGATAGCTTCAAACAGTGCCTGCAAGTCAATATCGGTACCCTGCTGCTTGAGCGAGTTACCAATGTCCATGCCAATAATGTAGGCAAGTTTCTGTTCCTGGGTCTCAAGTTCTGCCGCGGTTGCAGCCAATGGCAAAGAAAGTGCCGCGAACGTGATACCGATGAAAATCTTGTTCATTCCTGATTACTCCGTGGGATCAAATTTTTAGTGCCTGCCCGCAGTCTTTACCGGGGCGGATATTGGGAAAATTCTACCCCCTCCTCAATGGGGGCGCAGGTGAAAAAGACAAGCGGTATGGCTGTTTGTTCCCTTCAAGATCCAATCTGTGCCTTATTGTTGCTCATCAAACCCACTCTTATCCCCCGCCAGGCATTATAATGCGCGATCTTTTTTCGATTCGGATTGACTCAATCAATATGAGTATTGCAAAACCGCACGGCGGCAAACTGATTAACCTGTACGGGTCCGCTGAAAACCAGCCTGAGCTCAAGTCATTCGCAGGCGGACTGCCTTCCTGGAACCTGACAGCTCGACAGCTGTGTGATGCTGAACTGCTTCTTTGTGGCGGCTTTTCGCCACTTGAAGGTTTCATGTCGCGCAAGGATTACGAATCCGTTTGCCAGGACATGCGTCTGTCAGACGGTACGTTGTGGCCGATTCCCATCACGCTGGACGTAGACGAATCTTTCGCAGCCAATCTTAACGAGGGGGACTCGATCGCGCTGCGTGACCCGGAAGGCGTGATCATTGCAATACTCGAGGTCAGTGACAACTGGAAGCCTGACCTCGAGCAGGAAGCACTAGATGTCTATGGCACCACTGACAAGCTTCATCCCGCCGTCGACTACCTGGTGAACCAATCCGGAAGAGTCTACCTGGGTGGAAAACTCAGGGGATTACAATCCCCGACGCACTATGACTGCAAGCATTTGCGGCACAGCCCTGCCGAACTGAGAGCACATTTTGAGAAGCTGGGCTGGCGACGCGTGGTCGCGTTTCAGACCCGGAATCCAATGCATCGTGCACACCAGGAACTGACTTTCAGGGCTGCACGCGATACCCAGGCCAACCTGCTTATTCATCCCGTGGTGGGCATGACCAAACCCGGCGACATCGACTACCTCACTCGGGTCCGCTGTTACGAGGCCGTGCTGGGACGTTACCCGGAGCAGACAACAGCGCTCAGCCTGCTGCCTCTGGCCATGCGCATGGCGGGGCCGCGTGAAGCACTATGGCATGCAATTATCCGCAAGAATTATGGCTGCACGCACATGATTGTCGGTCGGGACCATGCCGGGCCGGGCAATGACAGCAACGGGGAGCCTTTTTACGGTCCGTTTGATGCACAGACGCTTCTTGCCAGGCACCAGGATGAGATTGGAATTGAGATGGTGCCTTTCAAAGCCATGGTTTATGTGGAAGACCGGGCCCAATATGTGGCTGCCACCGAAGTCCTTGAGGACGAAAAAGTGCTTGAACTCAACGGCACAGAGCTTCGTCGAAGGCTTTTTGAAGGCCTGGACATTCCAACCTGGTTTACTTTTCCTGAAGTCACAAAGGAATTGCGGCGCAGCTATCCACCCCGTTCAAGCCAGGGGTTTACTGTTTTCTTTACCGGCCTGTCAGGCGCAGGCAAATCCACAATCGCAAACGTACTAATGATCAAGTTGCGGGAGATGGGCGATCGTCCCGTCACATTACTGGATGGTGACATCGTGCGAAAAAACCTGTCGTCCGAGCTCGGATTTTCCCGCGAACACCGCAACCTGAATGTGCTGCGAATTGGTTTTGTGGCAAGTGAAATCACCAAGAATGGTGGTGTTGCCATTTGTGCCCCCATCGCTCCGTACCAGGACATCCGCCGCCAGGTCCGGAACGAGATAGAACCATTGGGCGGCTATCTGGAAGTGTTTGTATCAACTTCCCTGGAGGTTTGTGAGACCAGGGATCGCAAAGGGCTTTATGCAGCAGCCAGGCGCGGAGAAATCAAGAACTTCACCGGTATTGACGATCCATACGAAGCACCCGAAAGCGCAGAAGTGGTCATCGATACCGAAATGTTCAGCCCCGATGAAGCGGCCCAGAAAATCATTCTGAAATTGGAAGCAATGGGATTAATCGCTGTTCGAACCAATGGCTGACGACTGAAAAAACCAACACAACATGAATGGCATTATTTTCACATTGGTCGCTTACCAGATCCTGCTGCTGGGAATTGGCTGGTGGGCAAGCAAGCGAAATACCGATGGTGAGGATTTCTATCTTGGTGGTCGAAAACTGGGCGGCGTGGTTGCTGCACTTAGTGCATCAGCGAGTTCTTCTTCGGCATGGAGCCTGCTGGGCGTCAGTGGCGCCGCTTTCGCATGGGGTCTGCCTGCAGTCTGGCTGATTCCAGCCACCCTGCTGGGCTTCATCATCAACTGGGTTTGGGTGGCGCCCAGGCTCCGGCGACAAAGCCTTGAGAATCGCGCCGTCACGCTGACAGAATTTCTCGCCGGTCCACGT
>Ga0102946_1000922_pt1 | contig 10078 bp, 12 predicted proteins | sample SalPon2A_A_D1_MG_FD_78209 | JGI IMG/M metagenome (GOLD analysis project Ga0102946, IMG submission 78209) | Soil microbial communities from South San Francisco under conditions of wetland restoration - Salt Pond MetaG R2A_A_D1_MG | ecosystem: Environmental > Terrestrial > Soil > Wetlands | place... | reverse complement strand
GCGATACTTGAGCTTTCGAGGCGGTGACTCAGCGCCCGCGTCGGTATCCATCAGGATAAGCCCCTTGACACGCTCGGGCTGGCTAACCGCTGCTCGTAACGCCACCATCCCGCCAATCGATAAGCCGCACCAGACAGCCTGCTCGATACCAAGCTCGTCCAGCACCGCTACTACATCCGCGACGGCGTCATACAATGAAAATGACTCGGTCGCTTTGCCCGAATTTCCATGACCGCGAAAGTCGATGTTGATAACACGGTACTGGTCAGAAAGGACAGGCACCTGTTCACGCCACATCTTGCCGGAACACAGGAAGCTGTGACCCAGCACCACCGGCATCCCTGCTCCACTGTCCTCGAAAGCAATCGACAAGCCGTTATGGTGGACCCGGGTCATGCCATTAACTGTAGCAGCCAGGGGGATTTCTGCCGGTGCTCGCCAGACCGCCGGGGTAACTCCCAATCAGTGGATGCGCCAAGTCATGACCGGATACTATTTCCGGCCTCGTCAGTTGCGATGGTTCGGCTTTCCGTCTTCGACTCGTTATCCGCGATGGAAATCACCACGATTCCCACCCTTTGTTCCGACTCAACCCGCCGATGCGCTTCAGCGGCCTGCTCCATCGGGTACACCCTGTCGATGACCGGTTTGATTCTTCCCGCCTCAATCATGTCCCTGAGTTCGAGCAGTTCTTTTTCCTTTTCACCGGCGAAAGCGAACAGTACCGTCTTGTCGGTCAGGCGCGACGTCAGCACGGATCGCACCATGTCGATTAGACGGGGGTTTCCCATCACGTAGCGCCCACCGGGCTTCAGCACATTTACGCAGGCAGAATATGATGCTCCAGCAACCATGTTAAAGATCACGTCCCAGGTCTGGCCGCTGCGAGTGAAATCTTCGGCAGCGTAATCGACAAAGTGATCTGCCCCGATCTCGCGCAGCATCTCCTCTTTAATAGCGCTGTCAACGGCGGTCACCTCACCGCCCATGGACTTGGCAATTTGCACGGCGAACGTGCCGATACTGGCCCCGGCGCCGTTGATCAGTATTTTCTCTCCCGGCTGAATCCGTGCTTTTTTCATAAAGTGGAGCGCATTCAGTGCGCCAAGCGGCACGGCAGCCGCCTGCTCAAAGGTGAGATTTTTCGGCTTTGGAACGATCGTGTAGCTGGCGGGATAACACGCATACTCTGCGTAAGCTCCAAATCGTAACCCGGCGGTGCCAAACACCTGGTCGCCCGGATTGAGATTTGTAACGGCTTTACCCAACGCCACCACTTCCCCGGCAAAGTAGCCACCCAACACCTGGTTTCGTGGCTTGAACAGCCCGCGCGCCAGCCGCAATGGCAGCCAGAACCATTTAACCGGGAACCTGAAGCTGCGCATTTCACAGTCAGCCTTGGTAGCCTCTGCGGCGTGGATTCTTATCAGCACTTCATCGTCCCCGGGATGAGGCTGCGCCACGTCTTCGATGTGGAGAACGTCGGGTGGGCCGTAGTTGTTGTGGACGATGGCTTTCAAGGTTTTTGGTTGTTCTCAGTAATCGAACTCAATGTCTGGCCTCAGCTGAAACATCACTTGCAGCAACTGATTTTATGTAAACCCCCATAGAGACACCCACCAGCAGGCCAGAATCATGGCCCAACCAAACAGCAGCACTTTTTGCGGAATCCAGGATTTAAGCCATAAAGACAAAACCGAGCAAACAAGCGCGAGCAACCCGGCAGGGCCAAACAGGTTTACGCCAAAGATGAACCACGATTCGCAATCGAGGCCGAGAGTTCTGCCGTTACAAAACGTCGAGATGGGCCAAAAAACCATCGCCAGTAACAGTATCGATACCGACAGCTCAATCCATGCCAGAATTCTTAACATGAGGGTACTTTATCTTTCCTCGAGTTCGTATTCTCTTGACGGCTTGAGCGAGCTTTCACGAGAGTCATAAAAAGGCGAAGAGCCATTGCCTGGCTTATCGAAGAACGCGCTTCAAATAATGCAGCAAGAATCACCCATCTGGCTCCAATGCACCCATATGCCTCAAACAAACCTAAACCTCACAGTTCTCGGTAAAGCTTCAAAATGTCATCTTCAAGGTGTGGCAGTGTGGAGCCGGTGCAGCCCGCTTAGTAAAGATAACTCTCCCAGATTTTTTGGGCTCACGAATCATTATCGAAAAGCTCATGTCCGCGTGATACCGCGATCAGTCGAAGCCCCGTTATCACGTACCATTGGACGACAATTGCAACCGCAATGCGTTCCAGCAAGCCGGAGTACTCACCCTGGATATAGGGCATCATCGCTACTCCAAACAAGACTCCGCTAACCGCGGTCCCCAGGGTATATCGGGCATAGCTCCGCCAGTGTGCATAACTTCGCGCCCTCAGCCAGGTTGCGAACATGGCTGAAAAAATCAAGACCACGGTAACCAGTACGAGGATACCGTGAAGTTGGCCCCGGAATGTGGTGGCTCCGAAACAGCCGGGGTCACAACGGGCATACGCCCCAAGTGGAATACCGAGAAGTCCAGCTAATGCGAGAAAAACTGGTCCAGTCCAACCAAAACGGGCACCAGGCAGGCCACGGTGAATTCCGATGGCGAGAGGAATCACGAGCGCATGATAGGTCGTGAGTAACGCCATCAACCAAACAGCGTTTGGGGCGCCGGCTTCGTACAACTCGCTGATGCTGTTGGCCACCGGGTCATAGCCTGGCCGCAAGGCGCCTCCCGCCAGGGTTGCGATCGCGAGAAACACCGGAGAAAGCACCCCACAAAGGCCGAGCAGGAGTAAGACTCGGTCAGTGCCGGACTTGGTGTGGTTATTAATCAAAGTGCTCCCGAAAGCCGGGTTTGCTGAAATGGGGGTCGTTCATGTTCGTTTAGCCAGCAAAAGCTCAACTTATTGAACGGCTAAAAGAGGACTCCGACCTGCTTTTTGCCTGTGTCACCTCTTTAAGTTTGTCCGAATCCACCCTGAAACATAACGCCTGAATTCAGAGCCGAAGGCGTCCGGTGAGCGAAGCGAACGAATCTAATCGCCTAGTTATGTTTCTTGGCACTCAACTTAGCCAACTTCTACCAGGGCACCAGGGTTCTTGTCGGCGATGAGCAACAATGTCTTTGCAGCACCCGATGGTGCTCGACGTTCTTGCTCCCAGTCTTGGAGGGTGCGAACGGAAACACCAAGCAACGACGCAAACCTAGTCTGTGAAAGGCCAGTTTTATTGCGTATGCTCCGAACACTGGGAATACTCAACACTCTGCCTGATTCACCTCGCTTCAACTGGCGAATTCCTTTGAGGATCTCCTCACCTACATCTCTTTGGTCAGTCATTTTCAATTTCCTCTCGAATCTGTTTCAAAATGTGTCCAGGAATCGAGTCCTTAACGTTCTTTGGATACATGGTGAGCATCAAAATCGTGTCTTTGGGGCGGAGCACGAAATAGATAACCCGAAATCCACCTCGTTTTCCACGGCCTTTAGCGGCCCAACGAATTTTACGAACGCCACCGGAACCTTTAATAACAGCGCCAGATTCAGGGTCAAGAATTAACGCCTGCTTCAATAGACCATAATCTTCATCAGTTAAATACTCATGCACAAGTTTCGTGAAGAGGCTCGTTTCGACAAAGATGAACATCTACAGATTATACGGCACTGCCGTAGATCTTGTAAGTAGGAAAAACGCTCGACTGTAAACATACCGTCTTAGTTAAGCGGCCCAAAAGCGCGCAGCCTTTTTGGGCCTGGTTTGGGCATTTTGGATCTCCTGAATAGTTAGTTCAGGGTGTCCACTAAACCGCAGGAACTATGGAACGTACTTAAACGGCTTGTCATGTGTTTTTGGCACGATTCTGCTTAGGCTTCTTCTTGGGTTTAGGTTCAGGTAGTTCCTTTTCTGTGAGTCCTATAAGGCTACTGATCCATTCTTTGTCTTCCAATTGTTCTTCAACAAGAAAAAACGGTTTAGCTCCGGGATAAGGGGGCGCTTCAACAACATTGCCGATAAATAGTTTGCCTGCTTCTGTCGGCTTTACGAATAATTGATTGTCACATATGAGCGCCACCACTTTACGTTCGCAATAAATTGTAATTCCCCCAAACATTTTTCTGTACGTAATTAATCCGGCACTATCCATTTGGTCAACCACGAATTCCACAAAGTCTAAATCAGACGACATCTAAATCCCCATCGCTTATTACACATAACGTTTGAATTAAGAGGCGCGCTTTAGCGCGTCCGCCTTGAATGATTTGTTATGCGCCTCTCATGAATCACTACTCGAACGTTCAACTCTAAACTGGGCTACGAAAATTGTGCAGACAAATCCCGCCAGCATTAGCACAGCAAACAAAAACGTAGAGTAAGAAGTAATTGGTGACAAGCCGCTTATGTTTAACAGTGCTAGTAAGGTCGACATTATCCCTAATGGGGCAGATAACCAGAAGAGTTCAGGATAAGGTCTACCCTGCATGAATATTTGAATTGCAGTTACGTTCTGACGTGGAAAAGCCCAGATCAAGATCAGTCCGCTCGTCATTCGCCAGGAGGTATCTGTATTTAGACCTGCACTTGAAAAGGCAACTGGTAGATAGCAAACAAATGCAATAATGAGTCCGCCTTCTATAATAAAGTTGAGCCGTGCCCAGTTAAATCCGTCTGGACCCTGCCCCCCCCTAAATGCCCTGAATAAAGCTGCCAAACCTGCGAGCGTTATGGATCCTTCAGCGATGGACGCCAAAATACCGGGAATTTCAATTGCTTCACTCAACGCAGATCACCAGGCGAATAACGTTTGAATTAAGCGGCGCCATTTACGGCGTCCGCCTTTAATGACTTGTTAAGCTGCATGTTCTTGCTCGGCTTCCCAGCCTGGAAACACCAACACGGCCGGATGACACTTTAAAACCCGCGCCAACGTCTTCGCCCGCTCAACGCCTAAATTGATTCGATCATTCTCGATAGCCGAGATGGTCGATTGCGGGATACCAGAAAACTTGGCAACTTCATTCTGGCTCATGCCCTGGAGCTCGCGGATTATCCGCACAGACTCACCGACCGAAACATCAATCTGCTTTTTCGCTGGCTTGTAATCACTCATTTCATTTCTTCCGATAATCATGAGGCGTCAATTCGACAACCTTTACGAGAATATTCTGGGCTTCAATTATGTAAAGCACCCGGTATTTTTGGCCGAGCCGCGAAGAACGATGCCCTTTCCACTGCCCTTTGAGCGCCTCATCATTGAAGCCTCGAATGGCTCGTAATCCAGAAGGGCCCGAGATACGTACGACGTCCTTCCATTTTTCGTAGCGTTTCAAGATTTCAGTTGGCAGAGAATTAAATTTCTTGGAAAGGCGCTTGTGCTCGAGTATCTGCCACATACTGAATTTAGTATATATACCAAATAAGGTATGTACAAGGCGCCAATTGCAGCTTAACTACAATTATGTTTGACGAGTGTCGATAAAGGTGAAAAGCGCAAAATTATCTTCCATTTTCATACCTACGTCCTTGATTTAATTAGACACTCTGGTGATTTATGTTGGACTGAAACAACCGGTTATTAGCAATAAGAAGCTGGAGTATCTGGGCACATATTGTCTGGTAATTATTGATTTATATGAATTTTCTGTGCGTACTCTTCAGATAATTAAATCGGCAAAATTTACATCGGAAACCGTTCAAAATCACGTCATGCTTGTTTGTAGTCGAATCAACATAGCACGGGGTTTTGGCGGATAGCCTACATTATTTGGTTCACCTGACCTTGATCCAAAAAGCCACATTCGAGGGCTGTTTTGTAGAACCATTCAGCCTTGTGGTCGACAAGTATTCTGCATCTCCACCTTTGTCAATCAGACACAAAAAAGCCACCGCAAGGGTGGCCTTTATTGTTTGGCTGGGGGAGAGGGATTCGAACCCCCGCTGGCGGAGTCAGAGTCCGCAGTCCTACCACTAGACGATCCCCCAAAACTGGCCAGGGGATAAGGATACCGCCTGGCGGGTAGCGGCCGTGGCCGCCGGGATCAGCGCTTGGAGTACTGGGTGGCCTTGCGGGCTTTGTGCAGGCCGACTTTCTTGCGCTCTACTTCACGGGCATCGCGGGTTACGTAGCCGGCCTTGCGCAGTGGTGCGCGCAGTTCGCCGTCGTATTCCATCAGTGCTCGGGTCACGCCCAGGCGGATGGCACCGGCCTGGCCTGAGATACCGCCGCCACAAACGGTGGCCTTGATATCAAAGGTGTCGGTCATTTCGACTTTTTCCAGCGGCTGCCGCACAATCATGCGCGCGGTTTCGCGGCCAAAGAATTCGTCCAGCGGACGCTCGTTGACCAGGATCTGACCGCTGCCGCGGGTCATGTAAACCCGTGCCGTTGAGGACTTGCGACGTCCGGTTCCGTAATATTGTTCGGTTGCCATATTCAGGTATCCGTTAATTCTGTTCGTTCACGGTCGCCTGGGCGACCTTACTATTGTCAGTTATCAGAGTTCCAGCGCCGTTGGCTGCTGGGCTTCATGCGGATGGTCCGGGCCTGCATACACATGCAGCTTGCGGAACATGGAACGGCCCAGCGAATTCTTTGGCAGCATGCCCTTGACGGCGGTCTGGATGACACGCTCGGGGTGCTGATCCAGTTGCTTGCCCAGGCTGATTGACTTCAAGTTGCCGATATAACCGGTGTGCTTGTAATACATCTTGTCGTTCAGCTTGTTGCCGGTAACCCGAATCTTTTCCGCATTGACAATGATGATGTTGTCACCGGTATCCAGGTGCGGCGTGAATTCAGGTTTATGCTTGCCGCGCAGACGCGAGGCCACTTCCGAAGCCAGTCTGCCCAGGGTCAAATTCGTTGCGTCTACCACGTGCCAATCGCGCGTTATGGTGGACGGCTTTGCTGTAAAGGTCTTCACGTTACTCTCTCGACGGTAAAAACCCGCGGGTGAAGGGCGGGAATTCTACTGGCTTATGGCTGCGGATTCAACTCTACGGGCGATATTGAGGCTTGTTTGGCCGGGTCAGATTTTCAGCCGGTCGACCGGTTTACCTTTCAGCAGGTGGGAATCGATGATCTCGTCGATGTCGAATTCATCCACGTAGGTGTACCAGGTGCCCTCGGGATACACCACGCAAACCGGCCCTTCTTCGCACCGATCAAGACAACCCGCTGTATTCACACGGATTTTCCCTTCACCGGCCAGGTCCAGCGCCTTGATGCGCTGTTTGGCGTAACTTCGCATGCCGGTCGCGCCGCAACGATCGCATGACGGCCGGTCGGCACCGGCGCCGCGATCGTTGGTGCAGAAAAACAAGTGTCGCTGGTAGTAGCTCAATAATCTTTCCCGTGTGCATCAGAGGTGGGTGAATGGCGACGGAAAGCGCTGAGCGCCGCTTGCTTGAACTTTCCGTCGTCCAACCTGATCTATGACTTAGCGAGGTGTTTTCAAGCCTGCCACGCTAAAATAGCGCACACTGAAATCGGTCTGACCGGACCACAATCTCACTAATGGGCAAAATTCTCCATGACTGAACTCCGCAACCTGACCCCCGTCGACCGCATGATCAGTCGTTTTGACGAGGCGCTGCGCCTCGCCACCGGGATCATCCCTTCCCCGGCGCGCCCCAACCCGGCAGCCGACCTGGCCGAAAGCGAGCTGGACTCTGATGAGCGCGAACATGCTGCGGGCCTGATGCGAATCAATCATGCCGGGGAAATCTGCGCGCAGGCGCTGTACGCCGGTCAGGCGGCCACCGCGCGCAACGATTCGGTGCGCGACGCGATGAACCGGGCGGCGGACGAAGAACTCGATCACCTGTCCTGGTGCCAGTCACGGCTGGATGAACTCAACAGCCATCCCAGCGTGCTGAACCCACTGTGGTATGCCGGCTCCTTTACGCTCGGCGCCATCGCCGGGCTGACGGGCGACCGTTGGAGCCTGGGTTTTGTGCGTGAAACTGAAATCCAGGTGGAAGCGCATTTGCAGGATCACCTGGAGCAATTGCCGGCCAGTGATGCGCGCAGCCAGGCGATTCTCGACCAGATGAAATCGGATGAAGCCGAGCATGCAAGAATGGCCGAAGCGGCGGGCGGGCGCGAGCTGCCTGCCCCGATTCGGTCAGCCATGAGGGCAACCGCCAGTCTGATGAAGACTCTGGCTTACCGGATCTGATTCCTTTCATCTGAATGGCGGCGAAAGACGTTCCCGCCGGCCAGATCAGTTCTTGATCTTCTGCAAAGTTTGCCGCAGCTCGCCGAGTTTTTTGACATCCTGGCTACCGGCTGCAGCCGGGTCGTTCTCATCACGCCAGGATAAAGACCATTCCGCAATATCGTCATCGGCTTTCAGCGGGAAATCGGTGACGGCGAACTCGGCCACACCCGTCAGCCGCATCTGGCCTTGCTGCTGCGGAGTCCCGGCGGCGCCACCCGTATTGAAGGTGAATTTGAGATCAAATTGCCGCTGGGTGTCACCCAGCGGTTTGATGCTGCCGGTAACGCTCCAGGGCGCCGGAAATCCGCCTGCCGCTGCTCCGGTATCGAGATTGATGTAATTGATCTTGTCTTCTACGGCCACCAGGCGGGTATCGATGATGGCGGCCGGACCAGCCGGTTCAGCGCGTTCCAGCAAGCGCAGTGCAAGCTGCATCATCAGCGCCGGCGCATCGAATGAAATCTGGTCTTCGGCGCCTTCCTCGTAGCCGCGGGTCAATACGGCCCGGTTGTCCACCAGCAGAATATCGCCGTGGACAATCTCGCCCGGTACGTTCAGCTCCGACCGGATCAGTAGGTCACCGCAGGCACAGCGGAACAGCTGCCAGCTGGCGTGGTAACCATTGCCGGGAAAATCTACTTCCAGCCGCACCGAGGACGGATCTTTCCATTGCACATTGGTGTCAATACTGGCGGCGAACAACGGGGAAAAAACCAGCGTCAGCAGAGCGGCCAGCGCCAGGCATACGCGCCCGATTCGGGCCGTTGAGGCCGGAACCGCTTGCGCCTGGCGTCCCGTCACTCGCCGCATCAGAAAATCATCCACCGTCTTGCTCATCTGTGTGCTCCTGCAGCAAATACCATCGCCTGCCTGGTGTTCACCGGCCGACCGCTGGCGAATCTGAATAAAACAGGCTATTCAGCTGCCTGCCCGGGTCCTGCGCCCGCATGAACGACTCACCGACCAGGAAAGCCCGGATGCTGGCATCCAGCAGCCGCGCGATGTCTGCCTGGCTATGGATGCCGCTCTCGGTCACCATCAACCGGTCGTCCGGAATTTGAGTGCGCAACCGTTCGCTGACCGCCAGGTCGGTGGTGAACGTTCGTAAATTGCGGTTGTTCACCCCTACCAGCCCGGCCTTTGTGGTCAGCGCCTGTTCCAGCTCTGCCTCGTCATGCACTTCGACCAGAACGTCCAGGCCCAGTTCACGCGCCAGCCCGTCCAGTTCCTGCAATTGTTCGGTTTCGAGCGCGGTGACGATCAGCAGGATGCAATCGGCGCCCAGCACACGCGACTGGTAAACCTGCCAGGGGTCAATAATGAAATCCTTACGCAGTACCGGCAACTCGCAGGCATTGCGGCTCTCGGCCAGGAATTCGTTGGCGCCCTGGAAATAATCGCGATCCGTCAGCACCGACAGGCACGCGGCGCCACCTTGCTCATAACTTCGTGCGATCTCCGCCGGATGGAAATCGCCGCGGATAATACCGGCGCTGGGCGAGGCTTTTTTGACTTCGGCAATCACCGCCGCCCGCGTTGCTGCAACCTCGTTGAGCCGTTGTGTGAATCCACGTGTCGCCGGCAGACCGGCGGCGCGCGCTGCCAGGTCATCGATGGAATAGTGTGCGTTGCCGGTTTCAATTTCGGCACGCTTGGTGGCAAGAATTCGATCGAGAATGTCGCTCATGCGGTCAGCTTCGCCAGGGCTTCGACCCGTTCTGCCGCCAGCCCATCCCGCAGCACCTGCCGCGCCAGATCGACCCCCTCGGGCAGCGACGAGGCCACGTCGGCAGCGTACAGCGCGGCGCCGGCGTTCAGCGCCACCATGTCGGCGCCGGGCCCGGCCTGGCCATTGAACACGGCGCG
>Ga0102946_1000921_pt1 | contig 10084 bp, 10 predicted proteins | sample SalPon2A_A_D1_MG_FD_78209 | JGI IMG/M metagenome (GOLD analysis project Ga0102946, IMG submission 78209) | Soil microbial communities from South San Francisco under conditions of wetland restoration - Salt Pond MetaG R2A_A_D1_MG | ecosystem: Environmental > Terrestrial > Soil > Wetlands | place... | reverse complement strand
TTGGATGAACACGTTCGAGTAAAGTCTCACTCATAATCTTTTCCTGCTAATCAACTTTGAAATAATCCGGACGCCCGTTCGGCCAGACGGTTCCCCATTGCTGATGGCCACCGTCCACAACCAGGACTTCACCGGTAATAAACTTGCCGGAGGGCGCGGTCAGGTAAACCGAAGCCTCTGCAATGTCGAATGCGTCACCCAACCGGCGCATGGGGTTGGAGTCAGCAAAAGTCTCAGGCACACCTTTGGGGTAGACGTCGAACCCCTCGGTTTCAACTGCGCCGGGCGCCACGCAATTGACGCGTATGTCCAAAGGTGCCCATTCAGTTGCCAGGGTCTTGCTAAGGTAAATCACCCCGGCCCTGGCTGCGCATGTGTGGGCAACCTGGGGCATACCCTTCCACACGGTTGCAACGATATTCACGATACTTCCCGGTTCACCATTATCGCGCCAATGCCTGGCCGCAGACTGCATCATGTACCAGGTCCCATTGAGGTTGGTAGCGATGACCGCATGCCAGCCCTTGACTGAAAAGTCGATGGCGTCCTGTGGGAATTGCCCGCCCGCGTTATTCACCAGGATATCCAGGCCACCCATCTGCTCCCTGGAAGTGGCTATCAGTTGATCAACCGCCTCGTGGTCACGGATCGACATGGACTGCCATGAAACAGAGGACCCAACCAGGTTCTGTATTGCCTCGGAAGTCTCAACCAGCTTGCTCTCGTTGCGACCGCAAATCATGACCCTGGCGCCAAGCCGCGCCATCAGAAATGCCATCGCTTTACCCAGACCAGAACCGCCTCCGGAGATCAGGACACATTTGCCTTCGAGTAACCCATCCCGAAATACCGTGGGGTGTTCGGCAAGTTCTTCGTTGCGCAAACCCCATTTTGAAACCGGTAAGCCGATGGTCGAAGGTTCTGCCGAGCTGGACATGGTTTCTCTCCTCAGGCCGCGTGTAAACCGAATACCGACACGCTGGCAACATTCCGATTGGGAACGCCACCCAGATTATGTGTCATGCCCATGGTGGGATTCTCAAGCTGACGCTCTCCGGCACGACCCTGTAGCTGCAGATAGATTTCGTATGCCATTCGCAACCCGCTGGCACCAATCGGGTGCCCGAAGCATTTCAATCCGCCATCCACCTGGCAGGGCAACACGCCGTCTATATCAAATTTTCCGTCAAGTACATCACTCACTGCTGAGCCGGCTTCTGACAAGCCCAGGTCTTCCATCACGACCAACTCGGTGATGGAAAAGCAGTCATGAACCTCGAACAGAGAGAGCTCCCGTAATGGATCCCGAATTCCGGCTTCCCTGTAAGCCCGTTCCGCAGCCAGCCTGGTGGTCAATGTATAAGCACCATCCCAGTTGGCGCTGGAAATCTCCCAGCCATTGCTGGGCGCAAGCTGCATGGCCTTGATCACGACCATGTCCTTTCGCCCCATTGCAATCGCGTTTTCTACCGTTGTCACGATGGCGCAGGCCGCGCCATCGCTGACACCGCAGCAGTCCAGCACACCCAGGGGGTAAGCCACCATGGGCGCATTCAAGACATCATCTTCTGTGATGCGACGGCGCAAATGAGCTTTCTCATTCAACAGGCCGTTGTCATGACTCTTGCGCGAAATATGGGCCATGGCACGTTTGACATCTTTCATGTCCATACCATGCTTTCTCGCGTACGCAGTGGCCAGTTGCGCAAAAGACCCGGGCGCTGTTGAATTGGGTTGCCAGAGATCCTCGAAACTTCCGCGTGTGCGTTCCGGCAGGCCGGCGTAACCCGTGTCCTTGAGTTTTTCGACACCCATGGCCAGTGCGTAGTCACAGGCGCCGGCAGCAACCGCATAGGCGGCACCACGCAGGGCTTCTGTGCCGGTTGCGCAAAGGTTCTCAACCCGGGTGACCGGGGTATTGGGCAACCTGAGTGCCTGGCTCAGCGGCAGTCCTGACTTGCCAGTGCTCTGTTCCTGGAAAAATACTCCCAACCAGGCTGCATCGATTTCATCACGCTCGATTCCGGCATCACCAATGGCTTCAGAGAAAGCTTCCCGCATCAGGTCATCAGGACCGCAATCCCAGCGCTCACCAAACCGGCTGCAGCCCATTCCGATGATGGCCACCTTGTCACGAATGCCTTTAGCCATCTTTTCCATCCGGTCTTACGGGTACGGGTTTCCAGAAATAACGCCGGAAGTGTCTTGTGTTGTCGACATCCTTGATCCTGAAAGCCATTTTGACGTTCATTCCGACTTGCGCTTCATCTGCAAGGAAATCACCAAATTCCATGGTGACATTTGCGCCACCCTCAAAATGGACCGATCCGAAGATCAGGGGTGGTCGGGCTGTATAGGCGAGCCAGTCTTCTGTGTAGGAATTGATGGTTCCCTGGCTTTGAGCCATTCTCTCCGGAACCTGGGTGCCCGCCTTGCGACATTCCACGCAAACCTCGGTACGAGGGTATTGAAGCTGCCCACACTCCTTACACCGACCGCCAACAAAACCCGTCAGGTCCCGGTGACGGCGATAATGCGCAGATTGTGCAGTGCGATTGTCACGCTCTGCGCGTATCCCACCGTCAATTGAAACCAGGCCGCGTAAGCCGAGGTAGCGACAATAGTTTTCTTCCAGCTCACCCGCATCGAGCTGGATATTCATAGATTGGCCGGCTGGCTGATCAGTCCGTTCTACCTGGAACAAAAGAACATCCATTCCCTGCCCCAGGCCAGCGACAAGGACCAGCTGGCCGGGCTGTGCCCGACCAAGCACCCAGCAAAGGCCAAGCGTCGATTGAGCTGCTGCACACAGCCCGACTTTCTGCTCGAGAACCGAAGGGCGTTCAGCTTTCTCCAGCGCATTGTCCCGCGCAATCGTTTTACAAATCGAATCGCTCGCCGGCACAACCAGGAAATCAATGTCAGGGGCAGCCTTATCAGCTTCTTTCAGAACTTCCCTGATCAGGCTGCCAAGCTGTTTTCGCGTGCCAGCATCCCGAATCCAGCGGGACTCAAGGCGGTAGTCGAATCGCTGGTCAGTCATTCGATACTGGTCGACAAAATCCTCGTGCATGGAGCGACTGGCAAGGCAGTGTGCAATCAACGGCCTTTTGTCGTCAGCTGGTCCCAGCATCAGTCCCGCTGCAGCATGCCCCAGCAGCATCTCTGACTCGCTTCCGGGTTTTGCATCCACACAGTCGCTGGCAAGCAGAACATGGGTTCCATTGGCTTCGCTAAGGCATTGAGCCAGCCAGGTTGTTGCGCTGCGTCGACTGCCGGCCAGATCGAATGTACGACATGAAGAATCCAGATTGAGTGCCTCACCAACCAGGCCGGAATTACTCCGGTCTGCAAATGGCAGGCTGGTTGAAGCCAGCTGCAATGTATCCGGGCTTGCGTCCGGATTCACAAACTGCCGTCCGGCTTCCACGGCCATGGTGAGGCTGTCTTCATCCCAATGTGCAAAACTTCGCTGGCCCCTGCCGGACAGGCTCATCCCGCGACTCCAACCGATCGCATCGCTGATGGTGCGACGGCCGATCCGCCAGCGAGGCAGGTAGCTGGAACAACCCAGGATTCCGTATTGTTGCGGCGCAGAACTCAACTGCCAATGGCCGCTTTGTCGGGATCTTCGATCAAATCACCAAGGCGGGGCTCAACCCGAAGGTGCTCGGGTATGTTTTCGATACCGATGCGACGATCCAGTTCTTCGTGCCAGTGATAGATACGCCGCTCCTGGTAGTTCAGTCGAATGCCTCGAAATCCAGGAGACTCCACCGATGCCTGGATCTGGGGTGCAAACTGGGTATCTTCCTCCAGGATACGATCAAAATTGTCGATCCGTGTTTTCCACAGCGGATGCGGTTCACCCTCTCCCCAATCCGGCGAAAACCAGTGGCACTCAATGCGCATGGTGTTGTTCGTGGTGGGCCAGAATGAAATAAATGGCATGCCGTTGCCGGCAACCGGCGTGACCAGGTTCGGGTAGATGTTGTAGGAAACATTGGTCTTGACGGGTAATTCAGTCACGTTCGGGAAATCGGCCATTCCAACGGTTCCAGGGTCGACCCAATCGGGACGACGATTTGGCGTGACCATCAGCGAGTGCCCGCGCTCCCACAGCATGATGGTGGTGCCACGGTGATCCAGGAAGCGATTAACTGTGTCCTTGTGGATCGAAGCCAGGTGATAGACCTCCAGGAATGCATCCATCAGGACCTTGACGTTGCAATCCACGTCAAATCCATAGCTTTTAACGTGTCGAATCTTGTCGACATCGAACTGTGCAAAATGATCGGGAATAGAGCCCAGTGACTCGTGAAGCGAATCAGCCTCCGGATCCTCATTGATGAAAACCCAGTTGCCAAGTCGTTCGCAACCAACCGGGATGAGCCCAAGGCAACTCAGATCGAGGTCTACGAAATCGCGCCGGTCGCGCATTCCCCTCAGGCGCCCTTCCAGGTCATAGGTCCAGCCGTGGTATCCACAAACAAATCCACCCCTGGATGAACCATTGTCGTTTTTAACGATGGGGCCACCACGATGCCGGCAGGTGTTGTAAAAAGCGCGAATCTCGTTGTCCTTGCCGCGAACAATCAGGATGGGAGAACCGGTTTTACGCCACAGGATATAGTCACCGGGATTGGAAACCTGGTCACCGTGGCATGCATAGAGCCATGACTTTTTCCAAAGATATTTTCGTTCCAGTTCCTGGAATTCAGGATCGGTGTAACGACCACCCGGAATGGGTGGCAAAGCCGGAAATGAGTCCGGCGGATCCTTTCGATCGCGCTCGAACTTCAGCCCCTCATATACGTAATCTATGAACTGCTGATCCATCACTTATCCATACTTAGAGTGGGCGCCAGGCAGGCTTTGGCGCAGTCTATCAATTATAGGCCTCGGGCCTCAAAAAATAAACAGTCATGATTGTTTTTTTATTATCCTGATCAAGTATACTTCTTACCTATCATGGACTTTCAACTTACAGAAGAACAGACAGAATTGCGCGACAGCGTTCGCCGTTATGCCCGCGAGCGCCTGCTATCTGTTGCCGAAGAAATCGAAACCAGTGGTGAGCCTCCGTCACGAGAATTGATCAAGGAATTCGCCGACATGGGCTACCTGGGGGTGAATATTCCGGAAGCACATGGCGGTCTGGGCCTGGGCAACCTGGAAGCCCTGATTGTTATCGAAGAATTGGGTCGTGTCTCATCGGCGGTGGGGTTTCCGGTATTCGAATCCTGTGTTGGACCGGTCCGGGCGATCGAACGATTCGCAAGCGAAGAGCTCAGGGATGCCATTGTTCCGGCCGTGTGCCGCGGTGAAAAAGTTGTCGCGATTGCAATGTCAGAACCTGCAGCCGGCTCGGCACTGACAGACCTGACCACCCGCGCGACCATTGAGGGTGATGAGATTGTCCTCAATGGCAACAAGCGCTGGTGTTCCGGTGGTGGTCATGCAGATGGTTACCTGGTGTATTGCCGTTTCTCCGATGACCCGGGTGCAAAATCAATCGGTGCGGTCTATGTTGAAAAAGATGCCGAGGGACTTTCATTCGGTCTCCCGGAACATCTGATGGGTTTCCGTGGCGTCCCTTCCAGTGACATTTTCTTCGATAATGTGCGGCTCCCGATTTCCCACCAGGTTTTGCCTGCTGGTGGCTTCAAGAAACTGATGGCCGCCTTTGATCTCGAGCGCTGTGGCAATGCAACCATGGCACTGGCACAGGCTTCTGCGGCACTGGATGATGTCACCGACTACGTCCAGGAGCGTCGTCAGTTCGGCCGACCGATCGTTGATTTCCAGGCGGTGCAGATCAAGCTGGCAGAAATGAAAATGCAGGTCGAGGCATCCAGGTTGCTGATCTGGCGAGCTGCCGTCAACGCGGAAAGCGGCTTTCCGGATATCGCCGCTTCCAGTATTGCCAAGTGCTATGCCAATGAAATTGCACGCGAGGTGACCGGCAAGGCGCTACAACTCATGGGCGGTTACGGTTATTCAAAGGAATATCCAATGGAGCGAAGGTTTCGCGACGCCTGGGGCTGGGGAATCGCCGGCGGGGCCATCGATATCCAGAAGATCAATATTGCGAGCGCGATGATCGGGCGCCGTTTCAACCAACGCGCATAAGGGCCGATCCAGCGTGACCCGCTTTCCTTACCCCATCATTCAGAACGGTTTCGTGGTTCCCGACTGGCGCGCAGCTGCCGGGCACTGGAGCAGCGTGCTGGGCGTTGGCCCGTTTTTTGTTCTGAAGCACATTGAATTTGAGTGGTGTGAGTACCGCGGAGAAAAGGCAGATATCGATATGTCTGTAGCGATTGCCTACAGCGGCAGCTACCAGGTTGAACTGGTACAACAGCACAATGATGCTCCCTCAATCTACACCGATTTTCTTGCCCGTAACGAACCCGGACTGCAACATGTCGGCGCATTAGTCGACGATGTAGAAGCCTGCATAGCCGACCAGGGATGGGAAAACAGGATTGTTCAGCAGGGCTGCACAACCGCCGGTGCTCGTTTTGCTTACATCGATACCGTGATGCACAACGGCACCATGCTGGAACTGATTGAAACCAGTGAGTCAGCGTTAAAGGCTTTTGAATACATGCGTGAATCAGCACGCAATTGGGACGGCACAAACGCGATCAGGGGCTAGCAACAGATACTTGAGCCGGCCACGAAAGTGACCAGAGCCCGCTATTCCTCAAATAAAACTTCCACCATTCCATCAGCGATACGTGTCTGAAATGATGCGATCGGCTGCGTTGCAGGCGGTCCTTTACAACTGCCATCGCGAATATCAAATGAGGCACCATGCAAGGGACACATCAGGCGCGGACCCCGCATGCGACCATCATCGAAAGTAGCAAGCGCATGCGAACAACGGTTTTCCAGGGCGTAATACTCATCCCTGAATCGGCAGATCACGACACTCCGGCCTTCTGCGTCGAAACATTCAAAAGACTTGTCCGCGATTGCGTCAGCCGCAACCACTGGAACATATCTGCTATCGGGCATGATGGTTTTCCTGGAAATCCGGGCGAGCGCAGATCGTAGCAAAATGCTTCGAAGAAAAAAACAGTCACGATTGTTTATTTAGTAAACCCCGGGTGCTAAACTTTTTTTGAGCCTGATTTAATACAAGGACTGGTAAAAACCAGATCAAAGGCGCTCGATTGGAGAGAAAGACATGATGACATTTCTGGCCCGCATGACGGTCAAGGAAGGCAAGGAAGAAGAGTTTGTTCGACTGGCAAGTGAACTGACAGCCAGGGTTCTCGAAACCGAGCCCGGGACTGTCAACTATGAATTTTTCAAGCTAAGAGACGAGACACGGGGCTATGCTGTGTACGAACAGTTCGTCAGCGAAGCAGCCGAGGAAGCACATCGCAATACACCACATTTCCACGAGTTGGCTCCCGGCCTGATTGAATGTATTGACGGGGAATACGTGCGGGAATACCTTGATCCACTCAACTAAGGATCTGCATGCACACTGATCTCGATTCCATTCGGATTTCGGCCACTTCCCTGGGTGATTTGTTGCTTCGGGCAGCGGATCAGAATCCTGATCGAATGGCAATCATCCTGCCGCACCGGCGATGCAGCTTTGCACAATTACGTGATGCGGTGACGCACAAGGCACTTGGCCTACAGGCGCTGGGGGTAGGTCCTGGTGATCACGTTGGCCTCTTGTTACCGACAGGCATGGATTTTGTTGAAACACTGTTTGCCGTTGCCATGCTTGGCGCAGTATCGGTACCGATCAATGCACGATACATGCCACCGGAACTGGCATATGTCGTCGAAAATGCCGACTTAAAGATCCTGATCACAACCAGCAAGATTGCAGAGGCTGTTAATTTTGTAGAGCGGCTTAACCTGGCATTTCCGGACCTGGAGAATTCCGATACCCGGGGACTGAATCTCAAAGCCGCACCAAAACTCCGACACATCATTTTGCATGGCGATGCCCGCGCGTCAGGCATGTTGTCTGATAGCGAATTCGAACAAAAATCCAAAGAAGGTAACCACGATGCCCTGCATTTAAGCAGATTGCAGGTCAGGGTGGGCAGTACTGCACTGATTCTCTACACATCCGGCACCACGGCAAATCCGAAAGGATGCATGATTTCGCATGAGGCCATCGTGCGAAACAGTGCTGCCCTGGCGAACCGATACGAACTGGGGGGCGAAGACAGCTTTTGGTCGCCATTGCCGATGTTCCATATCGCCGCAATCCTGCCAATGATTTCAATATTTTCCAAGGGCGGGACATACGTCACGACAGGCTATTTTAATGCTGGCGAGGCCCTGCGGATGATGGAGGAAGAGGAAGTCACCGCCACTTACCCCTGCTTCTGGACCATCATGTCAGACCTGGTGGATCATCCCGATTTCGAGAACACTGATCTCAGCCGGGTGAAGCTCATGAATGCCAATTTCGCGGTTCAGCCGCCCGAAATTGCTCAAAAAATGAAGAAAGCACTGCCCAATGCTGTTTTCGTCGGCACATTCGGTATGACCGAGACCGCCGGCACAGTATCCACATCACGATTAACTGACAATGAAACACAACGTTTTCACAAACTGGGTACGCCACTGTCCGGCATGGAAGTGAAGGCGATAAGCCCTGAAACAGGCGAACCTGTTCAGCCCGGAGAAAGGGGAGAAGCCTGGATTCGTGGTTACAGCACATTCACGCGCTACTACAAGGCACGGGAGAAAACAGCAGAGGCGCTGGATGATAATGGCTGGTTTCATTCCGGCGACCTGATATCCATCGATGAAGATGGCCAGATCATGTTTCATGGGCGACTACGAGACATGCTGAAAGTTGGCGGAGAAAATGTGGCTGCTGTCGAGATCGAGTCCTGCCTGCAAGGACATGCAGCGGTGAAGCTCGCACAGGTCGTTGGTATTCCCGACCCTCGTTTAATCGAAGTGCCCGCTGCCTTTGTTGAGATGGAGTCTGGCACAGAGGCCACGGAAGAAGAACTCATCACCTGGTGCAAAGGTAAAATTGCCGGTTTCAAAATTCCCAGGCATGTTCGTTTCGTCTCGGAATGGCCCATATCATCCACCAAAATCCAGAAATTCAGACTGCAGGATCAGATTATCGAGGAGCTAGGACTATGAGCCAGGTCGTATTCATCGCCACGCTGAACGTGGCAGCAGGTAAAGAAGCGGATTTTGAACGACTGCAGACCGAACTTTCTAAAATCTCCCATGAAAAGGAGCCTGGACTACTGGTCTACGACGTGATTCGCCACACAGAAAAACCGGGCGTCTACGTTGTTTATGCCAGGTTCAGGGACAAGGAAGCATTTGATTTTCACCAGGAAGCCGATTTTCATCATCGCCTGGTGCCTCCCATTCTCGAGTGTGTCGAAGGGGAAATGGACCTTCAGTTTTTTGACTGGGTCGCCTGACCTGAAAATTGCATCAGGACAGATTTGATCCGGCCGTAAAAAACCTCAATCAGTTGTCTTTTGGGCCGATGGCCAGCAGAACATTGCCCGGCATATGCCCATAAATTCCATAGCCTGAATTCACATAGATCAAGCCATCGGCGACGATGGCACCCCCGCCGGAGAAGGATCCGCCATGCGCAATGGCGCCTGATACCGTGCTGAACTCCCGGGTTGTATCAAGCGCCCAGATCACCTCGCCATTGGCACCATCATGAACCCTCAGCATTCCTGAAAGGTAGCCCGCAATGACCGCACCGGGAACCGCATTGATGGCATGTGAGATGCCCGGATCACAACCCTCGATGCCGTCACAGACATCCGGAGATTCGAATGCCCACAGATTTTCACCACTGGCGGCATCAACTGCATATAAACCTGGCCGGGGGTCAGTGGTGTAGTTGTACCGGGTTTCATCTTCCGGATAAACCATGTCGTTGATCGGAATGTATAGCCGCTGGCCTTCGGCTGCCATGCCAAAGTGAACACCACCCTGAACGCCGCCCCTGCCAACCTGGTTTTTCCAGACAACAGAACCATCGTCCGGATTCAAACCCACAACCTGCCCGGATTTCTGCCCCCCAATCAGGATGTCTGACCCGTCATCC
>Ga0102946_1000920_pt1 | contig 10093 bp, 8 predicted proteins | sample SalPon2A_A_D1_MG_FD_78209 | JGI IMG/M metagenome (GOLD analysis project Ga0102946, IMG submission 78209) | Soil microbial communities from South San Francisco under conditions of wetland restoration - Salt Pond MetaG R2A_A_D1_MG | ecosystem: Environmental > Terrestrial > Soil > Wetlands | place... | reverse complement strand
GGATTCGCCTACGAGGCCATCCGTAATGGCCTGCAGGATGTCATGATTGCCGGTGGCGCCGAGGAGCTAACACCCGCGGAAGCCGCCGTGTTCGACACGCTGTACGCCACCAGCACCCTGAACGACAGCCCCCACCTGACGCCACGCCCGTTCGACCGGGACCGTGACGGGCTGGTCATCGGCGAGGGCGCCTGCAGCCTGGTGCTCGAACGACTCGACCTGGCCCAGGCCCGCGGGGCGAAGATTTACGCTGAAATCGTCGGCTTCGGCACCAATTCCGATGGCAACCACGTCACCCAGCCATCCGCCGAGACCATGCAGCGGTCGATGGAGCTCGCCCTCGAGAGCGCCAGCCTGCCTCCTTCCGCCATCGGCTATGTCAGCGCCCATGGCACCGCAACGGATCGTGGCGACATAGCCGAATCCAGGGCCACCAACCAGGTGTTTGGCCCGGCGATGCCGGTCAGCTCGATGAAGAGCTATCTCGGCCACACTCTCGGCGCCTGTGGCGCACTGGAATCCTGGTTTGCCATCGAAATGATGAATCGCGAATGGTTCGCACCGACGGTCAACCTGGTCAACGTGGATGAGCAATGCGCGCCGCTGGACTACATCATGGGCGAAGGACGCCGCCTGGATGTCAGGTACGTGATGAATAACAACTTTGCGTTTGGCGGTATCAATACGTCGTTGATATTCAGCCGTTTCGATCAGTGATTCGGCGGCAACGGTGGCCGGCTGACCCGCTCCCGGCCGGGCCGGCGAGCAGGCGCCCATTGGCCACGAGCACTCCGTAAAGCGCATAATAGGCGGACAATCACTCGGAACAAGGGTCAGCACCGCAGATGGAGGCTTTAGAGAAAATCTGGCACTACCGCCTGGTGACCCTCGCCAATGGCGGCGAAGTGACGATCGGCCAGGTCATCCTGGCCGTTTTGCTCGTCGTACTCGGTTTTCTGTTGGCAAAACTGGTTCAGCGCCTCATTGGTGCTCAAATGCGCAAGGCGCAGGCCAACCCCGACGTCATCCAGACAATTCAACGGGTGGCCTTCTACGCCATCCTGATCCTGGTCTTCATCACCGCGCTCGGCTCGCTCAACATTCCGATCAGCGCTCTGGCTTTCGTCAGTGGCGCGGTGGCGATTGGCGTCGGCTTCGGCGCCCAGAACATCATCAACAATTTCATCAGCAGCTGGATCCTGATGTCCGAAAAGCCGGTGCGAATCGGTGACTTCGTCGAAGTGGACGAACACAAGGGAACCGTCGAGAGCATCGGAAACCGTTCGACCCGCATCAAGCGGGTTGATGGCGTTCACCTGCTGATTCCCAACAGCCAGATGCTGGAACGCATCGTGGTCAACTGGACCCTGGTCGACCTTGACATACGAACCACCGTCCGGGTGGGTGTGAGCTACGGCTCGCCGGTCAGGCGGGTGGAAGAGCTGATTCGCGAAGCGGTCGATACCCAGCCCGAAATACTGAAGGACATGCACCGCCTCGTCATTTTCGAGGACTTCGGCGACAACGCGCTCATTTTCGACACCTATTTCTGGTGCAAGGCCGGTGGTGAAAAAGATTTGCGGGCCATTCGTAGCGAGATTCGATTCCGGATTTCGGAGCTATTCGAACAGGAGGGCATCGTGATTGCCTACCCGCAACGCGACGTCCATCTCGATACCCTGAAACCCCTGGAAATCCGGATGCACCGCGAGGACTCCTCGCCACAATTACAGCCTGTCGAGGGAGGGCCGGACAGCAATGCCTGACACTTCGGACATCCACGAAAACGGATTGGTATGCGGCTACCTGCTGGATGGAAAGGGCGGTGCACGCCAGCTGGCGCCGGAAGATATCGACACCGACTTTGGCCCCGACAAGGTCGTCTGGCTGCATTTTGATTTCACCCATCCGCGAACGCGATCGTGGATTCAGAAACAGAAAGATTTCAATGATCACATGGCCCAGGCGATGCTGGCTGACGACAGCCGACCGCGCTGCATGGTGGACGAACACGGCGTTCTGACCGTTCTGCGGGGCATCAACCTGAATCCCGGCTCGGAGATGGAGGACATGGTGTCCATCCGGGTATGGATGAACCGGAACCGGATCATTTCGACCCGGCGGCGCAGACTCAAGTCCGTACTGACCATTCGTGAGCAACTGGAGGCTGGTAACGGCCCGACCGGCCCGCCTTCCTTCCTGGTCAGCCTGATTGGCTTGCTGGGCTCGCGCATCGGTGAAGCTATTGACGTCATCAACGAACAACTGGACGACGCTGAATCAAGCCTGCAACAGAGCGATGGGCCGACCTACCGGGCCCTGTTCGGTGAAATCCGGCGTCAAACTGCCCGCATGCGCCGCTACCTGGCCCCACAACGCGAAGCGCTCGACCGCCTGTCGCGGGTGCAGAGCGATTTTTTCAGCAATAAATTCTCGCTCGATATTTTTGAGCAAACCAACTGGATGACCCTGTTCATCGAAGATCTCGACCTGGCCCGTGAGCGCGCCATGGTGGCGCAGGAAGAATTGCTCAACATGCTGGCCCATGAACAGAATTCGAAAATGTTCATCCTGTCGATCGTGGCCGCAGTCTTTCTCCCGCTGGCGTTCTTCACCGGCTTGATGGGCATGAACGTGGCCGGCTTGCCGGGAACGGAAAGCCCGTGGTCGTTCTACATCGTCCTCATTCTCATGTTCGCCGCGGCCGGTTTTATCATGTGGCTGTTCAAACGAAAAAAATGGTTCTAGTGTTCTGTCCCACAATTAGCCCCCGGACGTCCTGTCCATCCTCCGCCGTGACGGTCCCACCATGAGCTCTGTATCCGCCGTATTGGCCATTGACCAGGGAACCACCGGTTCCACGGCCATTGTTTTTTCTCGCCAGGGTACGGTCCTGGGCCGCGCCTATTCCGAGTTCAATCAGCATTATCCACAGCCCGGCTGGGTCGAGCACGATCCCGAGGAAATCTGGCAGGTCAGCAGGCGCGTCATGGCGGAGGCTTTGCGAAACGCGAACTTGCCCGAAGGCCAATTGGCCGGAATTGGTATCACCAATCAACGTGAAACGACGGTGGTGTGGGACCGGGAAACGGGTGTTCCGGTGCACCGGGCCGTCGTCTGGCAAAGCCGCCAGAGCGCATCCATCTGCCAGCATCTGAAAGCCGAGGGCCATGAACCCCTGTTCCGGCAGCGCACCGGGCTGGTGATGGACGCCTATTTTGCCGGCACCAAGATTCGCTGGATTCTGAACCAGGATCCGGAGCTGCAGGCCCGCGCCGAGGCCGGTGAACTTGCCTTCGGCACCATCGACAGCTGGCTTTTATGGAAGCTCACGGGCGGTTCGGCTTCCGCCGGGGCGGTACATCTCACCGAGCCAACGAATGCCTCGCGGACGCTGTTGTACAATATTCACGAACTCGATTGGGACCCTGAGCTCTGCCGGATATTGAATGTTCCGCGCGCAATGCTGCCCGAGGTTAAGCCCAGCTCGAGCGAATTCGGGCGCACCGTTGCGCTGGAAGGCGTCCCTGAAGGCATTCCCATCGCGGGAATGGCCGGCGATCAGCAAGCGGCCCTGTTCGGGCAGGCCTGCTGGTATCCCGGGCAGGCCAAGAACACCTACGGCACCGGCTGTTTCCTGTTGATGAACATGGGGGATAAGAGCCCGGTCAGTTCGAACGGCTTGCTGACCACGATCTGTTGTGACGCGCATGGCAAACCCGCCTACGCGCTGGAAGGTTCGGTTTTTATCGCCGGCGCGGCGATCCAGTGGTTACGGGACGAACTGGGCATCATCCATGACGCAGCGGAGACGGCGGAACTGGCCGGCGAACTGGAGAGCAATGACGGTGTTTACCTGGTGCCGGCCTTTGCCGGCCTGGGCGCACCGTACTGGGACAGCGATGCGCGTGGCGTCATCACCGGCCTGACCCGCGGCACCGGCCGCCGGCACCTGGTGCGGGCCGCTCTCGAATCGGTGGCCTACCAGTCCCGCGACATCGCGGAGGCGATGAACCGGGATTCCGGCGTCAATCTGGCCGAGTTGAAGGTCGACGGCGGTGCAGCCAACAACGATTTCCTGATGCAGTTCCAGGCGGACATGCTGAATGTGCCGGTGGACAGACCGCGGATGGTGGAATCCACCGCCGCGGGCAGCGCGTTTCTGGCCGGCCTGGCGACAGGACTGTGGGACAACCCTGAAGAGCTCAAGGCATCGATCGAGCATGACCGGCGTTTCGAACCGTCCATGACGGAAGAAAGGCGGGATCAGCTGTATCGGGGCTGGCAGAGAGCGGTCGCTCGTGCCCGCAGTGATATCGAGCCGGCGCAAGCCAGCGAGTCCATGCCGCAAACGACTGAAATTCCAGCTGCCCAGCCGGTAAAGCATCACACCCGGATGATCAAAACCGCTGACGATCTCGAGATGTTCGCTCATTGCTGGTTGCCGGAGATCCCGACCGGGGTGATCGTGCTGGTGCATGGCCTTGCGGAGCATGCCGGCCGCTATGACGCCACGGCCCGCTACCTGGCCAGTACCGGGTGGGCTGTCTATGCCTGCGATCTTCGCGGTCATGGCCTGAGCCCGGACGGTCACCGCCTGGGCCGCGTTCACGTGGATGCGTTCCTGGATTATTTCCATGACGTCAGGGCGACGCTGACGGCGGCCGCCGAAGCACACCCGGACCTTCCCCGGGTGCTGCTCGGGCACTCGATGGGCGGCCTGATCGCTCTGCGCTACGCCATCGCCAACCCCGTCGGCCTGAAGGGCGCGATCATCTCATCTCCGGCCCTGGGCACCCACCCGGATTTTCAGCCACCCGCGGTTTTGAAGCTGATGGTCGGCTTGCTGTCGCGGCTGGCGCCCCGTTTGATGGTGAAGAGCGAACTCGACACCAGCGCGATTTCACGCGACCCGGAGGTCGTCAAGGCCTATGTCAGCGATCCGCTGGTATCGGAAAAGGTCTCAGTTCGCTGGTATGCCTCGATGATGCGATCCATGAAAGCAGCCCACGCAGAAGCGGCGTCACTGCGAATCCCGATGCTGTTGATGCAATCAGGCGCCGACCGCCTGGTCGACCCGGCCGCACCGGGGCGCTGGGCGCAATCCGCCCCGAAGGACCTGGTCGAACTCCAGGTGTGGGAGGGGTTCTACCACGAAATGCTGAACGAGCCGGAAAAAGACCGGGTACTGGGGCGAATCAGTGATTGGCTGACGCAATATGCGGGTTAGTTGTGAATTCCATGAACGTAGTTCACATTGTGTGGTTAATTATCGAAGAATGACGCCGCCTCTGTAGGAGCGAGCTTTGCTCGCGAATTCAAAAATTCCTCAATAACATTTCGCGAGCAAAGCTCGCTCCTACAGAAGCAACGTCAGCCCGCCCGTATTCGAGAGGAAGCCCGGCCAGTAACCACCCGCCGGGTCTCCTGATTACGAAGGAAAGGCTTTGACCAAATCAATTCGATGCCAACCACTAACTCAATGTGAACATCGTTGCTGCAATTAACAGTTTAGCGAAAACCCGGTTCATTTTCGTCAAATTGAACCTCTATGACGTGTGTGCCGCTGGTCCACGCACTGTCGTTGGCGACCACCACGACACCCTGACCCTTGTACAGGTAGTAGGATCTCACGGTGTCACCGCCTTTGAAATTGAAGGGAATGAATTGCTTGCCGGTGATATGTGAAGTGATGGACGTCGGATGCCCACAACGTGCCGTGACTTCACCGGCGCTCATGCCCGGCTCGACGATCCCAATGGACTCGTACCCTTCCGCACCTTTGAGATTTTTAGCCAATTCCTGCCGGGCCGCGACCGCCTCTTCCCTGACACTAACCAGGTCGACCATCCCCTTCGTGTATTGCTCGACACCGTCAGGCTGACCGACTTCCTTGGCGGCTTTCTTCGCATATTTCCGCAATTTCTTGTGCACCGTCTTGTCGTCGGAAATCGACATCAACGCAGTGTAATAGCGAGGATTGTCCGAGTTCATCAGGGCTTTCGTACCCCACGCCAGTGAGTCGGCAAAGGCTTCCCCACTATGGGCGCTCTCGAGCACGACCTCCATCAGGATATCCATCAATTCAGGGTCCTTGATTCCCGCATCGATCATTCGGCTCGATGCGGATCGGATCTGACCTGGGTCTTCACTGACCAATGGATAGACGTAGGGTGACGTTTGATCGCTGCTTCCCAGGACCGATCCAGCCAACAGCGTGGTCAAGGCCACTGCAAATAGCCCGGTTAAAAGTTTCATGTGTGCTCCTCTCGGTTTTTCCTTTTCTTTCAAGCAGTATAGCAGTCACAAAAATTCCGGCTTGTGTCGCTTTAGCGGACTGCAAGCCCGGGACAGCCGGCTCAAGCGGCGGGCTCGGCCAGCAACAGGTGATAAGTATAGAACTCAGTGTCACGTCGATAACCCAGTTTTTCATACAAGGCCTGGGCCGAGACATTGTCCATCGCGGTTTCAAGTTGCAGTCGGTCGGCGCCCTGCTTAACGGCATACAGCCTGGCCGCTTCCATCAGGGCGTGGGCTGCGCCGCTGCGTCGTGCCGACGGCTCGACGAACAGGTCGTACAGGTAGACCAACGGTTTCAATTCAACCGAGCAGTATGATTGATAGAGTTGCGTGAACCCCACCAGGTTTCCTTCACTGGCCTGGGCGGCAAAGACGATGGACTGATTATTCTCGAGCCGTTCCGCGAGGAAGCAACGGCAGGCCTCAACATTGGGTTTTTTCTTATAGAAAACCCGGTATTGGTTGAACAAACCAGCCAACTCATCGACGTGCTTGATCCCTGCCCGTAAAATTTTCATTTTCACCTGGTGTCCTGTCATGACTGAAAAAGAGAGCGTCACCTGGACGGGGGCCGGCAGGTCCTGAGCAGACTCACCGTCAACATTCCGATGCCGATAAAGATGCCCCCCAGTATTTTGGCCGGCACCGACTCCACCGCGTAAAAAATCGAATATCCACCCACGCACAGCATGGAAACAATTGCCACCAGCTTTACTTTACAACTGATGCAACGGTTTTGCTCCCAGTTTCGGACCATCGGACCGAACGTCCTGTTGGCCAATAACCACCGGTGCCATTTTTCCGAGGAGCGGGCGAAGCAGGCGGCCGCCAAGAGGACAAAGGGCGTTGCCGGAAGAATGGGCAGGAATACACCGAGCACACCGACGCCAAGAAAGACAAAACCCAGGAGCAGGAATACATTCACCCTGCCCGTCAACTCTGGCGAATCAACGGCAGAAAACGGTACGGAGCGAGACCGGCTTACTGGCAGTTTTCTTCAATATACGCCTTGGCTTCGGCAACCCTGTCGGTTCTAACCACGTCATCCATGCGTTCCACTTCGCCTTCTTCATTGGTGAAATAAACTCTTCGGTTAGGCTCGAGACGGGCGACCTCGTCACGCTTTTCAGCACATATTTTCGCGTTTTTCTCCCGCGCAGCCAGGATTTCTGCGCGTCTTGCCTCCATTTCCTTGCGACGTTGGTCGGCCGGTGAAAGTTGCTCAGTATCATTCGGTTCACTGGTCGCCGGGCTTTCACCCGGAGTCAAATTGGTGGAGGACGGCGGGGATGTAGCGGGAATATCGATCACCATGACATCCTGCCCTGGTGGTCGCTGATCCGTAAAGTGAACAACCCCGTTTTCATCGGTCCAGCGGTACATCTGCCGGCCCTCCTCTTGCGCGGCAGCCGGAACCGCCAGGCAAAACACCAGCACAAAGCTGAATAAAATCTTGATCATGGCTCCATCCTTGGTGGTCCATCAACATGATAATTGCGCATCCAGCGTTGCTGTGGTGTTGCGCAGCAAGGCGCAGTGCGCAGGTAATGGCCGTAGCCCTTGGCAAGCGCTGCAACGTAGCTGCGGGACACCACAGCAGCGCCCGGTGGGTTGGCTTGTCCGTGCCCATGGACTGCGTTGCGCCTCTCGCCAAGGACTTTGGCCATTACCTTCGAGACGCGCCTTGCCATGAACACGGACAAACCAACTGGATACGTAATTATCATGTTGATGGACCACTAGTCTCCAATCCGAATCTCATAATACCCCAGGAACCTGTCGAATTTAACACTGACCTACTGCGGAAAAGCCGAATTTGGCCAGATTTCCCGCTCTTTATCGTCAAATAGCGGTGCTATTCTCCTCAAAAGACCGAAAAATCTGACTCAAATCGGCTTCTCCTCGCTACGGTCGGTCAAATCCGACAGGCTCCTGGGTCTCAAATTGCTCCAAGGTGGGAACGATTACGCGCGTGTAACGTTTCGATTGATCGCAGGCGGCGCGGATGATTGCATTGAAAAACGTGAGCACCCTGTGCCAAGATAATGTGTCTTGAATGCATCTTTCAACCCAGGGAGACCCGGACATTATCTCGTCACCCATTTCAGGACACCCAACGCCCCATGCAAAATAAAACTGGTCACCTTCCTCTCGGTTCTTTTTTCACGTCCCTCACGCTTTTCCTGGTGCTTCTTTCACTACCTGCAATGAGCGCAGCGCAAATCGACCTCCAGCTCACCCAGGTGAGTGAACAGCGCGGAATCGTCGACATCGCCAACGCAGGCGACGGCAGCAACCGGCTGTTCCTGGTGGAGCAGCGTGGGCGAATTTTCATCCTGAAGGATGGTGAGATACTGGAGACGCCTTTTTTGTCGATGCAGGGCAAGCTCGCCGGTGGTGACGAACAGGGGCTGTTGAGCCTGGCTTTCGCGCCCGACTATGCCGAGACCGGACATTTTTATATCTGGTACACGAATACCTCCGGCGGGACCGCGCTGTCACGGTTCACCGTCAGTGATAATCCGGATGTCGCTGACCCCGGCAGTGAGCAGCCCATTCTGGCAGTTGCCCAGCCCTTTGAGAATCACAATGGCGGCCGGTTGCAGTTTGGCCCGGACGGCATGCTTTACCTCGGACTGGGTGACGGCGGCGCGGCCAATGACCCCGATCAGCGGGCGCAAGATGGCAGCACGTTGCTGGGAAAACTGATCCGGATCGATGTCGACCCGGCCCACCAGACCTATGCCGTGCCGGCAGATAACCCATTCGTGGGCAACGGCAATGTGCGCGATGAAATCTGGGCCCTGGGCCTGCGCAATCCCTGGAGAATAAGTTTCGATCGCATGACCGGTGACCTGTTCATTGCCGATGTCGGACAGAACCAGCTGGAAGAGGTGAATTTTCAACCCGCCGGTTCCAACGGGGGTGAAAATTACGGCTGGGACGTCATGGAAGGCACCCGATGTGTTGCCGGAGGCTGCAATCCTGCTTCATTCGTGCTGCCAGTGGCGGAATATGATCATGATTCCGGGTGTTCGATCACCGGCGGCGAGGTGTATCGCGGCAGCGCCTACCCCGGTCTGTATGGCACTTACCTTTTCGGGGACTGGTGCTCCGGAAACATCTGGGGACTGAAGCATGACGGTTCGCAATGGGTGACCACCCTGTTGACGCAGGCCGGATTCTCTCTCACCAGCTTTGGTCTCGCTGAAGATGGCAGCATGTACGCGGCCTTTTCAGGTTCCGGAATTTTCCTGGTGAGCGACGGCGATCCGCAGGTCGAGCTGTTCCGGATCAACGCCGGGCTGAATGACGCCTGGTACAACCCGCTGACCAACGGTCAGGGTTTCTTCATCAACGTGTTTCCCGACATCGGCCAGATTTTCCTGGCCTGGTTCACGTTTGACGTCGAACGTCCGGACGCGTCCGTGACGGCCCAACTGGGCGATCCCGGCGCCCGCTGGATCACCGCCCAGGGAACCTACGCCGACAACAAGGCGGTGCTCGATATCTTCATCACCGAGGGCGGCATTTTCGATACTTCCCCGCCCGAACCCACCTCGGAGAAAGATGGCGAGATGATCGTGGAATTCAGTGGCTGCAACGAAGGCAAAATCACCTACGATATTCCTTCGATCAACCGCCAGGGCATGGTACCCATCGAAAGGATCACGCTGGACAACGTTCCGCTGTGTGAGACGCTCGCGGAACAGGCGCAGTGATTCTGCCCTAATATATAGTCGAGTTTGTCCAGCCAAGGGACCCGGCGGGTGGTCGCTGGCCGGGTCTTCAG
>Ga0102946_1000919_pt1 | contig 10115 bp, 5 predicted proteins | sample SalPon2A_A_D1_MG_FD_78209 | JGI IMG/M metagenome (GOLD analysis project Ga0102946, IMG submission 78209) | Soil microbial communities from South San Francisco under conditions of wetland restoration - Salt Pond MetaG R2A_A_D1_MG | ecosystem: Environmental > Terrestrial > Soil > Wetlands | place... | reverse complement strand
CTTTCCTTGCGAAACCACTGGCGGACTTTTGCCCGGGCACGCGCTCCATTGATGTAGCCCAGGCGCGGGTTGAGCCAGTCACGACTCGGCCTGGGGTGCTTGCCGGTCAGGATTTCAACACGATTACCGGTTTTGACCTCCTGGGTCAGGGGCACAATACGTCCATTAATTTTTGCGCCACGGCATCGATGCCCAACCTCGGTATGAACGTGATAGGCAAAATCCAGCACGCTTGAACCAGCTGCAAGGTCAACCACCTGTCCACGTGGAGTCAGTGCATAAACCCGGTCTTCCGTGGTGGCGGACTGAAAGCTGTCCAGAAGACTCTGATCGTCAAGGCCTGCATCAGAGCTTTCGAGCAATTGCCTCATCACTGCGATCTTGTTGTCGAAGGCCGGGTCGGTTGGACCACCCTCCTTGTATCGCCAATGAGCAGCAACACCAAGCTCGGCATGTTCATGCATGCTGGTTGTGCGAATCTGAACCTCAACTGCCCTGCCTTCCGGGTCAGCGACAGCGGTGTGAAGCGACTGGTAATTGTTGCCCTTTGGCGTCGTGATGTAATCGTCAAACTCGCCCGGAATGGGTTGCCACAGGGTATGGACAAGCCCCAGGGCGCTGTAACAATCCGGCAAATCCTCAACCAGGACTCGAACGGCACGCACATCGAACAGCTGGTGAAAGTCGATGCCCTTGCGCTGCATCTTTTTCCAGATACTGAAAATATGTTTGGGCCTTCCGCGCACTTCTGCCGTGATGCCTGATTCCTTGAGGGCATCAGAAAGCTTGTCCATAAACCTGCCGATGAATCGCTCTCTCTCAACGCGTCGTTCGGCCACAAGCCGGGCGATCCGCTGATACTGATCAGGATCGAGATACCTGAAAGCGAGATCTTCAAGCTCCCATTTGAGCTGCCAGACACCGAGGCGGTTGGCCAGGGGTGCATGAATGATCCTGGTTTCCCGGGCAAGCGCTGTTGCCTGGTCACTGTTGGGGTCCACTTCCCTGAGCTGAACCAGTTGCCAGGCCAGGTCGATCAGGACCACCCTGACATCCTCAACCAGTGCCAGCAGAAGGCGTCTTAGTCCTTCCGCACTGCGCTCTGTCTCATCCTGTCCTGGCTGACTTTCGAAGGCCTGGAGCCTTTCCAGCTGTTCGAGGCGGGAGATTACATCCGGAGTCAGCAGCTCTCGTGCGGATTGACAATCGCCTCCCAGCTCCTCGGTGGCATAAATCATCGCGCACGAGAGTGTCTGTGGATCAGGAGCAAGTGCAGAAAGCGTTTGCAGAAGCGACAGCAAGCGGGATTGGTCTTCGCCCTTCCTGAGAGGTTTTTTGAGCAGGGCTTCCAGTAACTGGCTGCAAAGTTCCGCGCCCTCGCCTACCGAAGCCTTGTAGGCATCCATCCAGTCACGAAGACCGCCAACACCCGAAACTTTTTTGTCAGTGGTGGTCATCCGGTCTTCACAGAATCAAAAGCGCTGCGCAGACGAGCCTCGGAAACTTTCCCGACGGTTCCCAGATGTTGCGCAAAAACTGACACACGGTACTCCTCAATCAACCATCTAAAAGCGTCCAGATCATGATCGTACTCGCGGCCCGAGTGAATCAGATCCTGGTAACGCTCGAACCAGGGCGCCACACGGGCCATTTTGGCAAGATCCTGTTGTGGATCGACCTGTAACTTCTCTGTTCGATGCAATAATGCTGTTAGATACCTTGGATAGTGTTCCAGGCGGCCCGGTTCAAGGTCTTCCAGGAATCCCTCGTACACCAGGTCGTCGAGTTGCCCGTCCATGTCGGCGAAGGCCTCCGGGAGCCTGTCGCTGAGTTCAGAGACCTGCTTCCTTGCTTCAACGATTGATTCCAGCGTCTCGCTCAGCACTTTCGCACGGCTTGTACACACACGGCCCATTTCAAGCCTCATGGTTCCTGCGAGGTTTTGAAATGCGGATTGGCTGCGAATCTTCGAAACATCGCCTGCAACATGGCGGAGCGTGGAGTGAACCAGGTCGCTGACCAGTCCTTCGGCACTGCCAATGGCGCTCCATGCCAGCAATGCCTTGCGCGAAATACCATGATGCTTTTGCAGGTATTTAATTTTGTCGGGTAACTCCAGCATCAGCAGGCGGACAACACCATCCTGGTGGGCAGCCCAGGCTTCTTCGTAGGTATCAAAAAGACGAACGCCGACTGCATCTCCCTGGTCGACCAACGCTGGCCAGGCTGTCACTCCCGCTTCCGTTAAAACAGATTCTTGCAGGTCTTCGAAGGTCCATTCCCGGGCGTTGTCCAGGTTGTGATCCGCACCCTGGCGGTCCATAAAACGTCGCCGCGCCGAATCACCCAGTTTTTCCTGAAGGCCGGAAAGATCGCGACCAGAGGCCAGCTCTGCCCCGCTGTCGTCTACAACACAGACGCGCATTCTGAGATGTTCTTCGATGCCTTCATCACTTAGCAGGCCCGGATCCATCTTCTCGCCAATGATTCGGCTGAATTGCTTTGCCAGCGCTTCTGCAAAAGGCACCGGGGTGGATTCAGCCATCGCTTCGATTGCGGCATCAGCAAACTGTGGTGCTGGTGTCAGCGCACGCCTGAGCGGTTTGGGCAATTGCTTGATCAGGGCGATGACCTTGTCCCGCCTCAACCCCGGAACCAGCCAGGCAAGCTGACCGGATTCCAGCGTGTTAAGAAATTCCAGCGGTACTGTCAGTGTGACCCCATCTGCCGGGTGCCCGGGCTCGAATATGTAGTCGAGCGAAAACTGCTTTCCCGAAACCTCCAGGTGGTCTGGAAACAGTTCTTCAGGCGCCTCTCCGGCGCCTTCATGCATCAGCACATCCATTCCCAGCACCAGTGCTTCGCGCTCCCCCTGTTTCAACTCATCAAACCATTGTTCGAAACTGCGGGCTGAATTCACATTGGCCGGTATCCTGGCATCAAAAAATTCGAACTGGGCGTGCTCATCAGCCATCACGTCATGACGACGGCGTTTGTGCTCCAGTTTTTCCACTTCCCTGCGAAGCTCATCATTGCGCTCCATGAACGCAGCGCGTGTGTTGAGTTCACCACGGACCAGGGCATGCAAAATGAATATCTCACGCGCCTCTTCCGGAGCTTTCTCAGCGTAGGAAACGCGCCGCTTTTCGACGATCACCAGGCCATAGAGCGTCACCTGTTCCCAGGCCATGACCCGCCCTGTGCGTCGGGACCAATGGGGATCGAAATGGCGTCTCTTGAGTAAATGTGCGCCCTGCTGTTCCAGCCATTCCGGCTTGATGGCGGCATTGATTCGGGCATAGGGGCGTGAAGTCTCCACGATCTCGGCGGACATCAGCCATTGCGGCCCGCTTTTGAACAGGCCGGAGCCCGGAAAGATATGAAACTGGCGGGAACGTGCCCCCTGGTAGGCATGGCTCTCCGGCAATTTACAACCCACCTGGCTGAGCAGCCCGGACAACAGGGCTTTGTGGACCGGGGCATCCACTCCCTTTTTACCTGAAGTGCGCCCCCTGAGCTTCAATCCTGCTTCACGAGCCTGCACCCTGAGCTGATGATACAAATCGAACCACTCGAGCACCCGTTGCCAGTTTAGAAATTCACGCCGGCAGAGCTTGCGAAACTGGTTGGCTGAATTTTTGGTTCGTTCCTTGTGAAGATAGCGCCACAGGCGCAGAAGCCCGGCAAAGTCCGATTTGGGATTGACAAATCGTGCATGACTTTCATCCGCCTGCTGTTGCTTTTCCAGGGGTCGCTCACGCGGATCCTGGATACTCAATGCCGCTGCAAGAACCATGACGTTTTCAATACAACCCAATGAATCTGCAGCCAGCACCATTCTTCCCAGGCGAACATCCATTGGCCATGTCACCAGTTGGCGTCCCAGTTTCGTCACATTGCGCGACTGATCCAGGGCGCCAAGCTCAAAAAGCAGGTGATAAGCATCGTTGATCATCCGGGGCGCGGGTGGATCCACAAAAGGAAAATCCTCAACATCACCAAAACTCATACAGAGCATCTGCAACACCACGGTTGCCAGTGATGTCCTTAGAATCTCGGGTTCGGTGTATTCCGGCCGCCCCTGAAAGTCTTCCTCGCTGTAAAGCCGCACGCATATTCCCGGACCCAACCGACCGCAGCGCCCGGCGCGCTGATTGGCACTGGCCTGTGATACCGGCTCGATGGGCAACCTCTGAATACGACTCCGATGAGAATAGCGACTGATTCGGACAAGCCCTGAATCGATCACAAACCTGATCCTGGGTACCGTGAGGGACGTTTCAGCAATGTTGGTCGCCAGGATAATCCGGCGTTGCGGCCCCGGATGAAAGACACGATGCTGTTCGCTGGCGGAAAGGCGTCCGAACAACGGCAGGATTTCCGTGTGACGAAACGCCTGCCGCGTCAGGTATTCACTCGCCTCACGGATTTCCCGTTCTCCGGAAAGAAAAACCAGCACGTCACCCAGTGAATCCTCCCGGTTAAGTCTTTTCACCGCGTCTGCGATGGCCTTGTACAGATCACGGCCGGCAGGCTCAGAGTCATCTGCCTCGTCCCCCAGTGGTCTGTAAACGATGTCAACCGGAAATCCGCGCCCACTCACTTCGATGATCGGCGCATCATTGAAATGCTTTGAAAACCTGGCAGTATCAATGGTGGCAGAGGTAATGATCACCCGCAGATCGGGACGTTTTGGCAACAAGCGCTTCAGGTGACCAAGCAGAAAATCGATATTCAGACTGCGTTCGTGGGCTTCATCAATGATGATGGTGTCGTACTGGCGCAACTGCGGCTGACTGTTCAGTTCTGCCAGCATGATGCCGTCGGTCATGAATCGAATGCGATTGTTACCGGAGGTAAAGTCACGAAACCTGACACGGTATCCAACCAGCCCCTGGAAACGATGAGAAGAAGGCTCCCCAAGCTCTTCAGCAACCCGCTCTGCCATCGCCCTTGCTGCAATTCTCCGTGGCTGAGTGCAGCCAATCAGGCCCTTTTGTCCGCGACCCGCCTCCAGGCAAAGTTTCGGAATCTGCGTGGTCTTGCCCGATCCCGTTTCGCCCGCAACGATCAGGACCTGGCTTTCACGGATGGCCGCAACGATTGACTCCCGATGCGCAGTGATCGGCAATGCAGGATCATACTGCGGGACGATGGTTGGCGAGGACATGGGTCTATTCTAACGTTCCCGAACCAACGAGATTGCACGCTATAATTGCGCCCTTGCCCAATCTCTCAAGCGGCCTCCAAAAGATACCAATAAACCATGGAATTAAACTTCAGAAGTGACAACGAAACACCTGCAGCACCTGCCGTGATGGAGGCCATCGAGGCAGCCAATTCCGGCTCTGCGCATGCCTATGCTGAAGACCAGTGGTCGATGCGTCTTGATGAAGCTTTTTCAGAACGCTTCGAAACCGACGTTTGCGTCATTCCGATGGCTACAGGAACTGTTTGCAACGCCATTGCACTTGCATGCGTGTCGCCACCCTGGGGTTCGGTTTTTTGTCATCGCAGTGCACACATATACAACGATGAGAGCGGCGCGCCAGAGTTTTTCGGGAACGGATTGCGGCTGGTGCCGGTCGAGGGAAATGACGGCAAACTGCCCCGGCGTGCGCTGGAGGCGGCCATCGTTTCGAGTGAAGGTCATGGTGTACACAGCTATGTGCCGGCGGCCGTAAACATCACACAGTCAACCGAGTCCGGAACGGTCTACCAGGCAGACGAAATCGCGGCGATTTGTGAAGTTGCAAAGGCGCACGAGATACCCGTGCATCTGGATGGCGCGCGATTTGCCAATGCGGTGGCTTCTACCGGAGAATCACCAGCTGATCTGAGCTGGAGAGCCGGGGTCAGCCTGATGTCATTCGGCGCCAGCAAGAACGGCTGCATGGCAGCCGAAGCTTTACTCCTGTTTGACTGTCACAACCTGCAGGAGAAAGCCGAGCGTCTGCGCAAGCGCTCCGGTCACCTCCTGAGCAAAATGCGTTACGTTTCAGCACAGTTGCTGGCCTGTCTGGATGATGATCTGTGGTTGGCGCTGGCAGGCCATGCCAATGGCCAGGCTGCAAAGTTTGCCGCGGCCGTGGAGGCGCACCAGTCTGCCAATCTTGAATTTCCGGTTCAGGCGAATGAGGTTTTTGTGCGCTGGACCCAGAAGGGCTTTGAAACCCTTGAAGAAGCAGGCGTTCAGTTCCTGATGTGGCCGGGTCGGAATGACCTGGCGCGATTCGTGTTCGCCCATTCAACCATCGAAAAAGCAACCGAGAAACTCTGCAAGGCAATTCTCGAGATCGAATAACAGAAATCCGCAATCAGTTTACGAATTCCTGCCTGGTTTCCACAGGGGGATGTAATTCGCTCAGCGATAGCGAGATGCCGTTTGCACTGACCACCCTTGCATGATGACGCTTGAGCTTTCGCGGCTCAGGCACGCCGCATGAGTGCGCAATGATCGCCACTTCTTTTGACATGTTCTTGTGGTAATTCGCGACCCGGACAGCCTTGTTTTCAGGATCGAGGCCGCGTTGAAGTTTTTTGTCGTGCGTGGTGATTCCGGTCGGACAGGTATTTTTGTTGCATTGCAACGCCTGTATGCAACCCAGGGCGAACATGAAACCGCGCGCTGAATTTACAGCGTCTGCCCCGGCACAAAGAGCCCAGGCTACTTCTCCGGGCGAGACGCGCTTGCCGGATGCCAGCACCCTGATCCTCTTTTTCAAACCGTATTCTTCGAGCTTGTCGACGACTTTTGGCAGCGACTCGCGAATCGGCAGGCCCATCTCATCCATCAATGGCAGGGGTGCCGCACCCGTTCCGCCATCGCCGCTGTCAACCGTGATGAAATCAGGCGCACTCTCGACACCGCGTTTGTGGATCAGGGTGCAAAACTCATCCAGCCAGCCGTAAGCGCCCACCACGCACTTCATGCCAGTGGGCAGGCCGCTGACTTCACGAATGTGACCTACCATGTCGAGAATATCTCCCACATCGTGCAGCTCCGGGTGGCGGTTGGGACTGATGGATGCCACACCGACAGGAATGCCTCGAATCTTTGAAATCTCTTCTGTGACCTTGATGGCAGGCAAAATTCCACCCTTGCCCGGCTTTGCTCCCTGTGACAACTTCAGCTCAATCATTTTTACCTGCGGAATTTCGCCGACTTCCCTGAGTTTTTCATCGCTCAGGTTTCCGTGTTCGTCACGCGCACCGTATTTCGCCGTACCGATCTGGTAGACCACGTCACAACCGCCCTCCAGGTGCCAGGGTGAGATTCCCCCTTCACCCGTGTTGAGCCAGAATCCTCCGGCCTTTGCACCATGCGACAGTGCCCGGACGGCCGGCCTGGAAAGCGAACCGTAGCTCATTGCTGAAATATTGAAGAACGAACGGGTTTTGTAAGGCTTTCGGGAATAAGGACCAAACTCGATTTCGCTGAATTCACTGATCTCCTCTTCGAGCTGAGGAAACATACAGTTTGCGAAAATCACCGTCCCTTCCGGGCGAAGATCCTTGGTCGACCCGAACGCAGCCGTGTTGTTGATGTCTTTGGATGCCCTGTATGCCCAGGAACGCTGCGCGCGATTAAACGGGAGCTCTTCCCGGTCCTGGGCAAAGAAATACTGCCTGAAGAATTCACCAAGGTGTTCAAACAAATATCTGAAACGGCCGATGACGGGGAAATTTCGACGTACAGCATGATGACTCTGGGTCCGGTCGACGATGTACATGACAATGACCGCCAGGATGCCAAGGCCGACAACAAAAAGGAAAAGGAAGGACGCAATTTCCAGAGCGCGGATTACAAATTGAGGTATGTCGTTCATATGGTTTTCCTTTATTCCTTTGACGCGAGCCAGATCAGGCTGGCCATGCGACCGGTGTCTCCGTCCCTTCTGTAGGAAAAGAATCGATCTGGTTCAGAATAGGTACAAAAATCGCCGCCGTACACTCTTTGTATGCCCAGACCTTCAAGCATGATGCGGGCTGCTCCGGCAAGGTGCAGCATCCAGCGATCCCCGCTGGGCGCAAATGATTTGAGGAGACCTGTCCCCACAGGGCCCTGAAAACTCTCAAATGCCTCCAGCACGTCATCTCCAACCTCGTATGCTTTCCGGCCAATAGCCGGCCCCAACCATGCGATCAGTCGATCAGCAGGCGCTTTCATCTGCGACACCGTTGCCTCGATCACGCCGCCTGACAAGCCACGCCAGCCAGCATGCGCTGCACCCACACAAGTCCCGTCCTGATCACACAAAAGTACGGGCAGGCAATCGGCAGTCAGTATTGGCAGGACCTGGCACGGTTTTGAAGATACAGCAGCATCTGCTTCCGGATCTGGCTGATCGTGACCAGCCCCGGCCACCGTGATGCCATGAACCTGGCGCATCCAGCGGGGCTTCGCTGGAAGAACCGACTGGAGCAGTTGACGGTTTCTCCGGACGTTTTCAGAACTGTCGCCACAACGATCCCCCAGGTTCAAACTCGACCAGGCGCCAGTGCTGACGCCACCCACTCGCGTGGTACTCAACGCTTTCACGCCTTTCGGAGCAGGCCAGTCCGGAATGATGAGGTCGTCAATGTTCATTGGAATGGTTGATTGATGGCAGGTGCGTGTTCGCGCAATGATGTCAGCAATTCACGGAAGTCCGCAGGTAGTGGCGCTTCAAATTCACATTCCTGATCATTTTCGGGATGCTTCAGTCGCAGGCGAAACGCGTGCAGGGCCTGCCGGGGAAATTCACGCAATTGACTGGCCAGTGAATCAGGCAAGGAGCTGGTCTTGTTCAGTTTCGGCATTCTGCGCCCGTACACCGGATCGCCCAGAAGTGAAAATCCCAGGTGGGTCATGTGTACCCTGATTTGATGCGTGCGGCCGGTCTCCAGGGAAACTTCTATGGAAGCAAACCCCTGGAATCGCTCCAGAACTCGAAAACGAGTCACTGCCGGTTTTCCGTTTGATACGACGGCCATCCGCTTCCGGTTTTTTGGATGACGTCCGATGGGCTGGTCAATTTTCCCGCCCGCCACCGGCACGCCAATGGTAATCGCACGGTAAATTCGGCTCATGGATCTGGACTGCAACTGTCTTACCAGGCTGGTATGGGCACGCAGGCTGCGTGCCACCACCATCACTCCGCTGGTGTCCATATCGAGCCGGTGAACCACGCCGGCGCGTGGCAGCTCTGACAAGCTCTCGTCGTAATAAAGGAGTCCGTTGAGAAGTGTATTGTCGCGGTGACCAGGAGCAGGATGCACGACCAGCCCGGTCGGCTTGTTCAGAACGATGATGTCCTGATCGGCGTGAATAATGTCGAGAGGGATGTTCTGGGCCGATGCTTCTGCCTGGGTTTCGGTTTCCGCATCCAGGTTCAATGCTTCTCCACCCCTGATTTTAAGGGTGGGTTTTGCTGATGCCCCATCAATGGTCAGTGCACCCTCGCGTATCCACTGTTGTAACCTGGCTCGCGAGTATTCCGGGAACAACGCGGCCGCTGCCTGGTCAAACCGCTTACCGGCCAGGCTGTCCGGTGCAATGGCTTGTTCACGGATTCGACTTGTCAAATTGATACTCTCGGTTGGTGGATTACAGGAACCAGTTTTCCCCTTCCCACTGTTCGAAGGGTTGTGATTCCGATATCATGCCCGGTCTGCAAGTTTACGACCTCATTTAAGAGTCTTTTCATGCCCAATAACAACAGCGCCACGAAAAACAGCGCAAACTTCACCGGATTCAGTTTCAGACTGCTGGCCATCGTACTGGTATCGATCGCTATTGCTGTCGGCGGCTGCAGCAGCAACAAGCAACTAATCGATAACCGGTCAGCGGCTGAATTATACGCTGACGCCAAGGATTCATTGGACAAGAGCAACTGGCGAAAGGCCGTTCAGGAATACCGACAACTCCAGGTGCGATATCCATTTGGTCGCTTTACCGAGCAGTCAATGCTTGACCTGGCCTATGCATACTACAAGTCGGACCAGCCCGAGGGCGCGCTTTCAACCCTGGACCGGTTTATTCGAACCTACCCGGCTCACCCAAATATCGATTATGCCTTTTACCTGAAAGGCCTGGTTAATTACGACCAGAACCTGGGCTTCCTTGAAAGGAT
>Ga0102946_1000918_pt1 | contig 10116 bp, 10 predicted proteins | sample SalPon2A_A_D1_MG_FD_78209 | JGI IMG/M metagenome (GOLD analysis project Ga0102946, IMG submission 78209) | Soil microbial communities from South San Francisco under conditions of wetland restoration - Salt Pond MetaG R2A_A_D1_MG | ecosystem: Environmental > Terrestrial > Soil > Wetlands | place... | reverse complement strand
GCGCTGACCCACGGTGCCGGCATCGGAATGTACGCTCTGCTGTGCATCTCCGGCCTGGCTTTTCTGATCACGGCCTCGCCCGGTATGTTTCGTGCCTTTCAGTGGGTCGGCGCCGCCTACCTGTTTTGGCTCGGAATCAACGGATTGACGGCGAAACCATCAACTGACCCGAACCAGGTGACCGTTGAAGGATCCGGCACCGCCGCGCGGGACGGTTTCCTGATCGTATTTCTCAACCCCAAGATCGCGGTATTTTTCATCGCGCTGTTCAGCCAGGTGATTGGGCCTGACACGGGCACACCGGCGCGGCTGCTGTATGCCGGCACTGCCTGGATCATAGACACCGCCTGGTATGTGCTGGTGGCCTGGATGTTTTCTCAACCGCGCTGGCTGGATTGGTTGCGTCGCCGTTCGATATGGTTCGAGCGATTGTTTGGCGTGATTCTACTGGCCCTCGCGTTACGGCTGGTAATGGAAACTCTGGCGTGAGGATTTGAACCAGACGGGCGATCTCCGCCTGTCGGAGAGTTCCCGGTGTTCGATGATGGGTATACTCCGGCAGTGTGTTTTGCGGTAAATACCAGGCCCTGCAAGGACAAACCATGGCATTAATCGACAATGTATTGATTTTCCTCTATCTGGCAGCGCTCATCGCGATCGGCATTTATGCCAATCGCAAACAGGTGGATGTCGATGACTACTACGTCGCTGGCCGGCGACAGGGCACGTTTTCGATAGCCTGCCTGTGGCTGGCCGGCTGGGTCGGTGGCGCGTCCATCATCGGCAGTTCGGGCAAGGCCTACGAAGCCGGAATTACCGGTATCTGGTACGTCGGAGCGCTGGCGCTGGGTTGTGGTCTATACGGGTTGATTTTCGCGAGCCGGGTCAAGATGCTCGGTGACCAGCATCAGTACCTGACGTTTCCGGACCTGATCGAAAACCACTATGACAGCCGTACGCGGATTATCGCCACCATTACGACGGCCGCTGCTTATATCGCTTTTTCGGCCGGGCAACTGGCCGCTGCAGGCAGTATTCTGCACGTGCTGCTTGGCTGGGAGTTTACCTCCGGACTGATGCTGGCCAGCGGCATCGTGGTTATTTACACCGCCACTGGCGGCTACCTGGCGGTTGCATGGACCGACTGGATTCAATTTGTTTTACTACTGATTGGAATTTTACTGATTGGCCTGCCGATTGCGCTGGAACAAACCGGTGACTATGTCGAGCTGACCAGCCAGCTGCCCGCCTCCTACCAGGATGTGGGCGCATGGGGATGGTCGGCCATCCTGGCGCTCGTCATCAGCATTGTGCTGAGCTTTTTCACAGCAATGGACTCCTATACGCGAACGTTTGCCGCCCGCAGCGCCCGGGCTGCCAAGCGCGGTGCCTTGCTGGCCGTGGTTTTCATGTTGCCAATTGCCATTGCCGCCACCTGGATGGGCATGACCACGGCCGTGCTGTTTCCCGGTATCACGGACAGCAATGATGCATTAACGACCTTCGTCGTCGAACTCTTTCCGGCCGGGCTCAAAGGCCTGATGCTGGTTGGCATCCTGGCAGCCATCATGTCCTCTGCTGATATCTGTATCCTCACCGCTTCGGCCAACATTACTCGCGACGTGTACCAGCGGTTTATCAACCCGGATATAACCCAGCCGGAAATGCTGCGACTGGGTATGTGGGCATCGCTGGGCATTGGCGCACTGGCTGCACTGCTGGCCTGGAAAATGCAGGATGTGCTGGATATTCTGGCGCTGGCCTTCACGCTGAATTCAGCCGCACTTTTTCTCCCCACGACTGCCGCGGTTTACCTTTGGCGGATCGGCCCGGGCACGGCTTTCTGGAGTATTTGCCTGTCGTTCGCAACGGTCATCGGCTGGTATGCCTGTTCTGCATTGCAACTGTCGCCGGTGTTTGACATTGAACCGCTCTGGCCGGGACTGGTGGTGGCTATCATCAGCTTCGCCAGCCTGGCACTGCTGGACCGGCCGAATCAGAAAGTTGAGGCTGTGGGCCGCGCATGAATGTCACGTTCGACGACGCCCCACCGCCAGGCCACATCAACTTTGGTATCGGCCAGCCCTCACCTGACCTGCTGCCGGTTGAACTGGTACGCACCGCCAGCGCAGATTTTCTGGCCAATGCCAATCCGCTGGAACTGAATTATGGCGAAGCGCAGGGTGATCGCCGCTTTCGCCAGTCACTGGCGGGTTTGCTGGCGAATGAAAGCGGTGTGCCGGTGAACGCTGACAGCTTGATGTTGACCTCGGGCAACTCACAGGCACTCGACCTCGTCTGCTCACAGTTCACCCGACCCGGTGATACGGTTTTCGTGGAAGAACCGTGCTACTTCCTCGCATTCAGCATCCTGCGGGACCGCGGTCTGAAACTGGTCGGAATTCCCACCGATGAAAATGGCCTGGATATCGACCAACTGGAACAGGCGCTTAAAACTGTCAAACCGGCCATGGTCTATACCATCCCGAGTTTTCACAACCCTGGTGGGCATTGCCAGTCAGCGGCGCGCCGCCAGCGCCTGGCGGAACTCAGCGAACAACACGGATTTGTCATTGCAGCGGATGAGGTTTACCAGTTCCTGCACTACGGAGGGAAACCCCCGGTCGCCTTTGGCACACTGGCCGAAGAACAGGGAACGTCGGGCCGTACCGGCACCATCCTTTCGTTGGGGTCCTTCTCGAAAATTCTCGCACCCGGCATGCGACTGGGATGGATTCAAACGACCCCCTCGCTGGTCAAGCGCCTGGTGGCCAACGGCGTCGTCAATAGTGGCGGTTCATTGAATCATTTCAGTTCACACGTCGTCCGTCATGCCATCGATCTCGGTTTGCAGGGAACGCATCTGCACACGCTTCGCAGCACCTACGGAAAGCGGGTTGAGGCCATGGATGCAGCGCTGAAACAATACCTTGATGATCGCGTTTCCTGGACCCGGCCATCGGGCGGCTATTTTTTCTGGTTGGAATGTAAATCCGACATCGACACCACCGAGTTGCGCCGACGCGCGGCTCAATTCAAAACCGGCTTTCAGGCGGGGCCGGTTTTCTCGGTGAGTGGGCAGTTCAAAAACTGCCTGCGACTCAGCTTTGCTCACTATTCTCAATCAGACATCGTTGAAGGTGTCCGCCGCCTGGCTGAGTTGATGCGATCTGCCGCTTAAACTGCTATAAAACGCCGCAGGGATTCTGAAAGTCCCCGTTTCCGCCTGGCCAGGCCAGGCACCTTTGCAATGTGATGATGGAACCTGAGATCCGATGAGCCTTGTTCGAAAATCTTTTCCAGTAGGCCCGCTGCAATGTAACTGCACAGTGCTGGGCGATACGGAAGCAGGCACCGGCTATGTATTTGACCCGGGCGGCAATGCTGACCGCATCATGGCAACAGTCGCTGAGCTGGGCATCAAGGTCATCGGCATCGTGCACACTCATGCCCATCTCGATCATTTCCTGGCAGCCGGGGAAATTCGCCGGCAAACAGGCGCACCCATCTGGCTGCACCGTGCGGACAAATTCCTGTGGGACTCGCTGGAGCAGCAATGTACTGCATTCGGTGTGCCGTATACCGCGCAACCTGATCCAGACCACTGGCTGGAAGATGAGCAGGATCTCGCCTGCGGTGGCAGCTGTATCCACACCCCGGGGCATACACCCGGTTCCAGCAGCTTCTATTTCGAGGATGCCGGTCTGCTGATAGCCGGTGATACCCTGTTCCTGGGCTCCGTTGGCCGTACCGATTTTCCCGGTGGAGACGCGCGGTTGCTGAAGCAATCCATCCAGCAGCGACTGTATAAACTCGACGAGGCCGCAACCGTGATTACCGGGCACGGCCCCGAGACCAATATCGGCCGCGAAATGCGCAGCAACGCCTTTGTAAGGGCTCACTGACCGGCGGACACCCAATCAAGTTCACACAGTCAAAACTTCGCCGCGTCAATTCGCCGTAATTATGATTCTGTCATGAGCCAACAAGCCTGGGTGGATCTGAGCTCCGATGACATTCGCCGGATGCTCATCAGCCTGATCGGTCACCGGTTTGGCGACCGGCCCGAGGAACATCTCGATGAAATTCGCGCTGAGCGGGCTGGCTACGCAAGAAAATTCATCCAAATGGCCGGCATCACACCCACCGACCATGTGCTTGACCTGGGATCAGGTTGTGGCTTCGGCACCGCCGAAATCGCCCGAAAAGCAGGCCGAGTCATCGCCTGTGATATCAGCCCTGCATACCTCTCTTTTGCGCAGCGTGAATGTGCAGACCTGCCTAACCTCGAATTCCGGCAAATTGTCAGCCGGGAACTCTCATCGATAGAATCAAGGTCCATCGACGCGGTGATCTCGATGGCGGTGTTCATTCATCTGAATCTGTACGACATCCATCTTTATTTCGAACAGTTTCGGCGGGTGGTGAAACCCGGCGGAAAAGTGCTGATTGATATTGCTGATTCTAACGGGCTGTTTCCCGGCCCCCTATCCCTGTCTCGCCTGAACCCGTTCCGGGCACTTCACCAGGATCAGCAGTTTCTTGACCATGCCGGCTTTTACCGTGACGATCCCTCGTCTCTGGCCGGCCTGATGCAGTGGAATTCCGCACCCGCCATCAAGGCCGTGGCCAGGCAGTCGAGCTTCAGATTCATCCGGCGACGTGGCCACAAACTACTATTTCAGCTCACCAAAAAGCTAGCCTGAAACTGTGGTTCGCCCATTCCCGACCCACCGTATTCAGTCGCTAAACTCCAGAAATTGCGGAAGTTGCATGAGTTTCCGCCGGCACAGATCGAGCTTCTTCAGCTCAGGTTGAACGAATCGGACCACCACCTCGACCATTCCCTCCGGCATTGCGTCTAACCGCACCAACTGCGGTAACAACCCGACATTTGCTATGGCACCCGCAATTCGAACCAACAGGGTCGGGTCGGGTTCAGCCCGAAACTGCATTCCGATTATCTGCTGGTCCGCGATTGACTGCTCCGAGTCGGCAATAACCGGCAGGTCGCCTCCATCTGGTTTGTTGTTTTCGAGCCCAAGCCTCCATGCCTCATCCAGCTCAAATGGGTGTTGCGGCATGTAGCCTGATGGCCGGTTGGTAGTTCCGTGCGACGGGTGCTGGTCGACAGTGGGTAGTTCCAGATAATCACAATCGGCTGGTTGTGTTGCTGAGCGAACACGATCAGAACACCAGGCAATGATTTCATCCTCTGACGGAACGCCGGCTTCAAGCGATTTCAGCGTGAACCGCTGAGCCTTTCGATAGTGGCCAGGTACAGGATGAGCGCGAGATTGCATGATGAATGAATTATATTGTCCAATCACTGCATATATTCTGATATTTTCGTTTTTTTTGTTTATTTTATGAATAATATATGCAACTATCATCGATATTAATAAATATATATGCATATCATGGACCTGGATAAGCTTGACCGTAAAATCCTCAACCTGCTGCAAACCGAAGCAGGCATCAGCAGCACCGAGATTGGCGAACGCGTTGGATTGTCCCAGTCGGCTTGCTGGCGAAGGATGCAACGGTTGCGGGAGGCGGGCATTATTCGCGACCAGCCCATCATTCTCGATCGTGAAAAAGTGGGTCTGAAAGCCATGGTGTTCGCGCAGGTCAAACTTTCGTCCCAGGGCCGCAGCAACCTGTCTGAATTCGCCCGGGCGATGCAGGAATTTCCGGAAGTGCTGGAATGTTACGTCCTGATGGGCAGCACCGACTTTCTGCTCCGCATCGTCACCGCGGATATCCAGGCTTACGAACGCTTCTTCTTCGACAAACTTTCACAAATTCCCGGCGTGCAGGAAGTCACGTCCAGCATGGCGCTGTCCGAGATAAAACACTCAACAGTTCTGCCTTTGTGAGCGCTCGCCACTGTCGGTGTTCTGATCCCACTTTACCTGAGTGATTCTGGCGTAGGGTTTCCAGGCGCACCGAAAGGTCAGGACAATTCGCGCATGCCCTGCTCCAACCCGTTTACCGTCAGTGGAAACATACGTTCTTCCATCAGCTGGTTGATGATCTTGATCGACGGAGTGTGCGGCCAGCGGTTTTGCGGCTCGGGGTTGAGCCAGATGGCTTTGGGGTAGGTATCGAGCAGGCGCTGCATCCACTGGGCACCCGGCTCCTCGTTGAAATGTTCGACGCTCCCGCCGGCATAGGTGATTTCATACGGGCTCATGGTGGCGTCACCAACGAATATCAGTTTGTAGTCCGCGGCGTATTTGTGCAGCACATCCATGGTGGGTGTCCGTTGCGTATGGCGGCGGCGATTGTCCTTCCACAGCCCCTCGTACACGCAATTGTGAAAGTAGAAATACTCCATGTGCTTGAATTCACTGCTCGCGGCGGAGAAGAGCTCTTCGCAGACCCGGACGTGATCATCCATCGATCCGCCCGCATCCAGCAACAGCAGTACCTTGACCGCATTGTGACGCTCCGGCCGCATACGAATATCGAGCCAGCCGGCGTTACGGGCAGTGGAGTCGATCGTGCCGGATAAGTCCAGTTCGTCTGCCGCACCCTGGCGGGCAAAGCGACGAAGACGGCGTAGAGCGACTTTCAGATTGCGTGTTCCCAGTTCCAGCGAATCGTCAAGGTTGCGATACTCACGCTTCTCCCAGACTTTCACCCCGGACCGCTGGCCGCCCTGACCGCCGATTCGTATACCGGCCGGGTTAAAACCTCCCGAACCGAATGGTGAGGTGCCACCGGTGCCGATCCACTTGTTGCCACCTTCGTGACGCTCGTTCTGTTCCTCGAGTCGCTTTTTCAGCGTCTCCATCATTTCGTCCCAGTCCATCGCTTCGATCTGGGCCTTCTCTTCGTCAGTGAAAAGCTTTTCAAACTGCTGCCGCAGCCACTCGTCCGGGATATCAGCCCCGGACGGACCGAAAATCTGCTCTATGCCTTTGAAATGGGCGGCAAAGACCCGGTCGAAGCGGTCGTACAACGATTCGTCTTTCACCAGACAGGTGCGGGCCAGATAATAAAACTCATCGATACTGTACTGGGCCAGGCCGTGCTGCAATGCTTCCAGCAAAGCCAGGAACTCGGTGACCGATACCTTCAGCCCACCTTTCTTCAGGTGAAAGAAAAACTCAACGAGCATCGCGCTGGTGCAGGAATATCAGGCGTTCAAACAGGTGCACGTCCTGCTCATTTTTCAGCAGCGCGCCATGCAGCGGCGGCATGATTTTGCGGCGATCGTCACTGTTCAGTGCTTCGGGCGGGATATCCTCAGCCAGCAGCAGTTTGAGCCAATCAAGCAATTCCGACGTCGAGGGTTTTTTCTTCAGACCGGGCACATCACGCAGGCGGTAAAATGCTTCCAGCGATTCTTTCAACAGCTCCTTTTTCAGGCCGGGATAGTGAACTTCGACAATATCGGCCATGGTTTCTCTGTCCGGAAACTGGATGTAGTGAAAAAAGCAGCGGCGCAGGAATGCATCCGGCAATTCTTTTTCATTATTGCTGGTGATCACGATGATGGGGCGGTGTTTCGCAACCACCGTCTGGTGCGTCTCGTAGACGTAAAATTCCATGCGGTCGAGTTCGCGTAACAAATCGTTGGGGAACTCTATGTCCGCCTTGTCGATCTCATCAATCAGGAGTACCGGCTGGGTGTCCTGTTCGAAGGCCTCCCATAACGGGCCCCGGACAATGTAATTGGCGATATCATGAACCCGTTCATCACCCAACTGTGAATCACGCAGGCGAGCAACGGCATCGTATTCATAGAGTCCCTGCTGCGCCTTGGTGGTGGACTTGATATGCCATTGCAACAACGGCTTGTCCATGCTGCGCGCGATTTCTTCGGCCAACTGGGTCTTGCCGGTGCCGGGTTCACCCTTGATCAGGATAGGCCGACCCAGGGTGACAGCGGCATTTACCGCGGTCGACAGGTCTTCGGTGGCGATATAGCGATCGGTGCCGCTGAAGCGGCGATTGGGACGATCTTCGGAACGGGGTGTATCAGTCACGTCTATACTCTCGATGGCTGGATGGGATGGTTGGCTGAAACACCGGATAGCAAAAACCAGGTTGCGGACCAATGAATCGAAAAATCATTTTAGCGGATCAGGCGCGACGGGTCGTGAAGAGCTTCACTTGCCACTGAACCCCGGTCGAAAGAACCCAGGTAAAAAGTTGAAGGAACGTATTGGTATGTATGTAAATTCGGGATCGATGTGGGCGCGAAAACGAGCGGTATCAGTAATGATGCTGGTAATGCTTAGTCTGCCGGGCGCCGCCATGGCGGAGCAATTGATTGACACGTTTCGAGGCAGTCGCAGCACCAGCACGCTGGAATTCGAAGTCAGGGCGCCATGGATTCTCGACTGGCGGGTGAGCGGTGATGGCAATCGGGTCGCGGCCGTGGATGTTGCGCTGTTCAATGCCGCCAACGGCCAGCACGAGGGTTCGGTGCTGAAAACCAAGTATCCCGGCAATGGCGTGCGGATGTTTGACCAGAGCGGGCGCTTCTATTTCCGCGTGGATTCGGCATTGATGGAGTGGACCCTGAAAGTGATCCAGCTCACGCCGGAAGAGGCTGAGCTTTACACACCTAAGAATAACGACCTGTTCTGAAGTGGCGTCGGCCGAATCGGCCAGCTTTCAGCTGTTCAATCCGATTGTGGTTCCAGCCTGACGAGTTCGATGTTGAACATCATTGACGCATTGGCCGGAATAATGTCCTCGACCGCGCGGTTTCCGTACGCCATTCCGGGAGGCACCAGCAACATTCGCCGACCACCCGGTTGCATGCCCAGTACACCCTCGTTCCAGGCTGGCATCACTTTATCTGTACCGATGACAAACGAGACGGGTTCACCGGTGCTGCGGGAGTTGTACAGCTCTTTGCCACGCACACCCTGGTTGTCCAGCCAGCCGATGAAGTGAATGGTTGCGATCATGCCTTCCTCGGCGACCAGGCCACTGCCGTTGGCGAGATCCTTGACTTTCATGCCTCCGGCCGCCGTGCGAAATCCATCGGCGAAGACTGCATTGCTGACGACCATCGACAGGATAACAACCGGCAACCAGATCAAGATGAGTTTCAATGCCTTCATTTCATAGCCTCTTCGACCGCCGTCGCTGCCTACGCTTCCGGTACTACATGATCCCTGCTTACGGATTGCGTTCATGGGCTGCACGCCATGTCATCAGCGCCCCACTTGGATCGACACCATTGCTTCTCAGACAACAGGGAGTGACCGGTTTCACTGGGGTGGAAACAGTCTCCACCGTTGACGTGAACCGAATCGAATTTCACGTCAAATATGTCAATGAATTCAGCGTTCAATAACTGGTCGTTCGCCTGGTATTCAGCGAGCACATCACTCAGGATCACGTTGTAGGTATCCCTGATCGCAGCGTGAAACGCCTTTCGTCTCTGGCAATTCGGACCATCACCCGAATAGTCATTGTCCGGGTCTTCTCTTGAGGCAGCGCTGGCGCAATCGTCACCGGCCCCGGATAACAGGTTCTGACAGGGGACGAATGGCCAGATAAAGACCCGGCAGGCGAAATTGGTCCGCTTGGCGTTCCACAGCCAATAAATATCCGGAATACTGGAAATGTGAATATTGACGAATTCACTGAAAGGCTCCGCGGCCAGCACATTCAGCCCGGCTCGATAGTCTTGCTCAAACTGGGCCGGGTTGGTCATTTCAGCCATTGAGTCTGCGCAAACATCGTTATTTCCCAGCAACACTGTCACCATGCCGGCGGTGCCGTCAGGCATTGCGCTTGCCGCGGCGGCAACATTTTGCGCCTGGCCGGCAAAATCGGCCATCACCGCGCCACTGATCGCCTTGTTGAAACCAGCATCGCGGGTTGAGTTGTTTTCGGTATAAGCGGCGGCGTCAGTCGCCTCGAAACGCTCATTCAACGCATTGACAGAATCTCCGCCATCGTAGCCGGTTGACCACACGGTCTGGTGGTTCCTTGAGCCGATGGAGCCCTCCGCGGCTTCCGCCTCGCCGATGGAATCACCGATGTTGAACTGGTTCAGTGGCACGCCAGCCTGCGACATTTCGATGGCGCAGAACATATCGCAACCGTCGCCCGAGTCGAGGTTTCCGTCGTCACAGGCTTCGT
>Ga0102946_1000917_pt1 | contig 10118 bp, 10 predicted proteins | sample SalPon2A_A_D1_MG_FD_78209 | JGI IMG/M metagenome (GOLD analysis project Ga0102946, IMG submission 78209) | Soil microbial communities from South San Francisco under conditions of wetland restoration - Salt Pond MetaG R2A_A_D1_MG | ecosystem: Environmental > Terrestrial > Soil > Wetlands | place... | reverse complement strand
CCGTCATTCACGATCAGATTGATCACGTAGGTTCCGTCAACATCGGCCGTAAAGGTCGGATCGACGCTGTTTGCCAGGGAAAGACTGGCACTGCTACCGTCAGGGATCGAATTAAAGTTCCAGAGGTAAGTCAAATCATCATTATCGGCATCGCTGCTACCGCTGCCATCCAGAATGACCATCGATCCGGTTGCAACTTCCTGGTCAGGTCCGGCATCGGCGACCGGTGCCGAATTGATTGTTGCTGCCGTGACGCTCACCTGACTTACCGCGCTATCCAGCAATCCGTCATTCACGATCAGATTGATCACGTAGGTTCCGTCAACATCGGCCGTAAAGGTCGGATTTATACTGGTTGTCGAGGAGAGACTGGCGCTGCTGTCCTCAGGGATCGAGTTAAAGTTCCAGCGATAAGCCAAGTCATCATTGTCGGCATCGCTGCTGCCGCTACCGTCCAAAAAAACGACAGAACTAGTCGAGACGTTCTGATCGAGACCTGCATCTGCGACGGGTGCCGAATTCTCAATCGCAGCAATAATCATTACTACATCAAAATCACTGTCGAGCTGGCCATCATTGACCACAAGGTTCAGCACATAGGTCCCTTCATCAACTGCAACAAAGGAAGGATTTACAGTGTCTGCCCTGGTCAGCGGCACTTCGCTCCCGCCCGCAACTGAAGTAAATGACCAGAGATAGTCCAGCGGATCATTATCGGCATCGGAGCTGGCGCTGCCGTCGAGGATCACCGTCGTTCCGGTCGAGACGTTCTGATCGGGGCCGGCATTGGCGACAGGAGGGATATTCGCAGTCGTTGCGCTGATTAAGACCGCGTCTGGCATGCCTTCCAGGACACCATCACTGACGATCAGGCTCAGGTTATACTCACCATCAACGTCTGCGGTAAATGAGGGGTTCACCGCAGTCGCATCAGAGAGTATGGCATTACTGTCGGCCGGAGCGGAGTCAAAAGACCAGCTGTAGATCAACAGGTCATCGTTCGCATCGGAACTGCCGCTGCCATCAAGCGTAACTGTTGCTCCGGTTGAGACATTCTGGTCCTGGCCGGCATTGGCAACAGGTGCAACATTTTCCGTCGTGGCGCTGATTATGACCGTGTCCGACATGCCGACCAGACTGCCATCATTGACGGAAAGGCTCAGAACATAGTCACCATCTACATCAGCAGCAAAAGAAGGATTTACCGTTGTCCCACCAAAAAGAAAGGCCTGACTGCCGGTCGGCACAGAGTCGAAAGACCAACTGTAGATCAACAGATCGTTGTTCGGATCTGAACTGCCGCTGCCGTCTAGGGTCACCGTAGACCCGGTCGCAACATTCTGGTTCACTCCTGCATCTGCAACCGGTGCAGAATTTACTGAATTTGCCGTAATAGTGACGGTGTCAACCGCGCTGAACAAAAGACCATCATTGACCACCAGGCTCAGAACATAACTGCCATCAAGATCAGCAATAAAGGTGGGATTGGCATCAGTCGCTCCGGAGAGAATCGCCCTGCTGCCGGTGGGCATGGAGTCAAAAGACCAGCGGTAGCCCAACAGGTCGGGGTCTGCATCGAAGCTGGAGCCACCATCCAGGATAACCAGATCTCCGGTCGTGACATTCTGATCCGGGCCAGCATTGGCGATTGGCGTCGAGCCGCCTTTGTCGCCGCAACCGATCTGTAAAGAGAGTAACGCCATAACAATCAACAGAATCGCAGTTTCTTTAATAGTGCCCCGTTGAAAAAGCATTAAAACATCTCCCCTTGAGAATAACGACCGAAGTCCGGTTGATGGGTCAACAGAAACAAAAACAGCCGGACCACCAAAATAACTTCTGGCAGCCCGGCTGTCTTCTCAGAGGATAAGACCCGCGACTTTCCGTCCCCGCCTCACGACAGGGTTGGCTTTATCAATAGTCATCACTATTTTACATGTCTCTTTCCCTTAAAGCAAAGATTTGAACGATGTCAACTGACAGGGTTGAGGAATACCATCCATTAAATTTGAAGTTAAAGTGTGGGATTGTAGAAAAAGCGAAAGATTCTTTTCTTTTCATCAGCAAGTTTGCTGCCGATCTTTACCAGTGACTCTCCTTTACGGCTCAACCTGATCTTGGTCCGAAAAACCCCGTCGACAGGATTAAGCCGTAGCGGAGCAGCAGTCCGCCCATCTGGTGAGGTGACCTTGACCGCCACCTCCCCTTCCTCTAGTGGCTTGCCGCTCTTGACTGAGAAGAACGAAACAGACAGCAGGTAATCCTCCCCCCTGGAACTGCCCGGCACAGGAGAAAGTTGTGCTGCGATCTGAACACCGCGATAGCTGTCCCGACCGAGATCGATATTCCGCTCAGCATAGAACTGTTGAGTTGATGGGGATTGGAGCTGAGCCACTTTTCCGGGCTGACCTGTGGAGAACACCGGAGTTACGATCAAGAGCAGCAGCATGGCAGAAAATAAAAGTTGAGGCATGATGATCTCCTTGATTTTATGAGTCCGGGTGAGATTATACGGAGAAAACATGCAGACGTCATGCGAAAATAACGGCGATTACTTAGAAGTGCGGGGAATCAGGTCACCAGCGAATTCGACTTACAGGGTGAACCACACCGGGTGCAGAACTGCCAGTTGCTGCTCAACAGGTCACCACAGCTGCAGTACTGATCTTTGAGGCGGCGGCGATTTTTTGCTTTTGCCACGCAGAGCAGCAGGAACGCTCCAATATCGCAGAACAGCAGGATCATTGCCAGAGGACTCAGAACAAAAAACGAAGCCATGTTACACCGGCCGCAACTGTAGGACCAGAAGTTATAGAAAATAATTCCAGCCGCCAGAATCGCAATAAACAGAATATTGGTGATATGGCGCTCTTTCATCCTGCCGCTCCCTTTGAGAACTCGCCACAGTAGGGACAGTGGTTATGGGCAAGCAGCTTCCCGCGATGACAATGACTGCAGGACTCGCTGAGTCGTTCCCGGCAGTGAGGACAGACCAGCCATTCCGGCTCAACCACGGCCTGACAGCCGGGACAGGAGCCGACAACCTGAATCGGATCCTCCGGAGAACGATCAATCTCTCTCTGTATGGCCCAGATCAGAACGGCCAGGATTATCAACAACAGCAGAATCATCGCTACCCCGCGTACGCGACCGGCTGGGGAGTCAAGGCAGTGTCGTCATCAACAGAACCATCGCGTAAGGAAATTGTTCGGTCAAAATAAGGAACGTTTTCAGCGTTATGGGTGACCATGACGATGGTTTGACCCTCGCGGTTCAGATTTTTGAACAGATCCATAATTTCAAGGCTGGTGGCAGAATCAAGACTGCCGGTCGGCTCGTCGGCCAGGATCAGCGGTGGAGCATTGACCAGGGCCCGTGCGATCGCGACTCGTTCCTGTTCTCCACCGGAAAGCTGACTGGGCAGATGATCCGCACGGGACTTCAAGCCGACGCGATTCAGAACCTCGTTTGCCAACCGTCTTTTCTCTTTGGCCGGCAAGCGTTTGACGGCCAGTGGCAACATGACGTTTTCCAGCGCGGTGAGATATGGAATCAGGTTGAAGGACTGAAAGACAAAACCGAGATATTCACGGCGAAAGTCAGCCAGTTTCTCGCCGCTCAGGGCATAGATATCGATATCGTCGACACAGAGTCGCCCCGCCGTAGGGTGGCTGAGGCCACCAAGAATTGACAACAGGGTACTCTTGCCGGACCCTGAAGGGCCCATCACACCGAGGAAGGTTCCCTCTTCAACCCGGATGGTCAGGTCGCGCAGGGCAACCACCTTATCGGCGTCACTGCTATAGGTTTTGTTCAGTTTCTCTATCTCAATAAAAGCCATTGGTTCCTCGCAAATCGATTAAAGTGCACGCAGAGCTTCGGTCGGGTCGAGGCGACTGGCGTGCAGAGCCGGATAGAAGGAGGCCAGACAACCAACCACCAGTGCCAGCAACATGGCCAGAGCGGCCAGGGGCAGGCTCCAGTGCAGCGCAACATGGTTCTCCGTCATCAGCGGCAGGATCATCCGGGTTGCCCCCATCCCGACGACAAAGCCCAGAAAGCCGGACAACAGGCTGAGCAGAGACGATTCGACCAGAATCAGCCTCATGATATGCGAACGCCGGAAACCGAGAGCGCGAAAGATCCCGATTTCCCGGGTCCGTTCGTTGACCGCGCTCATCATTGTGACGAATACCACCAGAGCGCCAATCAGAATCACGATCGCTGCAATCGCCAGCGAAAAAGTCCTGAACTGATCGAGAGCATGCATCCGGGTCTTCACCACCTGTTGAATCGCCCCGACCTCGACATCGGGCAATGCGGCGCTGATCTGATTGACCATATCGGTGACAGGGCAATCGGAGCAGAGAGCAGCGACTTCGACCAGCGACACTCGCCCCTGCTTATTCAACAGCTGTTGCACGACCGGCAAAGAGGCAATCAGAAGCTGGTCATCCTGCGAGCTGGTTTTATTGAGAATGCCGCTGACGGTGAACTGTTGATCGAGCAGGGTCAGTTGATCTCCGACCTTAAGACCAAGGACTGTCGCGACGGCCTCCCCTGCAACAAGCTGATCTGCTTCGCGGATCGTTTCACCGTTGATGGTCCACCATTTTTTCAGGTGGAACTCTTTATTAATATCAACACCCATCAGCATTACCCGCTCAGTACCGACCTGCACCGCACCGAGAACCTTGGGGGCCACGGCCGCGATATTTCTACTGTTGGGTATGGTGCCGATCTTTTTCAGATCGTCCTGTCGAATCTCACGGCTGTCGACCGAGACGCCACCCAGAGTAATCCCGCCATAGCTGAGCGATAGATCATCACTCTTCGGCGTAATCAGAATGTTGGCGCCGTAGTTCTCCATTTTGTGTTGAACATCTGCGGTCAACGCGTTGGAGAGCGAAATCAGAGTCACGACCGTGGCGACTCCGATCAGCAGACCGGCAATCAGAAAAACCATCCGACTTTTGCGGCGCTTGAGATTGTTCCATACAATCGATTCAAGATTCATTTTTATCCCAGAGATATTGTGGTTATTATCTGCACGTCTTCCATCCTCTCCGTATTCACGGCAGTGGCAGAACGCGTACTAGAAGTACCAACTGCCACTGTTCAGGTCCGTTGTTTTGATAATGAGTTCGTTTCCGGCAACCTGCCGTTGCAACGGAGCCGGATTGCAGCCACCCTTGACCTCATTGATCAGATCGGTACGAAACCTCATGTCACAGTTGTTACAGACCATGAAGTTCCCTTCCTGACGATAACCTTTCTTTTCGCGGTAGCAGACGTCACAGGCATCAAATGCAGACCGCATCACGCCATCAACACTCTTCACCACGAAGAAATCGACTTTCGACTCTCCCTGGCCATGGGTAAAATAGTGTGCCTGGCCATCGCTGACCTTGTTGATGTCGATGCGGACTTCACCGTTTTTGGCTTTCAGGGCGGCGTAGCCATCTGTGGATCCCTGCCCCGTCATCAGCCATCCGGCGATAGCAGAGACGACGACCAGACCGACAATGGCGAACAGCTTGCCGGCCGAACCTTTTTTGCTCGATTCAACGAATAAATCCTTTTTTTCCTGTCTTTCGTTCTTCATCTGAAATCTCCATAAATCTGTTTAACGCTCTGTATTTTAACCGGAACAACAACCACCACCGCAACCGCCACCGGCCCCTGACTGCGCAACAGACTGCTTGAGCTGCGGATCAAAGATGACCATCGGCGTCTGCCTTCTCAGCTCCTGAAACCACTGATTCAACTTCTGTCGCTGCTCCTGTGGGTTGTCGATGCCGGCGATAACATTCAGCTCGATGTTGCGGTTGATGATCATCTTCTCTTTCAACTGATTAACAAATTCTTCCTGGCTTGGGTAGCTCGCCAACAATGCCGTCTCGAAATCGGGTGTCGAGGCACGCAGTTCCTTCACCCGCAAATCGACCTCTCCCTGCGGAACCACGATCTGATTGCTTTCAGCCGCAGTCAAAAGAAGAGCGCGATCTCTGACCTCCTGCCAGATCCCTGCACGAACCCGCTTAACAGCTTCTGGTTGGTCACCCATCTGCATCGTCGTCAAGGCACGTTCAACCTTCCTGTCAAAATCGGCCCGGGAGATCAACCGGGAACCGATCCGCGCAAGATAGGTTTCCGCAAGGCGCGACTCTTCTGCCTGCAGCGACCGGTAATCGTCGCTCGACATGTTCAGGCTGAGCACCGCCGGGAAGCCGCTTTCGGTGATGGTCCGGGCAATGGTCTGCGCATCCAGCCGGGTCGGATCATAAAGAACCTGACTGCGACCGGTGGTCACCACGATATCAACCTTCTCAATGCCATCGAGCTTTCCAAGTGCTTCATTGATGGTTCCAACGCAGGAAGCGCAGGTCATATTTTTTACCGTAAATTCCGCCATTGCCGCATCGACTCTTGCGCTCTCACCGGGAAACAAACCCAGACCGAACGAGAGCAACAGAGCAGCAACCACAACGGCGCTACCAAGAACAACTTTTTTCATGCAGACCTCCGCTTTTATTATTTGGTACGAAAAATAGATTGGCCAATGTATAAACAGATTTCGTGCCAGAAAGTATTCGGGCGGGTAACTTGCTGCAATGAATAGACTTTCAGGGACAGGTCGCGAGCGGAAGGCCAGCAAAACAGAAAAACCGCAGAATATTCATCAGTCGTTTGAAGAATATTCTGCGGTTCAAGATGCGTTCAGCGAGGGAACCAGCCGGGTTGAAAGAAGGTTATTGTTATCGCACCCTCGCTCTAAGCGATGATCGTTAGCCCGGACTTTCAGTCCAGAGTTTTTGGGCCTGTCACCGGCAGGACAAACTCCTGCCCCTGCCAGGAAAAACGGACCCCCTCAGGCAGAATCTCGACGATCTGAACGCCATCGATGCTGGTTCCTTCCATCACCGGCAGGTCGTTGACCACAGCCAACCGTTCTTCCGGCTTCGGCCGGTAAGCGACCGCCGTCACTGTCAATACCGGCAGACTCGCTGGAACAACCTCAGGCGACGCAGCAGCTGGCGAGGGTTCCGCCAGAGGTGAAATTGCCTCGGAAGACGGAACCGCAACCGGGGTGGTTTCAGGCGCAGGTTGTAAGGTAGAGTCCGGCACGAAAGGCGGAGCCACAGGAACGACCTTGACCACGGGAATCTCGGGAACAGCAATGGTCGGCGCAGATCGGGCCACTTTGCTCGCGGCACTCTGCTCAACGGCTTCCCGCTTTGTCGCGGGTGGCAACGGAATCACCACCGGCTCGATTTTTACCTCTGCGACTTTCGGCTCAGAGACAGGTCTTTCGGCGGGCGGTACTGTTTCTGTCGAGGGGGGATTCTCGGTTCGGGGTTGCGCCTGCGCCTGATTCGGCTCAGGTGCAGGAGGAACAATAATCGGAATCTTCCTCACCGGTTCGACAGCTGCAGGGCGGGCAGGCGGGCTTGTCAGCGTGGCAGTCGGGTCCGTCTCACTGGAACCGATCAAAAGCCAGAGGATAACCACCAGACCGATCGACAGGAGCAAAAAGAAGACAACCTTCAGAGCCAGGGAGCTGGCGCTGTTTCGTCGCGGGGCAGAACGCTTCAGGATGTCACGGGCCAGGTCGGTCCTCCCCTCGCCCATCGCGGCCTTTTCTTCTTCCAGCTTACGCAGGGCTTTCAGTATTGAGCTCATAGGGTTGCCCCCCTGTCCAATTCGGGAAAATCATATCCCGCCAGACGATAGATCAGCAGCAGGGTCTGCGGCCCGACCCGGCCGTCCGGAATCAGTCGATTCTGTCGTTGCAGATCAGTCACAGCCCGAATCGTTTCACCATTGAAGACACCGGTCTGCGCAAGATTGGGGAAGCCTATGGTACGCAACAGCGATTGCAGCCTGGCCACATCAGGCAGATTAATCCCAGGTTCCATCAGGTAAGGGATGTGATACGGGTTCACCCAGGGTATAAATGCTTTACCGAACCAGATCTGTTCGAACTCCTCCCGCCCGATCCAGCCGCTTTCAGTCAGCCGCGGTTCCAGAAGCACCTGCCCCTCCCGGTAGCCAAGCAGGGTGAAAAACTGATTCCCGGCGACCGTCGGCAGCACCAGTTCGATAAGCGCCGGCGAATCAAAGGTCAAAAGTCCATCAAGATCACCCTGAAAGCGACTGATCAGAAGTCCCTGATCTCTTAATACCAGTTCCGGGGGGCGATTGATCCCGGCCGGTGGTTCCTTGCCCCAACGCTTGAGCAGCGCAGTCAATGCCTGAGTAACAGCAGTCTCTGTGTTGAGGGCAGCAATGCGCTGCTGCAGCTCTTCGATCCGTGCTGCGGAGACTGCGGGGATCGGTTCCTGAAGAGGAGGAGGTTGAGGACTCGCCGCTTCGCTCTCAATAGCCTGGGCGGTTATCGGTCGCTCTGACGACGAGTCGGACGAAAGTTGATCGGACAACCTGGGCCAGAGCAGCGCAAGCGAGATCAGGATCGTCGCCAGAAACAGGACCACCACCGGAACCCGAATCCGAAACGACTGTTCATTGTGCTTATCATGCTGATGCAGTTCTGATTGGGCTGTTTTGATGACAGAGGCGTCAATTTCATTCAGATCCTGACTGTAGGCAACCAGCAGGGCCCGATCACAAAGAATATTAATCAGCCGGGGGGTGCCACCAGTCAGGCGATAGATGACCTTGAGCGCTTTTTCGTTAAAGAGGCTGCCACCCTTCCACCCTGCGACCTTGAGTCGATGACGGATATAGGTCTCGGTGTCTTCGGCGTCCATCGGTAACAACCGATAACGCACCACCAGCCGCTGTCTCAACTGGCGCAAGTCCGGCCGGTCGAACAGAACCTCCAGCTCCGGTTGTCCGACCAGCACCATCTGGATCAGCTTGTCGGTTTCCGTTTCCAGGTTGGACAGCAGCCGCAACTGCTCCAGAACCGCAGGCGCCAGGTTTTGTGCCTCATCAACCACCAGAACAACAGTCTTGCCCTGCTCGCGCTGATTCAACAGAAAACGGTTCAACGATGCGTGCAACTGCACCAGATTCAGACCATCGGGGGTCGCGATAGAAAACTCGTGATGGATGGTCTCCATCAGCTCCAGCGCCGACAGGCAGGGATTTAAAATCAACGCCAGGCTGTAGTCCTCGTCATCCAACTGACCCAGCAGGGTTCTCAACACTGTGGTCTTCCCGGTTCCCACTTCGCCGGTCAGCGACAAAAAGCCGACCCGCTGCCGAATGCCATACAGCAGATGGGCAAAAGCATCCTTGTGGTTTTTGCTCAGGAAGATAAAGCGCGGGTTCGGGGTGATATGAAAAGGTTTTTCCTGAAAACCGAACTGGTTGAGATACATAAAAAAGCCTGAAATCAAAAGGTTTTAAAGGGTGAAAAGTAATTTTATACAGTGCGATGGCTTTTACAAGAAGAAAATCGGCATAAGCCCGTCAGGCCCGGACTTGCCGGGCATAAACAAAATATCAAAGGGATTAATTTCCTCTTTGCAGATGCTGCCATCTGTGTTAGTTTGCTTCGGTTCAAGGCCATTCAAAGAAAGAGGAGTTATTTAACATGTCGACACTACTGATTGCACTGCACGTCACGGTTTCCATCGCCCTTATCGTTATTGTCCTGCTGCAAATGGGCAAAGGCGCCGAGGCTGGCGCGTCTTTTGGTGCAGGTTCCAGCAACACCATGTTCGGTTCCAGCTCCGGCGGCAGCTTCATGGGTAAGGTCACCGCGGCGGCAGCAGTTATCTTCATGCTGACCAGCCTGACCCTGGCGTACTTCTACAGCTCGCCGGCATCCAAAACGGTTATGCCCAGCACGGTGAATCTTCCTGCAGAACAAGCGTCAGAGGGCTTCGCCCCTGCCGCTGAGCCTGTTGTTCCGTCAGCGACTGAAGAGCAGACAGCAGCACCTGCAGAGCCGGAAAAAAAGTAAAAAAGCCGTCAATTTTTATTGACAGCCCTCAAAGCAATTCAGTATAAGTACAACCCTTGCCGAAGTGGTGGAATTGGTAGACACGCACGCTTGAGGGGCGTGTGACCTACGGTCGTGCGAGTTCGAGTCTCGCCTTCGGCACCATTAAACGAATAAAGCTTCCGGTAATGCGGGGGCTTTTTTT
>Ga0102946_1000916_pt1 | contig 10123 bp, 10 predicted proteins | sample SalPon2A_A_D1_MG_FD_78209 | JGI IMG/M metagenome (GOLD analysis project Ga0102946, IMG submission 78209) | Soil microbial communities from South San Francisco under conditions of wetland restoration - Salt Pond MetaG R2A_A_D1_MG | ecosystem: Environmental > Terrestrial > Soil > Wetlands | place... | reverse complement strand
GATGTATGATTAACTTTTTAAAACCGAGTGAATTTTAGCAACAACTTGTTCAGGTGTAATTTCGGCTATTGCCTGCTCATATCCATTGGGGTATTTATTACCATAAACAGAAGTAGGGATTTCTGGGAACTGTTCGCGATCAGCCATTAATGCATTGTCCAGATTTTGATGGAAAGGATAAAATCCTGCGTAAGGGTGTGTAACTCCCCAAATGCTAACAACAGGTACATTATAGATTGCTGCTAGATGACCATTGCCAGAATCCATAGAGAGCATCAGGTCGAGGTTAGAAATGATATCCAGCTCGTCACTTAGTGAAAATTTGCCAGCTATACTGGTTACATTTGTATTCTGTAATGCTATAGTATTGAGTTTTTTTACTTGAATTTCACCGCCTCCAAACAGAAGTACATGGTGTTTTTTGGAAAGCTCACCGATCACTTTTTTCATGTGCTCTAATGGATATTCCTTACTCTTAAAAGCAGCAAAAGGCGCAACGCCTATTATCTTCTCATTAGGCCTTTTTGGCTTTAAAAAATTTTGGTCCAAACTTGCTTTGTGAGGAAAATTGACTTTTGACATATCAATAGTGTACCCCAAGGCATCAAAAACATCAGAATATCGTTGATGTGTATTTTTGAGTTGTTCAAATCTTTTACCCAATATTAAGGCTCTTTTTTCAGCTCTACCCTTGTCAATGGCAACCAAAGGCTTCCCAAAGAAAAAAACCCTAAGGATTTTGGTTCGTAAAACATTATGTAAATCGGCAATGGCATTAATTTTTAAAGCCATTAATTCCTTTGAAAGTTTCCACAAGCCTAAAACACCCTTGTGTTTACCCTTTAAATCCGCACTAAAAGCAGTCACATTGTCTATATTTTTAAACAAGGGAGCAAAGAATGCGCGGGTTACTACCGTTACTTGTACTTGAGGGTATTGCTCTACAAGGGCTCTAATTACTGGTACCGTCATGGCAACATCGCCCAATGCAGAGAAACGAAGAACCAATATGTGTTTAGATTTTGACATGTTCTTTATATGTCATATTGAGCGTAGTCGAAATATCTTATAGAGATTCTTCATCCCGACAGCCGCCGAGATTCTGAATGATAACTGCTTATTTTTTAGAACGCAGCACAGGATTAAGCTCGTCATCGTTGTACATTTTCATCTGCTTATATACCTTCATGTACTTGTTGCCCTCGGCAATATCTGCTAATAGATCGTCAATGGCTGTAGAAAGATCCTTTCGTTGTTCTAACAATACATTCAGCTTCTTCTGGCATGCCACTTTATGTGCTTCGGAAGCGTTTTCACGTACCGTTTCTAGCTGCATATGATAAATTTTTAATGCTAAAATCGAGAGTCGATCAATGGCCCAAGCTGGACTTTCTGAGTTTATTTTGGCATTTGGCTTGATATTTACATCCTTGTATTTTTCAAGAAAATAGCTATCAATATATTCAACAGTATCTGTTCTGTCTTGATTAGATGCATCAATCTTACGTTTTAACTTTAACGCCGCTTCAGGATCTATATTAGGGTCGCGAATGATGTCTTCATAAGCCCATTGCACTGTGTCTATCCAGGATTTTCTATAGAGTAAATGTGCAATAAGATCATCATTCTTATCATATTTATTTTCAAAAGGCTGATCAACTATATTTAAAATTTTATACGTATTAATTACGTCCTTAAAAATTGAATTTGCTTTATCAGAAAACATAGAAGTATTGTTTAAAGTACAAATATAAGTGTATTTAATTAACTTTACTATTTAGAAACCTTTCGCTATGTATATACATCAATTAGCCAAAACAAATTCTGTTTTGAATTCCTTTTTATCTGAAATAAGAAGTGATACTATTCAAAACGATAAAATGCGGTTTAGACGTAACATTGAACGTATTGGTGAAATATTGTGTTATGAAATGAGTAAAAGTTTTATTTACAAAAGCCATGATGTTAATACTCCCCTAGGACAAAAATCAACTTTTATACACTCCAACAAAGTAGTAATATGTTCAATTTTAAGAGCAGGATTGCCCTTACATATTGGTGTTTTGAATTATTTTGATAGCGCTGAAAGCGCCTTTATTTCAGCCTATAGAAAGCATAAAAAAAATACTATTGATTTTGAAATTAAAGTTGAGTATGTTGCTTGCCCAGATTTGCATGATAAAACCTTGGTCATAGTCGATCCGATGTTAGCAACAGGCCAATCATTGGTTTTAACCCATAATGCTTTGTTAAAGATAGGGCAGCCAAAGGATCTTCATATCTTAAGTGTTATTGGCGCCCAGGCAGGGGTAGGATATATAGAGCAACAACTTCCGGAAAATTCACATTTATGGATAGCAGACATTGATAAAGAACTTGATGAGAAGGGCTATATTGTTCCTGGATTAGGCGATGCAGGCGATTTGGCCTTTGGCGAAAAACTACAAAAATAAAATGCCTATAGGTGTCGCTATCAGCAACCAAAAAAAAGCCTCTCCAAACCACCTATCATTTACGACCTGAATATAATTGGACATTATTATTGATAAAGGCGCAAATAAAAATATGAATTCACTTCCATTTTTTACTGGTGTAACTACGACTATAAGCATAGCCAAAAGGGCACTCAAAAGCACTAAAAAATGTGCTGCTCTGTAATTTTTTGCTTTATCCTTAAATGTTTTTATATAGAAGAAAAGTGCCCAAATACCCATAGAGAGTATAATGGTTATTGCAACAATAAAACTTAGTTTATTATATGAGGTAAAGTCGTATGAAATACCAGCAATGTACTCAAAAATGTTGCCAACGGAATTTTGCATAATTATTGAATAGCCTACTACGAGAATCATAACAGTGAGTAATCCAAGAAAAGGAATAATCCAATTTTTTGCACTACTAATGGAAAACAAAAAGAGGGCAGCAAGGATTAACGGAAAAAACAAAAATGCCCAAAAGTAAAATAATGTAGCAATGCCTATCCAAAAAGCAGCATCAAAAAGTTTCTTCTTTACATTTGCATTAGTTCTTAAACTTATTATACGCCTTAAAGCTAGCATTACAAAAAGATTTGCAATAATGACGTCATTGAACAACATTGTAGAAGGTAATGCTGCCAGAAACAAAGTATAAAAAATAATTTTATAGCTGTTTCTTTTTGTGAGATTGTTCTTTGTTACAAAAAAAGCGAGAACTATGATAGAGAAGATTAATAGACCTAAAATAAGAATGTGTTTAAAACCTTCCACAAGGTTAAAATTTTCAAATAGTGTCTCAAACCTTGCAATTATAAATAAGAGTGCTACTACTATTGAAATTAAGACAAGATGAATAGGTTTAGAAGTGCTAAAAAATCTTGTTATCATTTAAAAATTGTGTAATTTTGTGGTATAAATATAAGATTATACAATGAAAGATTTCTTTAATGCCATCGAGGATTTATTTGTAAATGTTTTATTCTTACCTTATGATGCGTTGCGTTCACTAGAGCTTGAGAATTGGTGGGCTGCTAATATTGTTTCATGGGTGTTTATAATTATTGGGCTTGTTGCCTTTACTTATTGGATGTTACAACTAAAATCTTTCAATGATAATAATGAAGAAGACAAGACAGTGACAGCTCACTCCTATTTATAAATCAAAACCAATATCTTTTCGGTAGTACATTTTTTCAAAATGAATCTTTTCTATACTTTGATATGATTTGTTTAATGCCTCTTTGTAATCATGACCAAAAGAAGTAATCGCCATTACGCGACCTCCTGATGTTACGATATCCTTATCGAGATTCTTCGCTCCTGCATGAAAAACGGTCGATTCACCTATAGTTTCCAATCCATATATAACCTTCCCTTTTTCATAGCTTTCAGGATAGCCGCCCGATACAAGCATTACAGTTGCCGTTGCACGTTCATCAATTTTCATTTTAATAGTATTTAACGACTGATGCGCTACCGCCTTGAACATCTGAACCAGATCGTTTTTTATTCTAGGTAGCACGACTTCCGTTTCAGGATCTCCCATTCGCACGTTATACTCTATAACCTTTGGATCATCTCCAACTTTTATTAATCCAATGAAGACAAAACCTTTAAAAGGCAAATTATCTTTCTGCAACCCATTAATAGTTGGTTTAACAATTTGATCCTCAATTTTTTGCATAAAAGCTTGATCTACAAAAGGAACAGGTGAAATAGCACCCATACCTCCAGTATTTAAGCCTATATCCCCTTCGCCAATTCGCTTATAATCTTTGGCAGTAGGGAGGATTTGGTAGTTCTTTCCATCCGTTAAAACAAAGCAACTTAATTCTATACCATCAAGAAATTCCTCTATGACAACGGTCGTACTGGCCAATCCAAATTTGGAGTGTAATAACATATTTCGTAATTCTGCTTTGGCTTTGTCAAGATCATTCAGGATTAAAACACCTTTCCCTGCCGCCAAACCATCTGCTTTTAACACATACGGAGGCGTAAGCGATTCTAAAAAGTCATATCCTTCATGAACTTCTTCTTTTGTAAAGCTTTTATAGGCCGCCGTTGGGATACTGTGTCTGTACATAAACTTTTTGGCAAACTCTTTACTGCCTTCCAATCGTGCTGCCTCCTTTTGGGGCCCAATGACAGCAACATCTTTTAGTTGTTGATCATTTAAAAAGAAGTCGTGAATACCATTCACCAATGGATCCTCAGGACCGACTACGACCAAATTAATTTCTTCTTTTATGACGAGCGATTTTATATTTTCAAAGTCATTGATATCAATATCTACATTAGTAGCCAATTTGGATGTCCCCGAATTTCCAGGCGCTACAATAAGATGTCTACACAATTTGCTTTGGGCAATTTTATGAGCCATCGCATGTTCTCGACCTCCCGATCCCAAAATTAAAATGTTCATGATGTCCTTTTTAGAAAGGTCAAAAATAATTGGTTTTACGATTAAAAAACAATTAATTTACACAAAGATTCATATTGTCGTTACATTGAAGTTTTTCGATCTTTCATTACACTTAAACAACTTTCCTATTAAGGAAGCTAAATTACATTTAAGTGAAATTCAGAAAATGAAACAAGATATGTTTAAAGCACATATTTTAGCAAGAAAACAATTTATATGTAACTTTCATTTAACCCATAATCACTTTTACCAGTCATTTGCCAAAGGCTGTAATCCACAAGAATGGAGTACTGTTCCTGTTATGAAGAAATATCATCTTCAACAACCATTAGAAAAACGCCTATCTGATGGTTTTTATAAACATTCGGTATACATAAATAAGACATCAGGTTCTTCGGGTAATCCCTTTACGTTCGCGAAAGACAGATTTTGTCACGCACTGACATGGGCTGTAATCATGGACCGCTTCTCGTGGTACTCTATTGATTTCAATAGTTCAAAACAAGCCCGATTCTATGGTATCCCCTTAGACAAAAAAAATTATTACAAAGAGCGTATAAAGGATTGGTTTGGCAATAGATATCGTTTTACAGTATTCAATTTAGAAGATGAAGCTTTTGAGAAGTGTTTAGTAAAATTTAAAAACACCGCTTTTCAATACATCAATGGGTACACCAGCCCAATAACGCAGTTTGCAAAATTTTTAAGGCGAAAAAACATCATTTTAACTTCTATTTGCCCGAGCTTACGAATCTGCATAGTGACTTCTGAAATGCTTTTTGAAGATGATAGGGCGCTAATGGAACAACAATTTGGTGTGCCAGTAATTAACGAATATGGTGCTTCTGAATTAGATCTTATTGCTTTTCAAAATAATAAAGGAGATTTGCAGCTTAATACAGAGACACTTTATGTTGAAATATTAGACGAACATGACAACATCTTGCCATATGGTAAGGAAGGGCGTATTGTAATCACGTCATTATACAATGAAGCACATCCATTTATTAGATACGATATAGGCGATATAGGCCTGATTTCAAAAGACAGTGCAATGACAAAACCTATTCTCAAGAAGCTTGTGGGTAGAAGTAATGATCTTGTTATCCTTCCAAGTGGAAAGAAGGCTGCGGGGCTAACATTTTATTATATAACAAAGAGTATTATTGAAGATGATGGCAATGTTAAAGAATTTATTATCGAGCAGTTTAAGCCAAGTCAATTTAAAATATCTTATACCAGTTTGAAAGATCTCTCAACTAAAAAAATAGAAATTATTAAAAAAGAAATAGAAAATTACCTGGAATCTGGAATAGATATTACCTTTGAACGTTTAAAGCAACTAGAGCGCTCAAAAAGCGGAAAATTAAAACAATTCACATCGTATTTAAACTCGAATCAATGAATTTAACCATTATTGCAGGTGCACGACCAAATTTTATGAAGATAGCACCTATTATTCATGCTATAAAACTGAAGGAAAAACACGGAGTTGATATTCATTATAGATTGGTTCATACTGGTCAGCATTACGATAAAAATTTAAGTGATACTTTTTTTGAAGAACTCAATATACCAAAACCTGATATCAACTTAAATGTAAAAAGTGGTTCTCAGGCAGAACAAACAGCTGCAATAATGATTGGTTTTGAAAAAGAATTAGAGGAAAACCCTTGTGATCTTGTTGTGGTTGTTGGTGATGTGACTTCTACAATGGCATGTACAATAGTTGCCAAAAAGACTGGAGTGGATGTAGCCCATGTTGAAGCTGGGATTCGTTCAGGAGACATGCGTATGCCAGAGGAAATAAACAGAATTGTTACAGATAGTCTTACGGATTATTATTTTACAACATCAGTCCGTGCTAATTCCAATTTAAAAAAATTAGGTGTTCATGAGTCTCAAATTTTCTTTGTTGGTAATGTAATGATTGACACATTATTAAAAAATGAATCCAGATTTGAACGACCGGCTATTTTTGAGTCCTTAAAGCTAAGTTCGAAAAATTATTTTGTGATGACCTTGCACAGGCCAAGTAATGTTGATGAAGAGAAGTTACTTAAGTCATTAATTACTCGAATTGTTAAGGAGAGTAATGAATATCCAATAATTTTTCCAGTTCATCCAAGAACTAAAAAATTGCTTGAGCGCTTGAATCTTACTTTTAATAATCTTCATTATGTGGAACCGTTGGGTTATTTGCAATTTAATTATTTGGTTAAAAACGCCCTTGGTGTTTTGACCGACTCTGGTGGTATTACGGAAGAAACTACTGTAATGAATGTACCATGTATAACTTTGCGTGAAAATACTGAACGCCCAGAAACATGTGAAATTGGAACTAACGAATTGGTAGGTTCTGATTTTGAAAAACTATCAACAGCAATGTCAAAAATAATTTCAAGGAATTGGAAAAAAGGACGTGTTCCAGAACTCTGGGATGGAAAAGCTGCTGAGCGGATAGCTGACAGATTGGTGGAAATTTATAATCTATAATGAAGTCCATTTTTATTATCACCAATTATTATCCTCCTGAAATTGGGGCTGCAGCCAATAGAATTTATCAACTTGCTGAAGGATTAAAAAAATTAAATTATTCCGTTTCAATAGTAGCCCCATTGCCTAATTATCCACGAGGTAAAATATTTAAAAATTACAAGAACAAATTTAAAACGGTCACAGACGAAAACGGCATAACGGTATATCGACTATGGCTTCTACCAAGTAATTCTAAAAACAAAATAAGGCGTTTTTTAGCAATGCTTTCCTATAGTTTTAGCTTAATATGGTTCTTCGTCTTTTTTAAGATTCCACGTATTGTAATAATACAATCGCCGCCGTTATTAGTTGCTTTTACAAGTGTGTGTTTTTTAAGATCAAAACAACGCAAATTGATTCTTAATGTCAGCGACCTTTGGCCGTTGGCTGGTTTAAAACTGGGTGTTTTAAAAAAAAATATTGTCTTAAAATTTCTTGAGCGTATCGAGCATTTTAATTACAAAAATGCTTCTTCTATTTTAGGACAGAGCAATGAAATACTTGAACATGTCTCCTCTGATTTTCCAAATAAAAAAGTCTTTTTGTATAGAAATTATCCGAATTTATCAAAGGACACTAGCTTTATTCCCACAGTTGCGTCTGAAAAGATCAAGTTAGTTTACGCGGGTTTATTAGGAATTGCTCAAGGTGTTTTTCAATTGTGCAAAGAACTTGATTACACTAATTTAGAATTTCACATTTATGGATCTGGACCTGAACAATATCTTATTGAGCACTATATTGAATGTAACAAACATCTGCCAATAGTATTTCACGGTGAGTTAAAAAGGGAAAAACTTCTTGATGAGATTGTTACTTATAACCTTGCTATCATACCATTGATTGACAGAATATTCGGTTCTGTTCCTTCTAAGATATTTGAATATGCCACCTTAGGACTGCCTATACTTTATTTTGGAGGTGGTGAAGGTGAAATTATAGTTGAAAAATATAGGTTGGGCTGGGTCTCACAGCCAGGAGATTATAAAGCTTTAAATAATCTAATAAAGTCATTAAAAAAAAATGAAATAGATATTAAACAAAAAGCAATCAAAGAAACAGCCTATCAACATTTTAATTTTAACTCACAGATAAAAAGACTAGGTGATTTTATAGATTAATAAGCTTTTTCCTCTCCCTTAACTACATTAATAAAGGTCTGGAATATTATTTTTAAATCTAATAACAAAGACCAATTTTCAACATAAAAAATATCATATTTTACACGGCCAATAATATCTTTATCCGACTCCACTTCTCCTCTATATCCGCTTATTTGCGCTAATCCTGTAATTCCTGGCTTCACGAAATGGCGCACCATGAACTTATCAATGCGTTTGGCATACATGTCTGTATGGCTTACCATGTGTGGCCGTGGACCAACCACAGACATATCGCCAAATAATACATTAAAGAACTGTGGTAATTCATCTATACTCGTCTTTCTAATAAATCTTCCTGTTCTGGTAACTCTAATATCATCTCTTGTGGCCTGATATAAATGTGCTGAACTATTAGGCATCATTGATCTGAATTTGTAACAATCAAATTCCTTATAATTAAATCCGTTTCTGGATTGCTTAAAAAAAACAGGTCCTTTAGATTCCAACTTAATAAAAATGGCGATTAGAGGTGTTAACCATGATAAAATAAATACGATTACAGCTGATGCAAAAACAATATCGAATAGTCTCTTGATAACTTGATTTATCGAATCTTGAAGAGCTATGTTCCTCAATGACAGAATTGGTAAATAATCATAGTATTCATATTTCAATTTTTTTGAAAAAATACCTTTATTATCAGGAATGAATTTTAATATTTTTAAATTATTGTCGGCATAATCAACGATTTCACTCAACTGTGCTGTGTTGAGTTCAGATATAGAGCAATAAATCTCATCTATGCGCTCTTTATTTATAAATTCAATACATTCTGCAATGACGTTATTGGGGTTTGCTTTTACATTAAATGTGCCTTTATAGGTGTATCCATATTCTGGATTATTTTGGAAAAATTCTTTGAGGGCACTTGTATTCTTGTTTTTGCCTATAATAACCGTGCTTCTAAAATTACCTCCAAAATCAGCCCTATACTTTTGTAGTAAATAATATATAGTGAACTTGAACAATGCAATCAGTAAAAAAGAGGCAAGCACATATTTTATTATTGCAGCTGGCTTAGTATTAAGCTCAATATAAAAACCGTTAAATGCAAAAACAAGCAAAATGAATAAAACCGCTTGCCTTAATATTAAAGTTAGAATTGTAACTTCTCGTGTGTACCTGTATACTTCATAAAATTTGGAAGTAATCGACAAAATAATCCATGAAGTAGAAATGAACAAAACAAATATATAGGGATCTACACTCTTAAAAAAGTACAGTAATGCCAAAAGATTAATTATTACTAAATCTATTAAGTAAGAAATTGGCCTTAGGTAACCCGAATATCTTCCGTGCTTAAATAAACTCACCTATCTTTATATGTCTTTTTCAAAATTTTTTTATTCACTTTTCTTAAAGTCCTTTAAAATAGTAAAAGTTTTCATCAAACCAACGGTTCTAGATACTTTAAGAGGCCAATTTAGTATTCTTTTGGCTAAAATGATATCAGGTAGTCTTTCCAGAGGAGGTGCTCCATTTACAATTCCTTATAACCTTATGTCTCAATCATATAATTG
>Ga0102946_1000915_pt1 | contig 10144 bp, 7 predicted proteins | sample SalPon2A_A_D1_MG_FD_78209 | JGI IMG/M metagenome (GOLD analysis project Ga0102946, IMG submission 78209) | Soil microbial communities from South San Francisco under conditions of wetland restoration - Salt Pond MetaG R2A_A_D1_MG | ecosystem: Environmental > Terrestrial > Soil > Wetlands | place... | reverse complement strand
AGGCCAAGGGTGGTTCCCTGCTCGAGCCGTCCGGAACCGAGTCTGGCAAGAGCCGACCAGCTACGGAAACGGTCGAAAAAACATCAGCCGCTGATAATAAAAAAGCAGAGAAACCAGCGGCCAGAAAGCTGTCTTACAATGAACAGCGGGAATTGAAAGACGTGCTTTCCCGGATGGAAAAGCTGGAACAGCAGCAGCAAGCGCTAGAGGCAAAAATGGCGGACCCCGACTTCTACCAGGGCAATCCCGATGATATCAAGCAGGCTGCTGCCGAACTGGCGCAGGTCCAGCGCGATATGGAGAAGGCGTTCGAGCGCTGGAATGAACTGGAAGGAAATTAAGCGCCCGTTGACGCAATAGCACCGGGCCGGTGCTGGTGACCCAATAACTTACCGGGTCCGGGCCAGCCAGATCGTATGCCTGGCCCCTTTGTGACCGTGAGCGTAGACGCTGATTTCCTCGGCGTTCAATCCACACTGCTCCAGCCGCTGACGGAAACGCCGGTCGGGCCCGGCCGACCAGTAGGCCAGGATGCCACCGGGATTGAGCGCCGCGGCGGCTTTCAATATTCCGCTCAGTGAATATATCTGGTCATTCTCGCGCGTCGTGAGGCCCTCCGGTCCATTGTCCACATCCAGTGCAATGACATCGAACGCTGCATCCGGAACCAGCAGATCGTCGACGTCCCCAACAAATACCCGGGTTCTTTTGTCTTTTAGCGGATGCCCACTGCATTCACCCAGCAGACCCCTGTTCCATTCAACCACCTCGGGAATCAACTCCGCCACCGTCACCACGGCGCCCGGGCCAACGGTGGCCAGCACCGCGGCCAACGTAAAACCCATTCCCAGGCCGCCGACCAGCACCCGGGCAGACTCCGGCTGTTTCAACCGCTGGCAAGGAAGCTTGCCCAGCGCATCCTCCGATCCATGCTTGCGGCTGTTCATCAGTTCGACCGAACTACGGCCGCCACCGGTGATCTTGATGGAAAAGTCATCTTTCCCGCGATACAGCATCAGCGACTGGCCCGTACCCGGTACCGGTGCCTCACCCAACAGCGCCCAGTGCCTCAACTGCCGGCTCGCACCGAGCGTGCACCACCGTCAGAAAATATGTCCGGATTCGTGGCCACAAGCTAAACTCCCCATAGGCATGAATGCCGGGTAAAATTGCATGCTGACCCACAAAAAACAACCAGGAAAGACTTAATGTCGCTATTCGACGCATTTACTGCACCCAAATGGCAGCACAAAAAGCCGGAGATCCGGCTCCAAGCCATTGAAGAACTTGACGATACCGAGGTGCTGCTCGAATTGGTGCGTACTGATCCTGATGAGAAAGTCCGTTCCGCGGCTTTGGCGCGCATTAACGGGCCCGATCAACTGGAGCAGTTAATTCCAGTCCTGACAGGTGCATTGCAACAACAGACACGTTCGCAACTACTCAACCAGCTCCTCCCCGACCCGGCAGCGATCGCGACGCTGGATGATGAATCAACGCTGATCCGGGTTGCCGGCTTGACTGATGACCCGGCACTGGTCGTGGCCGCAATTGGCCAGATGAAAAGTCAGGAACGACTGATGAAGCTGGCTATTGATCATCCGGTGGCGAAAGTGCGGCTGACGGCGGCGGAAATGATTAGCGATATCGATCAGATGCAGGAATTGATGTCGCAGGCCAAGGGGCATGATAAATCCGTTTACCGGCACTGCAAAAACGTGGTGGAACAACATCAGGAGCAGCAGCAAAAAAAAGCTGACCAGAAAGAACGGCTCAATCACCTGCTGCAAGATATGGAGCAGTTGGTCAATGAGCAGGCGACTGCAGGATACAAGAGCCGCTTTCTATCCTTGCAACAACAATGGCAAAACGTGGCCGTGCATGCCTCTTCTGATCAGTCAGAGCGATTCCAGGCCCTGGTAAACAAATGTGAAACAGGTCTGCAAGATTTGGCGCGTGAGCGCGCGGAAGAACAGCAACGCCAGGCCGAGCGCGATGAAGCCAGACAGGCGTTTGAAGCCGTCATTGCAGAACTGGATGGCATCCAGGCATCAGCTGAAAATCTCAAAGACGATTCATCCATAGCTTCTCTGAAGGACAGCCTGCAGTCCCTGAAAGATCGCTGGGAAACCGTTGCATCAAACATTGACGCACCAGAGTCGTTGAGCAAGTCATACCAGGCTCTGATGACTCGATGGCAAAACCTTTGCGAAGTGGCTCAACGATTGTTGAAAAACGCACCGAGGCTTGAATCCGCCATTGCATCGGCTGAAAAGCTCGATGCGACGGATTTTGATGCCCTGCATGCCAGGATCGGCAAGACTCGCCAGTTGCTGGCCAATTTCAGCTGGCCGGATACGGACACGGCGCCGCCGCAAGAAGTGACGGATCTCCAGTCCACCCTGGCGAGTCTTGAGAAAAAAATGGCAAAGCTGGTCGAGTCGGAACCGGACAACCTGCAAAAACTGGGCAAATTTACCGACAAGTTGCGCGTTGCACTGGATGAAAATCACGTCAAAGATGCGGAACGTAATCACCTCAAAGCTCGCCGAATCTGCAAATCACTGTCGCCGAAGCAACGACAGGCGATCGAACATGACCTCGGGCCATTGAGCGCCAGGCTGAGGGAAATGCAGGATTGGCAGGGTTTTGCCATTGAACCGAAGAAGCGCGAATTGTGCGAGCGTATGGCGTCACTGGCTGCGAGCGTGGAAGATTCCGCTGACACGGCGCCTGACGTGGACGTGCTCGCCGAGAAAATCAAATCGCTGCAGAATGAGTGGAAGGCGCTGGGTGCGCTTCCCCATGCCGTCGAACAGGATCTGTGGCTGCAGTTCAAGGCCTCGGCCGACGAAGCCTGGAAACCCTGCAAAGCCGCTTTCAAGGCCAGGGATGCAGCCCTTCACCAGAATTATCGTCAACGAATGGAATTGGTGAAACAACTCCGTGAATACGAAGCCAGGATGGCCTGGCCCGACGCGGTGGACAAAGAATCCGGCGTTAGCGAGAAAGCCAGCGAAACTGCTGGCCCGTCTGATGGCTCTGATAATTCTGACAGAAACATTGTGACCGAAGAATCAGCTTCAGAGAATATTAGTTCTGATACAGACGTTAACCCAGAAGAGGGCAAAGACGATCGCATAGAGCGTACCGCAAAGCCTGACTGGAGAATGGTCCAGAAAACACTCGATACGGCCCGTTCAGCTTTTCGGGAAATCAAACCCGTCAAGCCCGGCGATGACCGCAAAAGTTATCGGGCTTTCAAGGCTGTCTGCGATCAGATCTATGCGCACGTCAAGTCTGAATATGGCCGTAATATCGAGGCCAAGGAAGCACTGGTGGCAGCGGCGCAGGAATTGCCATCGGAGGACGATCTGAGCAAGGCGATCGATTCCGCCAAACAACTCCAGCAACAGTGGAAATCTGTCGGAATTACACCCGTCGCCGTGGATCGCAAGTTATGGAAAAACTTCCGCACTGCCTGCGATGCGGTCTTTGCCCGCCTCGACCAGGAACGGGCGCAGAACCAGGCCGAATCTGACGCGACAGTCAGCGAGGCCGAGTCATTGGTACAAGAGGCCATGAAACTGGTCAATGAACAGGCCGAGAGCCTCGGAATGAAATTGCCGACGGCCGTAGCGGAACTGAAAAGTCAGTTCTATGCACTGACACTTCCCCGGCCCGCACAACAGCGGCTCGCGAAAGAGATTCTGGGCGTGGAGAAAAAGGCGCAGCAGGCCGTCGAACAGTGGCGCCGGCAGGCCGAGGCTGCCAACTGGCTCTGCCTTGAATACCGGCTTAAAGCCTGCGCAATCAAGCCGAAGGATGAAACAGCCGCGAATGATCTGTGGAACTCCGCGGGAGAAATTCCCCGCGATATTGATGACAAGGCCCTGGCTACTTTCTGGGATAAAGGCCCGGCCGACGAAGCGGAATCGGAATGGCGGCTGGCGTGTATTGCGCTGGAAGTGTTGGGTGAAATTGAGTCACCCGAAGAAGACAAGGAAGCCAGGATGAACTACCAGATGCAACGCCTGGTGGAAGGCATCGGCACGCAAACCGAGGCATCCGCTGAAGTGTTGCCCGACCATATCAATGCGTTTATCCAGTTGCGGCCCGCGGAGCCCTGGGTCAGCCGGTTTTTGAAGTCGGTCGGCCAGATCCGGGGTTAATTACCAGCGGGTCATCGCCGTTTCGCCACGGCGGCAACTTGGGCATGACCTGCTGGAACAACGATGATTGCAGAAAATGTTGCAACCAGGCTTGCAAGCGGGCATAGGGCGACTGATCGAACCAGGCCTTGTCGACGAACGCAAACTGCCGAATAAAAGGAAACACCGCAACGTCCGCAAAACCAGGTTGGTCGTCCACCAGGAATTCGCGTGACTGAAGTTGGTTTTCCAGCTTATCCAGAAAACCCCCTGCCCGGTCACGATAAACATCCTGAGCATGTTCCGGATAACGATCCCAGTACTTGTAACGATCCAGGTTGTGCTTGAAATCGCCATCGTTATCGGCAATCAAGGAGTTGATCTCGTCTTCCCGGTCCTGACGCCACCACCCTGACGGGTCGCGTTGGGAAACCGCCCAGTGCATCACATCAATGCTCTCATCCAGGACCTCACCATCTTCCAGCACCAGTACCGGCACCGTGCCCTTGGGAGAAGCGGCCAGCATGGCATCGGGTTTGTCACGCAACAGAACCTCGCGATGCTCCAGCGAAATTTCTGCGTAAGCCAGCGCCATCCGCGCCCGGATGGCATAGGGGCAGCGGCGGAATGAATACAGAACAGGCAATTTCATGACTCTAGTTTAACGGCCTGCAGCTCAGCGGGTGATGAACGACAGCGCAACCACCAGCGCCGTACCGACAGCAGCCGTAAACAGACCCCAGGTGAGTAACGAGTTGCGATGCTCCCACTGGTATCTGAAAGCCTGCCATGAAGAGACCTTACGCGAGTCTTGCAGCAGCGGAACAATCCATTTTTCCAGTTCACCGTCGGTATAAATTTTTTGTTGTTTGTTGCCCTGCAAAGGCCACGAATGTTCGCGAAAAAGAATACTACGGTCGGTGTACACGATTTCGGCGGGCGGTACAGTCAGTTCGCGGCCGTCGTCCAGGCGCACGTGCAATTGCCTGCCATCCGAACCCAGCCGGTGCTTCAGCGCTGTCAGTGATTTTGAAATTAACGGCAGAAGCAGCGCAGAGAACGCGCCAGCAAACAGCAGCAAGGTGGCCAATTGCGTGTTGATCCTGTCGCGCTCCAGGGCGGTGAATTCCACGGTTTGAGTCTGGACCCAGTAAAACAGCGCTGCACAAAGAACAACCAGCGCCATTCCCAGCACGACGCCGGTGACCCGCAAATACTTCAACCTGCGTTGCAGTTTCTCATCCTGCTCCAGCCAGTGAATGCCTCTGGACCGCCCGTTAACCGGCCCGGATTTCTCGGCCAAAGCCGCCAGGTCAATTCCCGGCTTCGCCTGTGACCATCGACGGTTACTGGGCGTGGCAATGACAGCGGCGACAATCATCAGCAGGCCAAACAGAACTACCGCAGCCATGGCGTAGTTACTGTAGCGGAGGTATTTCTTTTGCTGCCATGCCAGTTGGGCCATGGACCGTTGAAACGTCTTGTCACCAAACTGGCTCACTTCGCGGGTAAACGCATCGACCGCGTATACGCGAAATGTATCCAGGTCAGTAATCAGCAACTGGTCGTGCACAGCGGCAATGTCGGTGGCAAAAATTCCGCCCGGCAGTGTCACCTGGTCAATCGCGCCGCCATCCGGGTGATAAATCATCAGGTCGGCGCGGCCATCATCAAAACCGGATGCCTGCGTCACCCACCAGTTACCGTCCGCGCCCAGCGCCAGCATCATCGGGAAATAGCGGCTGTCACGGGTTAATTCGTTCACCGCGCTGTGTGAACGGCCGGATGTCCAGGTAGCGGCGCTGTCTGCGCCAGGCGCTTCATCGGTAGCCTCAATAAACTCGACAATTCGCCGATGATCGGTATCGGCCACCCACAGATGACCCTGCTCATCGAAGGCCAGGTCATTGGGGCCGGCCAGCTGTCCCACCGGCACCAGTGAATACGGCGCAGGCGTATCGGGGTGTTGCGCCCACAGTCCACTGCCCCGCGAATCTGTCCACAACACATCAAACCCTCGCTGACGCCACTGGACCTTCAGCTGCCGCTCGGGAGCCGGCCCTTCCGGGAAAGTCTGCAGCGAACATGCCGACGCTGAAACATTGCACAACCGAATCGCAGCCGGGCGCTGCGTCACCACGACTAAATCACCATCAGCCACGCGTAAATCGATCGGGTCATCCTCCACACCCATTGCCGCCAGGGGTTGTTTGCCAATCCATGTGCCGTCGGCTTTGAGTTGATGAACGAACCCTGAGGCGATGATAAAAACCTGCGATGCGTCGGCCGCAATGTGAGTCGGCCCGACGTGCCGAAACGCCCGATCATTGAACCAGAACCGGGCAGCCAGGCTGACCAGCAGCATGGCAACGCATAACCCGGTTACAGCGTCATAAAAGGGATTGAGCTTTTGCCGGGCCATAATCTGTGGGTGGGGTTGGCGGAAAAAACAGTTTAATCGGGGCGTCTAAACCAGTTCGATGGTTGTTTCTGTGGGTAATACAGGCTTCACATTGCTGCCAAGTTCGTTGAGCTTGTCAGAGCAAAAATCCAGTTTTCGTGCAATATCTTCGTCTGACTGGTCCGGGTCGTGATGATGAATCCAGAGCCGTTCCACTTCGGCGAGGTGCGCCAGACGACAAACCTCGCTGAGTGACGAATGACCCCAGTGCACTTTCTTGGCATATTCTTCGTCGAAATAGGTGCAGTCGTGAACCAGGATGTTGGCGCCCCTGCAGAAGTCCGCAAGACTGTGCATGAACTCTTCATCCGCGAATTCCGAATCGACCTTATAAAGTTCGTTGTCAGTGATATAGCAGAAGCTTCTTCCATGGTAATCCACCCGGTATCCCAGACAGTTTCCCGGATGCTTCAGCATCATCGACCGGACGCTGATACCGTCAATGTTCATGCTCTGCTCACCAATTTCATGAAATGTCACATGGGCGCCAAAATCACGGACTGTAATGGGGAAATAGGTCCCGTCCATTTGCGCCTCCATTAACTGGGCGAACCCCAGTTCATCCTGGGCGCAGCCCCGCACGCGGATCGCATTCCCCGGAATATACAGCGGCGCAAAGAACGGAAACGCGTTGATATGGTCCCAGTGCGGGTGAGTAATGAACAGATCTGCGGTAATTCGCTTGGCACCAGAGCTCAGCAAGGCGTCGCCCAGGTTTTTAATGCCACTGCCCGCATCAAAAATCAGGTGTCTTTCAGCAGAAAACTGCAACGAGTAACACGACGTATTACCGCCATAATGAATGTACCCGGCTTCCGGAACCGGCAGCGTTCCACGCACGCCCCACGCAGATACGCGCATGTTTCCAAGCGAGTTCACAACCTTGTCGAATTTTTCGAGCGTAAACGGCTTGATAATGTATCCGTCCGCTCCGAGTCGCCGGGCCTTTTCACGATCTGCGTCATACGCCTTGGCGGAAGCCATGATGACCCGGGTATCCTTCAGACTCTCATCCTGCCTGATAGAACTGAGAATCTCGTACCCATTAATGCCCGGCATCATGATGTCGCAAACCACCATGTTTGGCTGGTAATCATGCACGCGCTTGATGGCGCTTTCCGACCCGTGCACCCCTTCGACTTCATGCCCGGCATCGCTCAGCAACTGAACAGTCACGCTCAATGCCGTCGTACTGTCGTCGATGACCAGTATTTTCAAATTGTCGGCTGTCATAGGTGCATTCTAGAGGTAACAGTGCGGAAACCAAAGCCTCATGTGCACATGGGAAACCGGCCACAGCAGAAATAACCTGTTCGAGTATTTCATAGCGGGTTTTTTCGCCGTGCAACAAGCTCCTGTCATCAAATGATCTGAACCTGTTATTGTGGCTGACCTATCCGTGATTTTTCATTCATCATGACTTCGACTCAACCTGTTTCTACCAGTACCAATATTAATCACTAACCCAGACTCGCTTGAGCAGATTGATAGCTGGGCTTCGCCGGTGGCAGCCGTTTTGTCATGAGGAACTATACTAAAGTTACAGACATGGACGATTCTGTCCATCAGAGGAGAAAACGATGAAAAACCTACCACTAGCATTTTTGCTGGCGATCTTCCTTGCAACTTCATTCAATATTGTTGCCCAGGATGAACCACCTGAAGAAAACTACATCTATGCAACCTATTTTTATTGCGACAACAGCCGTGAAGACCAAGCGGATGAATTGATCAAGAAAAATTCGGCACCATTCTGGGACGCTGCGGTTGAAGATGGAACGATCAATGGCTGGGGCTGGCTGGCTCACCATACCGGTGGAAAATGGCGGCGCCTTCGCTATCACACCGCCGGCAGCGTTGATGAGGCATTGGCGGCACTGGAAATAGTCGGGCAGCGAATAGACGAAGCCATGGGCGATCAGGAGGATGACTTCAACAGCATTTGCAGTTCTCACGATGATTATATCTGGCAATCCGAAGCCGGTAACTCCGTTACTGACAATCGCGGGAAAGCCGGTCTTTCTGTCTACGAAATTTGTTCCTTTGAAGGCGAAGGACGGGCCGCAGAGCTGGTGAAAGACGTGTTTGCCCCGATCTACGACAAAGCAGTTGCCGATGGCAAAATCACTTCTTGGGGCTCCTCCACTCACGTCGTGGGCGGCAAGTACCGCAGGTTATCCACCATGACGGGTAACTCATTCGCAGAGGTGCTGAAGACCCGGAATGAAATTATTGCGCAAATTTATGGCGAAGACGGTAATAATCCGGCTGGAGCAGAGTATGCAAAAATCTGCGGCTCTCATTCGGATTACCTGTGGGAAATAATGCACGAAAAACGCAAATAAGGCTTTGACTCCAGCGAGTCTTGCTGGCAAAAAAATCCCCGGTTACAACCGGGGATTTTTTTTAATCTTAAGTTAAGCGAGCCGAATTGATTCAGTCCCTGAACTTGATTTCACGCAGGTTGTATTGGCTGCCGATGGTGCGCAACTCGCCTCTTTCTATACCCGCCTGGCGCATTTCCTCTGCAGAACCAAGGACCTCTTCGCGAATCTTGTTGAAGTATTCCTCGCCACGATCAAAGGCTGCCCAATTGGCATAGGTGACTGTCAGGTAGAGATCTGGCTCACCTTCCCGTGCGGCAGGATTACCGAACATGGAGTAATTGATAATGCTGCCATCTTCCATTTGCGCCTCGTTGTATTTACGCCAGACATTGTTGAGGTTGTTGATATAGGCGTTGAACATGCCGTCCTTGATGTGAACCTCTGTCACTGCGACCACATGGCCAGGATCCCAATTACGGGAATGATCCTGAGCGTAAACTGCGGTGGATGCCGCGAGGCCCACTAACAAAACCAACAGGATAAATGTCTTTGTAATTTTCATATGTCTTGTTACCTCGTTTGAACAAATGATGAGGCGATTATTCGCCGGCCCAGAGTATAAACAAATTCGCGCGATTGATTTTTATCGTTTGCTTCGTCTCAACAGGTGCGACCAGCATTCCGGTGACTTGTTTCAGTCACTGGTAAAACGATGATCTGTGAAGTCAAAATTCTGGAGGAGACAAATGCTTTCTCGCAATCGAAAAATTACATCCGCTATCCGTATGGGTTTGTTGTTCACCTGTGCATTGACGGCCGCTTCGGCCAGTGCGACCGAGCCATGCGACGACTTTGGCGAATGCAAAGCCCTGATCGAAATTAATTCAACCGATGGTGACATCGGATTTCACTTCCTGATGGATGGAGACGACCTGAATTCAGCGAGAATAGACGACCCCGATGGCGTCAAGGTATTTGAGGACAAGGCCAAGGGCCCGCTACTGGAGCAGAAGCTGACGGAAACGTTTGCAGAAAGCGCCGAGCCGCTGTGCTGGAATGATCCGGATGCCGATGAAGAAGACCTCGAAGATGTGGTCTTTCTGGAAGAGTTTCTCGACCGATGGTCTCCCGGTACGTACCACTTCTCCGGCAAAAGCGATGAAGGTGAGATGTCTGAAGGTGAGACTGAACTGACCTTTCTGCTT
>Ga0102946_1000914_pt1 | contig 10149 bp, 10 predicted proteins | sample SalPon2A_A_D1_MG_FD_78209 | JGI IMG/M metagenome (GOLD analysis project Ga0102946, IMG submission 78209) | Soil microbial communities from South San Francisco under conditions of wetland restoration - Salt Pond MetaG R2A_A_D1_MG | ecosystem: Environmental > Terrestrial > Soil > Wetlands | place... | reverse complement strand
GCCTCCGAGCAGGGCGGCTGGCGCCCGTGGTGAGCGCAGGGCTCGAGTGTCACGTACATCGTCGCGCCGCCGATCTCGGCGCCGCGTGTGCCGGCGTCCGCGATCGCCTCCGCCTCGGCGTGCGGACCGCCGAGGCGATCGTGCCAGCCCTCGCCCACGACGATCCCGCCGCAGACGATCACCGCGCCAACCGTCGGATTGGGGCTGACCCGGCCGTGACCCCGCTCGGCCAGCTCCAGGGCTCGGCCCATGTAGCGACGATCGTTGTCTGTAAAGACGCTGGCTTGCATCGGACGATCACTCATCTCGCTCGCGGCGCCACCCCGGGTGGCGACGCCTGTCGCCTCGAAAAACGACTGATTGACTGGTCAGTCAACCAGGATTCTACCGCCGTGATGGCCGCTCGCGAAGCAGCCTGTTGCGGGACGCCTGCCCGCCTCGTATTCTTCGCCTATGGAGCGATCTGAAGCCGAGAGCCTGCGCGACCAGATGACCGCAGAACACCCGGACCGGGCCACGCACAGCTTCATCCTCAGCGAGCGAGACGGCGACTGGACCGTTGCCAAGGTCGCCCTGCCGCCCGCCTCGGATGCGGCAGACACGCCCGGCGTCGCCGGTCCCGCTCCGGTCCACTCCCACGACGCGGGCAAGCTTCCCGGCGGCGTACCGCCCGGAGCGGCCGGCTTCTGAGCCCGGCCCAGCGCCCCACCCCAGCGACCGGGCCCCCACCAACGGACTCCGAGCGTGTCGGACGCTGAGCTGATTCTCGTCGGCGGCCTGCTCCTCGCGGTCGGGATCGCGGCGGCAATGGTCGCCGACCGCGTGCGCGTGCCGGGCCTGGTGCTCTTCCTCGGCCTCGGGATGCTGATCGGCAGCGAGGGCGTGGGCGGGGTCGAGTTCGACGACGTCGAGCTGACCCGGACGCTGGGCACCATCGGCCTCGTCCTGATCCTGTTCGAGGGCGGTTTGACGGCCGGCTGGAAGGAGATCCGGCCCGTTGTCGGGACCGCGCTCTCGTTGGCGATCGTCGGCACGCTCGTCACCGCGGTGATCGCCGGCATGACCGCCAAGTGGTTGTTCAACCTCGGAACCCTGGAGGCGCTGATCATCGGCTCGGCCGTCGCCGCGACCGACAGCGCGGCGATCTTCGCGGTGCTGCGCGGCTCGACCCTGCGCAAGCGGCTCGCGCGCTCGCTCGAGGGCGAGTCGGGAATGAACGATCCGGTCGCCCTGCTCCTGGTGACCGGCTTCATCACCTGGATCCAGGACCCCGCCTACGGGATCAGCGACATGGCGACCGAGTTCGTCCTCGAGCTGGCGGTCGGCGCGGCGATCGGGATCGGGGTCGGGTTCGCGATCCGGGACGCCTTCCGCCGCCTCGACTTCCCCACGCCGGGCCTCTTCCCGGTCGCCTCGGTCGCCGCCGTCGGGCTGTCTTATGGGATCGCCGAGGTGGCCCACGGATCGGGCTTCCTCGCCGTCTACCTGACCGGTCTCGTGCTCGGCACCGGCATCCTGCCCGCGCGCCGCACGATCACCGCCTTCCACCAGGGCCTGAGCTGGGTAGCCCAGATCTCGCTGTTCTTCCTGCTCGGTCTCCTGGTCGTGCCGAGCGAGCTCGGCGGAGTCGCGCTCGAGGGAATCGCGCTCGCCCTGGTCGTGATGCTGGTCGCGCGCCCGGTGGCGACGGTGCTCGCCACCCAGGTGGCCCCGTTCCGCTTCCGGGAGCGGTTGATGTTGAGCTGGGCCGGAATGCGCGGCGCGATCCCGATCTGGCTCGCGACCTTCCCGGTAATCGCCGGTATCAACGACAGCGCCTTCGTCTTCGACGTCGTCTTCTTCGTCGTCGTGCTCTCGACGCTGGTGCAGGGGATGACGTTCGAGCCGCTTGCCGACCGGCTCGGGCTGACCACCAACGAGCCGTCGCTGCCCAGACCGCTCGTCGAGACGGGGATCATCCAGGAGATCGGCGGCGACGTCTTCGCGTTCCGGGTGGCGGAGACCGACGCGGCCGTCGGCCGAATGGTCAAGGAGCTCGGCCTGCCGCGAGACGGTCTCGTCAATCTCATCGTCCGTGAAGGGGAGGCGCTCCCGCCTCGTGGCTCAACCGTGATCCAATCCGGGGACGAGCTCCACATCTTGATCCGGCGAGAGGCCCGTCGCGATGTCGGCCGGCTCACGGCGCTCTGGAAGGAGGGGCCGCTCGGGCAGCCGCCGCTGGCCGACCTCGGCGTGCGCGGCGCTCCCTCGATCTTCTCCGTCCGGCCGACCTCGCCCCAGGACGGCGAGACGGGGGCCCCGACCCGGCTCGACGGCGTCGAGGTCGCCCGGGTGCTGCGAACGCGCAGCGATCGCTCGGCCGCGGTGGTCGCCCTCATGGACGGCCGGTTCGCGGTGACCGGCCCCGACCTCGTCGCGCTCGGCGGCCGGCGGGCGCTCGCCCGCTGGTGTGTAGATCGCGCCGAGCGCCGGGAGATCAGCCACCAGGAGCGCTCCTGGTGGCAGGAGGCCGTCGGCGTCCTGAACGCCCCGGCGCTGCGCTGAGAGACGCGGCGCCGGCCTAGGTGAGGTCGTTGTTCGCCGCGATCTCGGCCAACTCGCTGGCGCTCCCGGCCATGATCGATCGAGCGTGCTCGCTGATCAGCTCGATCGGCCAATCCCACCACGCGGTGCCGAGCAGGGACTCGATCTCGGCCTCCCCGAACCTCATCTTCATGACCTGCGCCGGATTGCCACCGACGACCGCGTAGGGCGGGACATCCCGGGTCACGACGCTGCCTGCTGCGACCACCGCGCCGCTTCCGATCGTTACGCCCGGCATCACCAGGGCCGAGTAGCCGAGCCAGACGTCGTTGCCGATGACGGTGTCCCCGCGGCTCGGCGCCGACATGACCAGATCCATGGTCCCGGCCCAGCCGCCGCCGAAGATGCCGAAGGGGAACGTGGAGGGACCGAGGTCCGCGTGGTTGGCGCCTCCCATCAGGAAGCGGACGCGGGAGGCGATCGCGCAGAACCGCCCGATCACCAGTCGCTCGGGCCCGTATCCGTACAGGACGGCGTCCCGCTCGAAACCCTCGGGGTCATCGGGGTCGTCGTAGTAGGTGTACTCGCCGACCTCGATCCGTTCGTCGGTGATCAGCGGCAACAGGAACACGACGCGGTTCTGGCCCTCGACCGGATGCCGCTGCGAGGGATCCGGAATCGAGTGCTCCACGCGGCGATCCTCGTCTACTGGGCCCCGGCCGCCTCCGCGATTGCCGCATAGGCGGCTGCGGGGTCCGGCTGGGAGAAGATCGCCGATCCGGCGACGAACAGGTCGACGCCGGCCTCAGCGGCGGCGGGAGCGGTCTCGGGGTCGATGCCGCCGTCGATCTCGATCCTCGGCCCCGCGTCGAGCGCACGCAGCCGTTCGACCTTGGCGACCGACTCGGGGATGAACTTCTGCCCGCCCCAGCCGGGGTTGACGCTCATGCAGAGCAGGATGTCGGCGAGATGGGCGACGTCGGTGGCCGTGGCCGCGGGCGTGCCCGGGTTGAGCGCGAGGCCGGCGAGGCACCCGGCCTCCCGGACGGCGCCGAGCAGTCGGTGCGCGTGCGGGGTGGCCTCGGCATGGAAGGTGATCGAATCGGCCCCCGCCTTGGCGAAGTCCTCGATGTGATCGCCGGGGCGGGCGATCATCAGGTGGCAGTCGAGGACTCCCCCCGCGTCGTGGACCTGGTCGGCGATCGCGGAGGCGATCAGGGGCCCGATCGTGATCGGCGGGACGAAGTGGCCGTCCATGACGTCGACGTGGATCACCCGCGCGCCGGCGTCCATCACCTCCTCGATCTGGGAGCCGAGCTTGGCGAAGTCAGAGGAGAGGATCGAGGGTGCGATCCGGCGTCCCTCGAAGGCGCTGCGATCGGGCGCGCTCACAGCACCCTCAACATCGACTCGTCGCAGCCCTGGCAGCGCAGATCGGTGTCGGTCCGCATCCGGGCGATCGTCTGGTGCTCGCCGCAGCCGGGGCACTGCGAGACCAGCTCGTAGCGCCCGAGGCAGCTCACGCACCTGAACCTGCCGGGAAGCTGGGTCGGGCGCAGCCAGGGCTCGCCGCAACCGGGGCAGGCGGGGCGCTGCAGCAGTGCCTGGACGCCGTCGCTCACGTGCCCCGCTCCATGGCGGCGATGAAGAATCCGTCGCTGCGGTCCCGGCCGGGAAGCACCTGCAGGGAGCGGGGCTGTTCGGCGTCCGCGATCGCCGGGCGCCGGGCGCCGAGGTCGATCGGTGCGGCGTCGGCACCCCGCTCGCAGAGGGCGTCATCGACGACGCCTCGCGACTCGACGCTCGAGATCGTGCAGACGGAGTAGACGGCGCGGCCGCCGGGACGCAGCGCCCGCAGCCCGCTGCGCAGCAGGGTTGTCTGCAGCGTCGCGAGCTCGGCGACGTCGCCTGCCTCGCGGCGCCAGCGGGCGTCGGGGCGGGAGGCGAGCGTTCCCAGACCTGTGCAGGGCGCATCCACGAGGACGCGATCGTAGCCCGATCCGAGATCGAGCTCAGTGCCGTCGCCCACGAGCACCTCAACCTGGCCGTACCCCGCGCGCTCGCAGAGCCGCTCGAGCTCAGCGGCGCGCCCCCGGTCGCGCTCGACGGCGACCACGCTCCCGTCCTCGCCCGCCGCCGCCGCGAGCTGCGTGGCTTTGATTCCGGGCGCCGCGCACAGATCCAGCACGCGGTCGCCGGGCTGCACATCCAGCGCGGCGCCCGCGAGCGCCGAGCCCGGGGACTGGGGCAGCAGCGAGCCGCTCTCGATCGCGGCCTCGACCGCTCCCCAGCTGCCGCCGGTGACCCGGAGTAGCTCAACCGGCTCCGCCCCGGCAGGCGCCTCTCCCCCGCCCGGCAGCGCCGCATGTTCGAGCTCCACCCCCGCGGCCGCGAGACGCTCAGCTGTCCCCGGCGCGAGGCAGCGATAGACGCGTTCGGGTGGGACGTTGGCGGCGGCCATCAGCGCCCGGGCCTCCTCGGGCCCCCGCTCCGACCACCACAGCTCGGCGATCCACTCCGGCAGCGAGTGCCGCAGCGCCGCCTCGGCCGGGGTCTCATCACCGAGCCCGGCCAGCAGCGAGTCGCGGTCGCGGGCGGCGCGGCGCATGACCGCGTTGACGAGGCCCGCGCCCCTGTGGCGCCGGCCGCCGTCGCGGCCGCCCTTCGCCAGCTCGACCGCCTGGTCGACCGCCGCGTGGGCAGCTGCGGCGTCATCGAACAGCAGCTCGAACAGCCCGAGCCGAAGGGCGGCGATCAGGGGTCGATCGATCCGGGAGACCGGCCGGGACGCGAGCCGCGAGACGAAATGGTCGGTCGTCGCCCGGCGCTGCACCGCCCCGTAGGCGATCCGCTGCGCGAGCGCACGCTCCCGACCGTCCTCCACGCCGGCCCGGGCGAGCGCAGAGCGCAGGCTGCGATCCGCGTAGGCGCCGTGCTCGAACACGCGCCGCAGCACCTCGTAGGCGACCCGCCGGGCCGGCGTCGGAGCGCTCAACCGACCGGGACCCGCGGGGGAGGCTCGTGGCCTCGCAGCCAGTCGTCCGCCGCCATCTCGCGCTTGCCGGAGGGCTGCACGCGCTCCACCGAGAGGGTGCCCTCCGAGCAGCCGAGGAGGAGCGCCTGGTCCTCCGCGCGTACCTCTCCGGGACCAAGGGAGCCGTCGATCGCCCGCGCCGCGCGGACACCCAAACTCGTGTCCTCGTCGAGCAGCAGATGGGCGCCGATGTGCGGGGTCAGGGCCCGCACGACCCGCGCCAGCTCGACCGCGGGGCGGGCCGGGTCGAGCCGTCGGTCCCCGGCTTCGATCTTCTCCGCGTAGGTGACCCCGTCCGTGGACTGCTCGGTGAGCTGGAGGCGGCCTTCGGCCTCGGCGTCGAGCGCCCGGAGGATCAGCTCACCGCTCAGGGCGCTGAGGTCGGCGGCGAGCTCCCCGTAGTTCCGCTCGCCGATCTCGCACTCGGCCCGGAGCGCGACCGGCCCGGAGTCGAGGCCCTCGGTGAGCCGCATCACGCAGACACCGGTGCGCTCGTCTCCGGTCATGATCGCCCGCTCGATCGGCGCTGCCCCTCGCCAGCGCGGCAGCAGCGACGGGTGGATGTTGAGCATCGGCAGCTCGCTGAGCAGGGGCTCGGCGATCAGCTGCCCGAAGGCGCAGACCACACCCACCCGCGCTCCGCTCTCCTTCAACGCCTCCACCGAGCCGGGCTCGTTGACGCTCTTCGTCTGGTGCAGCGGCAGCCCGAGCTCCTCCGCCAGCGCGGCGACCGGGGGCGGCCCGGCCTTGCGGCCGCGGCCCTTGCGACGGTCCGGCGGCGTCAGCACCAGCCGCGGCCGATGGGGCGATTCGGCGAGCGCGCGCAGCACCTCCGCTGCGAACTCGGATGTCCCGAGGTAGGCGTTCGCGACCGCGGGTCGGCTCACTGCTCGGCCGGGGCGGGCTCGCGGTCGCCCTCGCCCTCGGCGCCATCCGACGTGTCCGTGGCATCCGGAGGATCCGGCTCGAGCATCTCAGGGCTGAAAGACTCACCCTCCCGCAGCGCCCGTAGCGCGCCCCGTCGCTGCTCCCGCGGTGTCCGATCGAGGATCAGGACCCCGTCGAGGTGGTCGATCTCGTGCTGCAGCACCCGCGCCTCGAGGCCGGCCGCCTCGAGCAGCAGCGGCTCCCCCGCCGTGTCGGTCGCCTTGACCCGCGCATAGAGGGGGCGCTCGACGTCGACGACCACGCCCGGCAGAGAGAGGCAACCCTCCTCCGCAGTGATCAAGTCCTCGGACATCCACTCGATCTCGGGGTTGACGATTGCCCGCGGCTCGCAGTCCGGGCCCGCCTGGAAGACCAGCATCCGGCGCATCACGCCGAGCTGGGTCGCGGCCAGACCGATCCCCAGCGAGCCGCGCATGATCTCGACCATGCGCTCCGCCTCATGATCCAGCTCGGAGCCGAACTCAGCGATCGGCGAGGCGGGCGAGGCCAGCACGGGATCGCCGAACTTCCGGACCTCGGCGAGCGCCGCCCGCCGGCGCTCGAGCTCTGCCTCGTCGAGCTCGGGCTCAGACCCGGGTCCCTCGTCCTCGGTGATGTCGTCGGATTCGTCGGCCACTCGGGCAAGTCTAGATGGCCGATTGCGCCTCCCGGCGGCGGCCGGCGCTCTACTGGGGGTCGACGTCAACGGCGAGTGCGATTCCCTGCAGCGAGCGCTCGGCCCCGAGCTTCTCGACCACCTCCGCAATCGCCGTGCGCACCGTCTCAGGCGCGGTGGTCTTGATCAGCAGGCGGCGGCGGAAGCGACCGCGGCGGCGGAAGCGCGGCGCCGGGCCGAGCAGCTCGGTGTCCGCTGCCGCCTCGATCAGCGGCTCGACCTCCGCCGCGACGCGCTCGGCCGCGGCGGCGAGCGGGGGCTCCTCGGGGGCGGCCAGCTCGATCGCGATCAACGAGGCGAACGGCGGGTAGCCGAACCCCTGCCGGCGGCCCAGCTCGGCCTCCAGGAACCCAGGCGTGTCGTGCCCGGCCGCCGCGGCGATCGGTCCCGCGTCCGGCGCCAGCGTCTGGACCATGACCCGGCCCGGCCGTCGGCCGCGGCCGCTGCGGCCGCCGAGCTGGGAGACGAGCGCGAACGTGCGCTCCTCGGCCCGGAAGTCGGGGTAGCGGAGAGTCGAGTCGGCGTCGAGCAGCACGCTCAGCACGACATCGGCGAAGTCGTGGCCCTTGGCCACCATCTGGGTGCCGACCAGGACGCCGCCGTCCGCCTCGCCGAAACGCCGCAGCAGCTCGCCGTGAGCGCCCTTGCGCGAGGCGGCGTCGGCGTCGAGGCGTAGGACCGGCAGCGGATCGACGAGCCCGCGGATCAGCGACTCGATCCGCTCGGTCCCAGCGCCGTAGCGGGCAAGCGCGACTGAGCCGCACTCCGCGCACTCCCGCGGGATCGGCTCGCCGTAGCCGCAGTGATGGCAGCTCATCCGATCGCCCGCCCGGTGCAGCACGAGTGAGACATCGCAGTGGGGGCAGCCGACCGTCTCCCCGCAGACCGAGCAGGACAGATGCGGGGCGTAGCCGCGGCGGTTGAGCATCACGATGGCCTTCTCCGGCGGCTCGAGGGCCGAGAGCGCATCGCGGACGCCGGGATGCAGCGGGCCGGCCTTGGGCGAGACTTCCCGCATGTCGAGGACCGAGACCCGCGGCATCGGCCGGGCGTCGACCCGCTCGCGCAACTCGAGCCGGTCCAGCTCCGACCAGCTCTCCGGCCGCGGGGTCGCGCTCCCGGCGAGGTAGACGGCGCCCGCACTCCGAGCCCGGCGCCTGGCCACCGCCCGAGCGTCGTAGCGGGGATCGCCCTCCTGCTTGTAAGAGGAGTCGTGCTCCTCGTCGACGACGATCAGGCCGAGCTCCCCGACCGGCGCGAAGACCGCCGACCGCGGCCCGACGCAGACCCGAGCCTCGCCCGTCCGCAGCCGCGTCCACTCGTCGTAGCGCTCGCCCTCCGATAACCCGGAATGCAGGACGGCGGCCCGGTCGCCCAGCCGCGCGACCACCCGGGCCAGGGTCTGTGGCGTCAGGCCGATCTCGGGGACCAGCAGGATCGCCGAGCGGCCGCGCTCGAGCGTCGCCTCGATCGCCGCCAGGTAGACCTCGGTCTTGCCGGAGCCGGTCACCCCCCAGAGCAGCTGCTCCCGGGGGCTCTCGCCGTCGAGCGCGCCGACGACGCTCGCGACCGCCCCCCGCTGCGCGGCCGAGAGCTCGGAGACCGCCGCGACATCGCCGACCGCGGGCAGCTCGGGGCGGCGGCGGACCGGTGCCTTCCGCCGCTCGATCAGGCCACGCTCGGCGAGGCGGCGGAGCACCGTGCTGTCAGCGCCGGCCGACTCCGCGAGCTCCGGCCCGGAGCACTCCTTTTCATCCGCCAGCGCCTCCAGCACGGCACGCTGGCGCGAGCCGAGCCGGGCAGCTTCGGCGAGCGCCTCGGCGCCGGCATCGGTGATCGCCGCCCGTACCTCGGTTCGGGTCCGGGCCATCCGGGCCCTGGAGCCGGTGCCTGCGCCGGGCGGCAGGGCCAGTGCGATCCCCCGGGACCGGGCCGAGCAGTAGCGCTCGGCGATCCACTCCCCAAGCTCGATCAGCTCCGACGTGGTCGAGGCCTCGAGCACCTCGAGCGGCTCCGCCAGCCGCTCGGCCGGCAGCTCGCTGTCGCCCGCGACGGCGGTGACCACGCCGAGGATCTTGCGCCGCGCGAACGGCACGATGAGCAGCGAGCCCGTATCGACCCCACCCCACTCCTCGCCGGCCCCGAGCAGGTAGTCGAACGGCCCCCGCAGCGAGCGGGCGGTCGTGATCGGCTCGACCTTGGCAATCCTCATAGGCGCGACGAAGTTAGGTCGCGCGGCGGACAGCGCGGAAGCCGCGCCCGCGGGCGAAGGCCATATATTGCGCCCATGTCACTCAACCTCAGCCCCGGTGAGCAGGTCGTCTTCGAGGGCCATCCCTCCTGGCGAGCGATCCTCGCCTTCTACCTGAAGGGGATCGCCATCACCGCGGCAATCGTGGTCGTGCTCGTCCTCGCGGACCGGATCGGCGACTTCATCGGCACCGGCGTGATCATCCTCGTGCTGCTCGCGGGCGCGGCGATCACGATCCTCGCCGGCTTTATCAAGCGCGTCTCGACCCGCTACACGATCACCAACCGGCGCCTGCACATAAAGCACGGAATCCTCTCCCGCGACGTCCAGCAGACCCGCCTCGAAAAGGTCCAGGACGTGAACTACTCCCAGAGCGCCGTCCAGCGGCTTCTGCAGGTCGGCGACATCGACTTCGACACCGCCACCAACGACCCGACGACCTTCATCTTCGCGGGGGTCAACGACCCCGAGGAGGTCGTCGAGGCCGTCGACCGAGCCAATCGCCTCAGGGGCGACTCGGGCCTCGGCGACGAGCCGGCCCCCGCCTCGTAGCTCGCCGGCCGGCCTCCCTGCAGTAAGGGGCGGGTAGCCGGCTATCCGCAGCGGGGACACCAGATCTGGGGCGGTTCCGCGGAACCGCTGACGGGTGCAGCGCCGAGCGGTCACTTTCGGCCGGCAGGCGGGGCAGATTGACCGCTCGGCCACGGGACGAGGCAACCCGCATAGAAGAGCCAGCTT
>Ga0102946_1000913_pt1 | contig 10159 bp, 16 predicted proteins | sample SalPon2A_A_D1_MG_FD_78209 | JGI IMG/M metagenome (GOLD analysis project Ga0102946, IMG submission 78209) | Soil microbial communities from South San Francisco under conditions of wetland restoration - Salt Pond MetaG R2A_A_D1_MG | ecosystem: Environmental > Terrestrial > Soil > Wetlands | place... | reverse complement strand
TTCTCGGTCAACGGTGTCTGCGGGGTAATCGGATAGGCTGCGATGACTTCTGCCCGCGCCAACTGCACGGCCAACGCAGCGGCCACATTTCCCGACTCTATCAGAGACTCACTCATCTTCGCCTCCTTCGACAAAACTTTCTTCGGAGACCATCCCGATGGCCTTGGCCGGGCACTCTTCAGCACAGATGCCGCACCCCTTGCAGTATTCCAGGTTGATCCGCTTGCGCGGCTCTTTGCTGATGACATTGTCAGGGCAATAGAGCCAGCAGAGGTGGCAGACCGACTTGCCACTCTTTGCCGAAGCACAACGGTCCATATCGATCACCGGCCGCTCCACTCGCCAGGAACCGGTTCGGCCGGCGTCTCCGACCCCGGAGGTGCTGGCTGAAGTCAAAATTTTCGGTTTTTTATCAGACATTGATGACTCCTTCTTCGGCACCCGCGATGCTGGTCGCGTCAAAAGCCAATTCGGCCGCCCGAACATTCTCTTCCGGCCTGCGGGCTGAGAACTCCTCACCGATGCAATGGATCAGAGGGTTCAACTCGATCAGTCCACAGGCCCTGGCCAGCACTCCGATAATCCCGGAGTTGACAATCCCTTTGCGCAGCCCGGCTTCGACACCGAGCGCGGTAACGTTGGCGACTGCAACCCGGAACCCGTCAAGCAGGTGATCCTGAGCGCTGCGAGGCGAATTCAAGATCAACCAGCCACCCGGTTTCAGCCCGGCGGTGACATCGACCTCGTTGAGGATCAGGTGATCAAGCACCACGACAATATCGGGGGTTTGAATCGGCGAAAGATCGTAAATCTTCTTCCGGGCAATCTTCAGTGATGTGGTCACCGGCGCCCCTCGCCGTTCGGTGCCGAAGGTCGGTGCCATCACCACCCCCCCGTAACCGGAAATAAACGCTGCTCCGGCAACCACCTTTGCAGCCGTAATCGCACCCTGTCCTCCGCGGCCATGCCAACGGATCTGGACCATCTGTTCCCGAACTGGTTGCATTCGAATTCATCTCCTGTAGAAATTACTCTGTCATTAAACCCTGCGAGACTGGTAACAGACCACGACAGAAAAACTGCCAGTAACGCTCTGCGATCTCTTCAATACTGAGCGACCCTTCTTGTCGATACCAGCCCAGGACACCGGTCCCCATCTGAATTGCAATTCGTGACAGCAGTTTATAGTCTTCGACCTGCCAGCCAAGCTGCTGGCCTCTCTGTAACAATTGCTCGACCAGCTGTTGATAGTTGTCACGCTTGGCGATGATCTGTTGGTAGTTTCCAGCGTCCAGATGCCGCAACTCATCATCCGAGATATAAACCAGATCTGATCCGCATACAGTGAAGCGGATATGAAAACGGAAAAAACTGCGCAACTGAGTGAGAGGATCATTACTCGCTGCCAGCTCAGACGACAGCCCTGAGATCATCTGGTCCATGATGGTATTCATCAGTTGAAACAGCAGTTCCTGTTTACTGGAAAAGTGGTAATAAAGGCTTCCCCCCTGGATACCAACCCGCTTCGCCAGCTCACGCAGGTTGGCGGCCTGGTAGCCTTTTTCGCGAAACAGCTTTGCCGCCTCCTGAAACAGAATTTCTTTACGTGACCTGTTCTTTGTCAAAGGACCTCCATAACCTAACAAGCGTTAGATACTAATTCTGCTGTAATCTGATGTCAAGAACCCTTGCGCGCGCTTCAGGTGAATCCTTTAAAGAAAAAACCAGAGAGAACAATCAAAGTTATACTTGAAGAAAGATTTGTGATTAAAACAAAAGGATTATCAGCTGGAGGGATTGACAATCTCTTCGATTATGATTTCCTTTCACTATCAACGTCTTTAAACCATGGAGGAAAAACATGAAAAGAACATGCATGCTATTGATTATTTCAGCAGTCGCTCTGACACTTCTAGGGGGATGCGCCGCAAAACTTTCGAAGGAAGATCAGGCCCTACTGACCCAGGCGCGTGACGCCACCGCGAGCGCCCAAGCGGCATCCGAAAAAGCGGAAGCTGCAGCAGTCAGAGCTGAGACTGCCGCCCAAAATGCTGAGGCCTCTGCAAACCGGGCAAGCTCTGCAGCAGATCTGGCAGTCTCTTCGGCGAATCAGGCCAAGACCTCGGCAACAGCAGCAGCTAGCAGTGCGATGAAGGCGGAAAAAGCCTTTGAGCTGAGTCAGCAGAAATAGATGGAAAAGCCTCGCGATAGCGAGGCTTTTTTTTAAAAGAATTTTCCTAACCTGACAAATCACCATACAACCGCTGAAAATCTTCCTTGATCACCCTCAGGTGATTCAGGGTCGATTCGGCATTCTTTTCGAGCACCGCCTTAACTGCGGGATCCCCCGCCTCCATCACCATACGGCGCAGGCTGCCCTCGACCTCCTGCTCCAAGCGGATCGCCAACTGTAAGGCTTGCCGCTCGTCAAGTCGGGCCATCAGCTCGCCATCAATCGATTGAACGAGAGAGTTCTGCTTCGGATGATTCTGCACCATCTCCGCAAACGGAGGCAGATCATCACCGGGATAGATGTCATAGAAATTTCGAGCGTGCTCCTGCTCTTCTTTGGCCAGTTGATTAAAATGGTCAATGGCGCCTTGATCTTTCATGTAACGGGTCGCCAACTGATAATAATTCATGGCGTCCAGTTCAACCTGGATCATCTTCCTGACGGCAAGCTGTCTTTCGCGATTCATAGCGGTCCCTTTGTCGGGTAAAAGTGGTTTCCTCAGCAGTTTCACCATCTGCGTCAATTCAGCGTAATGGCTCTGTAGAATATTTTCAACATTTGATCCTTGACCCGCATCGCTTCAGGTCGCTATCTTTCCCGCAGTAATTACGAAACCACCCTGGAGAATTTCAATGGCAGACCGTATTGAACTTCGTGACACATTTGAAACTGACTTGGCAGAGGTCAGCTGGAAAGAGCTGCGCATTCACCTGAAGCGCGATGCCATTATCCTGGTGACAGATGATCTTAATCTGGTCGATGTCGCCGTCGATATCGCCGCAGACAATAAAACCCAGGTCGCGCTCTGGATCTCCTCCGGCAAACTGACCAAGCCAAGTAGCGAACAGATCGAGCAGTGGACCGCTATGCTTGACACTCCGTTCCGTATGCTGATCGCTCAGCCGTACATCCTGGTCCAGGCCGTCAATCATGCCTGAACAATTCGTGAACGAACTCGCTAATTATCGTTCTCCAGGGGTTTTTAATCCATGGGGAGAGTGTGACGCTGCACATGATCGCTGCGCAGAGGCCCCGCAGATCAGACGCGCCCAGCTACAACACTACCTGGGCGAACGGATTGGACAGGCGAAGCTGCTGCTGGTGGCTGAGGCTATCGGCTATCAGGGTGGACATTTCAGCGGAATCCCGATGACTTCAGAACGGTTGCTGCTCGGCGGGTTGACGCAAAAAGGGATACTGCCGGAACACGCCTTTACCAGCATCGCACCACAACGCACCAGCAAAGAATCAGTCCGGCAGGACGGATTCACTGAACCGACCGCGACGATTGTCTGGGGATTTTTTGCCGACAGCGGTATTGATCCCCGCTCTTTTGTCTTGTGGAACGCCTTTCCCTGGCACCCCTATAAAACCGGCGAGGGCTTGTTGACCAACCGTACCCCCACCGACGACGAGTTGACTGCAGGGCATCGAATACTGCACCGCATGATTAAACTCGGAGATTTCCGGCAGATTGTCGCGGTTGGGAAAAAATCAGCAGCGCAGATGGCTAATCTTGGTATCGACAGCATTGAAGTTCGTCACCCGGCCAATGGTGGTGCGGGCCTGTTCAGGCGGCAAATGGCTGATCTGATCAGAGGAGCATGAAGCATATGGAATATCTCGGAGAATTTCTCACCATCGCTTTCATACACCTGCTGGCCGTCGCCAGCCCCGGCCCCGACTTTGCCATAGTGCTACGCCAGAGTATCGTCGTCGGCCGCACCCCCGCGCTCTGGACCAGTATCGGCATCGGTATCGGCATCATGGTTCATGTCGCCTACTGTCTGCTCGGACTGGGTCTGATCATTTCCCAGTCGATCATGCTCTTTAACCTGATCAAACTGATCGGGGCCTGCTACCTGCTCTATGTGGGCTGGAAGTCTCTGCGGGCAAAACCGACCGCAGTAACCGCTGAGAGTGATTTTAACGTTCCGATTCCCCGAGCGGTTCAGGCACTTCGCATCGGTTTTCTGACCAACGCGCTCAACCCCAAGGCCACACTCTTTTTCCTGTCACTGTTCTCCGTCGTGATCAACCCTGACACCCCGGCCACAGTGCAGCTCGGTTATGGTATTTACATGTGCTTTGCCACGGCGATCTGGTTTTGTGGTTTGTCATTGTTCCTCACTCAGCCAAAAATCAGATTTTTTTTCACTCGATTCGGACACTGGACTGAGCGAGTCATGGGAGCGGCGTTGATCGCTCTGGGGCTGAAATTGGCTTTGGCGAGTCGAAAATGAACCCCTGAGCCAATTGCTGATGTCAAGGTGCGCCGACACAAGACGAGCCATAGCTAAACCGAACAGGCGAAACGCTGACAGCCGTCCAAAGGGATCGTATTAACAGATAATATAACCACACAAGGCACCAGTGCTGATTGGTCCGTTACTTTTCCTCACACCTTACCAGCTATGCGGAATCATCATGTCCAAATTAAACGATCTGCTAAAAAACGATCCGGAAAGATTTAAGGTATCCCCGGATCAACCTGTTATGAAAGCGGTCGTTACGATGGGTCATGGCGGCTACGACAAGCTCCACTATTGTGACGTTCCGATCCCGGTGCCGGGGCCTGATGAAGTACTGCTTAAGGTTCTCGCAGCCGGGATGAACAACACGGAGATCAACACACGGCTCGGCTGGTATTCATCAACGGTTGAGGGAGGGACGGAGCAACTGTCCGCAACTTCTGACAAGTCAGTTATTGAGGATGGCGGCTGGAACGAAACGACACCTTTTCCATTTATTCAGGGGACCGATTGCTGTGGCGAGATCGTTGCGATGGGCTCTGGCGTTACTCATCCGGAGCTCGGAAAGCGGGTTCTCGTCAGGGCCTGCATGCGCCCCAATGGTTTTGATTCGTTAGAGAATATCTGGATGGCGTCGGATTTTGACGGTGCTTTCGCCCAATACGTCAAGGTCCCGGCCAATGAAGCGTTTGCAGTCGATTGTGATTGGAGCAGCACGGAGCTTGCGACCATCCCTTGCGCTTACGGGACTGCGGAAAACATGCTGCACCGAACCGGGGTCAGCGCATCCGACCGAGTGCTGGTCACCGGTGCGTCCGGTGGAGTCGGATCGGCAGTTGTGCAACTGGCAAAGCGCCGGGGCGCCCATGTCACTGCGATAGCCGGGGTCAGTAAGCTTGATGCGGTGAAAGGTCTGGGAGCTGACGAAGTGATCCCTCGTGGCGCGAACCTGAGTCGTGAGCTTCAGACCTGTTGCGCGGACGTTGTTATCGACAATGTCGCGGGCGAGCAATTCGGGCAACTGTTGAAGCTGATGGCACTGGGTGGCCGCTATGCGTCGTCTGGCGCGATAGCGGGACCGATAACCACCCTGGATATGCGTGATTTCTACCTAAAGGACCTGACCCTGATCGGCTGCACGGCTTGGGACGAGCCGGTCTTTCCCAACATCATCGAGTTCATTGAAAAGGGCGAAATAAGGCCCCTGGTAGCAAAAACCTTCGAACTGAAAGATATCGCGGTCGCACAAGAGGAGTTTCTGAAAAAAACGCACTTTGGCAATTTTGTGCTGTTGCCGCCGCCATGATTCTGGAGCTTCCCGTAACAACGAGCCCTCCGTGCGCCTTGTTGCCCATAAAAGTTACGCGACCAGGGTGATCTCCACATTCAGATCATCGGCAACCTCCGCCAGACCCTGCTCAACCTCAGCCCTTAAAGTGCCATCCGCGGGATCTGGATGTACCTGTCCATCACGGACATGGCCGTTCCGCTTTGCGGTGAAGCCTCGACCACTGATTTCTGATCGACAATATTCGAACCTTTGTCAGCGAGAAACTGGCTGACCTTGGAGACAATCCCGGTCTGATCAAGGCCTTCGACATGCAGGGCCATGATCAGTGTAGTGGAATCAAGGGGGCTTGATAGGTGTCAGGTGCCAACTTGAGCATAAACTCTTTTCTCGATCGCTTCGTAGTGCGACGAGAACTCATCCCAGCGCTTTAATACTTTTTGGGCTGCTTCCGGTACATAGCAACGGGCGTAGTCGTCGCCTTGAAAATCAATCACGTTCTGTATCGATTGAAAGGTCATAATGGTGATAAATTCGACCTCATCGTCGAAGTCCCGTCGAAGCAGCTCGATACCTGAATAGCCGGGTATTTTTTTTGTCTCGATCCCAGGGAATACTTCGTCATGCAGCAATTTGCGATACTCATCTGCCTTTTCGGGTGTCGTCCACCCGTGCCAAATACGCTTGATCGCCATTAAGTTTCTCCTGTTTATTGATTGACGCCCAACAAGGCTGTAGAACAACTCTCACCGGAGAACATCGACAGACCACACAGTATTTTTTCATCAGAGCGGACGGTTGCCACCAGCGCATTCCACCAGCCATAGCCCTCGCCCCACCCATAGAAACAGAAATACTGTCTCTCTTTCCAGCTTTTTTGCCTTTTTCTTTCCTTATATCGTTCGAACCGGTGAATCTTGATCAGGTTGTGTAATATGGCCATGAGCTGCCACTTCCCGCTGACTTTTTGTTGCCTCTTACCGTGAATCGCTTGATGCCGATGGCGGCGTTGATCTGGCCGAACACCGGCTCAACAATGCCCGGGCGAATGCTGAACATGTAAGGGCTTGTGTTCTTCGGCGGTCGCAAAACGGGGATCGCGGGAGCGAAACCCGTGGTCGGCGATATAGCCGCCGGGAGCAGATGACCAGCCTGATCTTCAGCCACTCGATGCGGGTTTCATCCGGAATATGACCAAAGAAGTTGAGCTGCTCTTCCAAAAATGAAGAACCGAAAAGACATTATCGCCAGTCCGGATACTATAAATCCCCGCCAGCCGGGAGGAGTGTCTTTGAAAAGAGAAAGATCGGTTTGACTAACGCCTAAAGACATTAGTTTGTTATGTGACCTTATTGTTCTGTCAGGGCCAGTTTTATCCCTAGACCTGCAAATGCTACAGCAAATGATTGTTGAACTTTACGAATGGCACGAGGTGAATTTGTTAGGCATGCACTCACCCGATGGGCCAGGCAGCCGTATGCAACAAAAACAATGAAAGTTAACAACATGAATACTGCGCTCAGAATAGCCATTTGAATTGAAGGTGCAGAGCCTTTGCTTGAAATAAACTGTGGCAGAAACGCTAAAAAGAAAATCGATAATTTGGGGTTAAGAATATTGATCAAAAAGCCTTTGCTAACAATTTGCATGAAACGGCGCTTCTGACCTGATGTCTCAAAGTTGATCGCTCCCTTGTCTCGCCACATTGACCACGCCAGATAGAGCAAATAGGCTGCTCCCGCAAATTTCAAAAGCTGAAATGCGACCGAACTAAGATGAAGAATAGCTGACAAGCCCAATACACAACCCAGAAGGTGCGGAAGGATTCCAATCGTGCATCCTGATGCTGCCGCGATGCTGGCTCGCCACCCCATGAATAAACCCGTAGAAACTGTGTAGATCACACCTGTGCCTGGAATAAACACAACAACAAGAGATGTAAGAAAGAATTCTGCAGTGATCATTTTTTAATGCCTTTATTAATTTTGTCAGCGGTTCATGATAACCGGCGGCGACGCGAACTTGCGTGCCCACCGCAGTTTGGTTTTGTTTTTCAATTTAAAGCAAACGTATTTTCCGTCCTCGTTGATTAGGTGGTCGGGCTGCCTTTCTGCATGTTCAATGGTTTTCTTTGCAATGAAGTTAATACTTCTTTTTTATGCACTGTGTGTGACCGAATCACGATGAGGAACCATGAGGCCGTTCCGGCAATGCTTCCGATTGTTTCTGATTCTTTTAGCCCTACAACTATTCCGGCCCTGACGGCAACACCAAGAATCAGCCCAACAAGTAGGGCATAGTATGCGCAAACCTCAGCCCATATTTTGAGTTTGTTGAAAGTGTCCATATCGGCCCATTCCAGTGCCCTGTTTTGATGGGCTTTCCGCAACGGGTACAGGTTTTTATGGATGGGCCGATTTCAGCGAGGTTGTTTCTTAGACCACCATGTGAGCCAAAGGATTGAGCACAGTGTGGGCAACGAAAGAATATCATGCCCATTTTTGACCTCCATTATTTTTAAGCCCACCCCCCCTTGCGAAGAGTGATTTAGGTCCATCAAATGCGGTTCAGGGGCTGTTTTTGTTAAGTTCTGCGACCAAGGTTGGTCATATACAAAAAAACCGCAAATCTCACCTGCCTGGTGACCGTTGCGGTTTGTGTTCCATTCTCATGAGCCCCTCCCATGTATTACAGTGAATTGATGGGCTTTTATAGCACTTCAGGTGCCGTAGGATCAACCAAAGCTGCTATCACCACAAAAAAAGGACGGATTTATTTCTCGGGCGACATATCGGAAGGTATCGCCACGAGTGTCGTAGCCGCAGTTGAGATGCTTTTCCCTCTACAGATTTTCGTTTCGCCTGCCCCGAATTTCAGAGTCATCTCAATTTTTGTGATTTAAATTTCACTTCTGAGTTGTTGCAGAGGATCTGGAAAGAGACAGTCAGCGCTTCGGGCCTGCCGCCAATGCCTCGGAAAAATGGGGAGTAGTTCTTTGGCGGGCTCTGGGTCAACTTCAAGCAATTCAATATCAAAGGTCAGCGCGGTTATTCTCCTCATCCAGGGCAGGGTTGGATTTTCCGTACGCATAATTTGGTTCGATGCCGACAGGCCCCCTGAGAGGTCGGATGGATAACTGGGGGAAATGTCAAAAAAAAGAGGGGCCCGCATGCGCTGCAGAACCCTCTTCATTCTTAATTCAGTATTCAGAAGTTTCAAACTGCGGCTTTCCTTCCTGCCGCACTTTCTGCTCAGCTGCTTTGAATCAGTTTATATAATCTTGTTCAAGGGATACTCGACCAACCCCTGTGCGCCGATTTCCATCAGCTGCGGAATTATCTTGCGGACTTCGTCTTCACGCAGAATGGTTTCAATGGAAACCCAATCGGATTTATACAGGTGGGCCACGGTCGGCCGGTTGAGGCTGGGCAGAATTTCGATAATTGCGTCGATTTTATCTCCCGGCGCATTCATCTTCAGACCAACCATCCCCTCGGCGCGCAGTGCAGATTGCAGCAAGGCATAAATCTGCTCAATCTTGGTCCGCTTCCATGGATCGTTCCAGGCCTCCTTGTTGGCGATCATAACCGGGACAGACTCCATCAGGGTATCGACAATTGTCAGGTTATTCGCTTTGATGGTCGACCCGGTTTCCGTCACTTCAACGATAGCGTCACACAGTCCTTTGAGGATTTTCGCCTCGGTGGCTCCCCAGGAGAACTCAACGGTGACGTTGATGTTCCGCTCGGCAAAGAAACGCTTGGTGAATCCGACCAGTTCGGTTGAGATGGTCGCACCTTCCAGGTCCTCCGGTTTGGTGACCTTGGAATCGGGGCCAACCACCAGCACCCAACGGGCGGGACGACGGGAGACCTTGGAGTAGACCATTTCGCCGACTTCGACAACGTCGGAATCATTCTCACGCACCCAGTCCCGCCCGGCGATGCCGACGTCGAGGACACCGCGTTCCAGAACCTGGCTCATCTCCTGCGGACGAACCAGACTGCAGGCAACTTCGTCATCATCGCAGCTGGGGAAATAGTTGCGTGATTTAGCCGTGATCTTCCATCCCGCCTGCTTAAAGAGGGCGATGGTTGCGTCTTCCAGGCTTCCCTTGGGGATGCCGAGTTTCAGTTCCTGAGACATCTGCGTACCTCGTTATCGTTTAATTTGTCTGCTTATTTTTTGTAGACTTCGGCCGGATCAAACAGGGGGTTGCTATGCTCGACCCACTGATCGTCTTCCCAACGCACATAAAAACAGCTGCGGTTGCCGGTATGGCAGGCGGCCGGACCGTTCTGTTTGACTTTGATCACCACCGTATCGGCGTCACAATCGGTCAGAATCTCAACGACATCCTGGGTATTGCCCGATTCTTCACCCTTC
>Ga0102946_1000912_pt1 | contig 10163 bp, 9 predicted proteins | sample SalPon2A_A_D1_MG_FD_78209 | JGI IMG/M metagenome (GOLD analysis project Ga0102946, IMG submission 78209) | Soil microbial communities from South San Francisco under conditions of wetland restoration - Salt Pond MetaG R2A_A_D1_MG | ecosystem: Environmental > Terrestrial > Soil > Wetlands | place... | reverse complement strand
TCCAGGTGATCAAGCACAATAATTTTTACTACCTGTGTTACCAGGGCGCCTGGTATATCTCTGACAGACCTACCGGCGCATGGACACCCGCATTGGATATTCCAGGTGAAATTTATCGTATCCCCGCTTCTGACCCTGCTTATAACGTGACATTCGTGCGCCTGGATTCAGAACAGCCGGAGACGCAGGAATATGTCAATTACAAATACTCGGGTGGTTATAAGGGCAGTTATTCAACCAATGTGAGCGTAGTGTACGGGACGGGCTGGCCGTATCCGGCCGCAGTCCATTGGGATTCAGCCAATGGGCCAAACTACTGGCGTTATGGTCAGACATACGGTTACAACATGGGTTATAACGCTGTCGGCGCCTACTATGGTCATCGTGGTGGATACTATGGGCGGTGGGGCTATGCACCTTATCGAGGCTGGGGTTACAGCAGAACCACCATGACGATAGAGTCACCCTCGGTAAATTATACCCAGGGCTATGGTTCTGCCTGGGAGGGGCCGCTGCAGACAACACCTGGTGCCCCCTCTTCCGGTGCCGACAATTCACTCGATAAGTTCCTGCCCAGGAAAAAGGTTGATGGAACCGAAAAATTTGTAAAGACCAGCAAGAGTGAAGAGGCAGACGTACCAAAAGTCTCCGCTTCTTCACTTTATGCGAGTGCGACGCTCTCTTCCAAAAGGATTTCGGGCCCCGACGGCAAGGTCTATAAGAATGATGGCGAGGAATGGAGTCATTATAGTGATGGTAACTGGACCACGATGCAGGCCATCGCAGAGGAACAGATTGTTAATTCCCGTCCACAACAGGTAAAGAAGACAGAGCGTCAACAAGGATGGGTGCCAGCGCACAAACGGACCTTGAGCCGTTCAGATCTTGACCGCCAGGAAATGGCACGTCTTGAAGGAATGGAGCAATACAGCAAATACCGAATGCAACAGGAAAGCAATGAACAATAAGGCTGTTGTGAGTGTCATAGCTGGAGCCGGTATCTTGACTTGAACATTTAATGAGCCAATCATATCAAGTGGACTCGATCGTGCCAGACAACTCATAGAAGGACTCAATCATGTACACCAATCCAGTATTCAAAAAGTTATCCAGATTATTATCGCTTTGCGTTGCGGCCCTGCTGGTCGCAAGTTGCGCTTCAAAACCCAATATAGAAACCGATTACGATCCTACGATCGATTTCAGCCAATACAAAACCTATGCATTCTTTAACCCCATGGGTATTGAGAACCCGAATTACTCCAGTATTTATGGGTCAATTTTCAGGAATGCCATCAGCAAGGAAATGGAGAGCAGGGGCTATACACAATCTGATAATCCTGATTTGATGATCAACGTTTCCGGCCGCTTGCAAGACAAAACCAGGGTGACCACGACGTCAGACCCTTATATGGCCGGGAGTTACTACGGTTATCGCAGGGGCGCGTATGGCGCATGGGGTGGGTACGGGTACGGGACCACCACTCATGTCAGCAACTATACCGAGGGAACGGTTAATGTGGATATCGTTGACAGGGCGCAAAAGCGAATGGTCTGGGAAGGTGTTGCCGTCGGCCGCGTCAAGGAGAACAGGACAAGTGAAGAAACCCGAACAAATATCCAGGCCGGTATAAAGGAAATGTTCGCCGGTTATCCTTTCCGCGCGGGCCAGTAGGCACGTAGTCATTCGTCAATCAGAACCAGCCTGCCCTTAACAGGCTGGTATTTCCTGCTCTGACAATCGATTATCCAGCGATGGTGTTATTGCGTGAATTTCACTCTGAATGGCGTGCAATAAAGAGGGAATTATCATGGATAAGCGGGAACACTAAAGGTAGAATGCCGCATTTTTGGTGCAAGAATTATCAAGGCGTTTCGTATGGTCACGGTTAAACTAGCATTTTCGACATTTGTTGTTGCGTCAGTTCTGGCATGGGCGGCTTCCAGTGAAGCGGCTTCTTCCGGGCCGCGTGATATCCCGGGTTCTTCAAAGACCACGGATGAAATCTCACGTGAGATGACCAACCCCCTGGCGGCATTCTTCAGGTTAGATTACACGGGCCAGAACACCAGTTACCAGGGCAGTATCCTTGGAGCGGATGACCAGAGCATGTGGTCGCATACTTTCCAGGCAATACTTCCATTCAGGGAGAAAAATGGAAAGGGCTGGGTGTTCAGGTTCGCCTTGCCCTATAACGCTGACCAGCCCATTTACTGGGCCGATAAAGGATATGCAGAATGGCTGATTCGACAGGTGGATCCTACCCTGCAGGATCAAGGGTTTTGGGGCCCCACTCATGGTTACACTGATGATGCGAGTTTTGATCTTGTTTATGGCGGAGTGAATGATTCCGGACGTATCCTGAATTATGGTATCGCTGGCCTACTACCCACATCGTCAGATACTTCTAATGCAAGGCAGCAGCTTATCCTGGGGCCGGCGGTCAATATTGGAAAAATGACTGACTGGGGTGTTTACGGTGTATTGTTTTCGCACGTCATCGATGTGGCGGAGAAACGCGACAAAGGTAGCCCGGATACAAGTCAAACAACGTTGCGGGCCTATTTCAGTTATGACCTTGGTAATAGCTGGCAGCTGATTTCCAATCCGACCATCACCTATGATTGGGAAGCGGATAGTGGAAACAAACTGAACCTGCCCCTCGGTGGTGGTTTTGCGAAAACGATCAAAATTGGCAAAGTGCCCTTAAGGATGTCAGCAGAGATCCAGTATTTCGTAGCAAGCACCGACCGCTTCGGTCCTGACTGGTTGTATAAATTCAGCCTGAGCCCTATTATTCCGGACAGGCACACCCGCCATTAGGAAGCCTGCCCTCCCAGCAGGTCAACAAACTATGTTTGCACCCAACAAGCTTAAGCATTTTGCGATCATGCTTATCGTTCTATGTGCTTTGCTTTGGTTTGGGACGATTGGTCAGCGTGATCTGTTTGACCCCGACGAGGGGCGCTATGCTGGAATACCGGCAGCCATGGTGGACACCGGTGACTGGCTCACCCCCAGGCTGAATGACTTTAAATATTTTGAGAAACCCGTGTTGCAGTATTGGGGTACAGCGGTTGCGTTCAAAGTATTTGGAAAATCCAATGCCACCGCCCGTCTTTGGACAGCATTGCTTGGATTTTCAGCAGCTCTTTTTGCGATGCTCATTGCCTTCCGGCTATATGGCACACGAGCGGCAATATACGCTTTTCTTCTCTGTATCAGTTACCTGATGGTGGTGGCCTTCGGCCACTTCCTGACACTGGATATGGCGCTCAGTGCATTTCTTGTCATGGGTATTGGCAGTCTCGTAATTGCACAATCAAGCCTACCAACTGAAAGGCAAACCAGGAACTGGATGTTGGTCGGCTGGGCCGCATTGGCACTGGCCACTTTGACCAAGGGACTTGTGGCCATTGTTTTACCGGCCGCCACGGTCGTTGTTTACAGCCTTTGGCAAAGGGATTGGAATTTGTGGACGCGGCTGCATCTTTTCAAAGGTTTGATTTTATTTCTATTGATTACCGCACCCTGGTTTATAGCAGTCAGCCTCAGCAACCCGACATTTGCAGAGTTCTTTTTCATTAATGAGCACTTCAATCGTTACATGAGTGATGCCCACAACCGTGAGGGACCGATTTATTATTTCATACCCTTTCTGCTGCTCGGTGTCTGTCCCTGGTTATTTACCAGCCTTCGTTCATTATTTCTGCCCGGTTTCAAATGGATACCTGGCACACCCGGTGTGTTTGACGCGGAACGCTTCATGTGGACGTTCGTGGTGGTGACCTTTTGTTTTTTCTCGCTGGGGCAGTCAAAATTACCCGGCTATATCCTGCCGGTTTTACCAATTATTGCAGTTATTTCCGGCGGGCAGATTTCAACCAGGGGCAGAGTTACCGGTGATCGCTGGGTGATGTTGACTCTTGGCTTGATTTTCTTCCTGGGCTCATTTGGAATAGAGCAACTGGCCAGCAGGAACTATACGGCTGAACAATGGGCTGGCTACCGCCCCTGGATCATGGCGAGTGGTATGTTTTACCTGCTTGCTTTTGCTGCGTTCAGTATCGATAAAATTTCCAAATTTACAGCGGTTGCAGCCGCCGCAGTTTTGTCGCTTTCCTCAGGACTGATGATTCTGATGGGAGCAAATTCACTTGCCGAAAGTAAATCGAGCAAAGTGATTGCTGACATCATCACCGGGACGTTACCGGAAGGCGCACCCATATTTTCTTTTCAATATTTTCCCGAGGCAGCGGCTTTCTACCTGGCCAGACCGTTCACCATAGTAGAATACGAAGGCGAGTTGGCGATGGGGGTGAGGCTCGAACCTGAAAAATTTATAAAAACACAGGCCGAGTTCTTAGAGGTATGGCAAGGTCTTGATCAGGCGGCGGTTGTCGTCAAGCTGAACAGGCTCAAGAATCTCAAGGTTGAAGTGCTGCAAGGAAAGGTTGTATATAAGGGGCCAAAAACAATGGTGATTATAAAATCATGACGGAATCCATAGGTCACGGTATGACATGGGCAGCATTCGCATTGGTTTTGACCGGGGTGCTGTTAAATGCGGTCGCCCAGTTGGCTTTGAAGGCCAGTGTGAGCGACACGGGAATGATCAGCCTGGATATGCAGTCATTGTTTAGTTCTGCCGGGAGCCTGGCTTCCAACCTGTGGTTGTGGCTTGGGCTTTTCTGTTACGCCATCAGCGTCGTGGTATGGATATTGGCATTGAGCCGGGTTGACGTTTCGATTGCCTATCCGATGTTGTCGATTGGCTATATCGTTAATGCGTTCGCAGCCTGGCATTTGTTTGATGAACCTCTGAGTGTTGGCAAGCTGGTCGGTATTGGCATCATTATACTGGGTGTCTATATCCTGGCACGGTCATGAAGATGCTTCCATTTACCCGGCCAACACTTGGTGAGGAGGAGTTCAGCGCCGTCCAGGAGGTCTTGCAGTCAGGCTGGATTACCAGTGGGCCGCGTGTGGTCGAACTGGAGAAAAACCTTGCTTCATATATCGGTGGCGGTGTCGATGTCCGCCTGTTCAATTCCGCTACGGCTGCCCTCGAGGCTGTACTAATTGCAAAGGGGATTGGCCCTGGCGACGAGGTTATCGTTCCGGCGATGAGTTTTGTTGCCTCAGCCAACGTGGTTGTTCGTGTGGGTGCAACACCGGTGTTTGTGGATGTCGGCCTTGAGAGCCGCAATCTCGACCTGGGGTCGGTGCGTTCGGTCATGACCGAAAAAACCCGTGCCATCATGCCGGTCCATTTCGCCGGTATGCCGGTGGATATGATGCCGATCTACGACTTTGCTGCAAGCGAAAACCTACTGGTGCTCGAAGATGCGGCCCAGGCGATTGGCACACGCTACAAGGGCCGGCAAATTGGCTCGTTCGGAAACCCGGTCTCGTTCAGCTTTCACCCAAATAAAAACATGACCACCATTGAAGGCGGTGCCATTGCCTCAGATGACCCGGACCTCATAAAACAACTCGAATCAGTCCGCTTCCATGGAATATCGCGGAGTGACATGGGGGATATGCAGGTCGAGGCATGGGGTGGAAAAATGAACCTGCCTGACGTGAACGCCGCGATAGGTTTGCAACAGCTAAAAAAACTTGATGATTTTAATATGAAGCGACGCTCGCTTGCCGAGCACTACTTTGAAAACATGCCACGTCATTCCGCATTGGTGCTGCCGGCAGATACACCCGGCCATAGCTGGCACATGTTTTGTATTTGCCTGGATTTTGAATCGATGGGCAAGACCCGCCAGGACATACTGGATATATTCAGCGAACAGGACATCATGCTCGGCATGCATTACCCGGCAATGCACCTTTTTGGCATGTACCGTCAACTGGGTTATCAACGGGGTGATTTCCCGAATGCGGAGCAGATCGGGGACCAGACCTTTACACTTCCGCTGTTTCCGGCGATGACAAGGCATGACGCAGACCGCGTGGTCGCGGTTTTTAATAAGCTGCTGGCATGACCATTCATTCAAAAGCGGTCAGCACCGCCGTCGTTTTTGCCTATCATGATATCGGCGTGCGTTGTCTCGAAGTTCTGCTTGAACTGGGATTTGAAATCAAGCTGGTGGTGACGCACCAGGATAGTGAATCAGAAAAAATCTGGTTTGGCAGTGTTAAAGACCTGGCTCAAATAAACGGAATTCCCGTCATAACACCGGATAACGCAAATACTGATCAAGTGATTGAGCAGGTGACCGAAAGTGCGCCGGAGTTCATATTCTCATTCTACTATCGTCAAATGCTGGGTCAGGCCTTGCTGGATATACCGGTCAGGGGTGCATTCAATCTGCATGGTTCCCTGTTGCCAAAGTACCGGGGAAGGGTGCCCGTTAACTGGGCCATTATCAACGGTGAAAAAGAGACGGGTGTCAGCCTGCACCGGATGGAAATCAGGCCTGATGCCGGCAACCTGCTGGCACAGGCTGCCGTAGCCATTCTGCGTAACGATACGGCCCACGCTGTCTTTCAAAAACTCACATGTGCGGCCGAAAACCTTTTGATTGAAGTATTGCCCGAGATGCTTGAGGGCCGAATCATTGAAATGCCTTTGGACCTTGAACAGGGCAGTTATTTTTCAGGCAGAAAACCGGAGGACGGACTGATCAACTGGCACTTGACTGCCGAGGAAATTCACAACTTGATACGCGCCGTTGCGCCACCTTATCCCGGTGCTTTCTTTCATCACGAACCGCACAGGGTAGAAATACTGGGCAGTTATTTCCGGGCTGAACGGGCCCGTTTTAAAGAAACATGCATCTATGTTGAAGACGGTCATTTTCAGGCGGATTGTTCCGATGGCCGGCGTTTCATGATTACGCAACTGGTCATTGACGGGGAAGTCCTGGAGCCAGCGTTTTTCGAAAGTGTTTTTGGGCAACGTCTGGTCCCTGGGCAAGGGAGCCGTTCATGAACCAGGTGGTGCTGAAGGTTGATGTTGATACCTATCTCGGAACACTCAACGGTGTCCCGGCTCTGCTCGATCTTTTTGAGCGCTTCAATGTGAAGGCAAGTTTTCTGTTCAGTGTCGGCCCGGATAATACCGGCAGGGCAATAAGGCGGGTTTTCAGGAAGGGCTTTTTGCAAAAAGTCGGGCGGACTTCGGTTGTCAGTCACTATGGTTTCAGCACACTGATGAACGGGGTGCTAAAACCGGGTCCGCACATCGGAAAACGGGCAGCGCATGTGATGCAGCAGGTTGCTGCCAAAGGGCACGAGGTGGGCGTTCACTGCTATGATCATGTGCGCTGGCAGGATCATGTTGCCTCCAGAGATCACGCGTGGACCAAAAAAGAAATGCTCAAGGCCTACCGGGCTTTCGAGGATGCGCTCGGATTGAAACCGCAGTCAATCGGCGCCGCGGGATGGCAGATCAACCGGTTTGTCATTGCGCTGGAAGAGGAGATGGGTTTTGGCTATGCCAGCGATGTACGCGGGCGGGAGCCGTTTATTCCTACAATGGGCGGGGTAAGTTCCAGCTGTATTCAATTACCCACGACACTACCCACGCTGGATGAAATCATCGGTTCAGATGGTATAGACTCATCTAATTGCTGGGAGACGATCATGGAAAAAAGTCGGGAACAACTCCCCCATGGCCACGTCTACACATTGCATGCCGAGTTGGAAGGCCTGAAATTGATACCGGTTATGGAAAAGCTGCTTGAACAGTGGCAATTATCGGGGGTTAAACTGGTCACACTGAACCAGCTCTATCAATCGTTGGATAAGGCCAGTTTGCCAAAGCACGAAATTGAGTGGGGCGAATTAGCAGGCAGATCAGGACTTCTCGCGCTGCAATCTGCGTGATTAACAATTCTAATAAACCAGGCATACGGGAATTCAAGTGAAAACGGACATCGGAAAAGACACGCAAAACCCACGGGTTGACCTGTCTGTTTTGATTCCGGTGTACAACGAACAGGATGTGCTCAAGTTGCTGTTCGAACGTCTTTTTCCCGTTCTGGATGCCATGGATCGTCCATTCGAGGTTCTTTTTGTTGATGATGGCAGTGTCGACAAATCTGCAGCCATCCTTTCGCAACAATTTGAAAGGCGGTCTGATGTTACGCGGGTGGTTTCCCTGAGTTCAAATGCAGGTCAGCATGCGGCACTGATTGCTGGCTTTGAACACGCTAATGGTAAATACATCGTCACGCTTGATGCCGATCTACAAAATCCACCGGAGGAAATTCCGGCCATCATGGCCGAGATGGATAAGGGGTTTGATTATGTCGGGTCCATCAGGGCATCGCGGCATGATAAGGCGTGGCGACACGTTGCGTCGCGATTAATGAACTCCTTACGTGAAAAAATCACCAATATCCGGATGACAGACCAGGGGTGTATGCTCAGGGGGTATAGCCGGGATATCGCACGGGAAATTGCAATTTCCAACGAATCACGGACATTTATTCCGGCGCTGGCTTATCTTTACGCAGCCAGGCCAACAGAAATCACGGTGGCGCATGAAGAGCGTGCGGCGGGGGAATCCAAATACTCCCTGTTCAAGTTAATCCAGCTCAACTTTGACCTGGTAACCAGTTTCTCATCCGTGCCGTTACAACTGATTTCATTTACCGGTATCGTTGTGTCAATTCTCTCGCTGTTGTTCGTCGCCTACCTCGCGTTTCGGCGGCTATTCTACGGGCCTGAAGTTGAAGGGGTCTTTACCCTGTTTGGTATCACCATCTTCCTGATGGGGTTGTTGCTATTCTCAGTGGGTATGCTGGGCGAATACATCGGCCGGATCAACGGCCTGGTCAGAAGAAGAAAACGATTCCGTGTTGCCAGTGTGCTGGAAGCCGGTGACGGTGTAAAATCGCCCGGTGATAGTGACAAAGTACCCTCAAAACCGGATGAGTGAAGCATTCCCCCGGTCACACTGCACAAATACAAACCAGGAATACCATGAAAATTTTGATCCTCGGCGTTAACGGCTTTATCGGTCATCACCTGTCAAACAGGATTCTCGGGACCACGGACTGGGAAGTCTATGGGATGGATATGCGTTCCGACCGCCTTGAAGATGAAATGAATCATGATCGGTTTCACTTTTTCGAGGGTGATATCACTATTAACCGTGAGTGGATCGAGTACCACATAAAGAAATGTGATGTCATATTGCCGTTGGTGGCCATTGCGACACCGGCAACCTATGTCACGAATCCCCTGGGTGTTTTTGAGCTGGATTTCGAGGCAAACCTGGCCATCGTCAGGGCCTGTGTGAAGTACAACAAGCGCGTGGTTTTCCCATCAACTTCTGAAGTCTATGCCATGTGTGAAGACGAGGCATTTCACCCTTACGAGTCAAACCTGGTGTTAGGCCCGATTGCCAAGCCACGCTGGATTTATTCCTGTGCCAAGCAATTGATGGACCGGGTGATTGCGGCCTATGGCCAACAGGAAGGTCTGAAGTACACGCTTTTCCGCCCGTTTAACTGGATCGGCAGCGGTCTGGACAGCCTGCATACACAGAAGGAAGGCAGTTCACGGGTGGTTACCCAGTTCCTCGGGCACATCGCCCGTGGAGAAGACATCAAGCTGGTAGATGGCGGCTTACAGCGACGCAGTTTTACCGATGTTTCGGATGGGGTATCGGCGCTGGTGAAGATCATAGAGAACAAGAATGGTGTGGCAGACGGCAAAATTTACAATATTGGCAATCCTGCAAATGATCTGTCTATCAAAGAACTCGCCGGTCTTATGCTGGAGATGTCGTCTAACTATCCGGAGTACAAGTCACAGGCACGCGATGTCAATATTGTCGAAGTGACATCGGCAGACTATTACGGCAAGGGCTACCAGGATATCAAGAGTCGGGTGCCATTTATCGAGAACACCTGCGAGGAATTGGACTGGGCGCCGCTGGTTGACGTCAAAATTGCCTTGGGCAAAATCATGGACACCTACCGTCACGAGGTTGCGGTAGCGCGGGCCTTGCTGGATCACAATTAGGGTACAAGCGCCGGAAACACAATCAAGGCGGGTGTTCCTGTGCACTCCGATTTAGTAGGAGTGGGGCTGCGCTGGGTGGTAGTGCTTACCAGGACACGACACAAGCACATCCCTGTGGTCTCGTTCTCGACATCCCTGTCTCGCACGGTCCTGGTAAGCACTACCACCC
>Ga0102946_1000911_pt1 | contig 10167 bp, 7 predicted proteins | sample SalPon2A_A_D1_MG_FD_78209 | JGI IMG/M metagenome (GOLD analysis project Ga0102946, IMG submission 78209) | Soil microbial communities from South San Francisco under conditions of wetland restoration - Salt Pond MetaG R2A_A_D1_MG | ecosystem: Environmental > Terrestrial > Soil > Wetlands | place... | reverse complement strand
TTTCGCGCATCTGGACTTCTGTCTCTTGTGCCAGTTGAAAGCCGAGGGTCACGCAATGACGAATCCCCTTCAGGATGCGTAAGGGATCATCCGCCAGACTCTGTTCAGAGCACGACCGGATCAAGGCAGATTCCAGGTCACGCTGACCATCAAGAGGGTCGTACAGGTTCTGGGTAGTCAGTGGCGAGATCAGGGGCAGCGCCAGAGCGTTGATGGTAAAATCGCGCAGAGACAAATCCTGAACAAGGGTCTCCGCACGAAGGGGAGCAAAGTCAAAATAGAACTCAAGTTTGCCGTAGCGGAGCAACACCCTGCTCTGACAGCGTTCTTTGTCAAGCCAGAACCAGTGGGCATTCTGCTGTTTGGCCCAGCTTTTTGCCAAAGGGGTCGGATCGGCAGTCGTGACCAGATCAACATCTGCGACTGGCCGACCCAGCAAGACATCTCGCAAGGCACCGCCAACCAGCCAGCAATCATAGCCCAACCGGGCAGCAGTCTCGGAGAGATTTTCCAGAAGAAGATTATCGGAAAGGTAGGTTTTCAGGTTCTCTTCAGCATTATCCATCGCCATTGTCTCCGTTACGTTCATACCCTGATAATATCGTAATTCTGGAGATTTAACTCTATGTTTCTTATCTATTGCAGAGTCTTCAGCGTTGCGTTCAATTTCAAGGAAATGGATAAAAAAAGGGCCCGCCGAAGCGAGCCCTTGAATGTTATGCCAGATCCTGTTCGGCCTGAAGGATCAGATCGAACAGTTCAGCGATATCTTCTTCAGCAATGCAGGAGAAGGCGATTCTTAAATCGGTTTTACCGATCGAAATCGCCCCGACTCCATACTTGTCGAGCAGATGTACTCGTAACTGCTCGGCGTCGACCCGCTTCAGTTGCAGACACATGAAATACCCGGAGTTAAAGGGGTAGTAGTTCCAGGCTTCGTCGAACTTGCTGTCGTTGAGAACCTTCTTGACCTGCAGAGCCCGTCCTTTCATGACCTGAAACTTTTCCTCTTTCTGCGCGAGAAAGTCTGGAGAGCGAAGAGCCTCAATGACGAAGGTCTGTGACGGGTGCGGACAGTTGGAAATTTTGGCCCGGATAATTCCCATGGTTTTCTTTTCCAGAGCGGTCAGAAGGTCTGGACAGGGCTGCTTTCCACCATCGGCGAAAGTAATAAACCCGGTGCGGAAGCCCCAGACAAACTCCTCTTTGGTTGCGCCATCAAGCTTGATGGTCAGAATCCGCTCGTGCTGATTGGCAAGCTTGCCGAACAGGGATTCCTTGAGTGAATCTTCGTAGAACAATCCGAAATAGGCGTCATCAGTGACCGCAACGATGTTACATCCCTCTGCCGCGACGTCCTTGATCGCTGCGACGATAGCGTCGCCCTCGGCAACAGTCGGGGTGTAGCCACTGGGGTTGTTGGGGAAGTTCAGGATAACGACCGCCTTCCCTTTTTCAGCCGCAGTCGCTTTCAGGCACGACTTGAACGCATCAACATTAAACCCGCCGGCGTCAGTGAAGGTCGGGAACTTTTTCACCACACCTTTATTACAGACACCGAAGGTCAGGTTATAGTTTCCCCACATCATGTCGGGCATCACCACGTGATCGCCGTTACCAACAAACATATCGCCGACAATAGAAAGACCATGGGTCAGAGCGTTGGTGACAATGGGATTACTGAAATGTTTCCCCTGCATAGCGGGGTTTTCACGCAGCATTTTTTCACGCCAGAGTTCGCGAAGTTCGGGCTTTCCTGCTGGCGGAGCATAGGGGTAGATATCCTTGGGAGCAAAGGCGGACAGTTTATCCTGAAAGCACTGTAAAAACATCGGACCACCATTCTCGGTCGCGGTTCCGATTGTCGCGTTGAATTTATGAGCCTTATCCTTGGCTTCCGCAGACTGGCTCAAGATCCCCTTGGGAAAGAACAGCTCCTTACCCAGATCGGACAGCATCTCCAGCACGTACGGGTTGTTCTTTTGCAACAGTTCGTTCAGTTCTGCGGCGAGTGGGTTCATCTTTTTCCTCCAGAAAATTCGGTTGTCCGCCCGGTGACAGGTTAATTCTCTCTCAGCTGCCCTGTATACTGCTATTAATTCAATGTGTCAATTGTCTTCATCTGTAGTCTGAATCTTATCTGTTTCATCGCTCTGAGTCTTGGATTTCGAGGCTTGCCGTTTGCGCTTGACCAACATCAATATCCCGCACGTCACAACGCTGATCAGCAAGATCATCAGGATATCGGCGAAACGAAATGGTTCCATACCTAACCTTCCTTTCCGTCCAGAACCCGCTCTTTCCCTTCAGTCGCGGCTTCATGCTGTTCATCAATCTCCAACGCATCAGAGTATGACTGAAAAGCTCCTGCGGAATCTCCAGCTTTTTCACGACAGAGCCCAAGAAAATAATAGAAGTCCGGGGAAGGCATCTCTGTGGGTAGAGAGCCCTCCTCTTCAAGTCGATCCATGATCAGCTTGGCCTGATCGAATTCCTGCAGGTGGAAATGCTCAATAGCGATGCCAACCGATTCAAAATCTTCCACCAGGGGCCGAACCGGCAGTTCTTCTGCCGCAATTTTCTGCAGACGTTGTACAAGTGCCTGGCGTGACTCACCTTCAGGAAGTTGATCAACGACTCCCTGCCAGTAACGGGCCACGGCCGGATAGTCACCTAAAAGATAACAGGTTTGACCAAGATAGTTGAGGACTGTCATGTCATTAGGAACCAGAAACAACGATTTATTTAACCAGGTCACGGCGTTCATCAACTCACGACGTATGTGAATCAACTCGCTGTAGATCAACGCCAGCTCAAAATATGCGATCCCTATTCGGGAGAGCAACCCGGAGTTTTCGGTCTCAAGCAAGGCCAGTATTTTCAGATAATTAATCTTTCGTTTTACGTATGGTGGGTCAACATCCTTGGCCTCAAGCATGATGATTTGTGAGCCAAGGTCAGAGAGATAATACGAATAAGCATTTTTGAGTAGATTGGCGTAGTCGGTGTTGAAAGGACAGTCTGGAAAACGGCGCAGATAATTGTAAAGTCCGACTCCGATCTGCTTGTCTGTGGGTCGCGTTGCTTCCACAAAATCAGACTGAGAGATGGGTAACGGAATTTCCGGAAGGAAATGAATCACCTCTTCCGGTCCTGTCGTCACGGTCGTTTTCGGCTCTGGAGTCCAGAAAACATATTCGGCTGGATCAAGAGGAGTATTTATTTCAGACATCGCTCATCACCCTGTTTAATATCGTTTTGCAAAGAAAAATGAAAAAAGGATGAAGCTGAGCTCCACCCTTTTTTTGCCAACCCTCAGGCCGACAGAGAATTATCTAAAGAGGCTAACCTCCGAATATTAATGGCTGGGGCGCCAGGGATCGAACCTGGGAATGCCGGAATCAAAATCCGGTGCCTTACCGCTTGGCGACGCCCCAAGAGAGAGCGTTTTTTATCAAAGATAAAATAACTCGTCAAGAAAAAACCACCCCGGTCACAGGTACAACCAGAGGAAGAAAATCGGCAGAAGAAAACCGGCCGTGGTCAGCACCCCGCCGCGCCCGATTAATCCTTGCTTGCCACGTAAAATAAATACCCCTGTTACTGCCAGAATAAAGAGGCCCACGGCATAAAGATCGGCAACCCAGGTCCAGATTTTCTTGGGATGATTCAAGTGAAGAAAATTCATCTCGTAGAGAAAGCCACGAGGGACATAGCGATCCTGGACCGTCTCTCCACTAAGGAGATTAACCTTGATGGTGTTCCCTTCAACAAAAACAGTAATTTCATCGGGGGCTGACGGGAACACATTTTTCAGTTTGCGGGTTTCGCCCACCCGTTGCAGAATCTCCGGGATAAGTTGTTGCTGTGGGACCTTGTTCAAACTGCCGATATTGGACTCAATCCTGGTCAGCCGGTAGCTGGGGTTCCAACTGTCGACATGGTTGACAGCGACACCGGAGATGGCATAGATCAGCGTCAATCCACAGCAGAGAAAACCCAGATCGCGGTGTAATACCCGGTTCAAATGGCGCCATTTCATCAATCAAACGACCCCGATCAGTTGATGATCGCGCCAAGCCCACGCAGGCGATAAGTAATCTCTGGACCAGTGACGGTTGATGGGTCGAAGGTTGTTCCCTTCTCTTCCGCCAGATGCTTTTTCCAGTCAATAACATCCTGCTTTGAGCGCCTCATCTCCTGAACAACCCCTTCAACGCGGGCAGTGTGCCCCGAGGCTGCGACAGGGAAAACGATCTCACCGTCTGTGACTTTGACGCGCATCTTTTCATAAGGACGATCGCTGCTGAGATAGATCCAGCATCCCCGTGAGGTACAGACCTCAAGAATCATCCCCTCGACCAGAACCCGCTGACCAACATATTTCTCGGGATGGTCGTTAATCTTTGAAATGGGTGTTACCTCCGACAGAGTGATCCCTTTTCCGTAGACACCCTCAACCCCGGCATGAGATGTAATGACGAAGCAGATGAGCAGCGAAAAAGTTATGAGTATAGTGCGCATTATTTTCTCCTGTATTAAATGTTGGTTTAGCGCAGAAACCTATGCCATCTACTCACTTGAAGTCAAGTGCATAAGACTCAGGACGGGTCTGCCAGACGCTCTTTTTTGTTCGAGGAGATGCGTGCCCAGACCTCCTGCATCGAAGAGGCCAGGGAGTAAAGAACCGGCACGACAACCAGCGTCAGCAAGGTCGCGACAGCAAGTCCAAAGATTACCGCGACGGCCATCGGCCCCCACCAGTCTGCCGACTCTCCGCCGATATCCCAACTGAGAGTGTGGAAATTAAAGCTGACCCCAATCGCCATCGGCAGCAAACCAAGAATTGTGGTCGCAGCCGTCAACATGACTGGGCGAAAGCGGACGATACCGGCCTTGACCAGCGCTTCGTGCACGGGCATACCTCCCTTTTGCAACTGGTTGATGTAATCGATCAGCACGATGGCATTATTAACGACGACACCTGCCAGGGAGATCACACCAATGCCGGTCATGATGATACCGAATGGCGTTGCCGTAATCATCAGACCCAGGAAGACACCTGTCAGAGACAGGATGACTGAGGTCATAACGATCAGGGTTTGCAACAGAGAATTAAACTGAGTTACCAGAACCAGCATAATCAGAAAGATCGCTCCGACAAATGCCTTACTGAGAAAAACTTCGGCCTTCTGCTGTTCTTCCTGTTCGCCGGAATAACCGATGCTGTACCCTGCCGGCACTTTCAGGTTTTCAAGCCGTTGCTGCACCTCCAGAAGGACTTCGTTGCTGTTCCTGCCGTAAGTGTTCGCGGTAATACTGACCACCCGCTTCTGATCGATATGCCTGATGGCTCCGAAACCGAAACCGATTTCAACCTGGGCGACAGTCGACAAAGGGATCGGCGCTCCACCGACGCTCGGGATCAACAGATTTTCTATATCAGAAATCGATTGACGCCTTTCTTCGGGCATTCTGGCCATGATGTCATACTCATCCTTGCCCTCACGATAGACGCCGAGCTTGGTTCCACTGATCGCAGCCTTGACAGTGCTGGAGATTTCTGCAGTCGACAAGCCAAGCAAGGTCGATTTCTCACGATCGACAAGAACCCGCACCTCAGGCTTGGCCTTGGAGAAATCATCTTTTAGATCGACCAGACCAGGGACATCTTTGATCAACCGTTTGATTTCCACCAGTAACGCCTCTAATACAGTGATCTTTTCACCACTGACTTCGATACTGACCGGAGGGCCGGTGGGAGGCCCCTCCTTCTGTTTTTCAACCTTTATCTCAGCACCGGAAATGGGAACCAGTGCCTGGCGAAGCCTGGCCAGCACATCATTAGCATGCTCTTTACGGTCTTCTCGCTCGATAAAATCGAGAGAGAGTTTACTGAAGTTTGATTGAGCGCTCCCCCCTCCCCCCATGCCATCTCCGCTTGAAGTCCCGACCTCTGAAATGACATATCGCAGATCAGGCTCTCCAATAGCGAGTGTTTCTATCTTTCGGGTCAACTGGTCGCTCGCTTCCAGGCTGGTCCCTTCGGGGGCCTTGATCTCAACAATGGCGCGATTCGGCTCGATGTCGGGAAACAGCTCAATACCGTGTCCGAGAGCGGCATACGCGACGATAATTCCAATCAGGAGCGCAAATGACCCGGCAACGACCAGACCACGATGATTCAGGGCGAACTCAAGAGTTGACCGGTAGAGGCGCAATATCATGGTTTCACGAGCGTCCGACAGTGAAACCCGCTTCTTGTCGAGAGACATGAAGTGGGCACAGACCGTCGGGTTAATCACCAAGGCGACGAACAGGGATGCGACTAACGTCACTATCAGGGTCAGGGGCAGGAATTTCATGAACTCGCCCATAATTCCCGGCCAGAAAGTCATCGGGTAAAAAGCGCAAAGAGTGGTCAATGTAGAGCTGACAACCGGCCAGCCGACTTCTGCGACTGCGGCTTTCGCCGCCGGGATACTGCCCAGGCCCTCCTGCATATGTCGATAAACATTTTCAACAATGACAATAGCATTATCGACAAGCATCCCCAGAGCCAGCATCAGGCTGAAAAGAACAACCATATTGAGGGTGATTCCCGCCACATGCAGTACCGCGAAGGACATCAGCATGGAGAAGGGAATTGCCAGGGCAACAAAGAGAGAATTGCGCAGACCGAGGAACATGAACAAAACCAGAACGACCAAAATCAGTCCGGTGATGATATTGTTCTCCAGCTCCGAAACCATCCTTCTGATATCCTTGGACTGGTTGAAGGTGACCGCCAGTTCAACACCCGGAGGCAACAACGGCTCAGCATATTCGAGCAGCGCGAAGACCTGGTCTGCAACAGCAATGATGTTCTGACCGGTCCGTTTTTTAATCGCAAGGGTGACACTTTCGTGCCCATCCAGGCGAGCGCGGCTGACACGATCTTCAAAAGTGTCATACACCGTCGTCACATCTTTGAAATAGATCGGCCGACCGTCACGAACCATCAGCACCAGATTGTCGATCTGCGACGGGTCGGTAAATTCTCCGGGAATGCGGAGCAGATATTTCCCCTGGCCGATGTCGATGCTGCCACCGGGAATATTGACGTTCTCCTGTTGGACGGCAGCAATCACTTCTGTCAGTGGAATTTTATATGCGGCCATACGGTCGGGATCAAACTCAACCCTGATTTCACGTTCCCGGCCGCCAGACATAACGACATCCAGCACTCCCGGAATCTCCTCTATCCGGTCGGACAGTTCTTCTCCGACCCCCTTAAGCAGCGTTTCATCGGCAGAACCGGAGATCGCAACCATCAGAATAGGAAACTCTGACAGATTAATCTCCAGAACGGACGGGTCATCCTCCAGATCGGTCGGCAGATCACCCTTCGCCTGGTCGACTTTCTCCCTGACCCACTGCAAAGCCGTATCGATATTGACATCCGGGATGAACTCGATAGTGATCATGGAAGAACCTTCGGCGCTGACCGAACGCATCTTCTCAACGTCTTTAAGTCCTTTCAGTTTGCGCTCTAAAGGACGTGTTATCAGGTTTTCAATATCCTCAGAAGCCACACCTTCATAGGAGGTTACGACCAGGACATAAGGAACGGTGATGTCAGGCGCGGACTCTCTGGGCAGAACAATATAGCTGTAGATGCCGACCACCACGATAATCAGCATCAAGGCAAAGACCGTGCTGCGGCGATCAATTGCTGCGTTGGAAATCAGCATCGAACTATTCTCCTTCCTCAGCAGTCAAGGCACCATCTGTGAGGAGCTGCTGGCCCTTGACTATAATCCGATCACCTGCAGAAAGGCCCTTCTCAACGACGATCCGCCGACCGATCACCGCACCGGTGGTGACTTCAACCATCCGTGCGGTCCCCTGTTTTTCTATGAATACGACCTGCTGTCCATCCCGGTCTACCAATGCATAAAGGGGGACCGAAAGTGCCTGTTGAATACTGCGACGCTCAAAATGTGCCCGAACGATCTTTCCCGGGCGTAAATCTCCCAGTTTGTTATCAATTTCAATTTTGGCCAGATAAGTCCTGGTTGCCGGATCAGCCGTATAGGAGATAAATTGAATTCGGCCGATATGAGACTCAGCCTCTTTTCCATCAATCACGGCGCCAACGACCTTGACCTTATCTCCGACCTCCAGATAGGACACATCTTTTTCCGGCACTGCAATCAGAACTTTCAGCCGGTCAATCTGAACGATCCGCGCCAGGGCTTGGCCAACCTTGACATATTCCCCACGGTCCACCAGCAGATCATCAAGGACACCAGCAACCGGAGTACGCAACGTGCTTTTGCGCAGCATCAGCTCAGATTGCTGCAATTCAGTCCGCGCGGCCTCAACAACAAATTGCATATCATCAAGCTCCTGTTGACTGATCAACTGCTGGTCAGCCAGCATTTCATATCGTTCCAGTTTGCGACTCTTGATCTTGAAAGAGGTGCTGTCGCGTTCAAAATCAGAAAGCAGAGTGTCGGTATCAATTTTTAAAATTTCCTGACCACTTTTCAAGCGGGCACCTTCTTCGGGGCCAACCCAGCGAACCGGCCCGGCAATTTCCGCTGACAGAGTCAGATCTTCCCACGCTTCCAGGGAACCGGGCAGAGTAAAGGTCTCTATCATCTCACTCGGCTCTGCCACTTCAACAGACACCTGAACCACCTGTTCCGATGGTGCTTCCTGAGCGATAGCAACAGGCTGCTGATCTTTCTGACAAGCGGATAGAGCCAGCAGAACGGATAGTAAAAGAATCAGCCTCTTACATGTTTTCAAAACGAATCTCCTTTTCCTCAATCCGGGCAATAATCCCATGGCGCTCCAGGTTTGTCCCCTGAGCCTGATGAAACCTGGCCAGACTTTTATTGTATTCAATCAAGGCCGACAAACGCTCAATTCTGGAATCGATCAAAGCTCCCTGAAAGGTCAGAATACGGAAGGTGTCAGATAATCCTTCGGCGAGTCGTCGGTTTTCCTGATCCAGAGTGATGGCTGCCAAAGACTGCAGACGATCTGCGATCTCGAATTGCTCTTCTGTCCTGCTCATCTCTGTTAATCGTTGACGCAGTTCCGTTTCGATAGCTAAAGCCAACTCCTGCTTGCGAAATCCGGTTCGTCGTTCATTCAAGCGTGCCTGCGCTGCCCTGGCTCTGGCCTCTCTGTTTCCCAGCGGATAGCTGAAAGTGACTCCGGCAGACCACTGGTAACCGTCAGCGCTGACCAACCCATCATAGGAATTTAAATAGGAACCAGTATTATGACTGGAGGCCCCCTGCTGCTCACTTCCGGAAAGGCCATTGAGCCCTGCAGAGATCAGCATGTCCAGCTTTGGTCTGGTTTGGTTCTCCAGGTATCTTTTCCGCAGTCCAGTTGTTTTAAGGTCGAGTAGCAACGATTTGAAATCGACTCGGTTTTCGAGTGCGTTTGAATAAACAGTTGAGAAATCAGGGGCAGGAGATGGAGTTTTGAGCGGTTCACCGTTAATCTCAACTGAGGCATCCAATGGATTGGAGAGACTGTTGTTTATCAAACTGTTTAGCTGGTGAGCGGTCTGTTCGCGAACTTGCCGGGCAAGAGCTAGCTGTAAATCCCTCTGAGCCAGCGCTGTTTCAGCCTCCTGAACCTCGGAAACCGGGATCACTCCGGCATCCAGTTTGACTCTGTTTGCCGCTAACAGTTCGGCGACCAGCTGCCGAGACTCCTCACGCAACAGTTCGGTCCGACGAGCCTTGATAAGATCATAGAAAACAAGTTCAATTTGCAGGACCAGTCCCTGGGCTTGTCCAAGATAAGCATATTGACCCTGCAGATACTGGTTTTGCGAAACATGCAGATCGGTCTTATTGATATCTGACCCAAAGTCCCGTAACAGGGGCTGTTGAAGATTCAAAAGCAGATAGGACGAATAGCGAGGATCAAGGATTTCAAAATCCCCTGCAGCGCGTTCGGTCGCCAAAGAAAAAGAAATGTCCAGTCCAGTAGTGAACCCTTTCCTGACGCCGACTTCAGCAAGAGTCTGCTGGTTCTGAACCAGGTCGGATGGTAGAAAACCTGTGACCGGGGTGCGACTGTCAGCATGAGAGGCATCAGCGAACAGCTCTGGATCAAAACGGGCATTCTGAACGATGATCTCTTTCTCGGCCTGCA
>Ga0102946_1000910_pt1 | contig 10168 bp, 13 predicted proteins | sample SalPon2A_A_D1_MG_FD_78209 | JGI IMG/M metagenome (GOLD analysis project Ga0102946, IMG submission 78209) | Soil microbial communities from South San Francisco under conditions of wetland restoration - Salt Pond MetaG R2A_A_D1_MG | ecosystem: Environmental > Terrestrial > Soil > Wetlands | place... | reverse complement strand
TTCTTCAAGCATATCGACAAAGTAGCCGGTAATGCCCCCGCAGCCGAAACTCCCCTTGACCTCTCCTTGACGCATCATGCGTCGAACCTGCTCGGCGACGGCCAGTGAAATACCGCCTGCGCCCGCCTGAAAGGCGACGCCATCTTTTAATAGGCCGGATAGCTGGATGACTTGCCCCGCGTACTTTGCGATCTGCAGGCCGACCGGATCGCGGGTGATGCGGGTCGTGGTTGATACAATCTTTTGTGGATCACCCAAGGTTTCAATCTTGACCACGTAATCGACCAGTGATTGTTCGATGCAGACCGGGATAACAGGAAAATCGACCAGATTGTCGGTAACGGCAATGACGGCCTTTGCGTAACGGGCATCTGTGTGGGCGTAGCCCAGGCTGCCGCAGGCAGAGGGTCCGAAATAACCGTTCATATTGCCATATTTGTCGCAGGTCGGAGCAGCAATAAAAGCAGCATCTACAGTGACTTCACCACTGATGATTGAGCGGGCGCGGCCGCCATGGGTGCGAACCGTGATCGGACAGTTCAGTTCGCCCTTGGCGACCATTTAGCCAATCGGGCGATTGACGTCACATTCGAAGGCGCTGATGACACCTTTTTCGATATAGGGGATCAGTTCGGCGTGAACGGGATGGATGGAGCTGGAAGCAATTCTGATGTCGCGCAACCCCATTTTATCGATCTCTTGCACAACCATATTCAGCAGCGCATCGCCATTGCGCAGGTGATGATGGGTAGCAATACACATGCCGTCCTTTAACCCGGCAGCCTCAATCGCCTCGCGGAGAGTGGAGAGTATTTTACTGTCGCCAGGGTTGACCCGGCGAAGCGGCCGACTGGTGTGATCTGTTTCAGGTTGTCGGCCAAAAGGAGTACTGTAGGGGATGGTCGGTTTCCCGGCAAAGGTGGAAGGTATCTCTCGCCCCAGACTATTCCTGACCATAAATAACCTCTTCATTCAGTTCGACATCAATCAGGCCGTGTGCCTGAGCTGTTTTCAGGGTACGTACCGCCCTTTTTACGACAGGCGCATCAACCATCCGGCCTCCCAAAGAGATGACCCCGGTCCCCATCTCCCTGGCCTTCTGGATGGCTTCTACAACCTGCAGGGCGTAACCGACCTCTACCTGCTTGGGCGCGAAGACCTCATGCACCGGTTCAATCTGGCGCGGATTGACCAACGACTTCCCGGAAAAGCCGAGGGTCTTGATCAGTTCGGTTTCCAGACGCAAGGCATCCATATCAGCGGCATCGGCAAAGATGGTGTCGATGGCCTGAATACCAGCAGCCTTACAAGCCCACACAACGCGGGTTCGAGCCGCAAAGAGTTCTTCCCCTTTTTTGGTTCTTTCGATCTCAAGGCTGGCGGTATAGTCCTCGGCACCAAAGGCCAGGCCAATAAGACGTTTTGAACTCTTGGCTGTTTTGATGCAGTTAATTACCCCTTCGGCGCTTTCGATGGAAGGGAGAATTTTGAAATGGCCGATAGGCAGGTTCAGCTCTTCTTCAAATTCCGTAAGCATCGTATCGAGCGTTTCGACGATCTCCGGGGTATCCGCTTTGGGTAAGCGGATTCCGTCTGGAAGGGCAGGGAGTACTGTCTTTAAATCATCTTCACCCCACTTGGTGTCGAGACCGTTGATACGAACCAGAACCTCCTTGTTGTGATCACGATAGCTCTCCAGAAAGTTGCGCACCAGAATCCGTGCCGCATCCTTTTCGCTTAAGGGAACGGCATCTTCCAGGTCGATCATGACCCCGTCACTCTCAAAGATAGGGATGTTCTGCAGCATGGAGGGCATGTTTCCCGGTACGTAAAGCATGGAACGCCGCAGCTGGAAATCTGTCATCACGGGGTCTCCTCGTCAATATAGATCGTTGTTGAGCCGCTGCTCTTGGACGGATAGCGTTCGATCCCCTTGACGATCATTTCGGTCAATAAAATTTCACAGCTGGCAAAAACCTCTGCGTCAAAGAGATGTCCACCAAGCACTTCACCAGAACTTTTTCCGACCAGGATATGCAGATGGCAGTCGATGGCTCCCTGCTCGGACGAGATCAGATTGCCCTCTAATCCAAGCAGCTCCAGCGGGCCGGCAATTTCATGTTGGCGCATCCGGGGTTCTGTAATCGGCCGTTTGGCTCCGGTCTTGATGCCTCGAAAGTGAACGTTACTGACCGATCCCACGGCAGAAACAATCACCGCGTTCTGAACCTTTGTCTGGAGCGCAAATTCTACCAACCGCTCAGTCAACTTCTCTTCCGGGTTGATCTTGATGATAAAACGTCTTCCTTGAGCCCATTCTTTATACCAGGCACCTTCCATTTGGACCTCCTGAACAGATTTATTATTCGCAGGCTCTTTTCAATCCAGCTTCCATACGGGCGATGATTGCATAGTCAAGCGCACCACGATCATTGATCCTGATATGGCCTGAGGTGACTTCGGCTTTTTTCAGGACCGCTTCAACTTGCTGACGGATCAGGTGCTCAAACTGTTTTTTGACGGTTGAATCGATCTCTATTCTGAGTGTCTCTGCGGGCTCAAGAAAGACCATTAAATCGCTCGATTGCATGGTCCCCGCTTGCGCTTTCTGTTTGATCTGCATTAATGCCTCCTCTGATGGGTGCGCAAATTGTCCATGATCCCCCTGGCTTCCCGAGATCGAAGGTAGTCGAAAGTTGTCGTTGGCACCAGCCGTCTGACGGTTTCAAAAGCCTCGCGGCGCAGGGCCTCGCGAACCCGAAAGGCACTGATCACTCCATCGTCATGTTGCTTTCTTTGTAGCTGGATCGTTTCCAGACCGAACGGAGCCAGAACGTGATGCATGGCTTCGCTGTAGAGTCGGGTCGTTCGGCAGTAAGGCTCGGTGCCGATAAATCGTTTGCAGATGTTGAAAGCGGGGGCGATATGTTTGGCGAACAATATCAGGTCCAGTTCGATCTGCAAGGTCTGCGCGTCATCGTCCGTTTTCAGGAAATATGACGGAAAGGTTACCCCGCTCACGGCATACTCGGAACTGTCAAGGACGCTGACATTCCTGAGGTGCTGCACACCTTCAGTGACCAGTTTGTATCGAGTATCAAAGGGAAAGATCGATCGATCTTCCCGCACGACAAAGATATACAAATGGTCAACCCGCTTCGCAGCCTCCTCAATCAGGTAGAGGTGTCCCAGGGTGAATGGGTTGCAGTTGACCACAACGGCCCCATTTGTGCCTTTGTGGACCAGGTGGCGGTGTTTATCCAGATAGTTTGCCAGGCCGTTGCCATATTCAAGCAGGCTGACCATGTGATGATTGATCAAGGGAGTGAAGTTCAGCGACTGGAATGAGGGGACGTTGCGTGGCGGGGTGAAAACAAAGAAGGATTGGTGTCCGGCATTGTAGCCGCTGCGCACCAGTTCCGTAACCAGTTCGCCGAGAATCGATCCGCCCTGGAAGTCATCCCGGACAGCGAACATTTTCAAGATGTTCCGCTCACGTGCTGCGGTAGCAACCAGGTCACCGTTTGCAAAAACACCGGCCAGTGTTTCGTAGTTCTTCTCAAAACGCAGACCGCTGAGTTTGATCAGTTCTTCAGCACGTGTACGGTCACGGCTGCTGATAAGTTCTACGACCATAGGAACGTATCGCTTGCTTTTTGTGTGAAAATTACTTTTATGTCGACCAAAAACGGTTTGATGACGTTATGATGTAGATTAAGGCCAACGCGACATTGGCGACAATTTTGGCATTTTGGTAAATTGGTCCGACCAATTATATGGAAAAATTAACATGGCGCAGGCTTAATGTAAATCTTTTTTGTCTGTTAAAGCCTTATGATCAGCGGTCAAAACGGGACCATGTGCGCGGGTGACTAATGAAACAGGCTCAGTTTTACAAGAAGTTGGAGAGCGATCGGGTCCATTGCCAGCTTTGTCCGCATGAGTGCACAATTTCCAAAGGTAATACCGGTTTGTGCGGGGTTCGGACCAATCGCGATGGGATACTGTATGCGATGACTTACGGCAGGGTTGTTTCCAGCGCTATCGATCCCATCGAAAAGAAACCTCTTAATCATTTCTATCCTGGCAGTTCGACCTTGTCGCTTGGTTCCGTTGGGTGCAATTTGCGCTGCATCCATTGTCAGAACTGGCAGATTTCCCACCCTGAGATTTCCGGGATGAAGGATCGTCTTGATTTTATCTCTCCTGCCGATGCGGTACTCAAAGCCCAGGAGAATAATTGCCGAGCCATTGTCTGGACCTACAATGAACCTTCTATCTGGATTGAATATGTTCTGGACTGCGCAAAACTGGCCCGCGCTGCAGGGTTAAAGACAGTTCTGGTGACTGCAGGTGTCATCAATTCCGCCCCCCTGAAAGCGTTACTTAAATGGACAGACGCGTATCGACTTGATATTAAAGGGTTCAGCGAAGACTTTTATCAACGTCTGACCGGAAGCCGGTTTCTGAAACAAATCCTGGTAAATGCCAGAACCGCCTATGATTCAGGCGCACACATTGAGATTGTGACCAATGTGATCCCAAACTGGAACGATTCGGATGAACAATTGAGGGGTCTGGCTCGCTGGATCGTAGAAAATCTGAGTTGCGATGTCCCCTGGCATGTGACCCGTTACTATCCGTACTACCAAATGACCGAGCCTTCCACGCCAATTGAGACTTTGGACCGGGCGCGTATGATAGGAATAGAGGAAGGACTGAAGTATGTTTATGTCGGAAATGTTCCTGGCCATCCAGCCGAGAAAACCGTTTGTGTCGATTGCGGAGAGGTATTGATCGACCGTAGCGGCTACAAGGTCTCTGTTAATAATACTGTGCGGGGAAGTTGCAAATTTTGCAGAGCCAGAATTGGACACTATCAGGGCGATTGATCGGAATAATGCATTGTTCCGTAAATAACCATTCGTTATGTTACTGTGCATGGCGTCATTGCTGGTGAAATGGGAGCTTAACGCTCTGAAGGTGCACATCGTCTGATTCCCGCTTTCTGTTTTATTATGAGTTTTTTTTGTATTTGTTACCCTTCTGGATGTAAATTGTCTGCCAGCAACAGTTTTTTGAATGCTTTATCGAGAGGAATCCATGGAAAAGTCTGAATCAACGGCCAGTAATCAGGATCCCCAGGTTCCTAAGGGAAGCTATGACTTACGGATTTTCCAGGCGCTTCGGCGCATTATTCGAGCCGTTGATATCCACTCGCATAAACTTTCCCATCAACATAATATCACCGGGCCTCAGCTGAACTGCCTGATGGCGATTAAGGAAGAGGGTTCTCTTTCCAGTGGAAAACTGGCGGGAAAAGTCTATTTAAGCCCAAGTACCGTTGTCGGAATTATCGACAGACTCGAAGAAAAGAGTTTTGTCGTGAGACAGAGAGACACCAGGGATCGTCGGCAGGTTCACATTTCAATCACCCCCGAAGGGGAGGATTTGATCGCCGCCGCTCCCTCATTGTTACAGGACACCTTGGCAAACTCTTTGGCTGAGCTACCTGAATTAGAGTTGGTGACAATTACCATGGCCCTGGAAAGGCTCGTTGATTTGATGGAAGCCCGTCACATCGATGCAGCCCCGGTTCTGGAAACCGGTTCCCTGTCTTCATAATAGTATCCCCTCCGCCTGATAACCTCCCTGTAATATCCAGGTCATCCGTATATTGGCTGTTCCTTGACAAAATTAAATATTTTTGTTAAAAACATTCGTGTACGAACAGTTTGTAGCATAAAAATAAGTGCACCTTCTATTATTCCAACCTTAACCGGGAGCAAGCACAATGTGACAACCTTAGGGTCGTCCGCTAACTCCAAATCAGGCACGACACCTCTCCTCCAAATACTCGCTTAATTCGTCATGCTGCAGAACGTTCACGATCAAATCTGGTCTGAGCGAATTCTGAATGTCAGCATAGATTTGTTGTGCCATATCTTCAGATATGCGCGAAAGGAGTGAAACCTCTAAGAAAATGAGCATCTATTCAACCATTCAACAAAATATTGCTGAAAAAATCAGTGACAGGAAAATAACGACATCCAACTGGAAAAACTGGCATTGGCAACTCAGACATTCAGTCACCAGGGTTGAAACGTTTGAGCGTCTGCTGGGGGTCAACCTGGGTGAGACCGAAAGACGTAAGGTTGAGCTGACTTTGAAGAAGTTCCCTTTGCTGATTACACCATACTATCTGTCACTGATCGACCGTGATGACTTCCGCAACGATCCAGTTTTCAGACAGGCGTTCCCGAACCCCAAGGAACTGGAAATCGGCAAATGTGACATGAACGATCCCCTTGCTGAAGAGCAGGACAGCCCTGTACCAGGCATCACTCATCGTTATCCGGATCGAGTGCTGTTTCATGTGAGCAACGTCTGCTCAATGTATTGCCGACACTGCACCCGTAAACGCAAGGTCGGCGACGTCGATTCCATTCCAGAGCTAAAACAGGTTCATGCCGGTCTCGACTATATTCGCAACTCTCCCGAGGTACGCGACGTCCTGCTATCAGGCGGCGACCCGCTGATGTTGAAAGACGCTTATCTTGACTGGCTACTCACAGAGTTGCGTAAAATCAAACATGTTCAGGTTATTCGTATCGGCACCCGGATGCCGGCGGTGCTCCCTTACCGGATAACCGATGAACTGGTTGAAACCTTGAAGAAACATCATCCGATCTGGCTGAACACGCATTTCAATCATCCCCGCGAAATTACCAGTTCCTCGCGGGAAGCACTGAAAAAACTTGCCGATGCCGGTATCCCCCTGGGGAACCAGTCGGTATTGCTGGCCGGGGTTAACGATTGCCAGAGGATCATCAAGTCGCTGGTTCATAAGCTGGTTGAAAATCGGGTGCGCCCTTATTACCTGTATCAATGTGATCTGTCTGAAGGCCTTTCTCACTTCAGGACCCCTGTCGGAAAGGGGATCGAGATCATGGAAAGCCTGATTGGGCATACCAGTGGATTTGCCGTTCCAACCTACGTGATCGATGCACCGGGAGGTGGCGGGAAAATACCGCTGAGCCCGAACTACCTGATTTCGATAGCCACCAATAAAGTCGTACTGCGCAATTACGAGGGCGTGATCACAACCTACAAGGAGCCGGACAGCTACCAGGAAAAGTTCTGTGAACGTAAATGCTCCTCTTGCGATCTGCAACTGAAACTGGATGACGGGCAGGAGACAGAAATCACCGGCATCGAAAAACTGCTATCTGATTTTGATGAAACGATCAGTTTGACCCCGACCGATATCAGCAGAATGGAGAGACGCAATGAAGATTGATCACGTCGAGCTGTACGGCAAGTCAACCATTCAACATGGATTATTCAATGACCGTGTCTACCTGATGAACCTTGATCGTGATGATTTTCCACACGTCATCGCACATATCGGATCGCTGGTCGCTCTCAACGGCTATTCGAAGGCATTTGTGAAAGTACCTGAGTTCGCGCGGGATTTGTTTGAAGAATACGGCTATCGGGTCGAAGCAACCATTCCGGGTTTATACAACGGCAAAGATGACGGTCATTTTATGGCTCGTTATTTCCACGCTCATCGGTTGATCGATCACTCCGCTGATATCGTTCAGCAGGTTTTGGTGGCCGCACGGGAAAAAGCAACCGATTCACAGACGGTAAAATTACCGCAGGCTTGTGAGTGTCGTCTGGCGAAACCGTCTGATTGCACAGAAGTTGCCCAGCTCTATGCAACTGTTTTCAAAACCTATCCCTTTCCGATTCACGATCCCGATTATCTCCATGAAACGATGGATGACAACGTGATCTATGCAGGCATCTGGAAGCAGGATCAATTACTGGCCATTGCATCGGCAGAGGTTGACAGTAAGTCCGGCAACGCAGAGCTCACTGATTTTGCGACCCTTCCTGACTGGCGGGGACACGGTCTGGCTAATGTTCTGCTCAACAAACTGGAAGATGAGATGGCATCTGCCGGAATAAAGACCTGTTACACCATTGCCCGTGCGACCTCGTTTGGCATGAATATCTGTTTTGCCAGAAATGGATATGGTTTTTGCGGGACCCTGACTAAAAACACCCAGATCTCGGGGGGGCTGGAAAGTATGAACGTTTGGTTTAAGAGAATGCGAGGCGGACAGACATGAAAACAATTTTGATTGCCGGGAATCGACCGGAAATCGGCAAACTCTTTGAGCTTCTCCTATGGCAACCGAACCTCAAATTTGTCAGCGCAAAAAAATTCTCCCAATGTTTGGACTTGTCGTTACGGACAAATCCCAACCTGATCATCGTCGAGGGCAATCCGGATCATTTGACAGAAGCTCACCAGACGATTGTATCGTTGAAGGGGTCGTCTCAAACGTCCGATATTCCGGTATTTATCACGCGTCATGAAAACACTGCGAAAGAACTTTTGGAAGGCATGAAACCACTTATTGAGGGAGTTATCCCGGAACCATTTAATCCGAAAGAAATTAAAAACTTAGCTGAAAAATATATATAAAGAAAGGGAACGTTATGAAACAGGCAGGATTAGAAATGGGTTGGAAAGAACAACTCGGTAAATTTGTCAACAGTATCGAGAAACTTGAACAGTATATCAACCTGACGGATGAGGAACGTGGTGTTCTAGAGTCAAATCAGACAACGTGGGGGACAACTCCTTATTTTGCTTCACTGATGGAGACCGATGACCCAAATTGTCCAATTCGAAAACAGGTTATTCCGTCCCGGCTTGAACAACAGAACTGCTACGGGATGGACGATTATCTGGTCTGGAAGGAAAATCGGGCCACCGAGGAGGTCCGTCCCGATAGTATCGCTCGCCAGTATCGGGATCGCGTTGCCTTTACCGTGACCCAGAACTGCGCAATCTATTGTCGTCACTGCTTCCGGAAGGAACTGGTAGTTGACGGTGATCTGCATCTCGATTTCAATGTCGAAGAAGGGCTGAGATGGCTCGCAGAGCATCCAGAAGTTCGTGACGTTCTCATTACCGGTGGTGACCCCTTTTTACTTCCCGATGAACAACTTGAATACCTGATCCGCAAGTTGCGCGAACTGCCGCATGTCGAAATGATCCGGTTCGGGACACGCACGCCCATAGTGCTTCCGCAGCGAATAGATTCCGGACTGATGAAGGCGATCGGTGGCTTTCACAAGGTGCCGATCTGGGTCAATACTCAGTGCAATCACCCTAATGAACTGACCGAAACTACAGCCGAAGCCGTATATAAACTTCTCAGCAATGGTATTAATGTCGGTAACCAGGCTGTTCTTTTAAAAGGAATAAATGATGATGTAGAAACCTTCCGTCATCTGCATCAAAAGCTTCTCACGGTACGCATCAAGCCCTACTACGTATTCTATTGTGAGGCTGCACCGGGAATCGATCATTTCCGTACCCCGGTTGAAAAAGGAGCTGAACTGATACGCGATGCGTTGCGCGGGCACACCACCGGACTTGCGCAGCCTATGCACGTTGTCGCCACCAATATCGGTAAGATTCCGCTGATGCCGGACTACTATATTGAGGGGAAAAACGAACAGGAGTATACCTTGCGCAATCATAAAGGTGAGGTCACAAAGATTCCGAATGTACCAGAGTAGGGGAGAACCAGAGTTTCGACAGCAATCATTTCAATAGTTGCAGAGGAAACACCAAAAAGATGACCTCTTCAGAGTTTAACGTCGTGAAGGGAGTACTTTTTGCCTCAGCATTGCTGCGAGAAAAACAAAAAATAAACAGGACAAAAAATTGACTACAGATTATAAAGTCACTCATTCATATACAGGACAAACCATGGGTAGCCCCGCCGGTCTCTACGGAATCGCAGAAATGAACAGGCGCGCTGAAGAATTGACTCTGAAGGTTCGAAGTGAGCTGTCCAGAATCGGCTTTTCTCCGGGACAGCTCAAGGTTCACCGGCAGGGGATATATATCATGATGCAATACCGTTATCAGGCTATTCTGGCTGATCCTTATGAAGTGCTCATTGTTCTGAAAAAAATATCCCGTGATCTCAGCGATGCTGAGATTTGGGAGCAGATCAATAAGAAAGTTCGTCAGGTTCAACGTCAGAACCTGGTGATGACCAGGTGGTCGATCTTGTGCGTAGCCTGCCTTGCAGTTGTCACCTTTCTTCTTTTGATTTTGACCAGGGGATAAAGA
>Ga0102946_1000909_pt1 | contig 10171 bp, 7 predicted proteins | sample SalPon2A_A_D1_MG_FD_78209 | JGI IMG/M metagenome (GOLD analysis project Ga0102946, IMG submission 78209) | Soil microbial communities from South San Francisco under conditions of wetland restoration - Salt Pond MetaG R2A_A_D1_MG | ecosystem: Environmental > Terrestrial > Soil > Wetlands | place... | reverse complement strand
CGCCGCGCGTGAAGGTCATGCCGCCGGCCGTCGCCGCCAACGGTTTGCCGGTCACCGCCACCCAGTGCTTGCCATGCAACACCGGCTTGGCGGTTCTCTGGGCGGCGACTGGGGTTGACAGAAGTATCGCGCTCAGACTAATAAATAGGGTGGTGACATACCCCGAAACGGGCAATTTACGAGAGCTGATTGCAAACATGGCGAAGTCCTGGAATGTGGGCTTTGAAGAATATCAAATAAATCAGACCGCGACTGGAGAGTTGAGGATTAGCCAGTGAATTTTGCGAGACGAGTTTTTTTCTGGTCCGGGATATATGGAATCCTGGTGCTGTTCCCAATGTACTTTCTGCGGGAAAAATTGGGCCAGCTTTTTCCTCCGGCCTCCAATCACCCGGAACAATATTACGGGTTCATTGGCGTCGCCCTGGCCTGGCAGTTTGCGTTTCTGTTGGTGGCCAGTGACGTGCGCCGGTTCCGGCCGCTGATGCTGCCGGCCATGGCGGAAAAATTCCTGTCGGCGGGAGCAGTCATCTGGCTGTACTTCAGCCAGCAAATCGAACCGGCAATCGTGGGTCCATTTCTGATCGACCTATTTCTTGGCATTCTTTTTGTTATCAGCTACTTTCTGAGTGCCGAATGGGCTTCACCGTAGTCTGGAATTCGCCTGCGCCAACCTGAAGAAGGCCCTACAAGTAACGTTTGTCACTCTACCAGCACGATATCATCCGGCTGCCAGGTCTGGTCGAACCACGGCTCCAACGGACCGTAGAGACGCAGGATGATCCACCAGGCTTTTCCAGGAACGGTTTGAACCCAATTACTTTCGTGCCCTTTCGGTGGCTTGGGCGCAAAGTAAACATCGTAGGATCCGTCGGCGTTTTTCTTGACTTCCGGTTTCTCACTGCCGGTACTTGGCAGGCGCTGGTCGGTCTGCAGTTCAGAGCGGGTTTGCGTGTCGTAAAGCACGACTGACCAGAAGGTCTTCGCCGGAACGTTTGGGGGCAGGTGCAGTTTATAGGTCTTCGACCCATCGAAATAATTCTTATCGGCGTCTACTGCCGCGATGGCATATTGCGAACCGATACCGACCATTTTCATGAACATGGCTGGCGTCACGCCAGTATAGCCGTAGAACATTCGGGTGCGCGCATCCAGATTACGAGCCCCATCGTGCAGCCACAAATAGCTGGCGTCGGGATTAGCCGGAGAAAACCAGGCTTTATCGGGATAGAAATAAACGTCCTTTTCTCGCGCTCGAAACTCGATGGCCCGTGCGGTGGCATTACCTATGGCCACCGCGTCGGTCAGAATTTTCTTCATCCGCTCGTCCGGCGCGAAAGGTTTGCCCTTCTCAATGCCGATGCCCATCAACTGACCCAGCAATTCGGGATCCTGCGATTCGGTGGGTTCCTCCTGAACGATGGTATTGATCTCCTCGTAAAAATGAAAATCGTTCGGGTGGATGGTATTGAAGTTAACGCCGGAGACATTGATGAATTTCGTCTCGGGTGGATTGTCTACCTGGGCCAGTGGATACTGGCGCCAGGTTTTTTTGAAGCTTTCCACCGCAGGCTTCGGATCACCATCAACCAGGAAGCCACGTCCGACAATCCAGTTGCCATAGGTCGGCGAGTGGTAGACGAAATAACCTTCCGGAACTTCGCCCTTGTACCCCGGTGGCACGAACAGGTACTTTCCGCCTTTACCCTTGTCCGGTCCGGCGTTGCCGATATCCGCCACATATCGGAACCAGTGATCATCAACGATACCCAGGATATTGGGTGGTGACTCGACGACCATCGGACCATCTTTCAGATCCAGCCAGCCCAGCAGGTAAACTGTTTCAGTATTCGGGGTGAGGAACAGAGATTTCGAATCCATCAGGTTTTCAAAGATGACCAGCGTCTGATTATCAACACCCTGCCCGCGCAAGCCTTCCCGAATCGCGTTGACTGAAGCGCCTGGCATCGTGTTGAGAAATACTTCAACACCGCGTTGGCGATCGAGGTTGTCATAGACTATTTGAACCGTGTCTGCGTCCGGCAATCCGTCTTTGAACCGGAGTGTGCCGAGGCTGGTTTCAACCTTGTCCGGGGTTGTTATTGCCGATGGAATCGGTGTGGTCATTTTCATTTTCGGCGGCGTCTCTGCAAAAGCCGTTAACCCCACCGACCCAATGACCATTGCAGCGAGTGCTGCGTTAATGTGTCTTTTCATATCGTGTCCTCGTTTTGAAAAACCAGGTGCCTCTTGCCGGCCCATGGCGCAATGGCTGAGCCCAGAAAAACGAAGGGGCCAGTGCAGTTGCCTGGCCGGCAAACGCCCTGACCCCATCCTGCTTCAATCAAATTGTCATTTCACCAATTCAATTTCGCCGGGCCGCCAGGTCTTGTTGATCCAGGGCTCCAACGGGCCGTACATACGCAAAATGACGAACCAGCTCTTTTCAGGAACGGTTTGCAACCAGTTGCCTTCTTTGCCTTCGGGCGCCTTCGGGGCGAAATACACGTCCCAGGAACCATCGGCGTTCTTCTCCATGCCCTTGGTCAAACTTCCGACCGTCGGGAAAAGCTGGCTGGTTTGCAGCTGTGTGCGGGTCTGCGTGTCGTAAAGCGTGACCGCCCAAAAGTTGTTTACCGGAACATCCGGCGGCAAATGCAGCTTGTAGGTCTTCGCGCCATCGAACGGATTACCATTCTTGTCCAGCGTACCCAGGGCGTAGTCTGAACCCGCTCCAACATGACTCGTCGCCATGGCGGGCGTTACACCGCCGGCGTTGTAGTAAAACAGCACCCTGGCGTCGAGACCCATAATACCGTCGGCCTCAAAAGAGGTGTTTTTGTTCGCATAGGCGGTAGACCAGTTGCTTTTTGTATCCGGATAGAAGTAAACACCCTCAATGCGTGGATCGTAGGTGATCGAACGACCGGCGGCGTTACCCAGGGTGGCTGCCTCGGTAAGCAACTTCTTCATTCTGTCATCCGGGTTGAATGGCTTTCCTTTGACGATGCCTATGGATGCCATGTAACCACGGACTTCCGGACTGACTGCATCAATCGGCTCCGCCTGAACAACAGTGTTCAACATTTCGAAATACTCCAGGGTGCTCGGAAAAATGGTACTGAACGACCGGCCGGACATATTGATTAACTCGGTTGGTGCGGGATTGGCTGCGTCCTTCAAAGGATATACTTTCAGCCCTGATTTGAAATTATCGACGGCGGCCTGCAGGCCATCCTTGATGGAGCCACGGAGAAAGAGGAAATTCTTGTTGGTGCTGGGCCTGAGCAGGAAATACCCTTCAGGGATCTCACCTTCATAGCCGGGCGGAATGACAAGGTACTTACCGCCTTTTCCTTTGTCCGGCCCGGTTACGCCCATGTTACCCACGAAACGTTGCCAGGCATCGTCCAGAAAGCCCAGCATTCCCGGCGGGATTTCGATGACCGTCGGGCCATCGTTGGCCAGGTCCGTTGGGGCATAGGCATACATCGTGGAGGTGTTGGAGGTGATCACCGGGGTCCGGGAATCCATCAGCTGTTCCCAGATAGCGATCTTGTTCGGCGCATCGGCGCCCTGTTGCGCCATGCCCAGGAGCACGGCGTAAATCGACACGGCACCGATGTTGTCAAGATAAACCCCGAGCGCACGCGAGCGATCCAGGTAGTCATACACCAATTCGTTGGTGTCACCTATCGGCACACCATCGAAGTATTTCAGCTCTCCGGCGACCGTCTGGACTGTGTCCGGTATGGACGCCGCCCGGGTTTTCGCGGCTTCCCTGGCACTGTCTGTTTCTGCGTTAGCGCTGGTCAGAGCCAATGCGCTGGTCAATGTTGCAACAATCATGCTGGTTTTCATATTCAATCCTTCAATGGGGGCTTAGCTTCTCGGTTTTGGCGGTCCGGGAAAAGTCCAGGTTCCGTCAATAATCGCTTTGCTGGGCTCATACATACGAACGGCGTAGTTCCAACCGTCCATGATGGGCAGACAGTTTTCAACTGATTTCCCGCAACCGCCAAATCGAATAGTGTAAGAACCGTCGGAGTTTGGCTTGGCCGTCAGGTTGTTGAGACTGTAGGCATTGAGGTCATTCTGCTGAAAATAGCCTTTTTCGTTGTAGAGGCTGATGGACCAGAAGCCCTTTACCGGAACGTCCTTCACGGTGAGTTCGTATTCGCCCACCGGCAGATCGGGCTGCACATTGATGTACTGCGCATCTTTGTCCGGCAAGCCGCCCCAGGCGGAAGCCGTTCCAATCATGAAGTGAACCGGGTTGACGTCGGCTTTGGAGCCAAACGTCTGGGTATACCGTTTCAGGCCCTTGGCCAGATCAAGCACCGCTTCCAGTGTCGCTTCATAGCTCGGCTTGTCGTAGTCCGGCAGAACATAGGGGCCATCAGAACCTGCCGTAATCTTGATTCCATCCTGAAGTTTGTGGGCGATGGCGAGATCAGCCGCATCTTCCGGGTTAGCCAGTGTGCGGATTACGATACCGACGAACGGTGTATCAAATTTTTCCAGCGTTAATTTGTGATCACCTCCGCCGTAGAAGACTTCATTCACGTAGCCGTCGTTGTTGATCACCATCAACGACATATAGCGTTTACCGGTTTCCGGCAGTGTAACGGTAGCTCCTTTGGAAATATTGATGACGCCCAGGCTGTAGAGCGTATCCCGGTTCATTCGAATGACATTCTGCTTGTCGATCGGTGTCGTGGTCCGGTTGCTGTGTACCTTGTTGATCCCTCCAGCCAGCTTGATGATTCCGGCATATTCAAAATCTGTCTGTGCCCTATCGAAATTATCAACATTGACGATAATTGGCGAATCGGCAAAAGCGGCTCCCGCCATGGTCAGTAAGCTGGTAAGCGCGATAGAAAATACACCCGTATTCAATCCAATCATTTTTCTTGCCATCCTTGTGGTTCTATTCGTTGAAAGTTCTTGTGGGCCAGTCAAAAATCTTTGGTCATTGTAACAGTCCAATATGAAAATAATGTTGCAGTGACTACTTCACCAACTCAATTTCACCGGGCCGCCAGGTTTTGTTGATCCAGGGCTCCAGCGGTCCGTACATCCGCAAGATGGTGAACCAGCTTTTTCCCGGAATGGTCTGCAGCCAGTTGTTTGCCTTGCCTTCTGGCGCTTTGGGTGAGAAATAGACATCGTAGGAACCATCCGCATTTTTCTCGAAGCCTGCGCTCTGGCTGCCGACTGTCGGAAAAGTCTGACTGGTCTGCAGTAGCGAACGCGTCTGGGTGTCATACAGCGTGACCGCCCAGAAGTTATTCACCGGAACATCGGGCGGCAGGTGAAGTTTGTAGGTTTTCGAACCGTCGAAGGGATTCTTGTCCGCATCCAGATAAGCCAGGGCATAGTCGGAACCGGCTCCAGCACGGGTGGTGGCCATGGCGGGAGTGACGCCGGTTGCATTGAAATAGAACAGCACTCTTGCATCCAGACCCATGGCGCCGTCCGCCTCGAATGACGTGTTCTTGTTGGCGTAAGCCATAGTCCAGGAACTGTTGGTGTCAGGATAGATGTTGACGCCGTCGATGCGCGGTTGATAGGTGATTGCGCGTGCGGTGGCATTGCCGATCATCGCCGCCTCATTGAGAAGCTTTGTCATTCTTGCATCGGGATTGAACGGCTTGCCTTTAACAATGCCAATGGCCGCCAATTGACCGCGCATTTCCGGCCCGATTGCTTCCAGTGGTTCGACTTGCACGAGCTTATTGAGATCTTCAAAATAACTGATGTTGTTACTCACGATGGTGCTGTAGCTCTTGCCGGACATGTTGACAAACTCGGTTGCAGGAGGATTATCAGCCTTGGCCAGCGGGTAGACCTTCAGTTTTGACTTGATATTCTTCACTGCCGGAGCCAATCCATCCGCGATGGAACCACGCAGAAACATCAGGTTGTTATACGTATCTGTCTTGATAACGAAGTATCCCTCGGGTACGGCCCCTTCGTAACCCGGAGGCAACAACAGGTATTTGCCACCCTTGCCTTTGTCCGGACCAATCACACCAAAATTGCTGATAAACCGGAACCATGCATCATCCAGAAATCCGAGCATGCCGGGTGGAAGCTCCACCACCAGGGCGCCATCTGTCTTCAAATCGAGGTAGGTCAGTGCATACAAGGTTGATGTGTTACCGGTGAGATACAGGGATGCGGGCTTGAGTAGCTGTTCGGAGATTGTGACCTTGTTGGAGCTGTCGGCACCAATGCTCGCATTGCCGGCACGCATCGCGTTCAGCGAGGCCGCCCCCTGATTGTTCAGGTACACTTCGACCCCACGCATACGATCGAGGTTGTCATAGAGCGTGTCGATCGTTTGGTCGCTCGGGACGCCGTCAAAAAACTCCAGCTTGCCAAGAGGCGTATCCACCTTGTCCGGCACCGAGATGGCCTTCAAGGTTTCCGCCGATACGTCGGCATGAATCAACGGTGATGCTGATATAAATAATGCTGTGGTTACAATTGTAGCGCTTGCAAGATAGGATATTCTGTACACATCAGGTTCCTCATTCACACCAACCTTTTCCACCCGCAAGCTTTTCCTGGATGATCATGAGAAACCCGTTGGGTGCGTTCAAATGCTTCAGGATCAAAAAGATCAAACGGGTCAGATCTTCCCGCTTGCGGTTCAATTGGACCTTGCCGCAGATACTAATTGCTGCCTATAGTGTTGGCTATGCAGTTTGCGCAAAAACTCATCACCCTGCCGCATGGCCAAAGAGCGTTGGTGCGCGGATCGATCGACGGCGCGGATATCTGTGAATACGAGGACGCGGTCGGCGCTTCGTGGGATGCATCCTTTATACAACTGAGTGCGGGAAAACTGGATGCGCGTATCGAATTCCTCGCCGGCGATGACTTCACTTTGTACCGGGAAAGCTGGCAGCAGCGGCTGCACCTTGTCGGAACCCTGTTGCCCGGAACAATTGTTCTCGGCATTCCGGCAGGTACAGGTCAGCAAACGCGATGGTGGGGGAAAACACTTTCCAGCACCTGCATTCCAATTGCTCGCTCGACGGGCGAACTGAACCTGGTGACTGAGCCACACGAGGCGATCACGGTGCTCACCTTGAGGGAGACCGATTTCCTCAGGATATTTGAGAGCCTGACCGGGCTCCTTCCGAGTGAATTTCCCGGGAAAGGGGACTTCCTGGAGGTAAAAATAGGCGCTGCGCGACAGATCCGTGATTTTTGGAATTCGGTTCTTTCCAAAACCGCGAAGATGGATGTCTGCCCGTGGGGTGCAGCTGACCTGCTTGCACCGTTGCTGGATGCCCTGGAACTGCCGGTAAGGTCCCCTCATGTCGAGACGTCGAGAGCTGCCTTGCTCGAGCGGTTGATACACATCGCTGAGCTTTCGGACTTTCGGACCAGCATTCCCGAAATCAGTCTCGACTTGAACCTCAGCCGACGGACCATTGAATATCTGTTTCAAGACCTCGTCGGCGAATCTCCGCGGGCTTACTTCACCGTGCGAAGATTGAATCTCTGCAAACAGGCCTTGACGGAAGCCAACCCGGAAAAGACAACCGTTGCTTCCATTGCAACCCGGTACGGATTTTATGAACTGGGCCGATTCGCAGCGGTATATCGCCGATATTTTGGAGAATTACCCTCCACCACGCTGCGCCACACCAGGGGCCTGGTTGCAGCTATCTAAGATCCGTATCAACTGCCGATTGGCATTTTCTCGCTACCACCAGACCGTGTACAAGGCAGCCAGCATCAGGATGAGCACCAGCGACGCCAGGTTGAAACCCGTGCTGGTGCTGATGTCCACTGCCTTGTAATCGACCGCCTTCGGGTGTTCACCGCCGTGCTCCATTTTCGAGATCAGGATGCCGATCACCATGCACAGGATGAACACCAGGCCGACCCGGTCAATAAAGGGCAGCGACGGCCACAGCAGTTTGAAGCCCAGCGACAGCACCGCCGAGCCGATTGCGGCGCCGAGTGCGCCGTTGGCCGTGGTGCGTTTCCAGAAGAAGCCCAGCAGGAAAATGGCCACGATGCCCGGCGTGAAGAACCCGGTGAATTCCTGGATGTACTGGAAGGCCTGGTCGAAGTTGCCGAGCAGGGGTTTGGCCACGATCATCGCGATGATCATCGAACCCAGGGCCACCGAGCGGCCGACGGTCACCAGGTGCTTCTCCGACGTCTCCGCCGGCTTGAAATGCTTGTACATGTCCATCGTGAAAATGGTCGAGATGCTGTTGGTCATCGAAGCCAGCGAGGAGACGATGGCTGCGATCAGGGCGGCGAACACCAGCCCTTTCAGGCCGATCGGAAGCAGTTTCATGGTTTCCGGATAAGCCTTGTCAGGGGCGGACAGATCCGGGATCAGGACGGCTGCGGCAATGCCGGGCACCACCACCAGGACGGGCACCAGCATTTTCAGGAAAGCCGCGAAAACGATACCTTTCTGGGCTTCGCGTGCATCCTTGGCGGCCAACGCGCGCTGGATGATGTACTGGTTAAAGCCCCAGTAGGAGAGGTTCATGATCCACATGCCGCCGACCAGCACCGAGATACCCGGAAGCAGGTCGTAGTGCGGGCTGTCCTTGCTGAAGATCATGTCGAATTTTTCCGGTGCGACTTCCAGGGTTTTCATGAAACCGGCGATCGCGCCCTGCCCGCCCGAGATCTCATTCATCGAAATCCAGGCAATCAGCAGGCCGCCAAACACCAGCAGGACCACCTGGATGATGTCGGTCAGCGCCACCGCCTTGAGACCGCCATACAGCGAGTAGGAGATGGCGAAGGCGCCGAGAATGATCAGGCCGTAGGTCTGGTCCAGCCCGGTCACCGAATTGATCGCCAGCGAACCCAGCCACAGGATCGAGGTCAGGTTGACGAATACGTATACACCTAACCAGAACGTCGCCATCACCATCCTCACACGGTGATCGAAGCGCTGCTCGAGGAATTGCGGCATGGTGTAGATCTTGTTCTTCAGGAACACCGGCAACAGGTACTTGCCGACGATGATCAGGGTAAGCGCGGCCATCCACTCGTACGAGGCAATCGCGAAACCCAGCACGTAGGCCGAGCCGGACATGCCGATGATCTGTTCGGCCGAGATATTGGCCGCGATCAGCGAGGCGCCGATCGCCCACCAGGGCAGGTTTCTGCCGGCGAGAAAATAGTCCTGGGTGTTTTTCTCATGCCCCGCCTTCTCGCGCGAAACCCATTGGGCCAGGATCAGCAACAGGACGCCGTATACGATTACGACAGCATAGTCGAGTGTTTGGAGATGCATGGCATTTAATCCCGGTTCGGGGAACCCGCCAGCTAGCGTGACGAATTCCTGATTATTATTTTCGTACAGCCGTAATGTCCCGGCCGTTAGACTATATCAAAAAACAAAAAAGGGGCCAGGTTGAATTTCAACAGGGAAATTCAACCTGGCCCCTTTTCGGGGCGGTCTCCTGCATGCGGAGCTTCAGGCCTGGTTCAGCGCCTCCAGCGCCGGAACGTAGTCATAGCCCAGATCGCGGGCGACATCCCTGTAGGTCACCATACCGCGATGCACATTCAGGCCGGCCAGCAAATGCGGGTCGTCTAGCATTGCCTGTTTGGCGCCCTTGTCCGCCAACGCCAGGGTAAACGGCAACGTGGCGTTGTTCAGCGCAAAGGCCGAAGTCCGCGGCACCGCGCCGGGCATGTTGGCGACGCAATAGTGCACGATGTCATCGACAATGTAGGTGGGCTCGGCATGCGTGGTGGCATGGGAGGTTTCGAAGCAACCACCCTGGTCGATGGCCACGTCAACCAGCGCCGACCCTTTGCGCATGGTCTTCAGGTGCTCGCGTGTAATCAGCTTGGGCGCCGCCGCACCCGGAATCAGGACGCCGCCAATGACCAGGTCGGCATCACGGATGTGTTTTTCGATCGATTCGGCATTGGAGAAAACGGTTTCGATGCGGCTTTCGAAGGTTGAATCCAGAAACCGCATGACCTCGAGACTGCGATCGAGCACAACCACCCGGGCGCCCAGCCCCACCGCCATCTGGCAGGCGTTGAATCCCACCGTGCCGCCGCCGATGATGACCACCTTGGCCGGTTCCACACCCGGAACGCCACCCAGCAACACGCCCGAACCGCCGTGCGCTTTTTCCAGGCACCAGGCGCCCGCCTGGAT